>ERZ1673695.19-NODE-19-length-320396-cov-88.245866_pt1 | contig 320396 bp, 308 predicted proteins | sample MGYA00580225_ERZ1673695 | MGnify/ENA primary metagenome ERZ1673695 (study PRJEB41218, sample SAMN15661739) | gut metagenome | host: Homo sapiens | place: Canada: London | collected 2015-08-20/2019-03-30 | study: EMG produced TPA metagenomics assembly of...
CGTTCGACGGCACGACCGGCAAGCAAAAGGACAGCGGCAAAAAGCCGGGAGATTTCGCCGCCGCCAGCCACACGCACAGCGGGTACGTCGAAAAGGTTTCGTCCCCGGTTTCCGGCAACCTCGTCGCGTTCGACGGCACGACCGGCAAGCAAAAGGACAGCGGCAAAAAGCCGGGAGATTTTGCCGCTGCCAGCCATTCACACAGCGGATATGCGCAGGCGCTTATTTTCCAGAACGTCAGCGTTGCAGCGTCCGCGTGGAGCAGCGACAGCACGTATGCAGCATACCCGTACGCGGCGACACTGGCGCTGACGGGCGTGACCGCAAGCCACGTGCCGGAGGTTACGTTCGGGGCAACGGAAGCCGCATCCGGCATCTACGCGCCCGTCGCGCTGTCCGGCAGCGGTACGGTCAAAATCTACGCCGCGTCGAAACCGGCGGCGATCACGCTGCAATCTATTTTGTGCATTAAGGCGGTGTAAAACATGATCGGAAAAACAAACGCATTATCGGCGGCGGGGGTGGAATTATCCCTCGTCGTTTCTGTTACATCCGGCGCGGCAGTAACCGCGACGAAAAGCGGCAAGACCGTCACAGGCACGGCGGCGGGCGGCTCTTGCGTTCTGAAACTGCCGGAGGCGGGTACGTGGAGCGTGTCGGCAACGCTAAACGGACAGACTTCCAACACGCAGAGCGTGTCCGTAAAAGACAGCTACGCCGTGTCTCTGACGTTCTTTAGCGCGACGATCACGGTAACGGTCGATTCCGGCGCATCCGTCGCGTTGAAAAAAGACGGCGTAACAGTCCAGACAAAGACCAGCACGGGGACGGCGGTATTTACCGTAACGGAAACGGGTACATATACAATCGTCGCCACAAAGAGCGGGCAGAGCGTCAGCGGCACGGTCAACGTCGTATCCAGCACGACCACGTACGCGCTGACCCTCTCTTTTGTTTCGTCTACGCTGAATAATAACGAATGGCGCGTCATCAAGTCCGTATCTGATGCAGGACAGGGCGCGTCCTATTGGAGCATTGGCGATCGCAAGGCGGTCACGCTGAACGGCACAGTCGGCGCGTTGACATTATCCAACGTCACAACGTATGTGTTCATCATCGGATTCAATCACAATTCCGGCGTCGAAGGAACAAACCGCATTCATTTCCAGTTAGGCAAAACGGCGCTGTCCGGCGGCACGGACGTTGCGCTATGCGACAGCAAATATAATTCGCAAGTATCCGCGACGGGCTATTTTTCCATGAACAGCAGCGGAACAAACTCCGGCGGATGGAACTCGTCGCAGATGCGCACAAAAATTTGTGGTACAAGCCTGTCAAGCTATTCCGGCACGATCATTGCGGTCATCCCGGCAGCGCTCCGCGCGGTGCTGAAATCTGTGACGAAGTACACGGACAACACAGGCAACAGCAGCGCCGCAAGCGCGGTGACAGCGACAACGGACTATTTCTTTTTGCTGTCTGAATACGAAGTATTCGGGACGATCAGCCGAGGGAATCCAAACGAATCCAACAAACAGGCGCAGTATTCGTATTACAGCGCCGGAAACAGCAAGGTCAAATACAATCACAGCGCAACAAGTACAGCCGTTATTTGGTGGCTCCGTTCCCCGCGTGCCAGCCATTCCACGTTTTTCGTGATCGTGAGGACTGACGGCGCGGTCGGCGGCTACAGCGCGGGCTACTCGGGTGGCTTTGCCCCCGGCTTTTGTGTATAATTCGGAATTCAAGCCTTGCGCCCTCAATGGGCGCACAGGCGGCGGGAGGTCACGAAATGTCAGTACCGAAGTCACGACGCGGAGAAAGCCCGGCGGAGTATATCAACCTCGCCCGCGAAATCTACGTTTTCACGTACAACCGCGTCAGAATCTTACCGAAAAGCTACACGTTCTATTTCTCGCTGCCGCTTTACAATGCGGCGCGCGAGGCGTACCGGCTTATCAAGACGGCAAATCTGATTTACATTCACAACGACGCAGACAAGCAGAACCGCAAGGAATTGTACGAACGGGCGCAAGGCTATTACAATTCCATGCTGGACGTGCTTGACCTTGCGTATATGAATGTCAACCATGAAAAATTGCCGTCGAACGTCCTGAAAGAATGGGTCAAGCTGATAACCGACGAACTCGCACAAATATCAAAGATCAAGCGGAGCGACAAAGCGCGATAGCGCGCCGCCCTGCATGATTTGGGTTATATTCCGTACAGCCGTTAATTGGTGGCTCCGTTCCCCGAATGCCAGCAATTCCACGAATTTCGTGAACGTGAATACTGACGGCACGGTCAACAACAACAACGCGAACTACTCGAATGGCTTTGCCCCCGGATTTTGTATGGACATAGGGCAGACCGATTAGCCGACAGGCAAAAGCAGTCCCTATACAAAAGGGGAATATAACCCCTCTGACGGCATCTGCCGCCGGACAAACATATACCACGATACGGAAAGCCGGACGCTACTTGCATGGGCGCAGGGCGCGCGTTCCCCGCGTTTTCATGGCTACGCCGTTACGCATTTTAGACAGCGCGACAAGAAAGAAATGTACGAGGTATCATTTTCCCATGAACAGCACAGAAAGGCACGAAGCGCGGTATCAGCGGCGCAAAGCCGCGCGCATAGAAAAGAAAGCAAAAGCGTTGAAAGAATTCGGGGATTTCGGCGCGGTGTTTTCTTTTGACCATCTTTACGCATCATACCGCGCGTCTATCAAGGGCGTTGGGTGGAAAGCAAGCACACAGCGTTATAAATCGTCTGCCCTCGCCCACATCGCAAAGACACAGGAAGAATTACTGACCGGAAAATATCGGTCGCGTGGATTTTACGAATTTGATCTTGTAGAACGGGGCAAGCCGCGCCACATCCGAAGCGTTCACATTTCCGAACGTGTCGTACAGCGCTGCTTATGCGATTACTGCCTCGTCCCTGCATTATCAAAGTCGTTTATCTACGACAATGGCGCAAGCCTGCCCGGAAAAGGCTATGACTTCGCCGTATCCCGCGTGACGCGGTTTCTTGCAGATCATTACCGCCGGTACGGAAACGAGGGCTATGCCCTGATTTTCGATTTCTCAAAGTATTTTGACACAGCGCATCACGAACCGATATTTGAACAATTCCGGCGCAGCGGAATCGACGGAAACCTCGTCCGCTTGTCGGAATATTTTATTTCCAACTTCGGGGACGTGGGGTTAGGGCTTGGCAGTCAGGTTTCACAGATTGCCGCGCTTGCCTTGCCAAACAAGATCGATCATTTCATAAAAGACGTCCTGCGCATGAAACAGTACGTCCGATACATGGATGACGGTTGCATTATCGACCGTTCAAAGAAGCGGCTCGAAAACTGCCTGCATCATTTGCGGCGGCTCTGCGCCGCGCACGGTATCCGCCTGAACGAAAAGAAAACGCAGATCATCAAATTGACGCGCGGATTCTCTTTTGTAAAAGTCCGTTTTCGATACGGAAGAACCGGCAAGATCGTCCGCAAAGCGACGTATCAGGGCGTTCGGCACATGATGCAGAAATTGAAGATTTTCCGAAGATGGGTAGACCGGGGCAGGATGGCAGCGGCGGACGTAGCAGCTTCCGTCACATCATGGCTCGGTCACATGAGAAGATTTCACTCCTACTTTGCCGTACAAAAGGTATTGCGGCAGTACAATCAACTGTTTCCGGGAGGTACGTATGGACTACATCACTTACAAACGGTATAAGGGCAGCGGAATCGGCGGCTATTTCAACCTTCGCCACGGCACAAAGGTAACGGAAAACGGCGGATTCCTTCACGCCCCGGACGGGCGCGGTATCTGCGCCGTGACCAGCGAGGACGGCTGGGAACATTTCAGACCAGACACGCCGGAGGGCGCATACCGGCAAAAGCTGCTTGACAAGCTGTACAGATTCTATATCAGCGGCAAGGGCGACGCGGCGGCGGATTTTACCGCCGAACGCTTCCCGGACGCTGATAATTATTACTGGAAAAACCTCTTGCGCACAATGCCCACGCCGAAGCTGACGGCGTTTTATTCTGCGCGGCTCGGACAGCCGCCGAAAATGGAGGGATAACCTATGTATCAGATCAAACAGAACGGCAGCGTCATCGGTTATTCGGATGACGTTATTTTTGTCCGCCTGCATGAAAACGGGTGCTATGTCCCGTGTGAGCGGGCGCAGGCAGGCGGCTTTTGTGTGAAAGTCCCGGTTGACTACACAGAAGAAAACGGGGAAACGAAAACACGTCTTGAAGATTTCGTGTATAAGTTTTCTGACGATGATCTACTCGGCATCGAACCGACGGCGACCGTGGAGCAATTCAGCGGCGCGTTGATGATTGCCGAAGCCGATAAAGTCGTTGACATTCTGGTAGGAGGTGCGGACGAATGATTACTGTCCAGCGGGCGCGGGAACTGCGCGCAATGATCGAAAAGGCGGCGGGCGCGGGACTTGACAACAAAGACGGTTCGACCGCCGTAGAACTGTTTCCGACGCTGACCGGCGGCGGGGCGCTTGTGAAGTCCGGCACGCGCATCAACTGGAAAGGCGCGTTGAAGCGCGCGACAGTCGATTTGTGGGACACGGCGGAAAACACGCCGGAAGCCGCGCCGAACTTGTGGGAAGACGTGCTGTATAAAAACGGCGTGCGGGTTATTCCGTCACCCATTACGGCGGGGCTTGCGTTTTCAAAGGGTGAACGCGGCTATTGGGGCGACGTGCTTTACGAATCGCTGCTTGACAGCAACACATGGACTCCCGAAGAATACCCCGCCGGATGGCAGGAGGTCACGGCATGACCCGCGCAATCTACACCGCCGCAAAGGACGGCAAGGTTATTGCGCAGCGCGACGCGCTGATATGGGTGCGGCTGACCGCGCCCGGTATGTATGCCGTCTGCGGAGAAGCGGACGGCGAGGGCGTTCTGATTGACGGAACGATTTACCACGTGCGCGGTTGTCCCATTTTGCCGGGGAAAGAAACCGTGACGCTTGACTACATCGAACAATAACGGAGGGTGCATTATGAATTGGAGCGTGATTATCGGCATTTTTGGAACGCTTGCGGGGTTTGCGCTGTCATATCTTGCGTTTGCGAGGAACAGCAAAAAAGACAGCGCCGACGCGGGCAAGGAGTCCGGGACGGTGCTGACCGAAATCGGCTATATCAAGGCAAACACGGATGACATTAAGCGCAAGCAGGAAAAACAGGACGAAACGCTTGTGAAGATGACAGAACGTGTTGTGAAGCTGGAGGGCGACAGCGCCCGCACGAACAAGCGGCTTGAAATTCTGGAGTCCCACGATTACGGGGGCAGCAAATGACCAGAAAGCGCGCCCTACGGCGCATGAAGATCAAAGCAGCGTTTGCCGCAGCATGGGAGTTTGTAAAAGGCTATCTGTCATTCAGCAAACTTCTTTGCTACGGCGTTTTGTTGATTGACTATAAAACGACATCGACAACGCTGGATTTATGCTATATCGCAGTCACAAACAACTATACGGGCAGCTTGCCGTATTTGACTGCGCTGATAGCGTTATTGCAGGCGGCTACTGCTACGGTGCTGTCTTTTGCCCTGAACAAAAGCAAGGCAGAAAACACGGCGGGCGGTATCGTGTACGAAACCACACTGAAACGGGACTGTTAAAAGGAGGAAAACACATGAACGAAATCATTCTGAAACGAATCGGCGCGCTTTTGAGCGTCAAAAGCATTGTGACGCTTGCGCTGACGGCGGTATTCGCGTACTTAGCCGTTACGAAGCAGATCAGTCAGGAATTCATGGTCGTTTATACGGTCGTGATTGCGTTCTACTTCGGCACGCAGACGCAGAAGATCAGCGACGCAGTAGAAAGCAAGGGGGCGCAATAATGCCCCTGACAGTTGAACAGCGGCTTATCAGCCGCAATTTCAGGCGATGCACGGGGCGGCGGAAAATTGAATACATCGTGATTCATTATTTCGGTTCGCTCGGTACGGCGGCAGCAGTTGCAAACTATTTCAATACGCCGGGTATTCAAGCATCCGCGCATTATTGCTTAGACGAAGGAAGCACCGTATATCAGTGCGTCGAGGACAACAATATTGCTTGGCATTGCGGCACATCCGGCGCATACGTTCACCCGCGATGCAGGAATGAAAACAGTATCGGCATTGAAGTCAGACCGTATAAGCTGGACAAATCTACGGCGCGTTCCGCAGCGCCCGCAGATTGGTATTTCCCGCCGGAGATCGTGGACAACCTTGTTGTATTCACACAAATGCTGATGCAGAAATACAACGTCCCGCTTGAAAACGTCGTGCGGCATTACGACGTTACGGGGAAATGGTGTCCGCGTCCGTGGATGGGCGACGATACGAACACCTATTACGGCACGTCCGGCAATGAACAATGGAAGAAATTCAAGGAACGGTTATCCGGGGAGGAATTGGACATGAACATTGAAGAAGCACGGAAACAGTTGACCTCTTGCGCCGACACGGGCGACACGCCCTCTGCATGGGCGCGCGACGCGGCGGAATTCTGCAAGCGAAAGGGCATTTTCAACGGCGACGGCGCGGGCAATTATGGGTGGCAGCAGCCCATTACGCGCGAAGCCGTCGCGCAGATTCTTTACAACGCTTTTGAAAGCGCGGGTATGCTTGACGCTATCCCGGACAAAAAATAATTTGAGCGGGCGGGGGTTTGATTCCCCGCCCGCTCTTTTCGTTTTCATTACGCCTGTTTGCGGAACTCGCAGTTGATTTTCATGCCGTAGTTGATCGAATGCCCCTCGTCATCCGTTCCGCCGCCGTAGACTTCGGCGGAAGTCACGCCGACAAAATCGCTCCAACGCCGCACGAAAAACGGCACGTCATCTTTGCTGATATTGCCGACCTGATGACCTTCGGCAAATACGGAAAACGCCGGTTCGCCCTGATATGCCCCGCGTTCAATCGTAATGTCAACGCCCCCGTCGCTGTTAAAGGGCGCGTCCCCGAAATGCAGCTTGCGCAGAAGCGTTTGACGGCTTTTCCCGTCCTCGTTTTTGAACGTCACGCCGACAACCTTGAATTTCAACGTTTCCCGCGCTGCCCGCTCTGCGCGCCACGCTTCCAGACGTGCCGCATCTTCTCGTTCTTTTGCTTCCCGGCGGGCGACAGCAGCCGTAGCCGCGTCCCGCTTTAGCTTGTTTTTCTTCCAGACCCGATAAATCCATACACAAATGCCGATGGGATAGAAGATCACAAGAAGAACGATTTGCCACGTTTTCAGTTTTTTCATGGTATGAGTAGCCCTCCTGATATTTTTCGGTCGTGCTGACCTTTAACACAATTATCATTCATCCGCGTGTTAAAGTCAAGAATAATGCAGATCATTAGCACAAGGAGGGCGGCGCGCAGCGCATGAAGATATACGATTACAACGGGAAAAAGAATATCTGCGGTGAACGCATCCGGGAAGCGCGGCTGAAACAGCGGCTATCACAATCAGACCTCGCGGCGCGCGTTCAGGTCGAGGGCGTAATTATGGAGCGCGATTCGATCAGCCGCGTTGAGATCGGGACGCGGTTTGTTCCTGACTATGAAATACCGATATTCGCAAAAGTCCTCGGCGTATCTGTTTTGTGGCTTTTGGGCATTGAGTAACCCCGGCGGGATTTTTCCTCGCCGGGTTTTATGATACACAAAAAATGTGTAAATTATTTTCTGATAGCTATTGACAAATACACATCAAATGTGTATAATAGACAATGTAAGGAGGGGCGAACGTGAAAACAAAAGATTTCATCGAACTATTAGAAAGAAACGGATGGAAATTCAAACGGCACGGCTCAAATCACGACATATACACGAAAGGCGGTGAAAGGGAAAGCGTTCCGAGACACAGAGAAATCGACGAAGATTTAGCAAAGGCAATCATAAAACGGCGGGGGCTGAAATAAGCCCCCTGCCGAACGCCTATAATTATATATGCTATGCGAATTTCAAGGAGGTTACAGTATGAAAGCGGCGTATCCTATCGTTATGACAAAAGGGAAAGAACACATCATTGTGTATGTGCCGGATTTTAATATCAATACGGAGGGCGCGGACTACGCTGACGCTATGGAGATGGCACGCGATGCAATCGGGCTTGTAGGAATCGACATGGAAGATGATAACGAGAAGCTGCCGAAGCCGTCCAGCATTGACGAGGCAAAAAGCGGAGCGGAAAACGGCATTGTCACGCTTGTAGACGTTGACTTTACGGAGTATCGCAGGAAGAATGACATGAAAACTGTACGCCGCAACGTATCGCTTCCGTCGTGGCTGGACGTTGCCGCGAAAGAAGCAAATGTAAACGTATCGGCGGTATTGGCACGGGCGCTGAAACAGGAATTAAACCTCGCGGAAAGATAAACAATAAAGAAGCAAGGGGCGGGAAACCGCCCCTTTTTGCTATATATGGAGGGTATGACATGGGCGAACAATACAAGCAGTTGCAGTTTCGGGACAGACTGAAAATTGAAGCGCGTCTGAATATCGGATACAAGCCGAAGCAGATAGCCGCAGACCTCGGCGTACACGTCAGCACGATCTATCGGGAAGTGAAGCGCGGGACGTACACGCACATGAATTCAGACCTGACAACGGATATTCGGTACAGCCCTGAAATTGCCGAGGCACGTTATCAAGAAAGCCTGTCAGCAAAGGGCGCGCCGCTGAAAATCGGCAAGAATCATGCCGTCGCCACATTCATCGAAGATAAAATAATAAACGACGATTATTCCCCGGCGGCGGTCTGCGCGCTTCTGCATCGGGAAGAATTTGCACATTTCGGTATGACGTTCTGCCGCGCCACGCTTTACAAGTATATCGACGAGGGCGTATTTCTGGAACTGACCAACGCCGATCTCCCGGAAAAGGGCGAACGGAAAAAGGAATACAAGAAAGTCCGCCCGCGTCAGAAGCGGGAAAGCCGGGGAACGCCGATTGACGAACGCCCGGAGATCATCAACGAACGCAAAGAACCGGGGCATTGGGAAATGGATACCGTTGTAGGAAAGAAAAAGACAAAGGCACGCTTGCTTGTGCTGTCTGAGCGGGTGACACGCCGCGAGATCATCATACGCATAAAAGACGGCAGAGCGGAAACCGTCGTGCAGGCGCTTGACCGGCTGGAACGGATTTACGGCGCGGCGTTCTATACGGTATTCAAGTCGATCACGGTTGACAACGGTTCGGAATTTGCGGATGCGGACGGAATCGCACGCAGCGCGATCAACGCCGAAGAAAAACGCACGGCGTTGTATTATTGTCATGCGTACTGCTCTTGCGAACGCGGAACGAACGAAAACATAAACCGCATGATTCGGCGGCGCTTCCCGAAAGGCACGGACTTTGAAACCGTCACGGACGCAGATGTTGCCCGTGTGGAAGATTGGATAAACAACTACCCACGCGAAATACTCGGCTTCCAGTCATCCGCGCAGATGTTCAGCGCCGCGTTCGCCGCCGCTGCATAGCCCCTGAAATGCACCTTGACAACGCCTTTTTGCCGAGGTAAAAAGGTATCATAAAAATATTTCTACTTTTTTCGCATTAAATACTTGACATTTGCGAATTCTCAAAAGGAAATGCTGCCTGAGCGGCAGCATTTCCGAAAAAATCTGGACATCAGTTTGTTGTCTGCGGTTTCTGATGTGTGTAGACGAGGATGGGGATGTGATCGTCAACGTTGATGGTGTCATAGATCTTTTTCATGGCTTCCTTCGGCGTGTTGACACAGCCGTGTGAGCCGCCGTAGAGATAGACCTCGCCGCCGAAGTTTGTACGCCAGTCGGCGTCATGCAGGCCAATGGTCGTGTCGGGCGTGACACTGATCCAGTAGTCGACAAAGACGAAGTAATCTTCACCCGTGAGCCAGATATCCTCACATTTGTAATAGGAATGATACAGGCCACTCGGTGTGGCGTGCCCGCCGGGCTGTCCGCTCACAATGTCGGTATCGACGACAAGCCGCCCATCCTGATAATAGGTCATGTGCTGGTTCGTGATGTCGACCTCGATGTAGGAGTCTCCGAGCGAGAACGGCTCGCCGTCAGGTTTCGTGCACAGGAAGGGCGCATCGACGCGGAAGCTCTCAAGCTGGCGCAGCTGCGGCTCCAGAAGCGCGGCCAGTGCGGCCTGATCGAGTGTGTAATCGACTTTCAAAAAGGCGATCGGGACAGGTCCGTCAACAAACGAGTCAAAAATAAACTCCGTGTTGTGCTCGTCATAGGTCTCGCTCCACGCGGAGATCTGCTGCGCGAGCGTCTTTTTCTGGACCTGCACGCGGCCGTCCTTGCCGAGCGTGACAAAGTTCCGAAGTGCAACGCTGTTGAGGTCAATGGACACGCCCCGGAAGTTGACGGTCAGCTCCATATCAACGAGCTTTGCACGGAAGAGCGCCTCAAGATCAAAATCGCCGGTTTCCGCCGTGATCTCCGGCGGAACGTAGCAGTCAAAGTCGGTGATCTCCACAGTGGCAGACACGGGCGCACCGGGAGTGAGGACAAAGGCGGCAGCGGCGTCATGCAGCGCATCGCTGACCGCATCCTCCCGGAGAATCGTGCCGGGAACGGCGTCGTGGATCACGAATGCGCCGTCCTCGAACTGGACAAAGGCGTTTTCGGCAGTCTTGCGCGGAATGGCGCGGAGCGCCGTCAACACCATCGACGGATCAAAACCGTCCATCACAACGGGAAGCGAGACGTTTTGCGGGTGACGCTCCTGCGACCAGGTCAGCTTGTCGGCGCGCGGAAGCGCGTGAAATGCGTCGTGAGGCATGCGGTCACGGACGCTGTAGATCTGCTCCGCCGCTGCCTGTGTTCCGCGAAGCAGGCCGAGCTCGTGCAGTGTGAACGTGCCGATCTCTTTGCCGCCTTCGAGCACGGAGAGGGTGCTTCCCTCGGCGCTGCGGAGAAGACGTTCGTATTCGGTGAAAACAGCGTCGTGCTCGGCCTCGATCTGCGCCTGCTGGCGGCTTTCGGATAGGAAAAACCACGCGCCAACGCCGATCAGTGCCGCAGCCAAAACGGATATCACGGCGATCCATACTCTTTTCATACGGTATTCCCCAACTTTCCCCATATTACTTCCTATTATACCGGTTTCCGACAGGAAAGCAATCATTAGAAATCTGAATTTTTTCATGCCCGGAGGCGGACGCACTGTGCACTTTTCACCCTGTTCAAATGGGCGGAAAGGTGCTATACTATTTTTAATATGATACGAGTATGGTTTTGGGACGAATGAGGAAGAATGAGGTACCGGTATGAACACACAGCATTTGCAGTATATCATCGAGATCGAGCGCACGCGCTCCATCTCGCAGGCGGCGGAAAACCTGTTTCTGGGGCAGCCGAATCTGAGCCGCATTCTGCACGACATGGAGCAGTCGCTCGGCTTCCGCATTTTTGAGCGCACGAGCCGCGGCGTCCGCCCGACCGAGCGCGGCGCGAAATTTCTCAAGCATGCGCGCAACATGCTGCGCGAGATGGACTATATCGAGGCCCTCGGGCCGCGCAACGCGGTGCCGAATCGGCTGCGCGTGTGCATCCCGCGCTCAACCAGGCTGTTTGAGGCAACATCGGAGTATATTGCGTCCCTGAATCCGGAACGCGATCTGGACGCGCGGATTCTGGAATGCCACGCGCGCCGTGCGCTGGAGATACTCTCCTCGGGTGAGGCGGAGATCGGCGTCATCCGCTTCCGCGCCGAATACCGCGACTATTTTGAGGAGCAGACGGCGCAGCGCGAGCTGAGTCTGCAAATTCTGAGCAAATACCGCTATGTGCTCATCCTGCCGCAGAGCCATCCTTTGGCGGAAAGACCGGCCATCCGTATGAGCGAGCTGGAGGGCTTTGCCGAGATCGTCCACGGAGACAACCTCCGCGCACACGGCAGGCAGCAGAATGTCGCCTGCCGCAAGATCTACACCGTTGACCGCATGGCGCAGCTGACGCTGCTGCAAAGACTGCCGGGAGCGTATATGTGGGGGCCGGAAATGCCGGAGGCGCTTGTGGAGCGGTGTGGCCTTGTTCAGAGGACATGTCTTGACAATCAGACGGTCTATCACAACGCCATCATCCTCCATCCGCGCTACGTCATGACGGAAATCGAGTCCGGCTACGTTCAGCACATCCTAGAACACTGCAAGTGAAGCATATCAGAAATTATATGGGACATGAGGGAAAAGCATTTCCGTTTCCATGGATAATTCGATATAATTTTATCGGTAAAGAAATATGGATGAAAATCCAACAGCGCCCACGGCAGGGCAGGCACGCAGCCAAAGCCGCCGCGGGAGCGATCTTGAAAGGATGGTAGTCTTCATGAGCAAAATCACTGTTATTGGCGCGGGCAGCGTCGGCGCGACCATTGCCAACGATCTGATGATCCAGGGAATCGCATCGGAGATCCTGCTGATCGATATCAACAAGCAGAAGGCATTCGGCGAGGCACTGGATATTTATCAGGGCGCGCCGTTCTGTTCGCCGGCGATCGTGCGTTCCGGCGACTATGAGGACGCCGAGGGCTCGGACATTGTGATCATCACCTCCGGTATGCCGAGAAAGGCCGGTCAGAGCCGTCTGGATCTGGCGCAGGCCAACGTCAATATCATCAAGGACATCACGCCGCAGATCGTCAAGGCTGCGCCGAATGCGATCTATATCATTGTGTCCAACCCGGTCGATGTGCTGACCTATGTGTTCACGAAGATCTCCGGCCTGCCTGAGCGTCAGATCATCGGCTCCGGCACCATTCTGGATACAAGCCGTCTTCAGTCCGCGCTGGCAAAGCGCTTCCGCATCAGCCCGAAGAACGTGCACGCGCACGTCTACGGCGAGCACGGCGATTCCTCGTTCGTGCCCTGGTCTCTGGTGCACATTGCGAACAACCATGTCAATGTCTATCGGGAAAGCTCGCCCGACCACGACCGCATCAAGTGGGACAATGAGAACGAATACGCCGCGATGGAGGAATTTGTCCGCACCTCCGGCGGTCAGGTCATCAAGGCCAAGGGCGCGACGTTCTATGCCGTTGCCATGTCGGTCTGCCACCTCTGCAAGTGCTGCCTGAATACGGCGGGCACGGCGCTCACGATCTCGACCATGATGCACGGCGAGTACGGTGTGGAGGATGTCTGCCTGTCCACGCTCGCGCTGGTCGATCGCAACGGCGTCCGCGGCAAGATCCTCAACACTCTGACGGATGACGAGGTCGCAAAGCTCCACCACAGCGCAGACAAGCTCAAGGAAGTCATTCACCAGATCGAAATTTGATTTCTTCTGTGAGACAAATGATAAAGCAAAAACCGCCATCGGAAGCGGTCCAATAAGACAGAATATTGTTTTCGGGAAGGGGCTGCCTCTTAGTGAGACAGCACCTTTTCGTTTTATTCGTCCCCGTGATGGCGCTGCCGGCCGCCCAGATGGGTGCGCCGCAGATCATGCACCTTGCGCCGTTTTTCTTGGCGGCAAGAGCCTCCCGCAGCGAGGTGATCAGCTCCTTACGGTTGGCGTCCTTATTGTTTTTTACCACGCCGTCCGCAAATTCTTCAATGGAAATATAGGTGAACACATCAGCCCTCCGGTTTGACCGCAACATATTTTTGATTGCGGCTGTTAGGCTTGTCGGGAATGGTCATGCGAAGCTGCCCGCTTTCCAGCAGGGGCTTCAAATGGGATTGCATAAGGCTGCGGACGCTTTTATATCCGCAGTATGCGGCGATCTCGGTTCTGGAATGCGGCTCTTGGCAGCAGGCCAAAATCTTATCTCTGATACTGACTTGTGCGGCATCTTGTGCGCCGACTTGTGCGTTATCTTGTGCGTCGTGACTCTCACTGCGGAAGAACACAGCAACGAACCCTGACTTCATAATCTTAAACGCAAACCGGCAATTTGCTTCGCTGCAGGCGTCGGAAATCCGCTTGCCGTTGCGCTGCTCACATTCAAATCCTCCGCAAGCTCTTTTTGCGAAATCCTGCGCTCGCTGCGCAGCTTGATGATGGCTTCGCCAACGGTCATTTCGCATCACGCTCCTTATATCATAGTATCGGGAGGCGCTCTATCTCATCTATTTTGAGGACATGAGCTACGCACAGGCGGCGGAAGCAATAACCGAATAACCACTCCCTGAGAGCTGCTTTTTGGCGGCTCTCAAATTTTTTTGAAAAATTTTGCGTTTTGGGTGAGAGTTTTTTCGATTTTTTGTACCTATATAAATGAAAGGGTTTTTATCACAGTTCCAGACAAACAAGAAAGGGGGTTCAAACGAAATGTACGATACCGCAAAGCGCGTCGCGCTCGTCAAGCGGCGCGTGCATGAAAGGAGCCGCCGAAAACGGCGGCGCGAGGCAATAAGCCTCTCCGCCGTGTGTCTGCTGCTGTTCGCGGTCTTGATGCAGGCGGCGGGCACGGCCGTCGGGCAGGGACAACCTGAAGCATGGGGCGTGTTCGGCGCGATGCTGCTGCGGGAGGACGCGGGCGGCTATGTGCTGGTGGCCGTCGTCTCCTTTGCCGCGGCGGCAGCGATCACCGCGCTGTGCATCCGGCTCAGAAACAGAGAAAATCAGAAAAAAGGCGGGACAGACAAGCCCGACCAACACAAACAGGAGGAAAAAATCCAATGAAGAAACGAATTTTCAGCATACTGCTCGTCTGCTGCATGGTGTTGGCGCTTTTGCCGACAACAGCGTTTGCTGCGGGTGAAATCGACGAGCAGTTCAACCTTGCTCCCGGCGGAGTCTATTACTTTGACCTCTCCGGCGTGGGCATTCCCGACACGGTGAACGACGCTCTGCCGGATAATACGCTGCACTATGTGCCCTTTACCTATGCCGGGACAGTGGACGCCTACAAGCTCACGTCGGAGATGGCAACCACTGAGGAGTATGCAGAGACGTACAAATATGCCCACAGCCTGTTCGTGGCGGACTATGCCGTAACGTACGCGGCAAGCTGGGATCATTTGAATGCCATAGACATGATTTTTGGCAAAGACTACACCGCCGGCGGTGTGGACTATACGATGCGTGCGCCATCCGAGGGAAGTGATTATACAGGCTCAGGTGATTCAGAACGCGGCACGCCCCAAAGCAACGAATGGGACAGAATACTGGATAAGAACGACGGATATATCAAAAACTGGTTCGGGATGTATTCCTGGGGGCAAGATACGTTAAGCACTTCGGCGTCGGACCGTGCGGCTCGCGGTTATTTCCCGCCCGGCGGCTGGAGTTCCGCACCTGCTTCGCACCAGGACGCTGTTGCCGGTTTCCGTCCCGTCCTTGAAGTCCTGAACCCCGGCTCACTGGGCTCTGACGGGCTGAAAGCCGTTACCCTGGACCTTGGCGGCGGCAAACTGGGCGATGAGAGCAGCATCCAGATTATCGTGGAAACCGGCAGCGTATTTACCGCACCTGCCTCCGACGGCCTGACCCGCCCCGACGGAAATACAGGGAATTACTTTATGTGGCGTGACAACGACGGCCAGCTCTACGCACCGGGCGATTATGTTCCGGCGGACGTCACCAAGCTCACGGCACAGTTTAATCTCCCAGAGCAGTTCACCCTCGCCCCCGGCGGCACCTATTACTTTGACCTCTCGGCAATGGGCATCCCCGGCACGGTGAACGATGCTCTGCCGGACAAAACAATGGGCTATGTCCCCTTTACCTATGCTGGGACAGTGGACTCCTACAAGCTCACGTCGGAGATGGCAACCACAGAGGAGGATGCAGAGCAAAACCAATATCCCCACAGCCTGTTCGTGGCGGACTATGCCGTAACGCATACGATTAGCTGGGATGACCTGAACACCGCAAATCTGATTTTCGGCAAAAATTATGCCAGCGGCGGCGTGGACTATACCCTGCGCGCACCGTCTGTGGGAAGTAACGCTACAGGTTTGGGCGATTCCGATCCCGGCGAGCCCCAAAGCAACGAATGGGACACGATGCTGAATAAGGACAGCGGATATATCCAAAACTGGAATGAAATGTATTCGTGGGGACAGGATACTGTTTCTTTCGACGCGTCGGGCCGTGCGGTTCGCGGGTACGGTTCGGCCCGCCGCTGGTACTACTATGCTTCGTACTCCTTTCCGTTCGTCGGTTTCCGCCCCGTCCTTGAAGTCCTGAACCCTGGTACGATGGGTTCTGACAGGCTGAAAGCCGTTACCCTTGACCTTGGCGGCGGCAAATTGGGCGGCAGCTCGGAGGCTATCCAGATCGTTGTGAAAAACGGCGAGAGCTTTGCTGCGCCTGCGTCCGAAGGTCTGACCCGCCCCGACGGAAATACCGGCAGCTACTTCGAGTGGCTTGGCAGCGATGGCGAGCTCTACGCTCCGGACGATAATGTTCCGGCGGACGTAACCAAGCTGACGGCGCAGTTTGTTCCCCCAGAGCAGTTCACCCTCGCGCCCGGCGGCACCTATTACTTTGACCTCTCCGGTGAGAACATTCCCGGCACGGCAAGCGGTAATTTGCCGGACAAATCAATGCACCATGTTCCCTTTACCTACGCCGGAACAGTGGACGCCTACAAGCTCACGTCGGAGATGGCAACCACTGAGGAGTATGCAGAGACGTACAAATATGCCCACAGCCTGTTCGTGGCGGACTATGCCGTAACGTACGCGGCAAGCTGGGATCATTTGAATGCCATAGACATGATTTTTGGCAAAGACTACACCGCCGGCGGTGTGGACTATACGATGCGTGCGCCATCCGAGGGAAGTGATTATACAGGCTCAGGTGATTCAGAACGCGGCACGCCCCAAAGCAACGAATGGGACAGGATGCTGGACAAGGACGACGGATATATCAAAAACTGGAACGGGCTTTTTTCGTGTGGACAAGATTCTGTGAGCGGCTTGTCGTGGCGCCGTACGGTTCGCGGGTACTATTCGAGCCGCTTCCGTGGCCACCGCGACGCTGCGGGTCAAAACCCGCAGGTCGGTTTCCGCCCCGTCCTTGAGGTTTTGAACCATAACACGATAGGTCCTGACGGGCTGAAAACCGTTACTCTTGACCTTGGCGGCGGCAAGCTGGGCGATGAAAGCAGCATTCGGATCATCGTGAAAAACGGCAGCGAATTTACCGCGCCTGCGTCCGTCGGTCTGACCCGCCCGGAGGGAGCTACAGGCAATTACTTTAAGTGGCTTGGCAGCGACGGCGAGCTCTACGCGCCCGGTGAAAGCGTTTCGGCGGATGTAACCACGCTCACGGCGCGGTTTGTGCCAGACGCCTACACCGTCATCGTGACCACGGACAGTCTGCCGGACGGCAAGACAGGCAAGGCTTACAGCCATACCCTGACCGCCATCAGCACAGCGCCCATCACATGGAGCATTGATGAAGGCGCTCTGCCTGCCGGTTTACGTCTGAACGAAAAAACCGGCGAGATCAGCGGCATACCCACTGCGGCGGGAACCGCCACCTTCACCGTCAAGGCAGAAAACAGCGAGGGCAGCGACACAAGGGCGCTGAGCATTACCGTGAACAACGCTGTCGAGCAAACCCCCGTGCGCTATCTGGACGCGGACGGCAAGGAGCGCTTCTGCACCGAATACACGGTGCTGGAAAACGTTATTATCGAGGATTTTTTCAATAGCGACAACAAATGGTACGATCTGCCCGCAGGCTGGTACGTGGTGGAGGGCGACGTGACCATCACGCCCCGCTTGGACACCCACGGCGCGGTCAATCTGATCCTAACGGACGACTGCCACCTCACGGTACCGTGGGGCATCAACGTGAAGGAGGGCGACACCTTCACCATATACGCCCAGAGCACCGCTGAGGCATCCATGGGCAAGCTGACGGCGTGCCTCCCGGAGCTGTCTGATCATGAAAAGAGTGTGTGGCCTGTGGCTGGACTATCCGGCATCGGCGCCGGTGTGCGCGTGTGGGCTGCCAACGACAACTACTATGAAAACGAGGGTACGATCATCATCAACGGCGGCAATATCCACGCCAGAGGACAGCATGGCTCCTCCGCCATCGGCGGATCGTATCAAGATCGCAACGTTTCCTCCGACGGAGATACGCCCGGCAATCTCAGGCAAGGCGGCAGCATCACCATCAACGGCGGCATCGTCTGTACCGAGCTCAGGACGAGCGGCGGCGCTCACACTGCAGACAGCTTTGGGATCGGCACATGCTACGGTAATGGCGGCAGCGTCACCATCAACGGCGGCACGATCATCGCCGAGGCCTCCAGCAGCGCGATCAGTAGCGGCCGGGGCGGCAGCATCACCATCAACGGCGGCAATGTGACCGCTCACGGCGGTATCAATCGCTATGAAAACCAGCCGCTATACGCGATTCCCGGAAACGGGATCGGCTCGCTTGAGGGCGGCAGCATCACCATCAACGGCGGTACTGTCAAGGCATCTTCCGAGGGAGATGGCTTTGGCATCGGCGGAGCCGGAGTTCACCACACGGCGGAAATGCACATTACCATCAATGGCGGAACGATAGAAACCACGGCAAATCGCAATAACGCCGCCATTGGCGACAAAAGCAAACAAAAGAGCAGCGTCACCATCACCGGCGGCGTCATCCATGCGGTCGGAAAAGGCAGCGCGGCAGGCATCGGCAGCACCGGCGACATCCGCATCACCGGCGGTGAGATCTCCGTTTTCGCCGAGGGCGGCGGCGCAGCAATCGGCAGCATTGGGGGAGTGGATTGCAAAAGCATCACCATCAACGGAAATGCGATCAAATCCATTTCCAGTAAGGACGGCGCCTGCGTCGGCGGAGCTGCCGGCGGAGCTGCCGGCGGAAGCGTTGGAAGCATCACCATTTCGGACGCAGAGCTTCCGCTTCTCAGCAGCAATAAAATTCTGATCGGCTGGGACGCAGACTCGCCGGGTGGGAAGCTCACCATCCGAAACTGCCGCGTTGCATCCACGGACACACTCTCCGTTCTCACCGATGGGATCCGTGTGGGCAGCAATAGCGAAATCGTCATTGAAGAAAGTGAGATCAGGCTGCCGCATTTTAGAAGCATTCGCGTCGGAGGCAATGGGAGCATCGCCGTCCGGGATTCCGATCTGCACACCTACGGCATTTTCATGGACGAAACCGCGCAATCATCGAATGACGCAAAGACGCTGAAAAAGCTGGAGATCACGAACAGCACCGTGTTGACGGGCGATATCATCGGCGCTCGTGGAGGATATTCTTCCGTTGAAGAGATCGTGATCCACGACAGCAGCATCCGTCTGAACGATGCGTACACCTATAATTACTGCACGATTGGCGGCGGCACCAATGGTTCCTTTGGCAGCATCGACATTCAGAACAGCCAAATCCATATTCCGTCTTCAGGCGGAAACACGGCCATCGGCAACGGTTGGCAAGTCTATTACAATCGTGAGAGCCGTATCCGCATTGCGAACAGTGAGGTGTCCGTTCGTTGTGCTTCGCTCGGACCCGCCATCGGCGCAGCGTGGGACTCCGGCAGCGGTCGAATAAATATCCTCATTGAAAACAGCACCGTGACCGCAAAGGGCGGCAATTTGAGGACTGACGGAAACTATGTTCCCGGCATCGGGAAAAATGCGCTCGGCAGGGCTCCGGAGATTGGAATCCAGATCCTGAACAGCACGGTGGACACCTTCCGGCTTACGGAAAAGGGGGGCACAGACTATGTCTATGACGACCTGCACACAAAGGAGCTGCCCGGTATTCCGGCGGAAAACATCACCATCTGCGGCAGCACCGTCAACGGAAAGACCATTGACCATAGCCCTGACGAGTACGGCAAATGCGCGCTCTGCGACAAGTATGATCTTGGATACTGCTATGAGCATGGGCTTTTGACGCTCGAGGGGCTGACGGACTGCGCCCATGACGGCAGCGAAAAGAAGCTGACGGAGCTTTCCCATCAGACGGGCGAGAACAAAACGAAGCAGCTTACGGAGAACACGGACTACACCGCCATCTATTCCAACAACGTCCATCCCTACACCCTCACACCGGGCGACGAGGGCTTTGACAGCAAAAAGGCTCCCAAGGTGACGCTGTACGGCACGGGAAACTACTGCGGCAAGGCGGAGCACTATTTCACCATCAGCGAAAACGCTGCCGCCGCGCCCAGCATCACCACGGACACCCTGCCAAACGGCAAGGTGGGCGAGGCGTACAGCCAGACCCTGACCGCCGACGGCACTACGCCCATCACATGGGGCATTGACAGTGGCAATCTCCCTGCCGACCTGACGCTGGACGAAACCACCGGCGAGATCAGCGGCACGCCCACTGCGGAGGGAACCGCCAAATTCACCGTCAAGGCTACCAACAGCGCGGGCAGCGATACGAAGGAGCTGTCTATTGCGATAGCCAAGGCCGCGCCCACCGAGCATACCGTCACCGTGACCAGCGGCGGCAACGGAACGGCTTCCGCCTCTCCCTCAAAGGCTGTTGCCGGTGCGGAGATCACTCTGACCGCTACGCCCGACAAGGGCTATCACCTCAAGGAGTGGCAGGTCGAATCTCCGACAGGACTTGTAATCACCAACAACAAGTTCACCATGCCGGACAGCAATGTAGAGGTCAAGGCAATCTTCGAGGAGGATGCACCACCTGCGCCTACCGATCCCGCCAAGCCCAGCATCAGCGTCACCGGAACCTACACCTACAATGGCTCCGAGCATACAGCAACCGTGAGCGGCTATGATCCAGCCACTATGGACATCTCCGGCAATACCGCCACGGATGCGGGCGACTACACCGTTAGCGTCACATCTCAAACGGGAAAATGGGCGGATGGCAGCACTGAGGCCGTGACCGCAGTGTGGAGCATCGGCAAAGCCACGCAGGAAGCGCCTGACGGCTTGAGCAGTGTCGCGCCTGCCACTGAGGGCGGCAGCGACGGCAAAATCACCGGTGTGACCGATAAGATGGAATACCGTATGGCAGGCGAAAGCATCTATACGGCGTGCAGCGGCACGGAGATTGAGAACCTGTCCGCTGGTAATTACTTCGTTCGCTATGCGGAGGATCACAACCACTTTGCCAGCCCCGATGCAGAGGTCACAGTGGGTGAGGGCGCGTCGCTTGCGGATTGTACGATCACCTTCAACGCAGGCGGCGGCAGCGGCAGCATGGAGCCTGTTACCGTCAAGGCAAGGACAAATTACATCCTGCCCGACTGCGGCTTCACTGCTCCCGCCGATCAGGAGTTCAAGGCTTGGGAGATTAGCGGCACAGAGTACAAGGTGGGAGATTCCTACACCGTGCTCGGGGATACCGAAATCAAGGCGCTGTGGGAAAACAGCGTTATTACCCCCACCACCTACACCGTCACCGTCAGTAATGACGGAAACGGCACTGGTACCGCAACTCCTTCCACCGCTGCGGCCGGCACGGAGATCCGCCTGTCCGCTACGCCCAAAACCGGCTATCACTTCAAGGAGTGGGAGGTCATCAGCGGCGGCGTGACCATCAAGGACGACAAGTTCCTCATGCCGAACGATAACGTGGAGGTCAGGGCAATCTTCGAGGAGGACGCACCTCCTGCACCCACCGAGTTCATCGTCACCTTTGACGGAAACGGCGGTACTCCCTCTGTCGGCAGCATGACTACCACCAATCGGAAGCTGACCTCTCTGCCCAGCGCCTCCCGACGCGGCAGTTACAGCTTCGACGGCTGGTACACCGAAAAGAGCGGCGGCACAAAGATCACGACGGCTACCGTATTTTCTGCAAATACCACCGTCTACGCCCACTGGGCCTACATCGGCGGCTACACCCCGCCCGTCCGCCCACGTCCTGCCGAGGACGTTCCCGCAAAGCATCCCGGATTTGTCGATGCTCCGGCGGGCAGCTACTTCTACGAGGCGGTCATGTGGGCAGTGGAGAACGGCATCACCACCGGTGTCAGCGCAAACCGCTTCGACCCGAACGGTGTCTGCACCCGCGCGCAGGCCGTGACCTTCCTGTGGCGTGCCGCCGGAAGCCCGGCGCCGAGATCGCGCACCATGCCGTTTACCGACGTTCCCGCGGGCAGCTACTACTACGATGCGGTGCTGTGGGCGGTAGAAAACGGCATCACCAAGGGCACCAGCGACACCACGTTCAGCCCGGATGACACCTGCACCCGCGCCCAGATCGTCGCGTTCCTGTGGCGCTCTGAAAAATCCCCGGCAGCGGGCAGCCGCAATCCGTTCGCGGATGTGAAGTCCACGGCCTACTACGCCGATGCGGTGCTGTGGGCGGTCAGGGAGGACATCACCAAGGGAACCACCAGCACGACCTTCAGCCCCGACGCGGATTGCACCAGAGCGCAGATCGTGACCTTCCTCTGGCGCTGCAAGAAGTGACCGGCTGACATGAGCCTATAATATCGGAGTGGTTCTTTTCGCCTGACTCTCTCCAAGCAAATGAACAAGGAGCTGCGGGAGCTGCAAAAGCAGTTCATGCCGGAGGACACCAAGGCAGGGCTGATTCAGTCTTTCCTTGATGATTTCAATGGCACACAGGTCTGCTCCAAACTGATCTATGCGGAAGCTCTGAACCATTCCTTTGACGAGCCGAAGCAATGGGAAATCCGAGAGATCAATGAAATCATGAACAACAGCATTGAGGGCTGGACAGCGTTTTCCAATCCCCGCATCTTTGCCAAGTACGGCAGACAACGAGGTTGGGAACGAGCCGATTCCGGCAACGAGCTTTCGGCAACCGGCTCTGATTTGCCGGACGGTTTTCGTGAGCTGACCGAGGAAGAAGCCCGATAGATGGAGCTTCCCTTCTGATAAACCGACCGTGTTGCCGACCCCGTTGCCGGGCGAATCCCTTAAATCTCTTTTATTTACAAGGATTTTAAGAAGTCTGACAACGAAAGCAACGGAGAAATCAAAGAAAAAAGCAAAAACAGGATAAGAGCCAGATAGGACTATGTTCGAGGTTTTTTGAAGCCCGTTGCCGGACTTCGTTGCCGACACACACCCTGTCTGGCTTTTTCCGTTTCAAGGAGGTATCGCATGGCACAGAACAACAAAGCAGTCCAAACACCCAAAGCAAATCCGGCAGGCTCGTTCAGCATGAGAATGGGCAGCACCACCTATATCATCGGCGTTCATTTCAGCGCAGAGAGCAAGGACACCTTGGAGGACAAGATGAAGCGGCTGATGCGTGATGATGTGAAAGCGGATAACTTCTAAGCCGAAAATCGTATGCAACACTTCTGCTTTCTATCTTGACAGGAACGACCCGGACGGTTACACTACGATCAGGCGATGAAGGTGGTAAAGCTCAAGCAGATGGCAAAGACGCTGATATATCTGGAGGAAAAGGACTTTGCTGATTTCGACGCACTTGTCAATGCCGCCGCCGATGCGGAGAAGCGGTTCTATGATTTGAGGGCGGCCATAAAGACGGCGGAAGCGCGTATGAGCGAGATACAGACCCTGCGGACGCACATCATGAACTATTCCAGGACGCGCAGCGTTTACACCGGCTACCGCAAGGCGGGGTACTCGAAAAAATACTTTGCGGAGCATGAGGGGGATATTGCCGGCTGACTTCATTCAGCCGGAGCCTGCAAATAAATTTGCGCATCAATCTTGACGGGATCCATTCGGCAGGTGAAAAGCGAACTGCATTTCCTGCCGTTCAGACGTTCCAAACAGTTTGCAGCAGAGCAATGCAGCAAACCCTCCGTATGATCGAATACATACGGAGGGTTTATTGTCTTATGCACTGCGCACGTTTTGATCAGCGGGCGGTTTGACTCAGACGTTGAACAGGAAGTTGACAACGTCACCGTCTTTCATGACGTACTCCTTGCCCTCGCTTCGAAGAAGCCCCTTCGCCTTGGCGTTTGCCAGCGTGCCGCAGGTTTTGAGATCGTCGAATGCGATGACCTCGGCACGGATGAAGCCGCGCTCAAAATCGGAGTGGATCTTGCCGGCAGCCTGCGGCGCCTTGGTGCCGCGCTTGATGGTCCACGCACGGCATTCGTCGCTTCCAGCGGTCAGGAAGGAGATCAGCCCGAGCAGGCTGTAGCTGCACTGGATCAGACGGTCGAGGCCGGACTCCTGAAGTCCAAGCTCCTCCATGAACATGGCCTTTTCATCCGGATCGTCGAGCTCGGCGATGTCGGCCTCGAGCTTGGCGCAGATCGGCAGGACCTGACTGCCCTCGCTCTCGGCGAGCTTTTTGACGGCGACAAAGTGGCGGCTCGATTCGGGGTCGTTCACCTCGTTTTCGCCGAGATTTGCGGCGTAGATGGTTTTGCGGAGCGTCAGAAGGTCGCTCGTGGCGATGAGTGCGGCGTCGTCCGTGCTGCACTCAAACGTGCGGGCGAGATTGCCCTCGTTCATGTAGTCGCGCAGCGCGGTAAAGACCTCGACCTCGTGGTTGAAGCGCTTGTCACCGCCCTTTGCGTTTTTCTGAGCGCGGTCGATGCGGCGGTCGATCATCTCAAGATCCGCCATGATGAGCTCGGTGTTGATGATCTCAATGTCGCGCAGCGGGTCGGTCGAGCCTTCGACGTGGGTGACGTTCGGGTCTTCAAAGCAGCGCACAACGTGCACGATCGCGTCGCAGCCGCGGATGTTGGACAGGAACTTGTTGCCGAGACCCTCGCCCTTGGACGCGCCTTTGACAAGACCTGCGATGTCAACGAACTCGATGACGGCAGGCGTGAACTTTTTGGGATTGTGCTGGTCGCGCAGCCATTCGAGCCGCTTGTCCGGCACGGACACGACGCCGACGTTCGGGTCGATGGTGCAGAAGGCGTAGTTGTCCGCGGCGACCCCCGCGTTGGTGATGGCATTAAAGAGCGTGGATTTTCCGACATTCGGAAGCCCAACGATACCTAATTTCATTTGTACTCATTCTCCTTCGATTTTCCTTGATTTTCAAGGGGTTTCAGCGTTTGGTGTCTTGGCTGTTACACCATTTTTACACCATTTCCGCATTTGGATTTATTGGATTATCAGTAGGCGTTTTTTGCGCCGCACGCAGATAATCTTCTCTGGTGATCATCATGTGGAGAAAACCGTCTTCCACGCCCAATTTCTGGAAGCCTGCTTTGCGATGGGTTTCCCATGCGGCAATTTCGTTCCGGGTGACCTCAAAGTCATTGTGGATTCTGGAAATACTGCAAACACGGAAAGCATGATCGAGCATCAGCTTCAGTGCAGAAACGGCATACCCTTTCCCGCGGAACGGGGCATATATCACGATGCCCATATCCCACCAATCCTTTTCAGGCGTGTAGTGAAAGTTCACATCACCGATCCATACGCCGTCGGAGCTTCGCTTGATATACGCATAGAAACGATTCGGCTCATTTCCCACCCATCTGTCGTACCAATTGGCAAGCGCCTCGTCCGGGTAGTCGATACAACCGGTGTCCCGATGGTATCCCGGATAGTCAACATTCCAGCCCGCGTTGTAGGACATCGTTTCCGGGTCAGACATCATCTGTTGATAGAACCATAAATCTTCCAGTTGGGGGATGTACAGTTCGAGTTTCTCCATGTAGTTCGCTCCAATATGCTTGTCCTGCCGTCATGCGAAAAAGGTCACACTATTACATATAAACTATAGCATATAACGCCCTTCTTCTCAAGCTATCGCGTGAAAAAAACGCGCCACTCATTTCTAAATCTTCCGGAGCCGCGGATATCACCAGTTTTTCACGGATGAACTGTTCAAACGCCCGGCACTTTAGCAGCTTTTTTGCCCAGACAAACAAAATGAAGGGGCAGTTCCGGGCAGTATTTTGCCCTGCTGCGCTTTCAGTTCGGCAACGACGGCACCGTAGAAATGCCTGGTGCTGTCTTAGAGTATCGGAGAAGAAAAAATGTCCCCGCTTCTGAAAAAGCGGGGACATCAGGCTGTCAAAAAAACTCGTAGAGTTCGCGCCCGCAGGCGATGCGCCCCACGTGGTTCCCCCTCGCGGCATAGCCGCTTCGGCCTACGCTAAAAAAGTGCCACTGGCACTTTTTCTGAACGCTGCGGCCTCGGACAAAACACATTATACCTGACAGTCCCTGACTGTCGGGCGTCCTTTGGCTTTGCTCAAGGCTCCGACCAGCACGCTCAGCACCAGCATTCCCAACGCCACGCCGAGCCAGCCGAAGCCCATTTTATAGAGAGGCAGTCTGTGCAGCAGCTGCCCCAGGCTGCCCAGAGGCACCCCGGCATCCCCAAGGGCATACAGGACACTGACCGCCGCAGTTCCCAGAACCGTCATGGGGTAGACAAACCGGTTCTGCTTCCAAAGGTCGTGGCTCAGTCCCAGCAGGATCAGCACAATGGACACAGGGTAGATGGCATTCAATACCGGCACGGAGATGCTCAAAATCATGTTCAGCCCCAGGTTGCACACCAGCAGGGAGAAGAACGTAATGACAAAAACCCAGGTGCGGTAGGAAACCCCTGCAAAAAGGGTGGAAAAATACTGAGAAATGGAATTGATCAGACCGACACAGGTCGTCAGACACGCCAGAGTGAAAATCGCCGCCAGAAGCACTGCGCCTGTGCCGCCGAACACCTGGTAGACGATGCACCGCAGAGTCCACGCGCCGTTGTCCTGAAGCGCATAAACACCGGAGCTGCACATTCCCATGTAGGACAGCATGGCGTATACCAGCGCCAGAATCATTCCGGCCAGAAGCCCTGCCAGAACCGTATAGCGCATTCTGTCCCGCTTTTCCAGCAGGCCGAAGGATGTCAGGGTGGTGGAGATCACCAGTCCGAAATTCAGTGCGGCAATGGTGTCCATGGTATTGTAACCCTCGGTAAAGCCCTTCAGCAGCGGTGCGGCTGCATAGCTATCCTGGGGCTGGGCAACCTGCGTCTCGCCCCGGAACACGAAGCACACGAACAACAGCGTCAGCAGGACCAGCATCGCCGGAGTCAGCCCCCGGCCGATCCGGTCCACCAGCTTTCCGGGGCTCAGGCAGAGCCAAAGGGCCACCAGGAAAAACACAACAGAATAGACCGCCATCCACAGTGTCAGATTGGTTTCCTGAGGCAGATAAGGGGCGACCGCCATTTCAAAGGGAACCGAAGCGGCTCTGGGAATTCCCAGTCCCGGGCCGATGGAAAGATAAATCAGCAGCGTAAACACCAGAGCAAACCGCTTGCCCACCTGCTGTCCCAGCTTTTCCAGGCCGTCGAAGCGGGCCACCACGACCACGCCCAGCACCGGCAGGATCACCGCAGTTGCCAGAAAGCCAGCCATCGCCGCCAAGGTATGCGTGCCTGCATTCTGTCCCAGGAAGGGCGGAAAAATCAGGTTTCCGGCTCCAAAAAACAGCGCGAACAGCATAACGCTTACCACCAAAAGATTTCTTTTCCCCAGTTTCATCGTTCTCTTCCTTCCTTTTGAACAAAAAAATAAAGACCCGTCTCAAATCTCTTTGAGACGGGTCCAAAATACCCGCGGTACCACTCAAATTGCGCGCCGAAACGCACCACTCGCTTCAGGCTCCAACAAGCCCTAGGCACTAACGCAGCCTGCGCGAAAGTCCCTACTGACAATGCCGCTTTGGGGACTCCGGCTCAGAAGTGATGGGATTTATGAAGGCAGTCCACCGGGCTTCCACCGTCCCCGGCTCTCTATCGGCTGTACGATCAAATCCGTCTTCGTCATCGCTTTTTCTATGAAATTACGCTTATTATACGCCCGGTAATCCCGGATGTCAACAGCAATCTTTCTGCCGCTGTGAGGCTTGGGAGATCATTTCAAGGCTGCGCCGCACCCTTTTACAGCATTTCCTGTGGAGCGGTCATTCGGGCATCTGGATGTTCACGCCGTTGACAGCAACGCCGTCGTCCGCACGGATGAGCAGATACGGCACGCCGCCGAGGAGCCGCGTTTCCAGAAGGTCCTTGCGGTCCGGAGCGATCTGGATCACGACATCGGGCGTTTTGACCTCAAATTTCTTCGGCGTGATGATGTTGCGCGGGCTGAGCTGCGCGTCCTCGCCGAATTCGCGGTCATATTCCACGCTGAACGCCGCCAGATGCTCGTCGGACACGCCGCAGTCGGCGAGAACGGACTTGACATCCTCCTTCGTGACGGTGAGCGGGTCGGGATCCTTTGTCTCCTTGTGGACATCGATGCGCTGGCACAGCTCGTCGTGCACAGACTCCACGACCTTCAGGTCGCATGCCTCATTGAGCGCGCCAAGCACCGTCTGGAACGAGGTGCGCTGCTCCTCGGCGGGCATCGGCGGCTCGACATGGAACAGGCCCTCGATCAGCTCGGCGTGGTTGCCGGCCGCGTTTTTCGTGTAGTACAGCACGTCGTAGATGTTCGGCCGCCTGCCGTCAAAGGCAGGGAAAAGGAAGCCGAGCTCCGGCGCGGCGGCCGTCCAGCCGGGGGACTGGAGCCTGAAGCTTTTTTCCTCGGCGCAGTAGCTCAGGGCGGGCTTTGAGGGCTTGACCGGGCAGACGGCGCAGAGAATGTAGGAAAAAACGGTGTCGCCGTCCTCCAGTGATGCGCCGTCGCGCGCCTTGAACGGCACGTCGTAGCTCTCGTGCGCGAGCAGGATGAGATAGTGCCCCTCGATGGACAGCGAATCGATCACTGTCTGGTAGAAGGTTTGCAGCGTTTCCTCGTCCGAGAGCTTCGTTTCCCGGAGCTTCATGAGAAGGCGGTGCTCGTCACTGTCCGCGACCTGCTGGGTGCGGAAGCTCAGGTCGAGCAGGTTCTTGTCGATCGAGCCGGAGAGCACCTTTTTGAGAAGGCCGAGATAGAGCTCCTTATCGTCCTCGGTGCAGATGGAGAGCGACTGACGGAAGGTGGAGAGAATTTCACGGCTGTCAGAGACGTAGCAGCCGTAGACGGAGGTGATGTTGGTGCGGTCGGGGCGAAGACGGCGCCGCAGCTCGCCGATTTCTTTGTCATTCATGGTGTCGGTTCCTTTCATGGGGGAAGTATGGCGGGGGAGCCGCGGTGCGGCTCCTTTGGCAGAGGCTATTATAGCACATCCTGCCGCGCCGCGCCAGAATCAGCTTGCCAAACTTTCTGACAAAAAGCCCGCCGCAGGCTTTTCTGCGGCGGGCCGGAAATGCGCGTTTCAGCGGACGGCCTCGGCTTCCTCGTACTTGCCGAGACGCCGGAGCATGGTTTTTTTGACAGCGCGGAAGATGTTCTGATAGCCGGTGCAGCGGCACAGGTGGCCGGAGAGCAGCTTGCGCAGCTCGTCGTCGCTGTATTCTTTTCCGGCGGCGAGGATCTCCGTCGCGGTCAGAATGAAGCCCGGCGTGCAGAAGCCGCATTGGATGGCGGTCTCGTCCATGAAGGCCTGCTGGATGTCGGAGATCTCGCCATTCGGTCCCATGAGCCCCTCAAGCGTCAGGATCTCCTTCCCGTCCGCCCACGAGGCCAGATACAGGCAGGAGTTGACGGCTTCGCCATCGATCAGAACGGTACACGCGCCGCACTCGCCGACCTCACAGCCCTTCTTGACGGCCGTCAGGCGGAAGTCATTGCGGAGCATATCGGTCAGGCTTGCGCGGGTATCGACCATTTTTTCGACCTTCTTGCCGTTGATGGTACACTGAACGAGTTTGTATTGTGCCATTACAGCTCACCTCCACAGCGTTTGACGGATTCGATGAGGGCGCGCCGCGCCATTTCCACGGCGATGTGCTTGCGGAACGCCTTGCTGGCACGCCACGAGTCACGGGGCTGGATGTCCTCAAGAACGGCCTGCGCAAACGCCTCGACGTTCTCCATGGTGACGGGTCTGCCGTTGACGGCGGCCTCGGCGCTGGGGGCGCGCATCGGCACGGGGCCTGCGACGCCGTAGGCGATGCGGACGCGGTCAAACGTTTTTTTGTCCTCCGACAGGCGGACATTGACGGAGCAGCCGGTCGTGGCGATCTCCATTGCGTTTCGCATACCGTACTTGATGTAAAAGCCCTTTGTGTTTTCCCACGAGGCCCTCGGGATCAGAAGCGCGGTCTGGATCTCGCCCTCGGCGGCGCGGATGTCAACGACGCCGGCCTTGAGATAGAAGTCCCGTATGGGAAGACAGCGCTTGCCGTTTACACCGGTCAGCTCGACGATCGCCTCCCATGCATGGAGCGTGGAGGCGGAGTCCGCAGAGGTCACGCCGTTGCAGGTGTTGCCGCCGATGGTGCCCATGTTGCGGATCTGCGGGCCGCCGACCATGTCAACGGCTTCGCCCAGAACATTCATTTTCTCGATGATGATGGGGTCGCGGGTGATGTGCGAGAAGGTCGTGAGCGAGCCGATGCGGATATTCTCGTGCTCGTCGATGGAGATGCCGCGCATGGAATCGATCTCATGAATGGAGATCAGCTCCTTGCCGGCGCGGCGGCCCTCGCGCATCTGGACGAGCACGTCGGTCCCGCCTGCAATGATCTGTGCCTCAGGGTGCTCAAGACGGAGCTTTACGGCCTCCTCGACACTGTGCGCCTCATAGAGCGCTTTCATATCATACATGGTGCGCTGCCTCCTTAATCCTTGATAAGTCCCGCTTCGGTGAATTTCGCGAAGAGGACATGCGGCGTGATCGGGATCTGGTCGATGGCGACGCCGGTCGCGTGAAGAATGGCGTTGCGGATGGCGGGTGCGGCAGAGCACGCGGGCGGCTCGCCAAGGGCCTTGGTGCCGTAGGGCGAGGTCGGCTCGGGATTCTCCACAAACGCCGCCTGAAGATCGGGGTGATCCATAAAGGTGGAGAGCTTGTAGTCGAGGAGGTTGTCATTGAGCGGGCGGCCGGTCTTCGGGTCGAACAGAAGCTGCTCGGAAAGGCCGTAGCCGATGGCCATCGACATGCCGCCGTGAACCTGACCCTCGGCAAGGGCGGGGTTGATGAGCGTGCCGCAGTCATGGACGTTCACAACGTTCAGGAGCTTCGCCTTGCACATCGGGATATCGACCTCGACCTCTGCAAAGGAGCAGCCGAAGGAATAGGCATTGTTGCGGATGGTGTAGGTGGACTCGGCGGTGATGTGCTCGCTGTGGACGGGGTTATACTGCGCCGTCATGGCAAGCTCCTTCAGGCTCATGAGCACCTTTCCGTCCTGCTTGCGGAGGATGCTGCCGCCCTGAAGCTCCATATTGTCCGCGCTCTGGCGCGTGAGCTCGCACGCATAGGCGAAGATCTTTTCACGCAGCAGCCGCGCCGTCTGCCGGATGGCGAAGCCCGCAACATAGGTCTGCCGCGAGGCATAGGCGCCAAGGCCGGTGGGGGTGATGTCGGTGTCCTGACAGGAGACGACATGCACATCGCGGTAGCTCGCAAGGCCGACGGCGTCGGCGACCATCTGGGCGTAGACCGTGTCGGCGCCCTGGCCGATCTCGGTCTCACCGCACTGGTAGGTGACGGTGCCGTCGAGATTGAGCTGCATCCGGTTGGCGGAGGTCTCCAGCGAGATGGGGTAGACCGCCGTGTTGTACCAGAAGCAGGCCACGCCGATGCCGCGGCGGATGGGGCCGGTCTGGTTGGCGTATTCCTTCATCTTGCGGTCGTAGTCGATGAGCGCCCGGCCCTTTGCCATGCACTCGCGGTGGGAATCAAAATAATTGACGTTCTTGCTGAAGCCGTCCTCATAGCCGAGGGGCATCAGGAAGCGGTCGCGGTATTCGATCGGGTCCATGCCGACGGCGCGGGCGCAGTCCTCAATGTTCGAGTCGTTTGCGAACGAGGCCTGCGGCATACCATAGCCGCGCATTGCGCCTGCGGCGGGGCGGTTGGTGTAGACGGTGTAGGCGTCGCACTCCATGTTCGGGCAGGGGTACAGCTGCGGGAACGAGCCCATCGCCTTTGCGACGATGGAGTGGCCGTGCGAGGCGTAAGCGCCCTGATTGGAGAAGCACTCGACCTTGCGCGCGGCAAGCGAGCCGTCCTTGCGGAGCCATGTGACCAGATGGAAGCGGATGGCATGGCGGACGCGGTTGGAGACGAAGGTCTCCTCGCGCGAGCAGTCGAGCCGGACGCAGCGCCCGCCGACCTGCGTGCTGCACCATGCGCACAGCGGTTCATACAGCGCGTCCTGCTTGTTTCCGAAGCCACCGCCGATGTAGGGCTTGATGATCTCCACATCCGCCCACGGGCAGCCGAGCGCCTGCGCGACAACGCGGCGAATGATGTGCGGGATCTGCGTGGAGCTGGTCACGACGATGCGGCCGTTCTGCGCATAGGCGAAGCAGCCGTGATTTTCAATGTGGCAGTGCTGCACGGTGGGGGTGTCGTACCAGCCCTCGACCTTGATCAGCCCAGGCTCCTGAATGGCAGCCTGATAATCGCCGAGCCGGATGGAGGACTGCTTGAGAATGTTGTTCGGCGACTGCTCATGGAGCTGCGGCGCGCCGCTCTGCATGGCCTCCTGCGCGTCCAGCACAAACGGAAGCTCCTCATATTCGATCTGGATCGCGCGCACGGCCTGCGCCGCCGCGACCTCGTTTTCTGCGATGACCACGCACACGTCGTCACCGTAATAGCGCACGTGGCGGTTGAGCAGATGCCGGTCGGCCGTGTCCTGATGTCCGGGGTCCATCGACCACGGGTGGCCGGCAGTCGGGAAGGGGATATCCGGCACATCAAAGCAGGTGAGGATCTTGACAACGCCGCTGATCTTCTCCGCCTCGCTGGTATCCACGGATCTTACAAAGCCGTGGGCGATGGTCGCGTGCTTGATGCGCACATACAGTGCGTCCGCCGGGACGAGATCTTCATAATATTTCGTTCTGCCGGTAGCCTTGTCAAAGGCGTCCACTCGGACTTCGCTTTTTCCTACGATGCCCATTGCGTTCCCTCCATTTTTCCATCGGCATGACGCCGATTGGCCAATTTTACCTGAAATTCCAGAGGAATCATCTTAGTATTTACAATAATTATATCATTGCACAGGGAGATTGCAAAGAGAAAAGCGTTATTCTACTTTCGGTACAACGATAATTTCGGAACTGGCGAATGCAGCGAGGCGTTCTTGACTCTTTTCATAAAAATGGGTATACTGTTTTGTAAAGAATGACCGGGAAATGGGAGGGGATACCATGGAAAACGCATGGCCGCGCCTTGGGTGTCTTGTGATGGCGGCGGGAAACGCGCGCCGCTTCGGAGAAAATAAGCTCACATGCACGCTTGAGGGACGGACGCTCATCGAGCGCACGCTCGAGGCTGTGCCGCGGGAGGAATTTGCGGCGGTCTGCGTGGTGTCGCAGTATGAGGACATCGAGGAGCTGGCAGGGCGGTACCACTTTGCGGCTATCCACAACGCCCATCCCGACTGGGGCATCAGCCACACCATCCGCCTTGGCACCGAGGCGATGCAGGACTGCGACGGGATCTTGTACCTCGTCTCCGACCAGCCGCTTTTGCGCCGCGATTCGGTGCTTCGCGTCGTGGAGGCGTGGAAGAAGCAGCCGGAGAAGATCGCAGGCGCCTCACACGCGGGCAGGCGCGGCAATCCGAACCTGTTCCCGGCGCGGTTTTTCCCGGAGCTTCTGGCGCTGGAGGAGGACCGCGGCGGAAATCTGGTGATCAGACGCCATCCGGAGGACTATCTGCCGGTGGAGCTTTCGGCGCAGGAGCTGCTCGACTGCGACACGCCGCAGGAGCTGGAGCATCTGATACTAAAACCTGATTAAAATCTTCCATGCTTTCTGGTCAAAATTGCGCCAGAATGCGTTATCTTCCTTGCTGGGCAACCGCCCAGCTGCGTCATCTGCCTTTTCTGGCACAATTTATCTTCAGAAATCTTTTAAAGATTTCAAACAGGTTTTAGTATGAAAACGGCGGAATAAAGCAGAAAAAGTGCCGCCGGAAGCGATGCTTCCGGCGGCACTACTCAGACCTTCAAAAAACCTCGTAGAGTTTCGCCGCGCACGGCGAAATAAAATGTGAATCGGTTTTGTCCGGGGGCGTGAACCTCGGACAAAACACACTACGCCCGGCAAGTGTGGAATTTGTGCGCAAGCAGCGCACAAATTATGCGCGCAGCCGGGTGCGGCCTTTTCAAACGCGAACCAAGCCCCCGTGGTTCGCGTTTGAGAGCTTATTCGCTGACGGCGCGGAGATAATCCGCACTCATGTAGGCATACTGGTCGTTAAAGAGGATCTGATACCACTTGTCTGTCTTGCCGGTGACGGCGACAGGGCTGCTCTGCGGCAGCGTGACGAGGATGGTGCTGCTTGTGGAGGGCGACGTGCGGACATTGACGTCATTGGTGGTCGCCATGCAGTCGACCATCGGAGAGACGGTGGTCTCGCTGTCGGCCTCCTTCACGGGCATCAGCTCGTTGACGGCAAGCAGCGATGCGACAATGGACGCCGTGCGCGTATTGAGCGCGGAGGTCTTGCCGTCGTGCTCTGCGGTGCCGCTCCATGCGTTGTCCTTCCAGACAAGGCGCAGGGAGTATTTTGCCTCGCCGAGATCGACCGCATACGGATAGACAACATCCGTTGCGCCCGCCGTGTAGTCAAAGGCGATGAGCAGTGCGCTGAGCTGCATGGCGTCGCCGCCGGAGACAGTTCTTACGACCGGCTCGGTCTCGGCGTCCTTTGTCCAGGTGACGCTCAGCTCATCCACAGGCTCCGGCTCATGAACGGTGACGTCGGAGATGGTGAACCAGCTCGAATCGTCGTGCTCGGAGAAGGTGAACTGAAGCAGGAGCTGGGAGCTGACGTCGCTCAGGGCCAGCGTAAAGCCGCCGGCGATGGGCGTGATGCGGTAGAGGCCTGCGCTCTGATAGAAGCTCTGGAACAGCTCTGCCACGGTCGATTCGGAGTTCTGCACGCCGCAGGCATATTCGCGGCCGAGAGACAGACGGCTTCCCATGTTGTCGCGGATGCCGCTGTCGGAGATCAGATGCAGCGGCAGCAGCATGTCCAGATCGCCGCCCGAAAGACTCAGAATGCGGTGCATACCGGAGAAGATGTACTGATTCTTCGTGTTGCCGGGGTCAGACTGGTACAGGCACCAGTACTCCATGCCGCTGGTGGTCTGCTGAGAAAACAGCCAGCACGCGCCGTGCGCGTTGGTGTACGCGGCGGCGGTGACGGTGTCGTTATTTTTCGAGATGAGCTCCGCCATTTTGGCGAGCTTCTTGGAGCTTGTGAACTGATGGCCGCCGTAGGAGACATAGTCACCCTCGTTCAGCTCCGCCTTCAGCGGCAGCCGGAGCACCGTGCCGGTGTAGAACGCCGCCGCAGGAATACCGCTGTCCGCCTTTTTCTTGGAACAGCCTGCAAACACAGAAACGAGCAGGACTGCCGCGAGCAGAAGCGCGATCATTTTTTTCATAGTTTTTCCTCCAATCTGATTTCGCCCGGAACCCGTCCGAAGCGCCGGAGATCGTCTGATATGTATACCTAGTGGATATTATACCATACGATGTGGGATTCTGCAAACGCTCATAGGGGATATAAGTATAAAATCTTCTTTAATTTTTCATGTTGATTCGACAAATGCAGGTTGACAAAAATCGCGGCGATGGTTTACTATCCTATTAAACACACTTTAAACACATTTCCGGAGGCACACCATGCGCTACAAATGTCTGGTGCTCGATCACGATGACACCGTTGTGAACAGCACCGCCGTCATTCACTTTCCGTCCTTTCTGGCATATCTTGCGCGGGTGCGCCCGGGCACGGCATATACGCTGGACGAGTATTTCCGGAAGAATTTTGAGCCCGGCATCATTCCGCTGTTCAAGGACGAGCTGGGCTTTACGGACGAAGAACTGGACGGGGAGTATGCCTTCTGGCAGGAGTATGTCAAAACGCGCGTCCCGGTGGCCTATCCCGGTATGCGGGAGATCTTGCAGCGCTTTCATGATGCGGGCGGCGTGATCACGGTCGTTTCGCACTCGGTATCCGGCTATATCCTGCGCGATTACCGGGAAAACGGCCTGCCGGAGCCGGACGCGGTGTTCGGATGGGAGCTGCCGCCGGAGCAGCGCAAGCCGAATCCCTATCCGCTCGAACAGATCATGCAGCGCTTTTCCCTGAAGCCGTCGGAGCTTCTGATGCTCGATGATCTCAAGCCCGGATATGACATGGCGCAGCAGTGCGGCGTGGATTTCGCGGCGGCTGGCTGGGCCAACGACATCCCGGAGATCGAAAACTTCATGCGCCGCTACGGAAAATACTATTTTAAGACCGTTGCAGAGTTCGGCACGTTTATGGAGGAGAATTATGAGAAGCATTGATCTTGCAAGCTGGGAGCGCAAGGAGATCTACGACCTGTTTTCCGCCTGTGACCATCCGTTCTATTCGCTCAGCTTTGAGCTGGATGTGACGAATCTCTACCGTCACACGCACGAAAGCGGCCTGTCGTTTTATTATTCGCTCTGCTGGCTCATCACGCGTGCGATGGAGCAGGTCGAGGCCTTCCGGATGCGCATCCGCGGCGAGAAGATCGTTGTGGTCGACGAGCTGGTGCCGAGCTGCACCGATCTGATGCCGGGGAGCGACACGTTCGTGATCGTGACGCTGCCGCACGGCGGAGATATGGCGGACTTCTGCCGTCAGGCGCGCGAAAAGGCCGCGGGGCAGATGTATCTGTTCGACCGCGAGATGGAAAAGCTCGACACGCTGGTCTATTTCTCCTGCCTGCCGTGGTTTCCGGTCACGGGCTTTGTGACCGAGCGAAATCTGGAGATCGACGACTCCATCCCGCGCGTGACGTGGGGCAAATACCGCAAGGAGGGCGAGACGGTCACGCTGAACATCACGCTCGACCTCAACCACCGCCTCATCGACGGCGTACACATCGGAAAGCTCTATCAGATGCTGCAAAAAATGATCGAGCTGCTTTGAGCTTGTCAAAAAACTTCAGACGGAAGACGTAAAAATCAAGCGGACGCCCGAAGGCGTCCGCTTGATTTTTGTTAAAGAGAGAAGAGGAAAGAATGTGGATGGTTGTGGTTGCGACCAGATGGCGCCGTCGCCTGTTCGCGGAGGATTCCGTGAACCAGCTCCATCTGATGGCATTATCATACAGGAATCCGTCCCGGCGTTGGTGAACAGATTGTAAACGAAACATGAAGATTTTCTGAAGAAATGCGGCATGACCGTAAAATGCGGGAAAACGAGCGCTCAACGGAAAACAGGGTGGATACGCCCATAAAAAATCCTGTATCTTATAAAAGAACTTGCAAATGCGCGTGGAAGGGGCAGCGGCTGCGCCGACGTCTTATGTCAACGCGCTCAGCCGAAGCGCGACGCAAAGCCGCAGGTGCGGCAAAGCGGATGCGCGCGCCGTCCGGCCGCAAAGCCGCCGCGGATCTCGCACGCCGCAGGCGAGGAGAAAATCTCCTCCCATTCCTGCGTGAAAAGATTTCCGAGCGCCATGTCGCCTTCGTGATCGAGACAGCAGGGGACGACGGTTCCGTCGCAGAGCACGGCGGCCTGCTGCCGAAGGGCAAGGCAGCGCCCGCGCGCGCCGCGGTCGCGGGCAGAGAGCTCCGGCCACTCGAACCGCTCGCCGTACTGGACGAACACGCCCGGCGCAAGACGCCAGCCCCACGAGTTTTCGTCCCACTTGTCCGGAAAGGCAGCGCGCAGTGCGGCGAGGATGTCATCGTTTCGCGCATGGAGACCCTCGGTCTCCGCTCCGTCGAGATTCCACAGGCGGTAGTTGATGAGGATCCCGCGCGCCATGGCTGCGCGCCCGAAGGCCGTGCAGCCATGAAGATACCGTGCAAAGCCGCCTCGATCGTTTGCCTCGAACGAGTGCAGGCTGATATGTACCTTGTGCAGGCACGGCGCGGACAAAAGCGCCTCCTGCCGTGCGGCAAGCAGCGTTCCGTTCGTCGTGAGGATGACGCGGAAGCCCAGCTCGCCCGCAATTTTCAGAAGCTCCGGAAGCTGCGGATGCGCCAGAGGCTCTCCCATGACGTGCAGATAGAGATAGTCCGTGTGCGGGCGGAGCTTAGCGGCGAGAAACGCAAATTCCTCCGGCGTGAGCGCGCGCGGGGCGCGCTTCGTGCCGGGGCAGAATGCACAGCTTCGGTTGCAGATATTCGTGATCTCCAGATAGATCCTAGACAGCATGACGGGCCTCCGTGCCTCTGCCCGGCGGCAGGGCGGTTATTTTGCATCCATCATAGCACATGCGGCGCGAAATAAAAAGCTCCGATGGAGGAAAGGCAGCACAGGCAAAAGCGGGCGGAGCATACGGAAGTCTGTCTGAGCCTGCCGCTTACTGCATGACTTATTTTTCAAAGGAAATGTAAATCGTCAGCTGATCGGGTATGTAGCTGAGACTTAACGTCTTGTCTCCGTCTGACAAAAGGGTGCCGATCGAAATATAACTCTGCCCTTTGATTTCTTCTGCCGCATGCTCAAGAGCGAAGAAACCGGCCTGCTCCAGACAAACTCTGTAGTCCGCAAAGTCACGCTCGGTGACATCCGCAATGCTGATGCTGCAATTTCCGTGTTCTGTATCCAGCATTGCCCATGCGACCGTGCCGGAGGGAATGGGAAGCCCCTGCGTGTATTCGTTCACAGGCCATACGCCCGCATCCAGCATCGTAATGCTTTCTGCTTGTAAATCGTCTGCACTGTCTGTGCCGTTGGGCTTTGTGTCTTGGTGCGCACACGCGCTCAGCGACAGCATAAGCAGGAGTGCAGCTATAAAAACGATCTTCTTCATACATACCTCCTGCTGTCACGAACGGTTCGGATCATCTGAATGACTGCAAGCACGGCAGAGATTATGCCGGCTGCCAGAAAGATTCGAGAAGCGTCAAAGGCGAATGCTCCTTCAACCTGAATGTTCGTCATGGCGTCTGCCTGCCCAATGACGCCCGCCGGCAGCGCATGAGCCTTTGCGGCGGCACAGAGCGCAAACGCGGCTGCGGCGACCGCAAAGGCGGAGAGGCTTAAAATAAATCCTTTTCGCTTTCGGAGACTGGAATTGTCCACGCCAAACGGCTCTGCGGCGCGGTCGGCAAATTCCCTTGGCGCGCCAAGCCGCTGCATTACCTGCTGTTCCGTTTCGCCATGCTCTGCGGCAGATGCAAAGATCTCATTGAGGTCACGCACAATTTCCCGTTTGGCTTTGCAGGGTACATGCAGCGCCCTTTCGACCTGCTTTATATATTGCTCCTTCATTCTGAACCCTCCGTTTGCTGATAGGCGGCGATGAAGCTGTTTACACGCTCTGCGTAGCACGCCCAAAACTCGATCAATTCCTGCAAGACGTCCTTTCCTTTCGGAGTAAGAGAGTAATACTTTTTCGAGCCGCCATTTGCGGCTGCCGGCGTCAGCCGGCATTGGATCAGCCCGTTTTCCTGCAAGCGATAGAGAATGGGGTAGATCGTCCCCTCTTTTGCATACCCAAAAACAGACGCACTGCGGTTTAGCTCTGTAATGATCTCATATCCATAGGTTTCCTTGCGCCCGATCAGGGATAAGAGAACCATTTCAAGAGAACCTTTTTTGAATTGCTGCACATATCGGTACTCCATGCACCCGGCCTCGCTTTCACCCTACTGCATAGTATTACTAAATAGCAAGGCTAATTATATACGCTTTTGCTGTTTTCGTCAATGCTTTTTGCGGAGAGACGAAAGGAAATCTTATTTCCGTCCTGCGGCAGTGGCAAAATGCGCCGGAATATGGTATACTTTTTATGAATACGCAAAAGGATGTGGAACAGAAGACATGGAAGAAAAGAAGTCCGACCGGCAGCTTGGCACGGCGCCGGTCGGAAGGCTCCTGCTGCGGCTGTCCGCGCCGATGGTGCTGGCACAGATCGTCAATATGCTCTACAATGTGGTCGATCGCATCTACATCGGCCATATCCCGGAGATCGGGCGGCTCGCGCTGACTGGCGTGGGACTGTGCTTTCCTCTGATTACGATCATCACCGCGTTTTATGTCCTGATCGCGCAGGGCGGCGCGCCGCTGGCGGCCATTGAGATGGGCCGCGGAGACAACCGCAGGGCGGAGGAATATCTCGGCGGATGCTTTACCTCGCTGATCGCAGCCGCCGCTGTGCTGATGCTTGCATTTGAGCTGTTTGGAGAGCGGCTTTTGTGGATCTTCGGCGCAAGCGGCGAGACCATCGTGTATGCGCTGCCGTATATGCGCATCTATGCGGCCGGCTCCGTCTTTGTGATGCTCGGCATGGGGATGAACCTGTTCATCACAACGCAGGGCTTCGCCGGATACAGCATGGCCTCCGTCGTGCTCGGAGCCGTGACCAACATCGTGCTCGACCCGATCCTGATCTTCCGCTTCGGGCTTGGCGTGCAGGGCGCGGCGCTCGCCACGGTCGCATCGCAGATGCTTTCGGCGGCGTTCGTGCTGCGGTTTTTGTTCGGGAAAAAGACGCTCCTGCATGTCCGGCGGGAATTTCTCCGCCCGCGCTGGGCGCTGATGAAAAAGACGCTTGCGCTCGGTCTTGCGCCGTTTGTGGTGCAGACGACCGAGGCCGCCGTCAGCATTTCCTTCAACGCCTCGCTCCAGCGCTACGGCGGCGATCTGGCGGTGGGCGCGATGACGGTCGCGGGCACTGTCATGCAGATGATCTCCCTGCCTGCAAACGGCATCGGGCAGGGCGCGCAGCCCATCATCAGCTTCAACTACGGCGCGCGCAATGTGGCGCGGGTGAAGAAAACCGTCGGGCTGATGTTCGCGGCGCTCTCGGTGTTCATTTTCTGCGGCTGCGTGCTGGCGGAGCTGCTGCCGGAGGTGGTCATCAGCATCTTCAACTCCGAGGAGGCGCTGCTTGAGACGGCAGTGTGGGCGCTGCGGGTGTATCTTGCGTCGTTCTGGCTGTTCGGCCTTCAAATGGCGGCGCAGCAGGTCTTTATGGCAACCGGAAAGGCGCGGCAGAGCCTGTTCTGCGCGTGCCTGCGGAAGCTGATCCTGCTCATTCCGCTGATCCATCTGATGCCGCTTTTCTTCGAGAACAAGGTGTTTGCGGTCTTTCTGGCGGAGCCGGTGGCAGATATTCTGTCGGTCATCATCTGTATGACGCTGTTCCGCTTCACATTCTGGCGTGATATGGCGCACTTGGAGGCGCAAGCCGATGGACGGGCTTGAGGCGGTGCGGGCGGAATATGACCGCCTTGACCGGATGCTCGGGATCGACACGTCCGGCATCCTGCTGAGCTGCTCGGCGCGCATGGTGCGCCAGTATGGCGTGTGCTGCTTCTGCGGGGACCGCCCCGCAAAGATCCGACTCGCGGCGTTCCTGTTGGACGAGCCGGAGCAGCTTCACAAAACGGCGCTGCATGAATACGCGCATGCGGCGGCAGCGCTTCTGACCGGGCGGCGGCACGGACACGATGCGGTGTGGAAGGCAATCTGCCTGCGCATCGGCTGCGCGCCCGAGCGGCTTTCCGAGCCGTGCGAGGCGGCTCGAGGGCGAGCGGAGGAATACGAAAAGGACCGCGCCGGAGCGCCGGTCTGGCTGGTCGTCTGCCGCGGCTGCGGCGCGGTCAGCCGCTACCGGCGGCGCGGCAAGGTGGTGCAGCTTTTGCAGCAGCACCCAACGACGAGCGCCTGCGTATGCAGGCAGTGCGGCGGCAGGAGCTTTGCGCTCTGCCGCCAGAAGGAGGGCATATGACAAAGCATGAAAAACTTGCGGAGGAATACTTCCTGTCCGGCTACAACTGCGCACAGGCGGTCTTTCTCGCATTTGCGGAGGAACAGGGCATTTCGCGTGAGGCGGCTGCAAGGATCGCCTCCTCGTTCGGCGGCGGTGTCGGCGGTATGCGCGAGATGTGCGGCGCGCTGAGCGGGCTTTGCATGGCGGCGGGGCTGCTCTACGGCTATGACAGCCCGAAGGCGTATGAGGAAAAGGCGGAGCATTACGCCTGTATCCGCGAGCTTGCCGACGGCTTCCGCGCGCAGTTCGGGACGATCCTCTGCCGGGACATTCTCGGCCTCGGCGAGCATCCGAAGCCCACCTTGCCGCAGAGACGGACGGCGGAATATTACAAAGACCGCCCCTGCGCGGCGGTGGTGGCGGAGGCGGCGCGAATTCTCGATGAATACGTCGCGGCGCACCCGCCGGGAGCGGAGCAGACCGCAGAGTAAATTCGCATAACAACTGGAGAGCATGATGAAAAAACTAGTGATCGGGATTCTGGCTCATGTCGACGCGGGCAAGACCACTTTGTCCGAGGCGATGCTTTATCGCAGCGGCGCCATCCGCAGCCTCGGCCGCGTCGACCACCGCGACGCCTTTCTGGATACGGATGCGCTGGAACGCGAGCGCGGCATTACGATCTTTTCCAAGCAGGCGATGCTGCCGCTGCCGGAGTGCTCGGTGACGCTGCTCGATACGCCGGGGCATGTGGATTTTTCGGCGGAGATGGAGCGGACGCTTCAGGTGCTGGATTATGCCATTTTGGTCGTCAGCGGCACAAGCGGCGTGCAGGGCCACACCCATACGCTGTGGCAGCTTCTGCGGCGCTACCAGATCCCGACGTTCCTGTTCGTCAACAAAATGGACATCGACGGCACGGACCGCGAGGCGCTCCTGCATCAGCTCCGGGAGGAGCTTTCAGAGGGGTGCGTCGATTTTGAATGCGAACAGGCAGAGCTTTTTGAGCAGCTTGCGCTGGCGGATGACGATGCGGCGGAGCGCTATCTTGAGACGGGGGCGCTTGCCGCCGGCGACATCCGCCGCCTCATCGCGCGCAGGCGCGTTTTTCCGTGCTGGTTCGGCTCGGCGCTGAAGCTCACGGGCGTGGATGCGTTTTTGCGCGGCATCGCGGCCTACACCGACGAGCCGAAGCGCGGCAGGGACTTCGGCGCGCGCGTTTTCAAGATCGCGCGCGACCCGCAGGGCGCGCGGCTGACGTTTTTGAAGGTCACGGGCGGGAGCCTGCGCGTCAAGACGCTCCTTTCCGGCGACGGCTGGGAAGAAAAGGCCGATCAGCTCCGCATCTATTCCGGTACAAAGTACACGCTGACCGAGACGGCGGATGCCGGAACGGTCTGCGCGGTCACGGGGCTGAGCCATACGGAGCCGGGCGACGGACTCGGCATGGAGACGGCGCAGGAGGCGCCGGTGCTGCTGCCGGTGCTGGAATACCGGCTGGTTCCGGAGGAGGCCATCTCGCCGCAGGAGGCGTTTTTGCGCCTCAAGCAGCTCGCGGAGGAGGACCCGCAGCTTCATCCTGTCTGGGATGCGCGCCACCAGGAGATCCGGATGCAGCTCATGGGCGAGGTGCAGATGGAGATCCTTGCGCGCGTGATCGCCGAGCGCTGTGCGATGCAGGTCACATTCGACGAGGGCAGCATCGTTTATAAGGAGACGATCGCCGACACCGTGGAGGGCGTGGGACATTACGAGCCGCTGCGGCACTATGCCGAGGTACACCTGCTCATGGAGCCCGGCGAGCCGGGTAGCGGTCTGCGCTTTGACACGGTTTGCAGTGAGGACGTTCTCGCGCGGAGCTGGCAGCGCCTCATTTTGACGCATCTGATGGAAAAGCCGCATCTGGGCGTCCTAACCGGCGCGCCAATCACGGACATGCGCATCACGCTGCTGTCCGGCCGCGCACATCTCAAGCACACCGAGGGCGGCGATTTCCGGCAGGCGACCTACCGCGCGGTGCGGCAGGGACTCAAAAAGGCAAAAAGCGTGCTTTTGGAGCCGTGGTATGCGTTCCGGCTGGAGCTTCCGCAGGAAAACACGGGCCGCGCCATGACCGACATTCAGCGCATGGGCGGCGAGTTTGCGCCGCCGGAGGTCGCGGAAAACGGGCTGTTTCTTCTGACGGGCGGCGCGCCGGTACGGCGTATGCGCGGATACCCGCGCGAGGTCACGGCCTATACGCGCGGGCGCGGGCGGCTGCACTGCACGGTCTCCGGCTACCGCCCCTGCACCGAGCAGGAGCGCATCGTGCAGGAGATCGGCTACGACAGCGAGCGCGACCTTGAAAACCCGGCGGGCTCCGTTTTTTGCAGCCACGGCGCGGGCTTCGAGGTCAAGTGGGACAAGGTTGACAGCTACGCGCATCTGCCGCTTTGGAGCACGTTCCGAAAAGCGGATGCGCCGGGGCAGACGAGCTACAGGCGCTCGGTCGCCGCAGGCGGCGCGCCGGAGCTGGAAAAGGAGCTGCTGGCGATCTTTGAGCGGACGTACGGCAGCATCCGGCGGCGGGACATCCTGCCTACGCAGATGCTTCGCTCCGATGACAAGGAGGCGCTGATCCGAAGTCTGGAGCCGGCGGAGGAGTATGTGCTGGTCGACGGCTACAACATCATCCATGCGTGGGATGAGCTGCGCGAGATCGCCAGAGACAACCTCGACGCCGCGCGCCATGTCCTGATGGACCGGCTGTGCAATTATCAGGGCTACCGCAACTGCGCGCTGATTTTGGTGTTTGACGCCTATCGCGTGCCGCAGGGGCTCGGTGCGGTGGAAAAGTACCACAACATCCACATCGTCTACACCAAGGAGGCGGAGACCGCCGACCAGTACATCGAGCGCGTGACCTATGCCCTCGGAAAACGGCGGCGCGTGCGCGTGGCGACCTCTGACGGGCTGGAGCAGCTCATCATCCTCGGCCACGGCGCCCAGCGCATCCCGGCCGCGGAGTTCCATGAGGAACTCGAAGCAGTTGAGGCTGCCATTGCGGAGATCCTGAAAAAGAGCAATCATATTTGAATCTGCGCCGCCCGAAAGGGCGGCGCTTTTGCAATGCGGGCACCTTCGGGGCAAAATGCCGTTTCCGGGACGGCCGGAAAATGGATGCTTTCCCCACATTGCGCACATACTACTCCGGTATCAAGCAAAAGGAGCGATGTGCAATGAAAATGAAAGGCTATGCGATGCTCGGCATCGGAAAGACCGGCTGGATCGAGAAGGAGATCCCGGCCTGCGGGCCGCTGGATGCGATCGTGCGGCCGCTTGCGGTGTCGCCATGCACCTCAGACATCCACACGGTCTGGGAGGGCGCGATCGGCGAGCGGCATGACATGATCCTCGGTCACGAGGCGGTGGGCGAGGTCGTGGAAACGGGCAGCCTTGTTCGGGATTTTCGGCCCGGCGACCGTGTGATCGTCCCGGCCATTACGCCCGACTGGGGAAGTGTGGAGGCACAGGCGGGCTATGCGATGCACTCGGGCGGAATGCTGGCGGGCTGGAAATTCTCGAACTTCAAGGACGGCGTTTTCGCTGAACGCTTTCATGTCAACGAGGCGGACGCAAATCTGGCGCATCTGCCGCGCGGCGTCAAGATTGAAGACGCGGTGATGCTGTCGGACATGGTGCCGACGGGCTTTCACGGCGCGGAGCTTGCCGATGTGCAGTACGGCGAGAGCGTCTGCGTGATCGGCATCGGGCCGGTCGGGCTGATGGCAGTCGCTGCGGCGCGCCTTCGCGGGGCGGCGCGGCTGTTTGCTGTCGGCTCGCGCCCAAGGTGCGCGGAGGCAGCGCGGTTTTACGGTGCGACCGACCTCGTCAACTACCGCGAGGGCGACATTGTGGCGCAGATCATGGATGCAACGGGCGCACGCGGCGTGGATAAGGTCATCCTCGCCGGCGGCGGCTGCGAGACCTTTGCGCAGGCGGTCGAAATGCTCCGCCCCGGCGGAAAGATCGGCAACGTCAACTATCTCGGAAGCGGTGACGCGGTCTGTATCCCGCGCACCGCGTGGGGCTGCGGCATGGGACACAAGCAGCTCAGCGGCGGGCTCATGCCCGGCGGGCGGCTGCGGATGGAGCGGCTGGCGGCGCTGCTGGAATACGGGCGGCTCGACACCGCGCCGCTGCTGACGCATCGGTTTGAGGGCTTTGAAAATCTGGAGCGGGCGCTTCTTTTGATGAAGGACAAGCCGAAGGATCTCATCAAGCCCGTCGTGCTGCTCTGAGCGCCGTCCGGTGCGAAGCTTTTGAGAAATACAAGCGCCGGAGCTTGACATTTGCCCGCATACGGTGATACGCTATCCTTATACGAGAATAAGGAGCGAACTCCATGAAACAGCTTTTCCGGGAGCTCCGCGCGGCGCTGACCCGCGGAGAAAATGCAGTTCTTTGTACCATTCTGGCGGCCTCCGGCTCCTCGCCGCGCGGAGCCGGCGCGAAAATGGCCGTGTTTGCCGACGGGCACACGGCGGGCACCATCGGCGGCGGCGCGGTGGAGCGCCTTGCGGCGGCACAGGCGCTGGAGCTTCTGCGCGAGGGCAGATCCCTCTGCCGCGCGTTCAGTCTCACACCCAATCAGGTCTGTGACATCGGCATGATCTGCGGCGGCGAGGTCACGGTCTACTATCAGCCTTTGACGCCCGAGGCGCTTACAGCGGTGGATGCGCTGCTGGACATGCTCAGCCGCGCGGAAAACGCATGGCTCGTGATGCAAATGCCGGAGGGAGAGCCCGCCCGGATGGGCCTTTTTGACGCGGAGCATGGCCTGCGCTTTCTGACCGGACTTCCGGAGGAAGAACTGCGGCCCATGCTCTGTGCGCGCGCCGTCTACCGGCCGGGGCAGACCGCCTTGTATGTGGAGCCGGTCAGCCGCGCGGGGCGCGTCTATATTTTCGGCGGAGGCCATGTCGGAAAGGCGCTCGTTCCGGTGCTGGCAAGGGTCGGCTTCCATGTGACGGTGTTTGACAACCGCCCCGAGCTTGCAAAGCCGGAAAACTATCCGGAGGCAGAGCAGGTGATCCTCGGCGATTATCTGCATGTCGGCGCGCAGGCGGCGGTCGGGCCGGAGGACTATGTTGTCATCATGACGCCCGGCCATCAGGCCGACCGCGAGGTGCTGCTTCAGGCGATGCGCACCGAGGCGACCTACATCGGCTGCATCGGAAGCCGGAAAAAAATCGCGGCAACCAACGCCTTTTTGATGGAGAACGGCATTGAGGAGGCGGCGCTGCGGCGCATCCATGCGCCCATCGGTCTGCCGATCGAGGCGCAGACGCCGGACGAAATTGCCATCAGTGTCGCGGCGGAGCTGATCCTGCACCGCGCAAGGCACGCAAAAGGTGAGCTTTGAATGCCGCATCTACCCCCGGATAACAAAATGTGCCGCGCTTCCGAAGAAGCGCGGCACAAAATTTCCAATAAGGGACGCTCAGCGCTCGGTGCCGACGAAGAAGATCGCCAGCGTGCCGGGGCCGGAGTGCGAGCCGATGACAGGGCCGGTGAAGTTGATGACGATGTCCTGAATGCCGAAGCGCTCGCGGATAAGCGTGGCTGCGTATTCGGCGTCCTCGATGCAGTCGCCGTGGCAGATGAAAACAGTCTGACCGGCAGGCTCGATGGCGGTCTGCTCCATGCGGTCGACCAGGGCGCGGATGGAGGCCTTGCGGCCGCGCGCCTTGGAGACGTTTGCGAGCTTTCCGTCGTCATCGGTGTGCATGACAGGCTTGATCTGAAGCGCCGTACCAAGCAGCGCCGTCGAGGCCGAGATGCGGCCGCCGCGCTTGAGGTACATCAGATCGTCCACGGTGAACCAGTGGCAGAGGTGCGGACGAAGCGCCTCCAGATAGACCATCAGCTCGTCCATGCTCGCGCCCTCGCGCTGCTTTTTGACGGCGTAATGGACGAAAAGGCCCTGACCGAGCGACGCGCAGAGGCTGTCGATGGTCATGATGCGGCGCTCGGGATATTTTTCACGCAGCTCCGCCGCGGCGATGACACCGGACTGATAGGTGGTGCTCAGGCCCGAGGAGAAGCCGATGTAGAAAACATCATGACCCTCCCGGAGACACGGCTCCATGACCTGAATGAACGCCTCGGGGTTGACGGCGCAGGTGCTGGTCTTTGAGCCGGAGCGGAACTTCTCATAGAGCTCGTGAAAGCCGATCTCGCGGCCGTCGAGATAATTGTGGTAGGTTTTATCGTCGACTGTGAGACTCAGCGGCAGGACGATCAGGCCGTAGCGGTCTGCAAGCTCCTGCGGCAGGTCACAGGAAGAGTCGGTAATGATCTGATAGGACGTTGCCATAGAGATTCCTCCGTTTCTACTTTCATGCATACATCATAGCGTATTTTCGGGAAAAAATCCATCGGCTTTTTTGCGCGAGCGCGCGTTTTGTTTGAAAAATCCGAAAAATCGTGCCGCTCTGCGCAGAGAATTATGAAATATTCCTTTACCACTTAACGCAGCGTACAAAATGTGGTATGATGTTGCAGAAATACAGGGCAGCACCGCACAATTCGGCAAGCAGATTCGGCGAGAGATTTTTCGTCAAGCCAAGATTTGAAAAGCGCAGGAATACTGTATGTCTTTCAAGCTTTTCAAACCGCAGAATTGGCGGAAAAGATCCGCCGAAGCGCGCCGACGCAATTGCGCGGTGTTGCCACAGATACAGGAGAATGGAGCCATGAACGGGCAGAATTCGACGAAAAAGAAAAATGCCGCGACCACGGCGGCGCTGATCGCGGTGGTCGTGCTGGTGATGGCGGGCGTGTTTGTGCTGCTGTATGTCACGGCGCTGGCGCCGCTGATGCAGAAGCGCCCGGCGCCCACGCCGCAGGAGACGGTTCAGGAGCAGCCGGAGCCACAGCTCCCCACGACGCCCGCGGAGCCGGAAACGGACAAGCCGGAGGCGGATGCGCCGCAGACGGAAGCGCACCCCGCCACGGAAATGCAGCCGGTCGAGCCGGAGCAGGAACCGGAGCCTGCGCCGGAGGCAAAGACCTACCCCCACGCGGAGGAGGACGATGCGACGCGGACGCTCGATCTTGAGGTCTACAGCGAGGGCGTGCTGCTGATCGACGCGCAGACCAACACGGTCGTTGCGGAGAAAAATCCGGACGCGCGCATCTATCCCGCCTCGATGACGAAGGTCATGACGGCGCTGGTCGCGTGCGAGAAGATCGAAAACTGGGACGACACGTTCACCATGACGCAGGAGATCATCGACCCTCTGTATCTTGCCGATGCGTCGCTGGCGGGCTTTGTGAACGGAGAAAAGGTGCCGATGCTCGATCTGGTGTACGGCGCGATCCTGCCCTCCGGTGCGGAGGCGACTGAGGCGCTGGCCATCTATGTGGCCGGCTCCGAGGCAGCGTATGCGGAGCTGATGAATGAAAAGGCGGCGGAGCTGGGGCTGAAGGACACGCATTTTGTCGATGCCAGCGGCCTGCACGACGAAAACCACTACACCACGCTGCGGGACATGGCGGTCATTTTACAGGCGGCGATGGACAACGAGACGTGCCGCGAGGTGCTCTCCACGACCTATTACACCTGCCAGCCGACCGAGCAGCACCCGGAGGGGCTGAAAATTTTCAACAAGTTCCTCTCCAGAGTGGAAAACCGCGACCGCGCGGGCGCGGAGATCCTTGGGGCAAAGACCGGCTACACGGCGCAGGCGATGAACTGCTGTGCGAGCTTCGGCGTCAGCCCGAAGGGAAGAAGCCTCGTCTGCGTGACCTCCAAGGCATGGACAAGCGATTTCTGCATCGACGATCACATTGCGCTCTACAGCAAATATGGGGAGTGAGTGACGAGCGGCTTTTCCCGGGAAAACCGGGAGCGCCGGTATGTGCGCCGCATCACACAGCCTGTTCAAACACGAGCATAGCAGCGCAGTTCGCGCTCCGGCGCTTGTCAAAAGACCTTTGACAAGCGCAAGCCCAGCGAAAGCTGGGCTTTTTTGCGCGCGAAAACGCGATTACTCTGCGCGCAGGACGCCGTCGCCGACGGCGAGGCGGTACAGCCCCGCGAGATAGAGCCAGTCGATCTGCGTGAGCACGCCGTCGTCCCGAAGGCCGGACTTGCGCTGAAGCCAGCGGACGGCGCGGACGGAATCGGCGTCGTGGACGCCGGTGACGCGCAGCGGCGGCATTTGCGGAAAAACGTGCCGGAGTGCAGAAAGCATCCCCTGAATGACATGGAGCTGCAAGTTTTTCTCTCCTGCGGAAATGGTCTGCATCGGCTGCCAGACGGCCTCCAGCGGCGCGGCAGGGAGGACGAGCGGCGACAGCCGCGTAAAGGCGTCAACGATGTGGTTCCAGGTGGTATGGTCGGTCTGCCCGGTCTCCGGCAGAGCGTGCAGACGCTGAAATTCGGTGACGGCGCGTGCCGTCTCCGACCCGTAGAGCCCATCGGGGATGACGGTGGAAATGCCGATACCGGATTTTGAAAGCACAGCCAGCATGGCTTGCAGGCTCAAAATCGGCGCGCCGAGGTAGTTGAGCGGGTTCTTTCTCATATAGCCGCCTCCTTGTCCCGCATGCCCTCCTTCAGCGTTACGCCGGGGAACTGCACAAAGCGGGTCGTGTCCGCAAAGCGCGCCTCGGCCGGTGAAAGCGCTGCGGCGGGCACGGCGTCTGCATCGCGGCTGTAGGGGAACAGCGCACGGTTTTCAAACACATCGCCGTCGATGGCGGTGTACTGGCTGTAGAGCGTGCTCCATGTCGCCTCATCGGTCACGCCGGTCGCGGCAAGACCGGAATAGGCCTGAAACGCGGCGACGGCGCGTTCGGTCTGCTCGTCATAGATGCCGCTCTGCACCAAGGGCGGAAGCTCCGGCAGAAATTCCTGCACGACGGTGAGCATGTACTGAAGCCGCTCCACACCGAGGCCGGCGCTTCCGGGCGAGAGCGCCTGCGGATACTGAAACGAGACGGCGGTAAACTGCTGCCCCTCGGAGCGCAGCTCCGACAGCCGCAGCACGGCGACATAGATGCGCTCGAGCTGATACCACGTCGCCTGACCGACGACGCCGTCTGCGGCGAGGGAGAAAATGCTCTGAAACGCGGTGACCGCGGCGGCGGTCGCGGCGCCGAAAACGCCGTCCGCGGCGACCTTGGGAATGGCGGGATAGTTCTGGGAGATGCGGTTGAGGGACACCTGCACCACGGTCACAAACGAGCCGGTCGAGCCGGTGCGCAGCGGCGTGCCGGGATACGTCTCGCGCACGTCCTCGATGGGCGCGTTTGCGACGATCTCCACATCGTTTCCGTAATACGTGCGCAGGATCTCGACGCTGTCTGCCCCGTCCAGCGCCCGATACTGGCTGCCCCACTGGCTCAGACCGTCGCAGGTGGTCGTGGTGCCGTTGCAGAACTTCGCGGCGAGCGGCTCGACAAAGCCCTGCCGGCGGAGGTAGGAGTGGAACAGCGCATCGACGATCTCGGAGATGTTTTCGTAGATATTCCTGCCCTGAATGAACTTCTGGTCATAGGCGGTGGAGCTTGTGATGTCGAACGGATAGCGGCGGCTGCGGTAATGGTCGGTGTAGATGCGGTTGAGGGCATAGGAAACAATGGCAAGTGTGTTTGCGCGGATGGCTGAGGGCTCCCATGTGGGGTAGATTTCGCTGGAAACGACGTTTTTGACATAATCTGCGAACGGAACGGTCACATTGGCGGCTCCAGCATCGGGCGCGCCGAGGTGGACGGTGATGGTGCGCGGAACATAGGGAATGACAACGGGCGAATCCGGCATAGCGGGCCTCCTTTACAGCGTTTGCGCGGGAATGACGATGGTCTGCGTGCGGTCATAGCGCTCCGGCAGCGACGGCGTGGGCAGAAGCATCAGCTCCTGCACGCTCTGTGTGCCGGAAAAGACCTGCGCGCCGGTCACAAGAACGCGGTCATAGCCCGGAAGATCGACGGCAACATCGACCCGCGCATAGGGCATCGCACCGGAGGAGGGGAGAGAGCCGTCAAGCTCCGGTGTTTCGATCTCGACCGGTTCGGTCAGACCGTCGTAATTTGTGAGGCGGAAGGCGACCAGCTCCACGCGGCCGTCTGCGCCGGTGCGGGTGATGGCGACGGACGCGCCGCCCAGCGGCAGCATGGCGTTGGACGTGAAAACGCGCGCGACAATGGTTCCGTGAGCGCTCAAAAAATCTCCTCCTTTGACGCAGAAAGCATGAAACTCCTGCCCACAGCGTATGCAAGAGGGTGAAAAATCATGCTGCGGAAAGGAAAATAAGATGGAACAGGCAACCAGTATAGAAAAATATTTGTAATATATGTGCAAAATGGGATGTAAATAATTCAGAATATTCTACATATTCAACAATACGCGGGGGGGGGGTAGAGCCTTTTGTTGTAAAATTTGACGATAAAGCTTGAAAGAAAAAGGAAAAGCGTGTATAATGTACAAAAGTCAGGGAGGGAGGCGCTCGTCCATATGCCGAAAAAAATCGCAGAATTGCGGGAAAAAATGATCGCGTATGCCAGGCAGGCACTGCTTCAAGAGGGAACGTCGGCGCTGACTGTCCGCTCCACCGCCAGTGCATGCGGTGTGGCTGTCGGCACGGTGTACAATTACTTCCCATCGAAGGAGGGCCTGATCGAGGCGGTCATCCTTGCCGACTGGGAGGTCATGCTTGCGGGCCTCCGCAAGCAGCTGAAGCCCATCGAGGACGCACTGGAGGGCCTGCGCATCATTTGCGATGAGCTTCAGACCTTCGCAACGACATACGGTGATGTTTTGAGCATCCCGCCGACGCGCCTGAACGCAAGCGAGTCGTTCTACCGGAGACACGGCGTTTTTGTCAAGCAGCTTTGCAGCCTGATTCAGCCGGTCATCCTGCGCTGTGACTGCCTGTATCATCCGGTGCTTCCGGAATTTCTGGCCGAGGCGCTGCTGGTGCTCGCCGCTGACCCGGAGAAGCATTTTGAAAACGTGCGCCCGATTTTTGCGCGCCTGCTCTGAACGCGCCGAAGCGCTGCCGAGCGATCCTGCGAAAAACAGAAATGTGATTTGACGAGCTCAGCGGAGGCAGTTGCCTCCGCTGATTTTGGCTCTATCGCGGGCGCGTTTTTTGTGCTATACTGTCTAAAAAAGAGCGAAACGGAGGAAAACGCTATGGGCATCGTTGTTCTTGGCGCGGTATTTGTGGATATCAAGGGATATCCGCTTGCAACGTATATTCCGGAGGGGCGCAACGCGGGTGTTGTGAAGCATGTGCACGGCGGCGTGAGCCGCAATGTGGTCGAAGACATTGCAAACGTCGAGCTGCGGCCGACATTCGTCAGTCTCGTCGATGACACCGGCGTCGGCGCGGACGTTGTGGCAAAGCTCCGCAACCACAAGGTCGATACACGTTACATCCGCCACTGCCCGGAGGGTATGGGCACATGGCTTGCGATCTTTGACAATGACGGCGACGTCTGCGCATCCATTTCGCGCCGTCCGGATCTTTCACCCATCTGCCAGACGCTCGACGAGTACGGTGACGAGATCTTCCGCGACTGCGACAGCATCGTGCTGGAGATCGACATGGACAAGGACATTGTCAAGCGCGTGTATCAGTACGCGCAGAAATATCACAAGCGTGTCTACGCCGTTGTGTCGAATATGAACATTGCGGTCGAGCGGCGCGACCTGATCCAGATGACCGAGTGCTTCGTCTGCAACCAGCAGGAGGCGGGCATTTTGTTCGCAGAGGACTACCATGAAAAAACACCCGAGGAGATGCGCGAGATCCTCGTTCGCCGCGTGACGCAGGCAAAGATCCCGAGCATGGTCGTGACGATGGGTGCAAAGGGCTCGGTCTACGCGGACGGAAGGGGAAGCAGCGGCGTGTGCCCTGCCCAGCGCGTGCATGTGCGCGATACAACGGGCGCAGGCGATGCGTTCTTTGCGGGTGTTGCCATCGGGCTGACCTACGGAAAAACGCTGGAGGAGGCGTGCCGGATCGGCACGCGGCTGGCGGCGTCGGTCATCTGTACGTCGGATAACGTCTGCCCGCGCTTCCTGCCGAGCGAGTTCGGACTGGATATCCCTGTGGACGACGACACAGACTGACGGCTTTCACGGCCCTGAATATGCAAAAACGTGCTGCTCTTTTGAACAGCACGTTTTTGCATTTTATCACATATGCCGGTAGCGGTAGTTTCCGACGGCGAACACGACGCTCTCCACGCCGAGCAGGATCAGGTCTGCGCCGATCAGCACGCTCATGGAGACGATCGAGATCATCGGGTCAAACAGCATCATCACGCTGAGCACGATGCCGACGATGTTGGCCGTCAGCGTCAGATAGAAGCTGCACTTGCCCGCGACCAGACGCACGATGTCCAGATGCGTCAGACGCGAAATGCAGTGCGTCAAAAACCAGACCGGGAAGATGATCAGCAGCAGATTCAGCCCGATCTCCGGATGCGCGATCAGCGCGCAGCCTGCCAGCACGCTCAAAATGCCGGTCACGAGCGAGATGGTCGGGCCAAAGCCGGTGTGCTTCTCCATCACGATGTAAAACGCTATGTCAACAAGGCCGGTCAGCAGTGCGATCACGCCGTATGCCGCCACCAGTGTGGTCAGCGCGCCGCGCGGACGCACAAGCGTCACAATGCCGAGGGCGATCAGCAAAATGCCCTCGATCAGCTCCATCCAGCCGAGGCGTCTGCGAGTGGTCATGCCTTGGCCTCCTTTCTTTTGTTCACGATCTGCATAAATTCATCGCCGGTGATGGTCTCCTTCTCATACAGGAACGCCGCCAGCTCGTCGAGCAGCGCACGGTCGCCCTCGATCAGCTTCCGCGCCTTTTCGTGCTCTGCCTTCACAAGCGCCACCACACGTGCATCGATCTCGTTCTGTGTCTGCGCCGAGCAGGCAAGCGACGAATCGCCGCCGAGATACTGGTTGGTGACCGTTTCCAGCGCCACCATGTCGAACTCGTCGCTCATGCCGTAGCGCGTGATCATCGCGCGCGCCAGCTTTGTCGCCTGCTCGATGTCGTTCGAGGCGCCGGTCGTGATCTCGCCGAATACGACCTCCTCGGCCGCGCGGCCGCCGGTCAGGGTGGCGATCTTGTTTTCCAGCTCCTGCTTGGTCATGAGCACCTTGTCCGTCTGCTCGACCTGCATCGTGTAGCCCAGCGCGCCGGAGGTGCGCGGGATGATGGTGATCTTCTGCACGGGAGCCGAGTGCGATTGCAGCGCCGCCACCAGCGCGTGACCGATCTCGTGGTAGGCGACCACATGCTTTTCGTGGTCGCTCATGACCGCGTTCTTCTTCTGATAGCCCGCGATGACGACCTCGATCGATTCCTCGAGATCTGCCTGCTCGACCACGCGGCGGCCGTTGCGGACGGCGCGCAGCGCGGCCTCGTTGATGATGTTTGCAAGCTCTGCACCGGAAGCGCCGGAGGCCATACGGGCGATCACGTGATAGTCCACATTGTCAGCGGCACGGATCTTTTTCGCGTGTACCTTCAGGATCTCCTCACGACCCTTGAGGTCGGGCAGTTCGACCGGCACGCGGCGGTCAAAGCGCCCCGGGCGCGTGAGCGCCGGATCGAGCGACTCCGGACGGTTCGTCGCGGCGAGAATGATGACGCCGTTGTTGCTGTCAAAGCCGTCCATCTCGGTCAGAAGCTGGTTGAGCGTCTGCTCGCGCTCGTCGTTGCTGGAAAGCTGGCTGTCGCGCTTTTTGCCGATGGCGTCGATCTCGTCGATGAAGACGATGCAGGGCGCTTTTTCCTTGGCCTGGCTGAACAGGTCGCGCACCTTGCTTGCGCCCATGCCGACGAACATCTCCACAAACTCCGAGCCGGAGATGGAGAAGAACGGCACGTTCGATTCTCCTGCGACCGCCTTTGCAAGCATCGTCTTGCCGGTACCCGGAGGGCCGACCAGCAAAACGCCCTTCGGCATGGATGCGCCGATGTCGGTGTATTTCTGCGGGTCGTGCAGGTAATCCACGATCTCCTTGAGACTCTCCTTGGCCTCGTCCTCACCCGCCACGTCGTCAAAGCGGATGCCCTTTGTCGATTCGACGTAGACCTTCGCGTTGGACTTGCCAATGCCGAAGGTCATGGCGTCTTTGCCGCCGTTCTGCGACATCAGACGTTTATAGAGCATCTGCCCGACGAGGAAGAACAGCACCATCGGCAAAAGGCCGGTGAGCAGATAGCTGATGATCGGCGACGCCGTCTGATCGACGTCCTTTGAAAACTCTGCGCCGGATTCATACAGCCGCTGCGTCAGCGTCGCATCCTCCATCGCGCCGGTCTTGTAGATCTGCTTTTCGTCCTTGTCGGTGAAAACGATCTCCCCGGCTCGTACTTCTACCTTGCCGATGTTCTTTTCCTCGATCATGCGCATGAACGTGCCGTAGTCGACCTCCTCGACCTGCGCCCGCAAAAGCAGCGGCGAGACGATGCAGTTGAACAGCAGGATCACGATCAGCACGATGCTGTAGTAATAGAGCAAAGGCTTTTTCGGTGATTTGACTTCCTTCATCAAAATGCCTCCTTTAGTCCATTTCTTAAAATACTATTTTATCACGCTGCACGGAAGATACAACAGATTTTTTGAAAAAATACGCGCAAACGGACGTGCCGGGAGGCACGTCCGTTTGTGTATGGTTATTTCTGGGCCTTGCTGTCCACAACGTCCTTGAGCGTGGCTGCAAAGGCGTCGAGGCTCATTGCGCCGAGATCGCCGTCCGCGCGGTGACGCGGAGAGACGGTGCCCGCCTCGATGTCGCGGTCGCCGACGATGAGCATATAGGGGATCTTCTCCATCTGCGCGTCGCGGATCTTCTTGCCGATCTTTTCGCTGCGGGTATCGACCGTCACGCGGTAGCCCTGATTCGTGAGCTTGGCCGCCTGCTCCTTGCAGTAATCGACGGCGCGATCCGTGACCGGCAGGAAGCGCACCTGCTCCGGCGCCATCCACGTGGGCAGCGCGCCTGCATAGTGCTCGATGAGGTAGGCAAGCGTGCGCTCGTAGCAGCCGAGGCTCGTTCTGTGGATGATGTACGGCAGCGTCTTTTCGCCGTTTTCGTCCGTGTAGTACATGCCGAAGCGCTCAGCCAGCAGCATGTCGATCTGGATGGTGACAAGGGTATCCTCCTTGCCGTAGACGTTCTTATACTGAATGTCGAGCTTCGGGCCGTAGAACGCGGCCTCGTCAATGCCGATCTCATACTTCACATCGAGGTCGTCGAGAATCTTTGCCATGACGCTCTGCGCGTGATCCCACTGCTCCTTGGTGCCCTCGTACTTGTTCTTGGGGTTTGCCGGATCCCACTGGGAGAAGCGGAAGGTGCACTTGTCGAGCAGTCCGACCGTGCCGAGGCAGTACTTGGCAAGATCGAGGCAGTCGCGGAACTCATCCTCGAGCTGATCCGGGCGGAGCACCAGATGACCCTCGGAGATCGTGAACTGACGCACGCGGATCAGGCCGTGCATCTCGCCGGAGTCCTCGTTGCGGAACAGCGTGGACGTTTCACCAAGGCGCATCGGCAGGTCACGGTAAGAGCGGCCGCGGTTCAGGAAGACCTGATACTGGAACGGGCAGGTCATCGGACGCAGGGCGAAGCACTCCTTCGTCTCATCCTGCGGGTCGCCCATGACGAACATGCCGTCGAGATAGTGATCCCAGTGACCGGAGATCTTATAAAGCTCACGCTTTGCCATCAGCGGCGTCTTGGTGAGCAGATAGCCGTGCGCCTGCTCGGTATCCTCGACCCAGCGCTGCAGGAGCTGAATGACGCGCGCGCCCTTCGGAAGCAGGATCGGAAGACCCTGACCGATGCAATCGACCGTGGTGAAGTATTCCAGCTCGCGGCCGAGCTTGTTATGGTCGCGCTTGAGCGCCTCTGCCTGCTCGGCCAGATACTGATCGAGCTCGTCCTTCTTCGGGAACGCGACGGCGTAAATTCTCTGGAGCATCTTGCGCTTGCTGTCGCCGCGCCAATACGCGCCGCAGCACTGCGTCAGCTTGATGGCGTTGCCCTTGATGCGGCCGGTGGAGTCGAGATGCGGGCCGGCGCAGAGGTCGGTGAACTCACCCTGTCTGTAGAAGGAGATGTGCGCGTCGGCGGGCAGGTCGTTGATGAGCTCGACCTTGTACGGCTCGTCCTGCTCCTGCATGTAGCGGATGGCCTCCTCACGCGGCAGCTCAAAGCGCTCGAGCTTCAGCTTTTCCTTGCAGATCTTGCGCATTTCGGTCTCGATGGCGTCGAGATGCTCCTGCGTGAAGTTGAACGGCGCGTCAAAGTCGTAATAGAAGCCGTTGTCGATCGACGGGCCGATGGCGAGCTTGACCTCAGGGTACAGACGCTTGACGGCCTGCGCCATCACATGGGAACAGGTGTGCCAGTACGTCTTGCGATACTGCGGGTTTTCAAACGAGAATTCATTGTTTTCGGACATATTCTGTGCCTCCTTTTTGAATTGGGGCAAAACAAAAACGCCTCACCCCTGCAAATCAGGGGTGAGGCGTCATACGCTCCACGGTTCCACCCTGCTTACGGATGCATCCATCCGTCGCTCGTGATCTCTGTAACGGGAGAACCCGGCTTTCCCTACTTGCATCGCTTTGGGGAAAACAGCTCGGAAGTGGTAACGCCGGGGCGGCTTCCGGGACTCTCGCACCTTGCAAGTCCCTCTCTGAGGCGCCTTTCCGCCGGCATTGTGTCTTCTTCAATGCATTTGCCTACACTATAGCACTTCTGATTTCATCTGTCAAAGGAAAAATATTTGTAAATTATTTTATTTTATCGTAACGATTTCGTCTCCCAAGCTTCGTTTTGTTTTAACAAATTTGTATATTTTTCTACAGCGCTCATCAACCTCGAAAAGTGCAATAACGTAAAAAGTTCTGGTTTTATGGTAACTAAATATATGATACTTGACTTTTCGAGAAAAAACGGTATAATTCATAATATAACAAGCGCGTCATATATTTGTAATAACTTTGTAACCACTACATATTGTGGTGGGAGAGGAGGAATTCCAACATGAAACGCACCTTCCGGATCGGCCCGTTTTTGCCTGCTGCCGCTGTCGCGGCGGCACTGAGCGTCTGCCTGATCTTTGTGAGCCTGCCGGCAACGGCGGTCGTCTCACCGCAGACGCAGACCGCGCCGCCGCAGACCGTTCGTTCGGCCTCCGAGCCCGTTCTTATCGAGCAGCCCGTCCGGCAGCTCAACGTCCGCTACACCGCGCCCGCCGCAGAGGAGCCGGAGGCAGCGCCCGCAGAGCTTCCGCCGGAGGGCGAGGCCGTGACGGCCGGACGGGAAGCGTCTTCCGAGCAGGAGACCTCCGTTCAAGAGGATGCCGATGCAGTCCCGGACGATCTCGTGCTGCTGGATACGTTCATTGCGACCGCCTACTGTGTCACCGGTACGACCTCGACGGGTACATATACGACCGTCGGGCGCACACTTGCCGTAAACCCAAACATCATTCCCTACGGCACGCATGTCTGGCTTTATCTCGATGACGGCACACTCGTCGGCGACTATTATGCCGAGGACACCGGCTCGAACATGATGGCACACCCCTATGTGATCGATATTTACATGGGAGAGGGCTCCTACAATGACTGCATCCTTTGGGGTGCGCAGCATGTGAGCGTCTATGTCGAGGCGGACGCCTCGTAAGCCTTGAAAATCCGCCCTTTGTCTGGTACAATGTCGGTACCAGACGAAGGGCGGATTTTAGTATGGATCTTTGCAATATCAACGACATCAAGGCGCTTTTGGCGCGTCACGGCTTCCATTTTTCCAAGGCGAAGGGGCAGAATTTCCTGACGCAGAGCTGGGTCCCGCGCGAGATCGTCGAGGCCTCCGGCATCGATGAAAGCTGCGGTGTGCTCGAGGTCGGCCCCGGCATCGGGCCGCTCACGAACGAGCTATGCAAGGCGGCAAAAAATGTTCTGGCGGTCGAGGTCGATACCTCGCTCCAGCCGATCCTTGCCGAGACGATGGCGGGAAACGAGAATCTGGAGATCCTGTTCCGCGACATCCTGAAAACCGACATTCCTGCGCTCGTGCGCGAGGAATTTGCGGGACTGCGGCCGATGGCATGCGCGAATCTGCCGTATTATATCACCTCGCCGGTGCTCGCGGCGCTGCTGGAAAGCCGCAGCTTTGAGGCGGTCACCGTCATGGTGCAGAAGGAGGTCGCGCAGCGCATCTGCGCCCGCGCGGGCAGCGCGGATTACAGCGCATTTACGGTCTTCTGCCAGTATTACGCCGTGCCGGAGCTTTTGTTCGATGTGCCCGCCTCCTGCTTCATCCCGCAGCCGAAGGTCACCTCCGCCGTGCTCCGGCTGAACGTCCGCACGGAGCCTGTCTGCCGGATCACGAACGAGAAAATGTTCTTCCGCGTTGTGAAGGCGGCCTTCGCCCAGCGGCGAAAGACGCTTTTGAACGCGCTTTCTGCGGGCTTCGGCGAGCTGCCGAAGCAGGCGCTCTCTGAGCTTTTGAGCGAGTGCGGCTTTGAGCCGTCCGTCCGCGGCGAAACGCTGGACATCCCTGCGTTTGCCCGCATCGCGAACGCGCTCACCGCGCGGATGGATACATAATGTATTATGTTTATATGCTCCGCTGTCAGGACGGGAGCCTTTACACCGGCACGGCTGCCGATCTGTGCCGCCGGATGCACGCGCACACGGCAAAAACGCCGGCCTGCGCCCGCTACACAAGAAGTCACCCGCCTGCGGCGATGGAGGCTGCATGGCAGACCGAGCTGCGCGCGGACGCACTGCGCCTTGAGGCGCTCATCAAGCGCCTGCGCCGGGCGCAGAAACTCGCACTGATCGCCGCGCCGGAGACAGTCTTCACCGTGTTCGGAGAAAAGCTGAAGGGCGCAGAGTTCCTGCCGCTTCCGCCGGAAAGGCTGACGCTCTGAAGGACGCTGCCGCCCCGGCCGGAGCGGCAGCTCGTACACGGGAAAAGCGGCGTTTGCCGCATGTTTTCTGCCGGAATTATGGTGTTTGTGACGGTTTTCCGGCGCAAAAAAGCGCCGGCGTTGTGCTATACGGAAAAATCGCCAAAACAGGTGCAATTGCGCTTGTTTTGCGCTATAATGCCTTCAAACGACGCGGCAAGCCGCGTGATATTTTGACCGACAAAGGAGACTGTATCATGGCTTATTACTACCCGGAACCTTCACATACGTTCAGTGAGTATCTTCTTGTTCCCGGTTACACCTCCGAGGACTGCGTACCCGATCGCGTTTCGCTCAAAACGCCGTTGGTGCGCTACCGCAAGGGGCAGGAGGAATGCCCCATCACGCTGAATATCCCGATGGTATCGGCGATCATGCAGTCTGTTTCAAACGATACGCTGGCCATCGCGCTGGCAAAGGAGGGCGGCCTGTCGTTCATCTACGGCTCGCAGTCCATTGAGAGCGAGGCCGAGATGGTCCGCCGCGTCAAGAACAGCAAGGCGGGCTTTGTCGTCAGCGCCTCAAATCTGACGCCGGAGCATACGCTGGCGGACGTGCTGGCGCTGAAGAATGAGAACGGCTATTCCACCGTCGCCATCACCGAGGACGCCACACCGAACGGGAAGCTGCTCGGCATCGTGACCAGCCGCGACTACCGCATCAGCCGCATGGATACGAGCGTCAAGGTGCGCGATTTCATGACGCCGCGCGAGAAGCTCATCACCGCACCGGCCTCCACCACGCTCAAGGAGGCCAACGACATCATCTGGGATCATAAGCTCAATTCTCTGCCGATCGTGGACGATGCGGGGCGGCTGCTCTATTTCGTTTTCCGCAAGGACTATGACGAGCATAAGGAGCACCCGCTGGCGCTTCAGGATGCGCAGAAGCGCTATCTGGTCGGCGCGGGCGTCAACTCCCGCGACTATGCCGAGCGCATCCCGGCGCTGATCGAGGCGGGTGCAGACGTGCTCTGCATCGACTCGTCCGAGGGCTATTCCGTCTGGCAGAAGCGCGTCATCGACTTTGTGCGTGAGCGTTACGGCGATGCGGTGAAGATCGGCGCGGGCAATGTTGTCGACCGCGACGGCTTCCGCTTCCTCGCCGAGTGCGGCGCGGACTTTGTGAAGGTCGGCATTGGCGGCGGCTCGATCTGCATCACGCGTGAGACGAAGGGCATCGGCCGCGGACAGGCGACAGCGCTGATCGACGTGTGCGCCGCGCGCGACGAGTATTTCCGCGAGACGGGCGTGTATGTTCCCATCTGCTCCGACGGCGGCATTGTCCATGACTATCACATGACGCTCGCGCTGGCAATGGGCGCGGACTTTTTGATGCTGGGCCGCTACTTTGCCCGCTTTGACGAGTCTCCCACGAACAAGCTCCTTGTAAACGGCGTGTATGTCAAGGAATACTGGGGCGAAGGCTCCAACCGTGCGCGCAACTGGCAGCGTTACGATCTTGGCGGCAAGAGCACGCTGGCGTTCGAGGAAGGCGTGGATTCGTATGTCACCTACGCCGGCTCCCTGCGGGATAATGTCGCCCGCAGCCTTTACAAGGTCAAATCGACGATGTGCAACTGCGGCGTGACCACGATCCCGGCGCTTCAGGACAATGCGCGCCTGACGCTGGTCTCCGCGACCAGCATCGTCGAGGGCGGCTATCATGACGTGACGCTCCGCACGACCGGAAACGGCGGCGGACACTGAGAAATGAACATTCGGGCGCACCCGGCTTCCCGTCGGGTGCGCCGTCCAACGCGAACCGCTCTGCCGTGTTCGCGTTTGGCGCGTGTTGGGCGTTCTTTGCGAATTGACAGCGGATGCCGGCATGCTTATAATGAATGACGGCGCGTGCCAAAAGCCTGTTGCCGGGAATGGCAGATCGGAGGAACGTATATGAAATGGTCGCTGTTTGCCCTGATACTGGGCGCCTGCATCGATCTGATCGTGGGCGACCCGCACAGCCTGCCGCACCCGGTCGTTGCCATCGGAAAGCTGATTTCCCTGCTGGAGCGGCTGTTTCGCCGTCTGTGCCCAAAGACAAAGGGCGGCGAGATCACGGCGGGCGCGCTGATCTGGATCTTGACTGCCGCAATCTCGGCGGCCGTTCCGGCGCTCCTTCTCTGGGGGGCACATTGGCTCAGCCCGTGGCTCCGGCTGGCGCTCGAGAGCGTGATGTGCTGGCAGATCCTTGCCGCAAGGTCGCTGCGCGACGAGAGCATGAAGGTCTATACGGCGCTTAAAACAGGAACGCTGGAGCAGGCGCGGTATGCCGTTTCGATGATCGTCGGCAGAGACACCGCGCGCCTGACAGAGCAGGACGTTGCGCGTGCAGCGGTGGAGACCGTGGCGGAAAACACGTCCGACGGCGTGATTGCGCCGCTGCTGTTTCTGGCGCTTGGCGGCGCGCCGCTCGGCTTTTTCTACAAGGCCGTCAACACGATGGACTCCATGCTTGGCTATGTCGAGCCGCCCTATAAAAATATTGGCTGCATCCCCGCGAAGCTGGACGATGTGTTCAACTTCCTTCCCGCGCGCCTCTCGGCCTTTCTGATGCTGGCAGCGGGCGCGCTGCTCGGGCTGGATGTGAAAAATGGCTGGCGCATTTTCCGGCGTGACCGCTATCAGCACGCGAGCCCGAACTCCGCGCAGACGGAGTCTGTCTGCGCCGGACTGCTGGGGCTGCGGCTGGCGGGGGACGCATGGTATCATGGCGTGCTCCATAAAAAGCCGTACATCGGCGATGAAGTGCGCCAGATCGAATATGAGGACATTCCGCGCACGTGCCGCCTGATGTATGCGTCGGCGGCGCTGGGACTGGTGCTGTTTGCGGCGATCAAGGCGCTTTTGATTTTCTGAGGGAGAACATGCTTTACGGAACGAAAAACCCGCATGGCGGAGACGTCTATGGTGCGGAGCTCAAACTTGATTTTTCAGCCAATATCAATCCGCTCGGCACGCCGCCGGGCGTGGTCGCGGCGATTGCGGATGCGGCGCGGCATGTCCGTCAGTACCCGGACCCCTATTGCAGGGCGCTGACGGCGGCCATTGCGGCGCACGAGACTGTGCCGGAGCGCTACATCCTCTGCGGCAGCGGTGCGGCGGAGCTGATCTATGCATACTGCGACGCGCTCCGGCCGGTGCGTTCGGCGGAGCTTGCGCCGACGTTTTCGGAGTATGGCGCGGCCGCTGCGCATTTCGGCGCGCGCATCGCGCGCTGTCCGCTCACCGCGCCGGATTTCGCGCCGGACGACGGACTTTTGGCGTTTCTGGAAGTGCAGAAGCCGGACGTGCTCTTTCTCTGCACGCCCAACAATCCGACCGGAAGGACGCTTCCGCGCGGACTTCTGGAAAGCGTGCTCGCGCTTGCCGCGCGGCAGGGAACGCGGGTGCTGCTGGACGAGTGCTTCCTTGATTTTACGGATGCGGAGAGCGCAAAGGCGCTTTTGCCGCGCTATCCGAACCTGCTGATCCTGAAGGCGTTTACAAAAAGCTACGCGCTTGCGGGCGTGCGTGTGGGATACTGCCTGACGGCGGATGCGGCGCTGCTTTCTGCTATGGCCGCCTGCACGCAGCCGTGGAACGTGTCGCTTCTGGCGCAGGCTGCGGGTGTGGCCGCGCTTCGGGAGCAGGACTGGCTCGCGCGCGCAAAAGAGATACTGACATGCGAGCGCGCATATATGACACAGGAGCTGACGCAGCTCGGCTTTTCGGTCTGCCCGTCGGAGGCGAATTATCTGCTGTTTTCCGCGCCGGTTGGGCTGGATGCGGCGCTGCTGCGCGAGGGCATCGCCATTCGCAGCTGCGCAAACTACGCCGGGCTCGGCGCGGGCTGGTACCGCACGGCCGTGCGGCTGAGAGAGGAAAACGAGGCGCTGCTGGATGCGATGCGGCGCGTGACGGAGGAATAACGATGGCACTGAACATCATGATGCAGGGGACGATGTCCAACGCGGGAAAAAGTCTGCTGGCGGCGGCGCTCTGCCGCATCTTCCGGCAGGACGGCTACCGTGTGGCGCCGTTCAAGAGCCAGAATATGGCGCTCAACTCGTTCATCACCGCAGGCGGCGGTGAAATGGGGCGCGCGCAGGTCGTGCAGGCCGAGGCGGCGGGCATTGCGCCGGATGTGCGCATGAATCCGATCCTCCTCAAGCCGACCACAGACGTCGGCAGCCAGGTCATTGTAAACGGCGTCGTGCAGGGCAATATGCGCGCGATGGAGTATTACCGCCGCAAGCGTGAATTTCTGCCCGCGGTCATGGAGGCATACGAAGCTCTGGCGGCGGAGTATGATGTGATCGTGATCGAGGGCGCGGGCAGCCCTGCGGAGATCAATCTCAAGCAGGACGATTTTGTAAACATGGGCCTTGCAAAGCTCGTGGATGCGCCGGTGCTGCTGATCGGAGACATCGACCGGGGCGGCGTCTTTGCCCAGCTCTACGGAACGATCGCGCTTCTCGAGGCGGACGAGCGCGCCCGCGTAAAAGGCACGGTCATCAACAAATTCCGCGGCGACCGCTCCATTCTCGAGCCGGGACTGCGCCAGCTGGAGACGCTCTGCGGCGTGCCGGTGGCGGGCGTCATTCCGTATACGCATGTGGATGTGGACGACGAGGACAGCCTCTCCGAGCGTTTTTCGCGCGATACGGTGCGAAAGCTCCTGGATGTGGCGGTCATCCGCCTGCCGCGCATCTCGAATTTTACCGACTTTTCACCGTTCGAGCGCTATGAAAACGTGTCGCTGCGATACGTCGAGAAGGTGAGTGAGCTTGGCGCGCCGGACATGATCCTCATTCCCGGCACCAAGAGCACCATTGCAGACCTCCAATGGCTGCGGCAGAGCGGGCTGGAGGCGGCCGTTTTGAAGGAGGCTGCGCGCGGCACGCTGGTCTTTGGTGTCTGCGGCGGCTATCAGATGCTCGGCAGCGCTGTCAGCGACCCGGATGGTGTGGAGGCGGCAGGCGTGACGCAGCTTCGCGGCATGGGGCTTCTGCCGATGGAGACGGTTTTCCACGGTGAAAAGCTCCAGACGCAGACGCGCGGACGCTTTTCCGGTGTGAAGGGGCTGCTCTCCGGGCTGAACGGCCTTGATTATGAGGGATATGAGATCCACATGGGCCGCAGCGAGGAGAAAATGCCCGCGCTGGCAGGCGAGGGGAACGTCTACGGAAGCTATGTCCACGGCATTTTTGACGCGCCGGGCGTGACGGATGCGATCTTGAAGGCGCTGTGTGAAAAACGCGGCGTGGATTTTGCCGCGCTTGGCTCGTTTGACCTTCGGGCATACAAGGAGCGGCAATATGACCTTCTGGCGGATGCTGTCCGCGCAGGACTGGATATGGATTTCGTTTACCGCGTCCTGCGCAGAGAGGGCGAGCAGCGCTGAGCCGCAAAGCGGACGCGCTTTCGGAAGAAAAGATACAAAAAAACATGCAGCACCGCCCGTCATCGGCCTGATGACGGGCGGTGCTCAGTCTGTCAAGAAACGCTGAGTTTCGCGGCACGCGGCGAAATTAAATGCGGTCTTTTCAGACGCGAACCGCGGGGGCTGAGTTCGCGTTTACGCTTGGCAGGCGTGCTTTTGAAAAGCGAAGGGGCGGCACTTGCGTGCCGCCCCTTTTGGATGATGGATTATTTGTCGTACAGGTCGACCAGCTTGAGCAGGTGCTCGTAACGCTCCTTGGCGTTCTCCTCGTTCTTCGCGAACAGAACGGTGGCGCGCTCGGGGAACTCGCGGGTCAGACGGCTGTAACGAGCCTCGTTCATCAGGAATTCCTGATAGCCGCCGGCGGGAGCCTTGGAGTCGAGCGTGAACTTCTTCTCCGCGGCCGGGTTGAAGCGGAACATGTTCCAGTAACCGCAGTCGACAGCCTTCTTCATTTCCTTCTGGCAGTTCTGCATGCCGCCCTTGATGGAGTGCATCTCGCACGGTGCATAGCCGATGATGAGGGACGGGCCATGGTAAGCCTCGGCCTCCTGAATGGCCTTCAGCGTCTGCGCAGCGTTGGCGCCCATGGCGACCTGTGCAACGTAGACATAGCCGTAGGACATGGCGATCTCCGCCAGAGACTTGGCCTTGGTCTCCTTACCGGCAGCCGCGAACTGAGCGACCTGACCGATGTTGGAAGCCTTGGAGGCCTGTCCGCCGGTGTTGGAGTAGACCTCGGTGTCGAAGACGAAGATGTTGACGTCTTCGCCGGAAGCCAGAACATGGTCAACACCGCCGAAGCCGATGTCGTATGCCCAGCCGTCGCCGCCGAAGATCCAGACGGACTTCTTGCCGAGGAAGTCCTTCTTGGAGAGGATGTCAGCCGCCAGAGCGCAGGCATCACAGTCGCAGAACTTCTCGCCCTTGGCCTTGAGCTCGGCAGCATGCTCGGCAAACTGCGGAACCTGAGCCAGCTCGTCGACCGTCGCAACATTCTCCTCCAGAGCGGCAACGTAAGCCTTGGTGGCCTCGGCGTTGGCGTCCAGATCGTTGACGGTGTCGAGATACTTCTGTGCAGCAGCCTTGAGCTCAGCGTTCGTCCACTCGATGGCGATGAGCGCCTCGGTCTTTTCAATCAGGCTGTCGCGGATGGCCTTCTGGCCGAGGTACATACCGAAGCCGTGCTCCGCGTTGTCCTCGAACAGGGAGTTGCACCATGCGGGGCCCTTGCCCTCGGCATTCGTGCAGTACGGGTTGGTTGCGCCGGGGTTGCCCCAGATGGAGGAGCAGCCGGTGGCGTTGGAGATGTACATCTTGTCACCGAAGAGCTGCGTGACCAGACGTGCGTAGCTGGTCTCGGCACAGCCTGCGCAGGAGCCGGAGAACTCAAGCAGCGGCTTGCGGAACTGACTGCCCTTGACATCGGCGGTCTGGAGTTCCTTCTTCTCGCTGACCTTGCTGACGCAGTAGTCGAAGACTTCCTGCTGGTCAAGCTGCGTTTCCTGCGGGACCATCTTGATGGCCTGCACCTTTTCGGGGCAAGCGCCGACGCAGACGCCGCAGCCCATGCAGTCGAGCGGGGAGATGGCCATGGTGAACTGATAGACGCCCTTGCCCTTGCCAGCCTTGACCGGAACGATCTTGGCAGCTGCGGGAGCGTTCTTGGCTTCCTCGTCGGTCAGAGCGACCGTGCGGATGGTGGCGTGCGGGCAGACATAAGCGCAGTTGCCGCACTGGATGCACTTCGCGGCATCCCATTCGGGGACCGCAACGGCTACGCCGCGCTTTTCATAAGCGGCAGCGCCCAGCTCGAACTGGCCGTCGACATGATCGACGAACGTGGAGACGGGCAGGGAATCGCCGTCCATCTTGTCGACCGGGAAGAGGATGTTCTTGACCTGCTTGACGAGCTCGGGCTTGCCCTCGAGCTTGTGATCGACGACAACGTCCTCAGCGGTCGCCCAGTCGGCGGGAACATCGATCTTCACATATGCGGTGGCGCCGGCGTCGATGGCCTTGTGGTTCATCTCGACGACGTCCATGCCCTTCTTGGAGTAGGACTGCGTTGCCTTTTCCTTCATGTAACGGATGGCGTCAGCCTCCGGCAGAACCTTTGCCAGAGAGAAGAACGCGGACTGAAGGATGGTGTTGGTACGCTTGCCCATGCCGATGGACTGTGCAAGGTCGATGGCGTTGATGGTGTAGAGCTGGATGTTGTTCTTGGCGATGTAGCGCTTGGAGGCAGCGTCCAGATGGTGCGCCAGATCCTCCGGAGTCCACTGGCAGTTGATCATGAACACGCCGCCCGGCTTGACGTCACGAACAATGGGGAAGCCCTTGGTGATGTAGGACGGGTTGTGGCAGGCGACGAAGTCAGCCTTGTTGATGTAGTACGGGCTCTTGATGGGCTTGTCGCCGAAGCGCAGATGGCTGACGGTGACGCCGCCGGTCTTCTTGGAGTCGTACTGGAAGTAAGCCTGAACGTACTTGTCGGTATGGTCGCCGATGATCTTGATGGAGTTCTTGTTCGCGCCGACGGTGCCGTCGCCGCCCAGACCCCAGAACTTGCACTCGATGGTGCCTTCCGCGGCGGTGTTCGGGCAGTTCTTGTCTTCCTCGAGGGAGAGGTTGGTCACGTCGTCAACGATGCCGATGGTGAACTCATGCTTCGGCTCGTCCTTCTTCAGCTCGTTGTAAACGGCGAAGACGGATGCAGGAGGCGTGTCCTTGGAGCCGAGACCGTAGCGGCCGCCGATGATGGTGGCCTTGACGCCGGCGTTGGCAAGCGCGGTCACGACGTCCATGTACAGAGGCTCGCCGAGGGAGCCGGGCTCCTTCGTGCGGTCGAGGACGGCGATCTTCTTGGCGGTCGCGGGGATGGCGGCGACCAGCTTGTCCGCGCAGAACGGACGGTACAGGCGGACCTTGACCAGGCCGACCTTTTCGCCGTGGGCGTTCATGTAGTCGATGACTTCCTCAGCCACATCGTTGATGGAGCCCATCGCGATGATGACGCGGTCGGCATCGGCAGCGCCGTAGTAGTTGAAGAGCTGGTAGTTGGTGCCGAGCTTTTCGTTGACCATGCCCATGTACTTCTCGACGACTGCGGGCAGCTCGTCGTAGTAGCGGTTGCAGGCCTCACGGTGCTGGAAGAAGATATCGCCGTTTTCGTGGGAGCCGCGGGCGGTGGGATGCTCCGGGTTCAGCGCGTGCTGACGGAACTCCTCAACAGCCTTCATGTTGCACATTTCCTTGAGGTCAGCGTAGTCCCAGCAAGCGACCTTCTGGATCTCGTGGGAGGTACGGAAGCCGTCAAAGAAGTTCAGGAACGGAACCTTGCCTTCGATCGCGGCCAGATGCGCGACGGGAGAGAGGTCCATGACTTCCTGCGGGTTGGTTTCGCACAGCATGGCAAAGCCGGTCTGGCGGCAAGCCATGACGTCGGAATGATCGCCGAAAATGTTCAGCGCATGGGTGGAGACGGTACGGGCCGAAACGTGGAAGACGCAGGGAAGCTGCTCCGCAGCGATCTTGTACATGTTCGGGATCATCAGCAGAAGACCCTGAGACGCCGTGTAAGTGGTCGTCAGAGCGCCTGCGCCGAGGGAGCCGTGGACAGTACCGGCTGCACCGGCCTCAGACTGCATCTCAGCAACCTTGACACGGGTGCCGAAGATGTTCTTCAGGCCAGCTGCAGACCACTGATCGACGAAGTCCGCCATCGGGGAAGACGGGGTGATGGGGTAAATGCCGGCGACCTCGGTAAACGCATAGGATACGTGTGCCGCGGCATTGTTGCCGTCCATCGTTTTGAACTTACGAGCCAATTTCAATTACCTCCTAGTAATTACATAATTGTACTGACTAATCATAGCACATCTTTTTGTCAATGTAAATGAGAAATCCTGCTGCCTTGTAGAAAATTCACAAGTTTCGGGCGAAAAATGGCGCGCCAGCCGCTTTTTTCCACAGAGGCGAATTTTCTGTTGGAATTTGCGAGAAAATGCGGTATGATATATCAAATAGGAAGATGACGGGGAGGGTGCGCAATGCTCAGTCATGTACGCTCGATGGGTCTTCAGGGGATCGAGGGCTACGAGGTCTCGGTCGAGTGCTTTATCACAAACGGACTTCCGGCGTTTGACGTGGTCGGGCTTCCCGACGCGGCGGTCAAGGAGGCGCGTGAGCGCGTCCGGGCGGCGATCAAAAACTGCGGCTTCAAATTCCCGGTCAGCCGCATCACGCTGAATCTGGCTCCGGCGGGGACGAAAAAGAGCGGCACGCTCTATGACCTGCCCATCCTGCTGGGAATCCTGGCGGCAAGCGGCGCGGTCAGACTGCCGAAGACGCAGTGCGCGTTTCTGGGGGAGCTGAGCCTTCAGGGCGAGCTTCGGCCGGTGAGCGGCGTGCTGCCGATGGCGCTGGCGGCGCGGGAGCTTGGCATCACGGAGCTCTATGTCCCGCAGACGAACGCCGCCGAGGCAACGCTTGCAGACGGCCTTACCGTCTACGGCGTGCAGTCGGTGCGCGAGCTTGTGTCGCATCTGACGGGCGAAACGCCGCTTGCGCCTGCTGTGCCGTGGCAGCCGGAGCAGACGGAGCTGCCGCTGCCGGATTTCCGGGATGTAAAGGGGCAGGAAAACGTCAAGCGTGCGCTGGAGATCGCGGCGGCAGGCGGGCACAACATCCTGCTCATCGGCCCGCCGGGGTCTGGAAAAAGCATGCTCGCCAAAAGACTTCCGTCGATCCTGCCGGAGATGAGCAGGGCCGAGGCACTGGAGGTCACGAAGATCTACTCCGTGATGGGCATGCTGAAAAGCGGCGAGCCGCTCGTGCGGACGCGCCCGTTCCGAAGTCCGCACCACACCGTCTCCGGCGTTTCTCTGGCGGGCGGCGGCTCGAACCCGAAGCCGGGCGAGATCTCGCTGGCGCATCGGGGCGTACTGTTTCTGGATGAATTTCCGGAGTTCCACCGCGACACGCTCGAGGTTCTGCGCCAGCCCATTGAGGACGGCAGCGTGACCATCTCCCGCGTGCAGGGCACAGTGACGTATCCGTGCCGGTTCATGCTGGTCTGCGCGATGAACCCGTGCAAGTGCGGCTGGTACGGCGACCCGAGCGGGCGGTGTACCTGCTCACAGGCATCGGTCGATCAGTATCTTGGCCGCATCTCCGGCCCGATGCTTGACCGCATCGACATCATCGTGGAGGTCCCGGCGGTGCACTTTGAGGAGCTGAGCCGCCGCGGCACGGCGGAGCCGTCGAGCGAGATCAAAAAGCGCGTGGAGGCAGCCAGAAGCATCCAGCGCGAGCGCTTCGGCGCAGAAAGCGCACGCTGCAACGCACAGATGGAGCCTGCCGACCTGCGGACGAGCTGCGTCCTCGACGAGGCATGTACAAATCTGATGAAGACTGCGTTTGAGCGCCTCGGCATGACGGCGCGGAGCTACGACCGCGTGCTGCGCGTGGCGCGCACCATTGCCGATCTGGACGGTGCGGCAGAGATCGGGCCGCAGCACATCGCAGAGGCGGTGCAGTACCGCACGTTCCAGTTCGGAAGCCGCGCATGAGCGGCTCCGGATGCCCAAGCAGCCCAAAATCACATTATTTTTATCAAGATAGGAAATTGCCATGAAAGAAATGTTTTTGCTGAAGCTCGGCGAGATCGTCCTGAAGGGCGCGAACCGCCGCACGTTTGAAGAAACGCTCAAGAAAAATGTCCGCCGCACGGTGTCGCATTTCGGCGCGTTCAAGGTCTACATCATGCAGTCCACGGTCTATGTCGAGCCGCAGTCGGAGGACTGCGATCTGGACGGCGCGTGGGAGGCGTGCGGCCATGTGTTCGGCGTCAGCTCGATGTGCCGCTGCCGCGCGTGCGGCAAGGATCTCGACGCGATCTATCAGGCGGTCGTCGATTACCTCGGAGACGAGCTGAGCGTGCAGAGGAGCTTCAAGGTCGAATCCAAGCGCTCGGACAAGTCCTTCCCCCTGAACTCCATCCAGATCTCGCAGGAGATCGGCGGGCGGCTGGCGGAGGCGTTCCCGCAGGTTGCGGTCGATGTTCACAAGCCGTCGTATGTCGTAAACGTGGAGGTGCGCGATTTTGCGGCCTATATCCACGGGCCGGCGCAGCCGGGCGCAGGCGGCCTGCCCACCGGAACGGGCGGACGGGCGGCGGTGCTGCTCTCGGGCGGCATCGATTCTCCGGTCGCGGGCTATATGATCGCAAAGCGCGGCGTGGAGCTTGAGTGCATCCATTTCTTCTCGTATCCGTATACCTCGGAGCGCGCGAAGGAGAAGGTTCTGGAGCTGGCGAAGCTGATGACGAAATACTGTGGCCGGATGACGGTGGATGTGGTCGGCTTCACGGAAATTCAGGAGGCCATCCGCGACCACTGCCGCGAGGAGTATTTCACCATCATCATGCGCCGGTTCATGATGCGCATTTCCGAGGCCATCGCCCGCGACCACGGCGCGAAGTGCCTTGTGACCGGCGAGAACCTCGGTCAGGTCGCAAGCCAGACCATGGACGCCATGGCGGTGACCGGCGCGGTCGTCCACATGCCGATGTTCCATCCGCTCATCGGCATGGACAAGGAGGAGATCGTGTCCATCGCGCGCCGCATCGGCACGCTGGAGACCTCCATCCTGCCGTATGAGGACTGCTGCACGGTCTTTACCCCGAAGCACCCGAAGACAAAGCCTGTTCTCGAGGCGGTCGAGGCGGAGGAGGCCAGGCTCGATGTCGAGGGCCTGATCGCCCGCGCTATCGAAAACACGGAGAAGATCCAGGTGCGCTGGTATGAGAACTGAGGAGCTGGCGGCGGAGGTTCTGCACAGACTTGCTGCATGCGGGCTGACGCTCGCGACGGCGGAATCGTGCACGGGCGGCCTGATCGGAAAGCTGCTGACCGACATTCCGGGCAGCTCTGCGGTCTATCTGGGCGGCGTGATCTCGTATGTCGATGACGTCAAAAAACGTCTGCTCGGCGTCTCGGCTCAGACGCTCAGCGCCTACACGGCGGTATCCCGTCAGACGGCGGTGGAGATGGCAAAGGGCGCGCGCGAGGCTGCGCGTGCCGGTGTCGGCGTGTCGGTCACGGGGCTTGCGGGGCCGGACGGAGACGGCACGGGGCGGCCCATCGGCCTTGTGTATATCGCGATGGACATGGAGCACTTCTCTTTCAATAAGGAACTGCATCTGTCCGGCAGCCGCGCGCAGATCCGCGAGGAAGCCGCACGGGCGGTTTTTGAAATGCTGCTGGAGAGCCTGAGCTGAGCACATGACAGACGTGCCTTCCGAAGGTTGACTTTTTCGAGGCCGCAGTATATAATTTCGACGGAAAACAGAACGTTCAAGTGCAGCCCGACCGCATCGGAAGGGCAGAGAATAGGGAATCCGGTCAGAATCCGGAACGGTACCGCCACTGTATGCGCGGAGGCCCTGCACACGGCGAAAGCCAGCCATTCGGAGCAGTCCGGAGAAGGCGGTGCAGGCGCTTACGAGGCGCGAGTCAGGAGACCTGCTTGAATGCGCACGTGCGCGCCTCCGGCAAGGGGGACGGCACGGTATTATGGTTGCAGAAAACGGCTGCGGCGGTCTTTGGACTGCCGCGGCCTTTTTGCCCTGTATACCGGCGCAGCGTTCAAAAACGTATTTTCGGGGGCAGCCCCAGAAAATAAACAACATCAAAGAATTAGGAGGAAACAAGCATGAAGACTACAACGAAGCTTCTTGCGCTGCTGCTTGCAGTGTGCATGCTGGCGTGCCTGATGGCAGGCTGCGCCAAGCCTGAGACACAGGATACGAAGGACCCGGTGACGCTGCCGGAAACGAACGAGGAAAAGCCCGTCGTTGACGCACCTACAGAGGAAGAAAAGGACGAGGAAGAATCGACTGCCGTGACCGTTGCCGATATGACCGGCCGCGAGATCACGCTGGAAAAGCCCGCTGACCGCATCGTTGCCCTGACTGCTTCGGACTGCGAGATCATCTATGCCCTCGGCGCGGGCGATAAGCTTGTCGGCCGCGGTGAATACTGTGACTATCCGGCCGAGGTCATGGACGTTCCGTCCGTGCAGTCCGGCTATGACACCAACATCGAGCAGATCCTTGCGCTGGAGCCGCAGGTGCTCGTGATGTCCACGATGGCGCAGAGCGAGGAGCAGATCCAGCAGCTTGAGGATGCGGGCGTCAAGGTCGTCGTCAGCGACGCACAGGACATCAAGGGCGTCTATGAAGCTGTCAATATGATCGGCAAGCTGCTTGGCAAGGAGAAGGAAGCGGATCTCATCTGCGATGCCATGCAGACGACGTTCGACGCCGTTTCCGCTCAGGTCACGGATGACGGCGAGGAAAAGACCGTTTACTTTGAGGTTTCTCCGCTGGAATACGGCCTGTGGACGGCCGGCAGCCACACCTTCATGGACGAGATCGCACAGATGCTCGGCCTCAAGAACGCGTTTGCCGATGTTGAGGGCTGGGCAGCCATCTCGGAGGAGCAGGTGCTCGAGCGCAATCCGGATTACATTGTGACCATTTCCATGTATTTTGGCGAAGGCCCCACCCCGGAGGAGGAGATCGCCTCCCGCGCCGGTTGGGAAAACGTGACGGCTGTGAAGAACGGCAAGATCCTGAACCTTCAGAACAACGAGCTGTCCCGTCCGTCTCCGAGACTGGCTGTCGGCGCACAGGAAATGTACGATTTCGTCTACGGCGAATAATTCAGTGAACCAAGGGGGAACGGAAGTTCCCCCTTTTGGCAGTTAGGAGGATGCATGAAGACACGACCTGAGCACTTTTCCCTCTGGCAGTATCTGCTGTTCATCGCTGTTTTGGCGGCGGTGATGTGTCTGTGTGTCTGCGTGGGAAGCGTCAACATCGCGCTGGCGGATACACTGGCGGTCTTTCGCAACGCGCTGAGGCACACGCCGCAGCCGGAGGGGCTGCCGTCCTCCATTCTGCTGACGGTGCGCCTGCCGCGCGTTTTGTGCGTTGCGCTCAGCGGTGCGGCGCTGTCGCTTGCGGGCGCGAATATGCAGGGGCTGCTCAAAAATCCACTGGCAGACGGCTCGACGCTCGGCGTCTCGTCGGGAGCCGCGCTCGGTGCGGTGCTGGCCATTGCGCTTGGCATCACGTTTCCGGGGCTTCCGTTTGCCGGAACGATGGTCATGGCGGTGATCTTTGCGTTTTTGTCGCTGCTGCTCATTCTGGCACTGGCGTACAGACTGGACTACTCGCTTTCGACCAACACCATCATCCTGATCGGCGTGATCTATTCGATGTTCGTATCCAGCGCCATGAGCGTGGTCGTGACCTTTGCCTCCGACAAGCTCAAAAGCATCACCTTCTGGACGATGGGCTCGCTTCAGGGCTCGAGCTTTCAGAATGCGGCGGTGCTGGCGGGAACGCTGGCTGTCTGCGGCACGGTGCTGGGCCTTCATGCGCGGGAGCTCAATGCCTTTGCCGTCGGTGAGGACAACGCGCGCAACATCGGCGTGAACGTGCGCCGGACGAAGCTCGTGGTGCTCGTCGCCTCGTCCGTTCTCATCGGCGTCTGCGTCTCAATTGGCGGAACGATCGGCTTTGTGGGGCTTGTCACGCCGCATATGGTGCGGATGCTCTCGGGGCCGAATCACAAACGGCTGCTTCCGGCGTCGATGCTCGCCGGCGCGGGGTTTCTGCTGCTGGCAGATCTTGCGGCGCGGACCGTTCTGCGGCCGCTGGAGCTGCCGCTGGGCGTGGTGACGAGCCTTGTCGGCGCGGTCGTGTTCATTTTCATTTTCTACCGGACGAGAAAGGGGCGCTGAGATGCTGGAGGTACGGGATTTGAGCGTCCGCTATGGGCAAAAGACCATCGTTGACCGACTGAGCTTTTCCGTGCAGGAAGGCCAGTGGCTGATGATCGTGGGCCCGAACGGCGCGGGAAAATCAACGGCGCTCGAGGCCGTCACGCAGGCCGCGCCCTATACGGGGAGCGTTCTGCTGGACGGGCAGGAGGTGCGCAGAATGAAGCACACCGAGCGCGCGCGCCGGATGGGCGTTCTGATGCAGAAAAACTTTGTCGGATATTCCTTCACTGTGGAGGAGGTCGTGCGGCTGGGACGCTATGCGCACGCCCCGGGCGTGTTTTCAGGCCGCGGCGGAAAGGACAGCGCCGCAGTCGAGGAGGCTCTGGAGCTGACCGGCCTGACGGCGCAGCGGGCGCAGTCGGTGCTGACGCTCTCGGGCGGCGAGCTTCAAAGAACGTTTCTGGCACAGGTGCTGGCGCAGCAGCCGCGGCTTCTGATCCTCGACGAGCCGACGAACCATCTTGACCTGGTCTATCAGAAGCAGGTCTTTTCTCTGATCGGGCGCTGGCTGTGCGAGCCGGGGCGGGCGGTCGTGTCGGTCGTACACGATCTGTCGCTGGCGCGGGCGTTCGGGACGGATGCGGTGCTGCTGCACCACGGAAAAACGGTTGCCTCCGGCAGTGTGCGGGAGGTGCTGCGGCCGGAAAATCTGGACGCGGTATATGACATGGATGTGGCCGCATGGATGCGGAAATTGCTTTCACAGTGGGAGTAGAACATGGACTTTAAGAAACTGAATGAAAAAATTCTGCCGCCGGATGCGGCTGCCGAGCAGGCGGCGTGGGCGCATTGGGACGGCATTGCAAAGCCGCTCCGCGCTCTTGGACGGCTGGAGGAAGACGTCGTGCGCATCGCGGCGCTGACGGGCAGCACGGATGTGGACATCGCAAGACGCGCGGTGCTGGTGCTCTGCGCCGACAACGGCGTGGTGTGCGAGGGCGTGACCCAGACGGACGCCTCTGTCACGGCGGTGATGGCGGGGGAGATCTCGCGCAAGCATTCCTCGGTCTGCCGGATGGCGGCAAGCACCGGAGCGGACGTTTTTGCGATCGACATCGGCATGAACAGCCGTGTGGAGGGCGTGCGCGACTGCCATGTGGCAAGCGGCACGCAGAACATCGCGAAGGGCCCCGCCATGACACGCGCGCAGGCGGAGCAGGCGATCGAAACGGGCATGGAGCTGGTGCGCGAGTGCCGTGATGCGGGCTACCGCCTGATCGCGACGGGCGAAATGGGCATCGGCAACACCACGACCTCCAGCGCCGTGACGGCGGTGCTGCTTGGGCTTGCCATTGAGACGGTCACGGGCCGCGGCGCGGGCCTTTCCAATGAGGGGCTTGTCCGCAAGCTCGACGCCATTCACCGCGCCATCGATATAAACTGCCCCGACGCGAGCGATCCGATGGACGTTTTGTGCAAGCTGGGCGGCTTTGACATTGCGGGCATGGCCGGCATTTTCCTCGGCGGCGCGCTTTACCGCGTGCCGGTGCTGATCGACGGCCTGATCAGCTCGGTCGCGGCGCTCATCGCGGCGCGGCTGTGCCCGAACGCGGCATGCGCGATGCTGGCGAGCCACTGCTCGGCGGAGCCTGCCGCGCGGCAGATCCTGGACGAGCTTGGTGTCCACGCTGTGATCGAGGCCGGGCTGAAGCTCGGCGAAGGAACGGGCGCGGTGTGCATGATGCCGCTGCTCGACATGGCGCTGTCCGTTTACCGCGATTCGGCGGGCTTTGCCGATGCGGGCGTCGGACAGTACACGATTCAAAAGGGCGACAAGCGATGATGATTTTACTGACCGGCGGCTCCGGCTGCGGAAAAAGCTCGTTTGCGGAGCGGCTGTGTATGCAGCTTCCGCTGCCGCGGCATTATATCGCCGCCATGAAGCCCTATGGCGCGGGCGGCATGGAGAAGGTGGCGCGCCACAGAAGGCTGCGCGCGGGCAAGGGCTTTGAGACCTTTGAGTGCTACACCGGCATGGAGTCGCTGAGGCTTCCGGCGCGCGGGACAACGCTTCTGGAATGTGTCTGCAATCTGACGGCAAATGAAATGTTTGACGACGAGGGGCGCATGACCGATCCCTATGAGCGGGTGCTGGCGGGCGTGGAGAATCTGCGCCGTCAGAGCGGCGCGCTCATCGTTGTGACAAACGACGTCGGAAGCGACACAGGAGACTATCCGCCGGAGACGCGCGCCTACATCGAGGTGCTGGGCCGCATCAACGCCGAGCTTGCCCGCAGAGCCGACACGGTCTGTGAGCTGGTCTGCGGCATCCCCATCGTTTTGAAAGGAGCGCTTCCGGAATGAAAGATGTGCTTCGCTCGGCGGCAATGGCGTTTCAGATGTTTTCTGTCGTGCCGATGCCGCGTGTCGAGTGGAAAAAAGAAAATATGCGCTACATGCTCTGCTGCCTGCCGCTGGTGGGCGTGGTGATCATGGCGGCGCTCTGGCTGTGGGAGCGGCTTTGCGGCGCACTCGGCGTTGGAAGCGTTCTGTATGCGGCGGGGCTGACGCTGCTTCCGGCGCTGCTGTCGGGCGGTATCCATCTCGACGGCTTCTGCGACACGGCGGACGCGCTTTCCAGCCACGCCGCGCCCGAACGCAAACGCGAGATCTTAAAGGACTCGCACACCGGCGCATTTGCGATCTTGTATACAGCCGGCTGGACGCTGGCGTTTTTCGCGCTCTGCACGGAGACTGCGCGCACATGGCAGGGAGCCCTGTTCCTCGGCGGACTTCAGATCGTTTCCCGCGCGCTCGGCGCGTTTGCGTCGGTGACGCTGCCCGGCTCCGGACAGACGGGGCTTCTTGCGACGTTCCGGAGCGCAGCGGAGAAAAAGGCCGCGTGGATCCTCGGCGTCTGGCTGGTGATCTGTGCGGCGGGGCTGTGCGCGCTGTCGCTTCCGGGCGGCATCGCGGCGGCGCTGCTGGCGGCGGTGTGCTTCTTCGGCCTGCGGCGGATGGCGGCGCGGGAATTCGGCGGCATGTCCGGCGACCTTGCGGGCTATCTCATCACACTCAGCCAGCTCGTCATGCTGGCGGGCTATGTTTTTGCGGAAAGGATGGCGCAGATATGGTTTTGATCGTGGGCGGCGAGGGCTCCGGCAAGCGGAGCTTTGCCGAAACGCTCGGCTACGCGCCGGAGCAGATGGCGGACGCGGCGCTGGACGCACGTCCGGTCGTCTATCATGTAGAAAAAATGGTATTCCCGGATGCGGAGCACGCACCGGAGCTTTTGGAGCCTCTGTGCGGGAAGGACGTTGTGATCTGCTGTGAGGTCGGAAGCGGCGTCATTCCCGCCGAGTATGCCCAGCGCCGCGGGCGCGAGGCTGTGGGGCGGCTGTGCGTGCAGCTGGCGCAGCGCGCCGAATGCGTGGTGCGCATGGTCTGCGGCATTCCGACGATCCTGAAAGGAGAGCTGCCATGCAGATCGTGCTGATCCGCCACGGACAGACGCCGGGAAACGCGCTGCGGCGCTACATCGGCCGCACGGACGAGCCGCTGAGTGCGGAGGGCGTCCGGGCGCTGGAGGCATTCGGAACGCTGCCGGATGTGCGGCACGTTTTTGTCACGCCCCTTTGCCGGACACAGCAGACGGCGCGCATCCTGCTTCCGTGTGCGGAGCAGACCGTCCTTCCGGCGCTGCGGGAGATGGATTTCGGAGATTTTGAAAACCGGAGCGCCGACGACATGACGGACAGCGCTGTCTACCGCGCGTGGGTCGAGGGCGGCTGCCTTGGCCGCTGCCCGAACGGGGAATCAACGCCGGAGTTTTCTGCGCGCGTGTGCGAGGGATTCCAAAATGCCCTGCGCACGCTTCCGGCGGATACCGGGCGGGCTTTTTTCGTGGTACACGGCGGCGTGATCATGTCCATCATCTCGCGCTTTGCGCGGCCGGAGACGGCGTATTTTGACGCCTGGGTGCAAAATGGCTGCGGCTATGTCTGCACGCTCGGCGAGGCGGACGGCGAGATGATTCTGACGGACGCGCGGAGGATCTCCTGCGCGGCGGAGGTCACGGCATGAAAACGCAGTTCAATCTGACAACGTGTGCCTGCGACCTCGACCGGTTTGAAGATCAAAAGGCGCTGCTGCGGCTGATGCACGGCTTTGACGGCGTGGAGCTGATGTGCTTTGAGGACGATGCACGCGGCATCGTTCCGCGCGAGCGCGTGATAGGGCTGCACATGAACTGTCTGACCTACTGGCTTGATTTCTGGGAGGGAAGGCTCGATGCGTGCGTGCAGGAGCTGGATTCCATGGAAAACGTGCGCCGGATGTACGGCGGCGACACGCGCGAGGCGCTTCTGGCGCACTATCGCCGCGACCTTGAGAATGCGAAGAAGTACGGCGCGGAGTATGTGGTGTTCCATGTGACCGACGCCAGCATCCCCGAGACGCTGCGCTGCCGCTTTCACCGCACGGACGCGGAGGTCATTGACGCCTCGTGCGAGCTTTTGAACCTGCTGTTTGACGGCGTGACGGACGGGCCTGCGCTTCTGCTGGAAAACCTGTGGGAGCCGGGGCTGACCATGACCGACCCGGAGATGACGGCGCGGCTTCTGGACGGCGTGCGCTATGCGAACAAGGGCATCATGCTCGACACGGGGCACCTGATGCACACGCAGCCGGCGCTTCAAAACCAGCGGCAGGCGCTTTCGTACATCCACACCGTGCTCGACCGCCACGGCGCGCTCTGCAAGGCCATCCGCGGCGTGCATTTGCAGCAGTCCATCACGGGACGCTATATGCGCAAGATCGCGAAAAACCCGCCGGAACTGGCGGCGGACTATTCGGGGCGTTCGTACCAGCTTTTTGAGTATGTGTTCCGGGTCGATCAGCACAAGCCCTTCACCTGCGCGGGCGTGCCGGAGCTCATTGCGCGCATCGCGCCGGAGTATCTGACATTTGAGTTCATCTCCAACGACCTGCCGCAGCTCAGACGTATGCTCCACCGGCAGCAGAATGTCTTTCAGAAGAAAACATGACCCAAAACAGCCCCCGTTCAGAGTGAACTGATGTGCTCCCCTATGATGACAGTGTTTTTCTTTTTCACTGTCTCTCATGGAGGGAGCATATCAGAGCCTGAACGAGGGCTGTTGTGTGTATTATTTGCCGTCAATGCCCGAAGCTGCCGAACGGCTCCTTGAGCGGGATGCGGTCGGTGACGGTCAGCCCGCAGCGCTCGACCAGCGCACGGTAGTCCGCGCAGGTGCCGGGCTGGAAAATGCCGTCCGCGCTGTGCGCGTCAAGACCGGCCACAACGGTGCAGCCGCTGGCTCCGGCGATGCGGAAAAAGCGCTCGCAGGGGTAATGGCGCTTTTTGACAAGCCCGTGGAGATTGACCTCCAGAGGAACGTCCAGCTCCTTTGCCGCGCGGCAAAGCGCCTGCATCTCCTGCGTGTAAAGCGCGTCCGATCCCGTGAATTCCAGCAGATCCGGGTGCGCGAGATAGGAAAAGCAGCCCGTCTGCATACCCTGGATACACTGCTCGACGTAGGCGTGCAGCACGTCGGGGTCGTCGGTCGGCGTGCCGCTGCTCCGGCCGTCATACTCATTTTGCAGGAAATGCTGGCCCAGAATCATGTAATCCACCGGATAGGGGCGGATGATCGCCAGAAATTCGTCAAAGAGCTTCGGATAAAATTCAGCCTCGAAGCCGAGCAGAATGTCGATTTTTCCGGCGTATTCTTCCTTCAGGGACAAGATCGTGGCGACGTAGTCCTCAAGCTCCTCCTGCTGCAAATGAAACCAGGAGGAATAGCCGTCGGGATAGCGATACGGCGCATGCTCGGAAAAGCCGAGCGTCCGGATGCCGCAGCCGATGGCGGCCTCGATGTATTCCCGCTCGGTGCCGCTGCTGTGGCGGTTGCGGAAGGTGTGCGTGTGATAGTTGCAGAGCATGATAAACCTCAAACTGAAACATTAGACAGAAACATATAACGTATATCATACTCATTTTTTGACGAAAAGCAAATGCATTTTGCAAAACCGGCCGAAAAACGCCTGCATGTAAAAACACATGCAGGCGTTTTTCAAGTGGATCTGTGTTTAAGCGTACAGTTCGAGCACGCGGCAGGCGGCGTGGGACAGACCGGCGCGCTCCAGTGCGGCCAGAAGCGCCGTCTCCTCGTCCGGCTCCGATTTCCAGGCAAGGCCGCATCCGGCGTCGATCTGCGGCGGAAGGGGGATCATGCGTCCCGGAAGCTGCATCCGCGCAAACAGCGACTCGGCGGCAAGCGCCTGTGAGGTCGTCGCAAAGGCAATGACGAGCTGTTTTTTCTTCTGCCTCAAGGCCGGATCACCAGATCGGCCTGCATCTGCTTCTCGGCAATGACGTACATGTTCGTGCTTTCGCCGACGCGCAGCTTTTCCGTCAGGCCGAGATGGCCGAGGCAGGTGCCGCAGGTCAGGATCTCCACGCCGAGCGATTCGAGTGTCTTGAGATCCTCCAGCGAGGCAGAGCCCTCGCACGTCACACCGGCGCCGCCGTTATAGAACAAAATGGCAGACGGCAGGTTCTCCTGCTGCGTCAGGGCAAACAGAAAGCCCTTGAGCAGAATCTTTCCAAGCGTCTCGTCGCCCTCGCCCATGTGTGCGGCGGAGATGACCACGACCGTCTTTTTCTTCGCAGCAGGGACAGAGCAGACGACCTCAGACTCCTTGGGAAGCTCTGCATCGGCGCCTGCGGTGATGGTCACTTGATAGCTTCCGTCCGAGCGCTTTTCGGATTCGATGGCGCAGCCCTTGCTTTCAGCAAGGCGCGTGAGATTGTGAACGGCGGTCTCATTGTCAACAAGTGCCTGTACGACGCCGGCTCCGCTGAGCTCCTGCAGGGCGCGCAGCGTTTTTACGACGGGCAGCGGGCAGGCATCGCCGATGGCATTGATCTGGATCATATCGGATGCTCCTTCTGAATGTATCTGTTATTCGGAAATGGGAAGGCTGGAGACGACAGGCTTGCCGTCACGGTCCAGCAGGACGGTCAGACCGCCGCCGTTGCCGCTTGCGACCAAGAGGTAGTTGACGCCGGTCTCCCGGTCGACCCAGATCGTGCGCTGCCAGCTGAAGCCACTGCCTTCGTCCAGCATCTTTACGAAGCGTTCGTCCTTCTGCGCCATATTACCTGGACTCCTTTACGCTCTCCACGATGCCGCTTGCCATACCGGCAAGGCCCTGGAGCTCAGAGGGAATGATGATCTTGGTCGCCTTGCCGTCGGCGATCTTCTGCATCGCCTCGAGCGCCTTGAGCTTGATGACCTGATCGTTCGGCGCCTTTTCGTTCAGCATTTCGAGCGAGTCGGCAAGCGCCTTCTGGACGGCGCGGATGGCCTGCGCCTCGCCGTCCGCCTTCAAAATGGCGGATTCCTTTTCGGCCTCGGCGCGGAGGATGGCGGCCTGCTTTTCGGCGTCCGCCTTCAAAATGGCGGCTTCCTTCTCGCCCTCTGCCACGAGGATCTGGCTGTGCTTGGCGCCTTCGGCCTGCAAGATCGCCTGACGGCGGTCGCGCTCGGCCTTCATCTGCTTTTCCATCGAATTCTGGATATCCTGCGGCGGGAGAATGTTCTTGAGCTCCACGCGGTTGACCTTGATGCCCCACGGATCGGTGGCCTCGTCCAGAATGGCGCGCATACGGGTGTTGATGACGTCGCGCGAGGTGAGCGTCTGGTCAAGCTCAAGGTCGCCGATGATGTTGCGGAGGGTGGTCGCAGTGAGCGTTTCCATCGCCATCATCGGATGCTCAACGCCGTAGGCATAGAGCTTCGGGTCGGTGATCTGGAAATAGACAACGGTGTCGATCTGCATCGTGACGTTGTCCTTTGTGATGACGGGCTGCGGCGGGTAATCGAGGACCTGCTCCTTGAGGCTGACCTTCTCGGCCACGCGCTCAATGAACGGGACTTTGAAATGGATGCCGACCTGCCAGACCTTGCTGAATGCGCCGAGACGCTCGATGACGTAGGCGCGGGACTGCTGGACGACATTGATGTTGCTGACGATGATGACTAGGACCAGAACGATCAAGATCAGAAGGATGATCCATTCCATAGTGTTGCTCCTTTCGAATAAACGGGCGCACCGCAGAGAAGCGGCGCAGATTCTGACGGTTTACTGCTGGGGTATTTGCGTTTTGACGGGGCAGACGTAGACCTTCGCGCCCTCCAGACGCTCAATGCGGACGAGTGAGCCGACGGGGATGACCGAGCCGTCTGTGCTCACCGCCGTCCAGAGAACGCCGTTGACCTTGATCTCGCCGGTCTCCTTCAGGTTTTCGATCTGCTCGGTCACGAGCACCTCGCGCCCGATCAGACGGTCTGCATTGGTGCGGACGTGGCGGCCGCTCATCTTCTTGCGTGCAAGCGGCCACATGAGCGCCAGAAGCGCGCACGAGGACACGAAGAACACGACAAGCTGCACCGCGGTGCCTGCGCCGAGTGCCGCCGCGATCATCGCCAGAAGCGCGCCGCCAGCAAACCAGACCGACACCAGCGCGACCGTCGCGGCCTCCAGCACCAGAAATACGATGACCGCGATGAGCCACCAGATCACTGCTGTCATAAAGATCCCCCCTTTCTGTGTACAAAGTCATTATACAGCAGGCACGGCGCAAAGTCACCTGCCGTTGTATGTAAAATTTCTTAAGAAATGATTTGCTATTTTGCCGGAAAACCACTATACTAGCATTTATATTGAGTAATTATGGAGTACCGAAAATATGGAAAATCTGACTTACTGTGTGCCGTGCCTGTTTGGACTGGAAGGTCTGGTCGGAGACGAGCTCAAGCGGCTCGATCTCCGGAACGTCCGGGTAGAGGACCGGCGCGTATTTTTTGACGGGAGCTTTGCGGATATGGCGAAGGCCAACCTCTGCTGCCGCATGGGCGAGCGGGTCATGATCCTGCTGGCAGCCTTCGAGGCCAAGAGCTTTGAGGACCTGTTTCAGGGCGTCAAGGCCATTGCACTGGAAAACTTCATCCCGAAGGACGGCGCGTTCCCGGTCAAGGGCTACAGCCTGAACAGCCAGCTTCACTCCGTCCCCGACTGCCAGGCCATCGTCAAGAAGGCGGCGGTCACGCGGCTGGGGGAGAAATACGGTCTGGGCTGGCTTCCGGAGACGGGCGCGACGTATCAGATCCGCTTCTCGATCATGAAGGACTGGTGCGAGATCTTCCTCGACACCTCGGGCGTGAGCCTGCACAAGCGCGGCTATCGTGAGACGGCGAATCTCGCGCCGCTGCATGAGACGATGGCGGCGGCGATGGTGAATCTGGCGCGCTACCGCGGACGCGATTTCTTCTGGGACCCGTTCTGCGGCTCCGGCACCGTCTGCATCGAGGCGGCAATGATCGCGCTCAACCGCGCGCCGGGACTCAACCGGAGCTTTGGCGCGGAGAAGTGGGCGTGCGTCCCGAAGGACGTGTGGCAAAACGCCCGCCGCGAGGCGCTTGACCGCGAGTACCGCGGCGAGTATCGCATTCTCGGCACGGACATCGACCCGGCCTCTCTGGAGATCGCGAAGGAAAACGCAAAAAAGGCGGGCGTTGCAAAGTGGATCGAGTTCCGTGAGGCAGACGCCACGAAGATGAGCCTGCCGTCGGATCGGGGCGTCATCGTCTGCAACCCGCCCTACGGCGAGCGGATGCTCGAGCAGCGCAGCGCCCAGCGGCTCTATCAGGCGTTCGGGCGGCATCTGAAGTTCGCCGACGGCTGGAAGAAATACATCATTTCCTCGGAGCCGGAGTTTGAGCATTATTTCGGCAAGCCTGCCGTCAAAAAGCGCAAGCTCTACAACGGACGGCTGCAATGCAACGTCTACATGTATTTCTGAGCCGCGCTTGGCGCGTTTATAGATAAGACGAAGCTGAAAGGAGATTGTTCCTTCCATGGAGCATATTTTTATCATCAATCCTGCGGCGGGCAAATTCGATCACTCGCAGCAGTTTCGCACGAAGATCGAATCGGTGTGCCGCGAGCGCGGCCTCCACTATGAGATCTGCGTCTCCGAGAAGGCGGGCGACTGCCGCGCCATCGCACGCAGGGCGGCGGAGAGCGGGTCAGAGGTGCGGCTTTACGCCTGCGGCGGAGACGGCACGCTCAACGAGGTCGTCAACGGCGCGGTGGGCTTTTCAAACGCGGCGGTGACGCATTTTCCATGCGGCTCCGGCAACGACGCCATCAAGATTTTTTCCGAGACAGAGCCGTTTTTTCAGATCGAGCGCCTGCTCGACGCGGAGGAAGCGCGCTTTGACCTCATCCGCTGCAACGACACCCATGCGCTCAATGTGCTGTCCATCGGCCTTGACGCGAGAGTCGGGACGGAGATCGCCCGCTTCAAGCGCCTGCCGCTCGTGACAGGCAAGGGTGCGTATATTCTCTCGCTGCTTGCAAACCTGATGCACGGACTGAGTGAGCACTACGTTGTGACGCTGGAGAGCGGCGAGACGGTCGATGCCGAGCAGACCATGATCTGTGTCTGCAACGGCCGCTGGTACGGCGGCGGCTTCAATCCGGTGCCCGAGGCGCGGCCGGACGACGGCCTTCTGGATGTGCTGCTGGTCAAAAAGGTCGGTCTGCTCCGCGTGGCGAGCGTGATCGGGCGGTATAAAAATGGAGGCTATGCGGAATTCCCGGACCTCATCCGGCATGTGCAGTGCAGGAAGCTGCGCATCCGGTCGGACAAGCCCTCTGTCGTGAACGTGGACGGCGAGGCGATCTATACCGACGACGCGCAGATCGAGCTGATCCCGAAGGCAATGCGCTTTTTCTATCCGCGCGGTCTGCACTACGATTGCCGGGGCGCGAAAGAATTCACAGAATCGACATAAAATTGCCGGAAATCCCTCTTGACATTTCTGTGTAATTGGTTATTATTATACGTGTTAGCACTCAAAGGTATCGAGTGCTAAGAAACCCGTAAAACTGCGGGAAAACCGCTCTTCATATTTCCAAGGAGGTAATTACCATGAAACTGACTCCGCTTGCTGACAATGTGCTGCTGAAAAGCCATGAGGCGGAAGAAAAAACTGCGTCGGGCATCATCCTGTCCACCGCAACGAAGGAAAAGTCTGTGATCTCTGAGGTCGTCTCCGTCGGCCCCGGCACCAAGGACGTGCCCATGACCGTCAAGGCCGGCGACAAGGTCATTACCGGTAAATTTGCAGGTCAGGAGCTGAAGCTGGACGGCGTGGACTACGTCATCTGCAAGGTTTCCGACATTCTGGCTGTCGTGGAATAAGAGACAGCAGCCCACTGATAAAGGAGAGTATTTACTATGGCAAAACAGATCATTTATGGTGAGGATGCCCGCAAGGCGCTTCAGTCCGGCATCGACCAGCTCGCCAATACCGTAAAAGTCACCCTCGGCCCGAAGGGCCGCAATGTCGTGCTCGGCAAGAAGTACGGCGCTCCGCTCATCACCAACGACGGCGTGACCATCGCCAAGGACATTGAGCTTGAGGACGCATTCGAGAACATGGGCGCGCAGCTCGTCCGCGAAGTTGCGACCAAGACCAACGACGTGGCAGGTGACGGCACCACCACCGCAACGCTGCTCGCGCAGGCCATCGTCCATGAGGGTCTGAAGAACGTCTCCGCCGGTGCAAACCCGATGGTCATGCGCAAGGGCATGGAGAAGGCTGTCAAGACGGCAGTGGAAGCCATCAAGGCCAATTCCGAGGTCATCAAGGGCAGCGACGACATTGCAAGAGTCGGCGCAGTCTCCAGCGGCGACGAGGCCGTCGGCAAGCTGATCGCGGAAGCAATGGAGAAGGTCACCGCCTCCGGCGTCATCACCATCGAGGAGTCCAAGACCGCTGAGACGGGTCTGGACGTTGTCGAGGGTATGCAGTTCGACCGCGGCTATATCTCCCCCTACATGGTCACCGATACTGAGAAGATGGAGGCCGTCGTGGACGATCCCTACATCCTCATCACCGATAAGAAAATCTCCTCCATTCAGGAGATTCTGCCCCTGCTCGAGCAGATCGTCAAGGGCGGCCAGAAGCTGTTCATCATCGCTGAGGACGTCGAGGGCGACGCGCTGTCCACGCTGCTGGTCAACCGTCTGCGCGGCAGCTTCAACTGCGTCTGCGTCAAGGCGCCCGGCTTCGGCGACCGCCGCAAGGAAATGCTGAAGGACATCGCCGTTCTGACCGGCGGTACCTATGTTTCCGGCGAGCTGAACATGGCTTTGACCGATGTTCAGGTCTCCGACCTTGGCCGCGCACGCCAGATCAAGGTCTCCAAGGACAACACCGTCATCGTGGACGGCATGGGCGACGCGGGCGAGATCAAGGCGCGTGTTGCCGAGATCAAGAACACGCTGGCTGTCACCACCTCCGACTATGACAAGGAAAAGCTCCAGGAGCGCCTTGCAAAGCTGTCCGGCGGCGTTGCCGTCATCAAGGTCGGCGCACAGACCGAGATCGCGATGAAGGAACAGAAGCTCCGCGTAGAGGACGCTCTGAACGCAACGCGCGCGGCTGTTGAGGAAGGCATCGTTGCCGGCGGCGGCACGGCCTTTGTCAACGCCATCCCGGCTGTCGAGAAGCTGGCTGCCAAGCTGACCGGCGACGAGAAGACCGGCGCACAGATCATCTCCAAGGCACTTCAGGCTCCGATCCGCCAGATCGCAGAGAATGCGGGCGTGGACGGCTCCATCGTCTACGACAAGATCCGCTCCAGCCGCAAGGCCGGCTACGGCTACAACGCCTACACCGAGACCTACTGCGACATGATCCCCTCCGGCATCGTTGACCCCACCAAGGTCACTCGTACCGCGCTTGAGAACGCCGCTTCCATCGCGGCCTGCGTCCTGACCACCGAATCCCTTGTCACCGACAAGCCCGATCCTCAGGCTGACGCAGCCATGGCTGCCGCGGCAGCACAGGGCGGCGGCATGGGCGGCATGTACTAAGACTCGCCGCAAAGCCTTGGAATTGCTTGATTTTTTGAGCGTGCAAAAGCGGATTTACGCCAAAAATTCAAGCGCATGATAGGGTAACAGAAATCGGCACCTGCCAAAAAGCAGGTGCCGATTTTTTAAGCACGCGGGCGCTACGGCGATGCCTTCGGCGCATACGCAAAGACACCTGTGAAAATATGCCGGATTCCTCCACGGAGAATGTGGGCTGCTCTACAGAGAAGCTATTGCCTTTTGGCGGCATTTCTGTTATCCTTATATATATCGCGCACGGCGCGCTTTTTTTCCGAAAAACAAAGAAGGGAAGGATGCTCTGTGGGTGGAGGTACACTGGACATGACGAAGGGCAGCCCGTGGAGGCTGATCGTTCAGTTCACTGTTCCAGTATTTCTCAGTCAGGTTTTTCAGCAGCTTTACAATACGGCGGACGCATTGATCGTGGGCCGGTTTCTTGGTGATGAGGCGCTTGCCGCTGTCAGCGCCTCCGGGCCGCTCATCTATCTGCTCATCAGTTTCTTTGTGGGCCTTGCAATGGGCGCGGGCGTGACGATCTCGCGCTATTTCGGCGCCGGTGATTATGAAAGCGTCTCGCGCGCCATCCATACCGATGTGATGATAGGCCTGATCAGCGGTGTTGTGCTGACCTTCGTGGGTGTTTGGCTTACGCCGACCTTCCTGCGCTGGATGGGCACCGCGCCAGAGGTTTTGCCGGACGCTGTCGCCTATTTCCGGTACTATTTCTTCGGTATTTTGGCTGTTGTTCTGTACAACATATGCAAGAGCATCATGAATGCCCTCGGCGACAGCCGCAGACCGCTGTACTATCTCGTTATTTCATCGCTGACCAACATTGTGCTCGATCTCCTGTTCATTGGTGTTTTCCACTGGGGCGTCTGGGCGGCGGCGATGGCAACGACGATCTCGCAGGCGGTCAGCATGGTGCTGTGTCTGATCCATCTGACGAGGAAAGGCACGATCTATCAGATCCAGCTCAAAAAGCTCCGCGTTGACAGCAAGATGCTCGGTGAGATCGTGCGCTACGGCCTGCCGTCCGGCGTGCAGAACTCCGTTATTGGCTTCGCGAACGTCATTGTGCAGTCGAACATCAACGCCTTCGGCAAGGTCGCGATGGCCGCATACGGCGCGTACTCCAAGCTGGAGGGCTTCGCATTCCTGCCGGTGACGAGCTTTACGATGTCACTGACGACCTTCGTCGGGCAGAACCTCGGCGCAGGGCTCTACGACCGGGCGAAGAAGGGGTCGCGCTTCGGAATCATTGCCTCTGTCGTGATCGCGGAGAGCATCGGCGTGGTAATGTACCTGACCGCACCGCAGCTCGTTGCGCTGTTCAGCCCCACGCCGGAGGTCGTTGCGCTCGGTGTGCGTCAGATGCGCACAATATCGCTGTTTTTCTGCTTGCTTGCGTTTTCTCACGCAGTTGCGGCGGTCTGCCGCGGCGCGGGCAAGGCCTTCGTGCCGATGGTCATTATGCTGCTGTTCTGGTGCGTGGTGCGCATTGCGTATATCACCATCGTCATGGGCATCGTGCATGAGATCCAGTATATCTACATGGCCTATCCCCTCACGTGGTCGCTCAGCTCGATCGTCTATTTCTTCTACTACCATTTCTCCGATTGGGTGCACGGCTTTGAACAAAAAGCCAAAAAGGCCGTGTAGCAAGGGATCGAACGGAAAACGCATTGCCGGTTTCCCGTTTGAAAAGGCCGCGCGTGTTGAAGCCAAGGTAATTTCACGCTCTGAGCCGGCGTCTGCATTCGCAGACGCCGGCTTTTGTACGCAAAGGCAGAAAAAATCCGGAGAAAGACGCAAAAATATCCCCCTACCCGGCTTGCGGGCATGGAGAAAATACACTAGAATACAAAAAGCGCCTCCGGCCTGCTTGCACCAAGCCGGAGGCAATACCGACCTATCTCAAAATCAAGGCAGGTACTGACCTCATTATACACACGCCTGCCGGAAAAGAAAAGGAGCTTTTTATGAAAAGGGTAATTTCACTTCTGCTGGCATTGGTCATGACCGTGCTGCTGGTCGCCTGCGCGAAGCAGGAGACTCCGGCAAAGAGCAATGACGAAAATAAGGGCGAGAGCACGCTGGTCTATGGCTCCGCCGACTACACCCGCATCAACCCCGCGATGGACGAGCATTGCGAGATCAACGTCCTGCTTTTCAGCGGCCTGACGGCACACGATGCAGAAGACCAGGTCGTTCCGGGTCTGGCTGAGCGCTGGGAGTATGACGAGGAGACCTTCACTTATACCTTCCACATCCGCGACGGCGTCAAGTGGCATGACGGCGAGCCCTTCACGGCAGAGGACGTGAAGTTCACCATCGAGGCGATCATGGACCCGGAGAACGGCGCGGAGAACGCCCCGAACTATGAGGACGTGCAGGAGATCACCGTTCCCGACGAAAAGACGGTCTGCTTCCGTCTGGCGGAGCCGAACGTCGCGTTCCTGGAGTATATGACGATGGCGATCCTCCCGAAGCACCTTCTCGAAGGCGAGGACATGCAGCAGTCGGACTTCTTCCGCGCACCCGTCGGCACCGGCCCGTATAAGCTGGAGAGCTGGGACGTGGGTCAGGCAATCGTCATGGTGAAGAACGAGGACTACTACCTCGGCGCGCCGCACATTGACAAGGTGATCTTCAAGATCGTCGCGGACGACAACGCGCAGGCGGTGCAGCTGGAATCCGGCGAGTTGGATATTGCGCTGCTCGACCCGAAGAACGCAGCGAACTTTGAGGGCAAGGATGACTTTACCTGCTACGACATGACGACTGCCGACTACCGCGGCATCCTCTTTAACTTCTGGAACGATTATTGGACGGAAAACCGCGACATCATCCCCGCGGTGTGCTATGCCCTCGACCGTCAGGCCATCATCGACTCGGTCCTGCTCGGACAGGGTATGCCGGCCTACAGCCCGCTGCAGCGCAACATCTATAACAACGAAAACGTCGAGCATTACGACTACAACCCCGAAAAGGCGAAGGAAGTGCTCGAGAACGCCGGCTGCACGATGGGCGCCGACGGCTTCTATGAGCGAAACGGCGAGAAGATCGGCTTCGTCATCAGCGTCATGTCCGGTGAGCAGGACCGCATCGACATCGCGCAGGCTGCGGCGCAGCAGCTCCGCGAGGTCGGCATCGACTGCACCGTGGAGATCCCGGCACAGATGGACTGGGGCGGACAGATGGCCTGCCTGATCGGCTGGGGCAGCCCCTTTGACGCAGACGACCACACCTATAAGGTCTTCGGCACGGACAAGGGTGCGAATTACTCCGGCTACTCCAACGCCAAGGTCGATGAGTATCTCACGCTGGCTCGTCAGACGGACGACCAGAACGTGCGCAGAGAGTACTATGACAAGTTCCAGGAGGAGCTTGCAAACGACCCGGCGTTCGCCTTTATCTGCTACATCGATGCAAACTACGTGGCGACCTCAAAGATCGAGGGCATTGCCAAGGATACGGTGCTGGGTCACCACGGCGTGGGTATCTTCTGGAACATCCACGAGTGGACGATCAGCAAATAAGCAAAAAAGCGACGGGGGACTGGTCACAGTCCCTCCGTCTGCGTGAAAGGAGAAAATCGCATGCAGGAGCTGCTGGAAGTGAAGAACCTGTCTGTGAGCTTTGATACGCCTGCGGGCGAGCTGCACGCCGTGCGCGATGTGAGCTTTTCCCTGAAGTCCGGAGAGGTGCTCGCCATCGTGGGCGAGTCCGGCTGCGGGAAAAGCGTCCTGTGCAAGAGCATCATGAAGCTGCTGCCGCGGACGGCAAAAATCAAATCCGGCACCATCACCGCATGCGGCACGGATATCACGCGCTATCGCGAGCGGGACATGAACGCCCTGCGCGGGAAGCTGTTTTCGATGGTCTTTCAGGACCCGATGACGGCGCTCGACCCCACGATGACGGTCGGCGCACAGATCGCCGAGGCTGTGCGCAGGCACCAGCCGAAGCTCACCGGCGCGCAGACGCAGGCGCGCGTTTTGGAGCTGATGACGCTGACCGGCATCAGCCGTCCCGCAGAGCGGATGCGGCTGTATCCGTACCATTTTTCCGGCGGTATGCGGCAGCGCGCCGTGATGGCGATCGCGCTGGCAGGCAACCCGAAAATCCTGTTTGCAGACGAGCCGACGACGGCGCTGGATGTGACCATTCAGGCACAGATTCTGGATCTTCTGCGCGAAGTGCAGCAGAAGCTCTCCATGGCCACGGTGTTTGTGACGCATGATCTTGGCGTGGTGGCACATGTGGCGGATCGCGTAGCGGTGATGTATGCCGGAAAGATCGTCGAGACCGGAACGGCGGAGGAGATCTTCTACGATCCGCGCCACCCGTACACATGGGGGCTGATGCGTTCGCTTCCGGCGCTTTCACACGGGAAGAAAACGCTCCCGACCATTCCCGGCATGCCGCCGACGCTGCTCGGTGTTCCGAAGGGCGACGCCTTTGCCTGCCGCAACGAATATGCGCTGGACGTGGATTACGAGGAGGAGCCGCCCATGTTCCGCATCACGGATACGCACTACGCGGCGACGTGGCTCCTCGATCCGCGCGCGCCGAAGGTCGTTCCGCCGATAGGAGGGCATACCCATGAAGGATGATATTTTGCTGGACGTCCGGCACCTGACGCATATGTTCCCGCTGACAAGAAAGCTCGCGGTGAAGGCCGTGGACGATGTTTCGTTCCAGCTCAGACGGGGCGAGATCTTCGGCCTTGTCGGCGAATCCGGTTCGGGAAAATCGACGGCAGCGCGCTGCATCATGAACGTCTACCGCCCCACGAGCGGACAGATCCTATATAAGGGCATCGACGTCTGTGACCGGGCGGCATTCCGCGCCAACCGGAGGATGCTGCAAACCTCGCGCCAGCTCATTTTTCAGGACTCCAATTCCAGCCTCGACCAGAAAATGAAGGTCTGCGACATCATTGCCGAGCCGATGCGCATCCACCACATCACGCCGCCGCGCGGAAGCTATCGGGCGGAGGCGGAATTTCAGATGTACTATGTGGGGCTTGACCGGGAGTATCTGGACAAGTATCCCTCGGAGCTTTCCGGCGGCCAGCGGCAGCGCGTGGCGATCGCGCGGGCGCTGGCAATGGAGCCGGAGCTTCTGGTGGCTGACGAGCCGATCGCGTCGCTGGACGTATCCATTCAGGCGCAGACCGTGAATCTGTTCCGCCATTTGCAGCAAGAGCACGGCTTTACGTTCCTGTTCATTGCCCATGACCTTGCCATGGTCGAATTTCTCTGCGACCGCGTGGGCGTCATGTACCACGGAAAGCTGGTGGAGGTCGCGCCGGTCGAAGCGCTGTTCGCTTCGCCGCTTCACCCCTACACCCGCGCGCTGCTTGCAGCCATGCCGGTGCCCGATCCGCGTGTGGAGCGCGCAAGAAAAGCGCCGCAGTTTCCCGAGGAGGGCTTCCCGCTTGCGGGCAGTCTGGTCGAGGCTGCGCCGGGCCATTTCGTTTTGCAGGAAGGAGAGGCCTGCCTGTGAAAAAACAGAACAAGTTCCTTTATTACGGAAAGAAGCTGCTGGTGCTGCTGCTGAGCGTGCTGGTCCTGTCCGTGGCGGTGTTCTACGTTTCCCGGCTGGCGCCGGGCGACCCGCTCGTCTCCTATTACGGCGACCGTGTGGAGAAAATGAGCCCGGAGGAGCGGGCTTGGGCGGAGAGCAGGCTCGGGCTGGACGCGCCGATTTATGTGCAGTATCTCCGCTGGGCGCAGAACGCCCTGCGCGGCGATTTCGGCATCTCGTATAAGTACAAGATGGCGGTGTCGGACGTCATATCCGGACGTGTCGGAAACACGCTGCTGCTGGGCGGCATCGGATTTGTGCTGATTTTTGCGCTGTCACTGCTGCTCGGCATCCTGTGCGCGTGGCACGAGGATCGCCCGCTTGACCGCATCGTCTGCAAGGTCGGAACGGTGACGAGCTGCATTCCGGAATTCTGGATGTCGCTGGTGCTGATCCTGCTCTTTGCGATCGAGCTTCGGTGGCTGCCGAGCTCCGGCGCGTACTCCGTCGGAAAGCAGCACGATTTTGCAGACCGCGCCCTGCATCTGATCATGCCGATCATCGTGGTCGTGCTGGGGCATCTGTGGTACTACGCCTACATGGTGCGCAACCGCATCCTGGAGGAGGTTCGGGCGGACTATGTGCTGCTTGCAAAGTCGGAGGGGCAGACGCGGCGCGCCGTGATGTTCCGCCACTGCCTGCGAAACGCCTTCCCGACCTATCTCAGCATCATGGCCATCTCTGTGCCGCATGTGCTGGGCGGAACGTATGTTGTCGAGATGGTCTTTTCCTATCCCGGCCTTGGCACGCTGGCGTATGAGAGCGCGCGGTATCAGGACTACAACCTTCTGATGCTGCTGAGCCTGATGTCCGGCGTTCTTGTGATCGTGTGCAGCATCCTTGCGCAGATCATCAACGAACAGATCGACCCGCGCTTCCGGGCGGAGCAGGCGATCGAGACCTCGGAGGTGACGGGCCTATGACAAAACAGTTTGAATTGGTCGGCATCCGTCCGGCAGAAGCGCCTGCCCCGGCGAAAAAGAGAAAATGGTATCAGGGAAGGCCGCTTCTGGCGTCGGCATTTTTGATCGTGCTCGCCGCAGGCTGCCTGTTCTGCGAGGCCGTCATGACGAAGGACCCGACCTACATGGATCTGCAGCACTGCATCGCCGCGCCGGGACGGGAGTTCCTGTTCGGCACGGACACGATGGGGCGCGATATTTTCTCAATGATCTGGTACGGCGGACGCATTTCGCTGTTCATCGGCCTGATCGCGACTGCGATCTCCACGGTCATCGCCGTTGTGTTCGGCGCGGCGAGCGGCTGCGCGCCCGCGTGGCTTGACGATCTGATGATGCGCCTGACGGAGATCCTGATGAGCGTGCCGAATCTGCTGGTGGTCGTGTTTTTGCAGGCGATCCTCGGCAAGCCGAACGTGCTGAGCCTGTCGCTCGTCATCGGCGTGACAAGCTGGACGAGCATTGCGAAGGTGGTGCGCTCAGAGGTGCGCCAGCTCCGCGGCAGCGAGTATGTGGTGGCGGCGCGCTGCATGGGCGGCGGTTTTTTCCACATCCTGACGCGCCATCTGACGCCGAACTTCTTCTCCTCGATCATGTTCATGGTGGTCATGAACGTGCGCAGCGCCATTGTGGCCGAGTCAACGCTCAGCTTCATGGGCATCGGCCTGCCGCTGGAGGTCATTTCGTGGGGCAGTATGCTGTCGCTGTCAGAGAAGGCGCTGATGACCGATGCGTGGTGGATCATCCTGATCCCGGGGCTGTTCCTGGTGGCGACGCTTCTGAGCATCACGAGCATCGGAAACGACCTGCGCCGGCAGGCAAACCGGAAAGAAAGCAATTTGTAACATCATGGCGGCCCGGCTGGAGGATGCTCCGGCCGGGCCGCTGCTTCGTTCAAAACGCTTTACTTGCCTGCATGGACATGGTAAGATAAACGAGAAAAAGAGCGATGCTGTGCGGGCAGACGCAGGGGCATACGCGGGAGGACGATATGTTTAAAATACTGATCGCGGAGGATGACCGCGAGCTGCGGCAGCTATTTCAGCATGTGCTGGTCAAAAACGGCTACACCGTGACCGGCGTTTCCAACGGCGCCGAGGCGCTCGAGGCCATCGACGCGGGATATTACGATCTGATCATTTCCGACATCATGATGCCGAAAATGGACGGCTATGAGCTGGTGCGCGCCATCCGCGAGGCAGGGCAGAACACGCCCGTAATGATGATCACGGCGAAGGATGCCTTTGACGATATGCGGCTCGGCTTTCTTTCGGGGACGGATGACTACATGGTAAAGCCTGTGAACGTCAATGAGATGGTGCTGCGCGTGAGCGCGCTGCTGCGGCGCGCGCAGATGACGAGCGAGCACCGGCAGGTGATCGGCAATACGGTTTTGGAATGCGACTCGCTGACGGTGCGCTCCGGCGGCGAGAGCATGACGCTGCCGCAGAAGGAGTTCATGCTGCTGTACAAGATGGTCTCGTTTCCGGGCCGCATTTTTACGCGCCAGCAGCTCATGGATGAGATCTGGGGCTACGATTCCGACACGGATACGCACACGGTCGATGTCCACATCGGGCGTCTGCGCGAGCGCTTCCGGGGCAACACGGATTTCCGGATCGTGACCATGCGGGGTGTTGGATACAAGGTGGTGAAGCAGTGAAGAAAAAGCGAACGGCGCGGTCGACGCTGCGGCTGCGGTTTTTCATCATCTGTCCGACAGAGCTGGTCGTTGTGGAGATTCTGGCGGAGGCCATTGCGTGGGTGATCCAGCGCTGGCTCGGCGTGACGCCGGATGTGCCGATTTTCGTGTGGGCGATCGTGCTCAGCGTCATCATCGGCACCGCCATGACCAATTTTCTGACGCGTGCGTTCATCGACCCCATCATGAAGCTGCGCGAGGCGATGCTGGAGGTCGCGGGCGGAAATTTCCATGTGACAGCGGTGTGTACGAGCAGGCTGCGCGAAGTGCGCGAGATCTACGACAGCTTTAACCGCATGGTGCGCGAGCTTGGCACGACGGAGACGCTCCAGACCGATTTCATTTCCAGCGTCTCACACGAGGTCAAAACGCCGATCAACGCCATCGAGGGCTATGCCGCGCTTTTGCAGGATCACCAGCAGTCTCAGGCGGAGCAGGAGGTCTATATTGAGAAGATACTGTTCAACACCCGCCGCCTGTCCACGCTGACGGGAAACATTCTGCTGCTGTCCAAGCTGAACAATCAGTCCATCCGGCCGCAGAAGACACGCTTCCGGCTCGATGAGCAGGTGCGGCAGGCCATTTTGGCGCTGGAACAGAAATGGACAGAAAAAGAGCTGGAATTCGATGTGGAGCTGGACAAGACCGAGTACAGCGGGTATGAGAATCTGCTGGTGCATGTCTGGACGAACCTCATTGACAATGCGGTGAAGTTCACGCCTGCCGGGAGCATGATCCGGATGCGCCTTCAGCGCGAGAATGACGAGCTGCTTTTCACGATCGAAGACAGCGGCCCCGGCATCCCGGAGGGCGAGCAGGAGCGTATTTTCGCAAAATTCTATCAGAGCGAGACATCACGCGAGGTGGAGGGGAACGGCCTCGGCCTTGCGCTGGTGCGCCAGATCGTGGAGATCAGCGGCGGAAGCGTCACGGTGGAAAACCTGCCGGAGGCGGGCTGCCGTTTTGCCGTTCGTCTGCCGGAGGCGTGAGCAGGGGAAGCGGTGCAGCGCAAATAAAAACCGCGGCAGACTCTATTCGGAGTCTGCCGCGTGTTTGTCTGCTGTTCAGTTTTTGATGTTGCAGCGCACGATGCACTCGTAGGTAACGCCCTCGTATTCGGTGCTTACAGTGGTCGTGCCCTTGGAAACGGCGGTCACAACGCCGTTTTCATCCACGGTGCAGATGCTCTCGTCGCCGGAGGTCCAGACAAGGCCGGTGACCTTGCTCCCGTCGGGCTTCTTGAGCGTCAGCCGGAAGTATTCGCCCTTGATGGACATGGTGACGTCGAAGTTGCTGAGCGTGCAGCCCTCGCCGTCATTATTTTCTGCCGTGCCGCTGAGATTGCAGCGGACGATGCACTCGAGACTCTGACCGAGTACCTGCACGGTGACGGTCGTGGTGCCGCTTCCGACGGCAGTAATGACGCCGCTGGAGGAAACGGTGGCAACGGAGGTGTCCGCACTGGAGAACAGGAGCTCTGCCTCATCGGGGACGTTCGTGACCAGAAGCGTTGCCTGCTGGTTCGGATAGGTGAAGGTCATGTCCTCGCTGCTGAGACCGGGCGCGGTGCTCTCGGCGGCCGGATCGCTGTTTGCCGCGGCAAAGTCGCACGTCACAAGACAGACGGCGCTGTATGCGCCGCAGGTCGCGGTGATCTCGGTCGTGCCGCCGCCGACGGCCATGATCTTGCCCTGCTGGTTGACGGTGGCGACCAGCTCATCGCCGGACGTATAGACGACGGTTTCGGTGCAGCCGGCGGGCTCGACGGTCACAGCGACGTTAAAAAACTGCTCGGTCTCCTGAAAGGTCACGCTCGTTGAGTCGAGCCGGATGCCGGTGCAGGGAACACTGAGATCCTGCGGAATGTCCTCGGTCTCGTCCGGCGTATAATCTTCTTCGTTGATATACTGCTGCTCGGTCGCGCCCTGCGTCTGCGTTTCGGCGGGCTGCTGCACGGTGGGCGCGGGCTGCGCCTCATGCGTCAGAGATACAAAATCGGTAAAATAGCCGATGCTGTACAGCGCGAACAGCGCGCCGGCGATCACCGCCAGAGCCAGCAGCGCGCAGATCAGCCCCATCATCCACTTCGGAATGGCATAGGGGTTGCCGCCCGCGGGCTGCGCCGGTTGCGCCGATTCTGTACGCGGCTGCCGCATAGAACGCTGCGCGCCTTTTTTGGCGGCAAACTTGCCGCCCTTTGCCAGACGTGCGCCGGGCTGCTTTTTTTCTGCCTTGTCCTCTGTACCGGGGATCACCGTCGCCGACGGCGAGGCCGGACGGCCGCAGATCGGGCAGATCGACTCCTGCGCGGAATACTCCATTCCGCAATATTCACAGATCCTCAGATCCATCAAAAAACCTCCAATTTTACGTATGGGCGGGAATCATCTGAAAAAACACCCGCTGAATATGGTTCACTGAACAACACTTTTTTAACTATACCACAGAATTCTCCATATTCCAAGTGGATGTCGCAATATATCGTATTGCAATTTTCATAAAAATGTCCTAAAATAAGAAGCATCATAAACTCAGGACGTGTGCCCATATCCGCATCCGTCCGTCAACCCCTGTGCGGAGCACCGCGCAGGCATGTAAGGAGGCGAAGTATTTGGCCCAACTCAAACTCGTTTCACCGCTGCTTTCCAACATGGAGATCGTGCAGTGCCTGAGTACCCGCGGCGGTACGTCCGTGTATATCATGCGGAGCACAAAGAGCGGCCAGACTTACATTCTCAAGCATATTTCCGTGCCGGAGTCCCAGACTCAGGTCGATGCGCTGATCTATACCGGCGCGGCCGCCTCGCCCGAGGAGGCGCAGAAATATTATGAGCAGGTCGTCGCGGATTATCAGAAGGAGCTGGAAACGCTCGAGGCACTTTCGAGCAGCCCCAACCTCGACTGCTACCGCAGCTATCAGATCGAGCCGAAGGAGGAGGTCGTCGGATACGACGTGTATCTGCTGGCCGAATTCCGCAAGACGCTGTCCGATTATCTCGGCGAAAACGCCATGACGCAGCTCACGGCGGTCAATCTGGGGATGGACCTTTGCAGCGCGCTGGTCGATCTGCGCGCGGCGGGCCTTGTCCACCGGGACGTCAAGCCGTCGAACATTTATCTGAGCGCGCAGGGGCACTTTGTACTGGGTGACCTCGGGATCGCGAAGATCGACGAGCTGAAATACTGCTCGATGCCGGAGAATATGCTCAGCTCCTACTCCGCACCGGAGCTGTTCGATCTGGTCGGCACCATTGACCCCACGACCGACATTTACTCTGCCGGCCTCATCCTCTACCGCATCTTCAACGGCAACCACGGCCCGTTTGAGGACGAGCAGACCACCGCGCGTGCGGCGGACAAGCGCCGCGTGACCGGGGAGGCGCTTCCTGCGCCGATGTACGCCGACTATGAGATGGCGGAGATCATCCTCAAGGCGTGCGCCTTCAAGCCCGAGGAGCGCTACGCAACGCCGGAGGACTTCCGGCAGGCGCTTGTCGATTACATGAAGCGCAACCAGCTGAGCGACACCCTGATCGTGCCGCCGCTTGTGGCGGATGACGAGCCGATCGACACGACGGAAACAGAGGAGGAGGTCGAGCCGGTACAGTTCGCCGACACGGAGAACATGTCGGAGGACTTCAAGCAGAGCTTCTCGCCCGACACCGATATGCTCAGCTCCATCATTGAGTCTGTCCACCAGAGCACGGACGCCGCGCCGGGGGCGCTGCTCAACTCGCTGGAGCCGAAGGAGGACGATGAGGCCGCACCGGAGGAGGAAAAGCCTTCCGGGAAGCAGAAGCGCCGCAAGCCGAAGAAGAAATGGCCGCTCATTGCAGTGGCTGCCGTACTCCTGCTCGCCATTGGCGCGGGCTGCTGGTACTATTTCTTCTATAAGCCTGCCACCATCCACATTGACGGCATCACCCTCGTTACGCGCGAGGCCAACGCCATCGCCGTCCGCATCGACACAAAGGAAGAAAGCGGCTCCTTTGACGTCACCTGCGCCGACGCCTACGGAAATCTCTCCCGCGCGGGCTTCGTGCAGGGGCAGGACGTCATTTTCAATGAGCTGAATTCCGGCACGGAATACACCGTAAGCGTCGATCCGGCAAACGGTGAGCACCTGACCGGCAACTACACCCTCCGCGTGACAACGGTTTCCGAGACGAACATTCTGAGCTTCAGCGCCACACCTGTCTCGGTCACGCAGGTCGAGCTGAACCTGACGCTGAACGGCCCCGACCCCGGGATCTGGTCTGTCCGCTACTACGCCGACGGCGTACCGGAAAAGATCGCGACATTCTCCGGCCACTCCACGACCATTGCCAATCTGGAATCCGGAGCGGAGTATACCTTCGAGCTTCAGGAGCCGGAGGAAACGCATCTGCGCGGCACGCTGACCGCGACATATTCCACGGTCCCGACCGTTGATATTGTCGGCAGCCTTGCTGTTGCGGCGTCCAGCTCGTCCGTCATGCTGTCCTGGAACTATGAGGGCGACGCCCCCGAGAACTGGACAGTCACGATCGAAGGCCCCAACGGCTATACCGAAACACAGGTCGTCACCGCGCCGACCGCCACGTTTGAAGATCTCATCTCGGGTGAGGACTATGAGGTCACCATCTCCGCGCCCAACATGCTGCAAAGCTGCACCGCGACGGTCACACCGCGCACGACCGAGCTGACCTCATTTGAGGGGGCGCTCGACGAGGAGACCGGCTGCGCCCGCCTCGATTGGACGTGCAAGGTCGATCCCGCGGAGGACAAGTGGCGCATCACCTATCAGCTCAAGGATATTGACGGCGCAGAGCCGGTCAGCGTGGAGACGGACAAGGAATCCTATGTTTTCCCGGCGGATGCACTGCTCCCGAATGCATGGTATAACGTAACGCTGGAGCTAGTCAGCGGAGAAAAGCTGGAGGGCTTCCCCTCTGAGCTGGGACTCCAAAGCCCTGCGGCGGAAAAGCATACGATGAGCGTCTATCCGGGCCTGTTCCTCTGTCCGACGCAGGAGGACTGGACGATCCAGAACCTCGGCGCGGCGAGAGAGACCTTCGCGGCAAGTGAAAAGATCGCGTATGTGCTCGAAGCGACCTCGGACATTCCGAAGAACGACGGCTCTGTCAAGCTGCTTGCAATCGTCCGCGACGCCGACGGCAAGCTCATCGATTTTGACGAGCAGAGCGTTGTCTGGAATGATTTCTGGTCAAATAAGAAGGCAGTCTCCTCTTTCCCGCGCACACCGCAGACGGCCGGGGACTACACGCTGGAGATCTATGTAAACGGCAAGCTGCTCACGAGCATGACCTTCACGGTCAAGGCCTGATGCGCTTTTTGCACCGGAAACAAAAACACAAGAAAAGCCCCTGCTGCGGAAGATTTTCCGCGGCAGGGGCAATTTTTATGAAGTCTGCGGCAGATTACGAAAGCGTGTCCAGCTCCGCCTGCCAGACGGCGGCGCAGGCGTCGCTCGGCATCCGCCAGTCGCCGCGCGGGGAAAGCGTCACGGTGCCGATCTTCGGCCCGTCCGGGAGGCAGCTGCGCTTGAACTGCTGCTGGAAGAAGCGGCGGTAGAAGTTTTTCAGCCAGTGCAGCAGCACCTCGTTCGTGTAACGGCCCGCCATGGCCTGCTGGGCCAGACGGTAGATCTTTGCCGGAGAGAAGCCGAAGCGCAGCGCGTAATAGAGGTAAAAATCGTGCAGCTCATACGGCCCGACGAGGGATTCCGTTTCCTGTGCGATCTCGCCCGCCTCGTTTGCGGGCAGAAGCTCCGGGCTTACAGGCGTGTCAAGAATGTCGAGCAGGACGCTCCGCAGGCGCGGGCTTTCGGCGTGCTCGGCGGCAGTACGGACGATGTGGCGCACGAGCGTCTTGGGGATGCCTGCGTTCACGCCGTACATGCTCATATGGTCGCCGTTGTAGGTCGCCCAGCCGAGCGCAAGCTCGCTGAGGTCGCCCGTGCCGATCACAAGACCGCCCGTGCGGTTTGCGATGTCCATCAGCTCCAGCGTCCGGACGCGGGCCTGCGCGTTTTCATATGTGACGTCCAGCACATCCTCGCTCTGACCGATGTCGGCAAAGTGGCTGCGGACGGTGTTGGCGATGGGGATCTCACGGAACGTGACCTTCAGCTCCTCGCACAGAAGCTCCGCGTTTGAGCGCGTGCGGTGCGTGGTGCCGAAGCACGGCATGGTGATCGCGAGAATATCGGACGCCGGACGTCCGAGACGCTCCATGGCGCGCACGGCAGCCAGAAGCGCGAGCGAGCTGTCAAGACCGCCGGATATGCCGATGACGGCGGTTTTTGCGTGTGCGTGCTCCAGACGCTTTGCAAGGCCGTCGGCCTGCATCTCCAGGATCAGCTCGCAGCGCTCCCCGCAGGCGTCATCGCCTGCGGGGATGAACGGCGTGGGGGAGATTCGGCGCGTCAAATCGAGCCGGTGCAGCGGCAGATCAAACTCCACGCTCGTGTAGCCGTCGCCGCTGACCGTGAAGCTCGTATTGCGGCAGCGTTCAGAGCTCACACGCCCCAGATCCAGCTCCGTGCAGGCGCAGCCGGCGCCGAAGGGCTTGCTTTCTGCGATCAGCGTGCCGTCCTCACCGATGAGATCGTGCGCGGAAAAGACCATATCCGTCGTCGATTCGCCATGGCCGGCACTTGCGTAGAGATATGCGCACAAAAGCCGCGCCGACTGCTGCGAGACGAGCGCGCGGCGATAGTCCGCCTTTCCGGCGACCTCGTCGCTGGCGGAAAGATTGGCGATCACGGTCGCGCCCGCGAGCGCATGACCGGTGCTCGGCGGCAGGGGAGACCAGAGATCTTCGCAGATCTCTGCGGCCAGCACGAATTCCGGCATGTTTTTGCAGCGGAAAAGCAGCTTTGTACCGAACAGGGTGTCCTGCCCCGCAAAATGGACGGTGCGCAGGCCGTCCGGCGCGGGTGTAAAGTGACGGCGTTCATAAAACTCGCCGTAGTTCGGGGTATACGTCTTTGGCACAAGACCGAGCAGCCGCCCGCGGAACAGGACGGCGGCACAGTTATAGAGCTTTCCGTCGATGCCGACGGGCAGGCCGACGAGCGTGAGGAGCTCCAGCTCCGCGCTGACCTCCAGCAGGGAGACAAGCGTGCGCTCGGCTGCTTTTTGCAGCGCCTGCTGCAAAAACAGGTCGCCGCAGGTGTAGCCGGTCAGCCCAAGCTCCGGGAACACGGCGAGCTGGACATCCTGCGCTGCTGCGCGGCGCATGGCCGCGGCGGTCTGCTCCGTGTTATAGACGCAGTCCGCGACGCGCAGCGCGGGAGAAAGCGCACAGGCCCTGACAAAACCGTGGATCATACAGCATCATCCTTTGTATTTATTCGTATAGATTTGCATTTGCTTTTGGGGGATCAGACAGCGCCCGGATACAGCACGCGCACGCCGGCCTTTTCAAAGACCTCCAGCCAGCGCTGCGGCGGGCGGGTGTTTGTCACCACAATGTCCATCTCGCGCAGCGGCGCGATCTCCACGAAGGAGACCTTGTCAAACTTCGTGCCGTCCAGCACCAGAATGCGCTGTCTTGCGGCGCGCAGCATCGACTGCTTGGTCTGCGCGTGAAACTCGCTCGAGTCCGTGATCCCGGCGTCGGGGTCGATGCCCTTGCAGGAGAGGATCGAGCGGTCAACATGGAAGGTGTTCAGCATTTTCTGCGTTTCGCCGCCGATCAGCGCGAGAGAGTCCGCCTTGAGCCGTCCGCCGGTCAGCATGATCGTCCAGCCCTCCACGTTGGCAAGCTCCATCACCAGCTCCACGGAGTTCGTAATGACAGTCAGGTCACGCTTTTCCTTGAGGCGCTTTGCAATGTAGAGCGAGGTGGAGCTGTCGTCCAGCATCAGATGGTCGCCGTCCTCCACGATGGCGCTGACGAGCTCGGCGATCTGATTCTTCGCCTCAACATTCGTCTTGTTGCGGATGGTGTAGGAGAGGTCCGTTTTGGTGCTGTTGCCGAGAATGGCGCCGCCGTATGTTTTCGTTGCGTAGCCCTCGCGTTCGAGCTTGTCGAGGTCGCGGCGGATGGTCTCCTCCGTGACGCCGTAGTGGGCGGCAAGCTCACTGACAAGCACGCGCTGCTCGGTACGCAGCTTTCCCAGAATTTCATTTTTTCGTTCGATCGCAAGCATCGTTCACACCGCCTGTTAGAAAAAATTGGAATACCACACAAAACAACATTTATACGAGGAATTATAGCATGCCAGCCGCCGGAAAGCAAGCGCGGCGCCCGGCAGGCACGAAAAAATGCCGCATCCATACGGACGCGGCATTTGGAGCGTGTCAAAAAACCTCATACGGTTCACGTTTGAGAATATCCCTCAGCGGAACACGTTTCCGTCTGCGTCAAGCACTTCCTCGCGGTGAACCGTCGAGAAATCCGGCGCGTACTGCGGCAGATACGTCTCGATGGCGGTGACAAGCAGTTGGGGATTGAGCGCGGGATCAAGCGCCGTCACGGTGCAGCGCAGCTCCAGCTCCTGCGCCGATACGCGGCACAGCTCCAGAGCCTCGATCAGCGGCCGGATGTCCAGATCGGTCTCACCGCGCTTGGTGCGCTTGTGGACGAGCACGTGCTCCTCGGAGAACAGCGCCGCGATGGCGGCCTGCGCGCCGTCCGGCACGCCGCCGTCATATTCCAGCCGCACGGCGGCGCGGAGATATTTCAGGTGCTTGATCTTCCGGTCGGATTCGTAGGCCCGCAAAACGCGCACGCCCGCCGGGAGCGTCCGGTTGAGCTTCTGCGGCAGCGTCCGCAGATCGACGGAGCCGTCCTCGACCTCAAAGTCGAGGATCTCGCACCGGCTCGACGCGCCGACCGAGAGCGGCATCGCGATGGAGACATAGGCGCGCGGGCTGAAGCCCTGCGAATGCCAGATCATGATGTCGGCACGGCGGAAGGCGCGCTGGAAAATGCGCATCAGGTCAAGATGCGAGATATAGACGGCCTCGCCGGTCTTTTCAAACAGCAGCCTATTCATCGCATACACCTCGCTCGCTCAGGCGGTTTGCGCCGCAGCCGCCGCATTTTGTGCGGCAGTCGGGCGTGGTCTGGGATGCGTAGGCTTTCTCGCGCTCGTGCCAGAGGAAGTCCTGGCTGACGCCGACCGAGAGCGTCTGCCACGGCAGAAGCTCGTCCTTTCCAAAGCCGCGCGTCGTATAGAAGTCCGGGTCAACGCCGCAGGCCCGGAACGCCTGCATCCAGATGTCATAACGGAAATATTCGTCCCATCCGTCGAGCCTTGCGCCGAGGCGCACCGCCTCGCGGATGACGGGGCCGAGCCTTCGGTCACCGCGCGCCATAACGGCCTCGAGGCGGCTGAGGTCGGATTCATGATAGCGGTAGTCGATGCTCCGCGAGCGAAGCTCGCTTTGCAGCAGATGCACGCGCCGCAGATATTCCTCCGGTGTGATCTGCGCTTCCCACTGAAACGGCGTAAAGGGCTTCGGCACGAAGTACGCCGTCGCCAGATTGATCGTCAGGCCGCGCTTTCGGTTGCTGGCTGTTTCGCGCCAGACGTGCAGGATCTTGTGCGCCAGCTCCGCGATGCCGACCACGTCCTCGTCCGTTTCTGTCGGCAGACCCAGCATGAAATAGAGCTTCACGCTGTTCCAGCCGCCGGAAAATGCGGTGGCGCAGGTCTGAAGGACCTCCTCCTCGGTGACGTTTTTGTTGATCGCGTCGCGCAGACGCTGCGTTCCTGCTTCGGGGGCGAACGTCAGGCCGCTCTTGCGCACCTTTTGCACCTTGAGCATCAGCTCGCGCGAGAAATTGTCCGCACGGAGCGACGGGAGGGAGACGTTGATCTTGCGCGGCTGGCAGTAGTCCAGCAGCTTGTCCGCCAGCTCGGGCAGGTATTTATAATCGGAGGTCGAGAGGCTTGCCATTGTGATCTCGCTGTGGCCGGAATCCTCGAGCGACTGCACGGCCTGCGCATAGAGCGCATCGGCGCTTTTGCTGCGCACCGGGCGGTAGCAGAAGCCTGCCTGACAGAAGCGGCAGCCGCGGATGCAGCCGCGGAAGACCTCAAGATTCGAGCGGTCATGGACGATCTCGGTCGAGGGCACGATCTGCTTTTCCGGCCAGTAGGCCGTATCCATGTTCTGAACGATGCGCTTGCGCACGGTCTGCGGCGCACCCTCCAGCGGTGTGATGGCTGCGATCGTCCCGTCCGGATTGTAGCTGTGCTCGTAAAAAGACGGGACGTAAACGCCCTCGATGGCGGAAACGGCCTTCAAAAAGCGTGCCTTGCTCCAGTGCTCCTTTTTTGCCGTGCGATAGCACTCAACGATCTCCACCGTGCTTTCTTCACCCTCACCGAGGGAGAAAAAGTCAATAAAATCCGCCAGCGGTTCGGGATTCACGGCGCACACGCCGCCTGCGAACACGATGTTCTCAAGACCGGTGCGCTCGCTTGCCAGAAGCGGCACGCCCGCAAGCTCCAGCATGTTGAGAACGTTGGAATAGCACATCTCATAGCCCAGCGTGAACGCGATCAGATCAAAGCAGCGCACGGGGTCTTTGCTTTCCAGCGCGTAGAGCGGGATGGCGTTTTCACGCATAGCCTGCTCCATGTCGCCCCACGGGGCAAACACGCGCTCGCACCAGACGCGCGGCAAGTCGTTCATAACGCCGTACAAGATGCGCATGCCGATGTTGGACATGCCGATCTCATAGGTGTCCGGGAAGCAGAATGCGACCCGGACGTCCACATCGGCCTTGTCCTTGATGATCTCATTGTATTCTCCGCCGACATAGCGTGCGGGCTTCTGCACGCGGGTCAGAATGCGGTGTAGGGTGTCTGTCATATCGGTTTTACCTGCTTTGTTACGTTGTTTGGTTCATTGCCCATTATTTTAGCGTTTGGCGCGCGGAAAAGCAACCGCTTTTTCCTCGCGCCGCATCAGTAGAAGCCGCAGAAACGTCACGCCCGCTGCGATCAGCGGCCACGGCCCGGCGCGGTGCAGGAGCGTGAGCGTCAGCGCCGTGAGCAAAAGCGCGGCGCAGAACGTGCGCCCGATGACCGCCGCCGCCGCTTCACCGCGGAGGCCGAAGGCTGCCGTGAGCGCCGCACGCAGCAGGCGCCCGCCGTCGAGCGGCCAGAGCGGCAGCAGGTTGAATGCGCCGAGCAGCAGGCTTGCCGCCGCAAAAACGGGCGCTGCGCGCCCGAGAAAACAGCCGCAGAGCAGATTGAGCGCCGGTCCGGCTGCCGTTCCGAGCAGCTCCGCATGCAAGGGAAGAAGTCCCGTCCGCAGCGTAAGCTGCGCAAATCCGAGCCGAAAGCCCTCGACCCGTCCGCCGAGCAAAAGCAGTGCCGCAGCGTGCGCCAGCTCGTGGACGCCCATCGCCGCGAGCACCGGCCAGAAGGCATCGCCGCCCCAGATATGCAGCAGCAGCAAAAAAGCCGGGAATCCCGGCGTGACCTCAATCCGCCGCATCGGTCAGCACGTGGTAGGAATCGGAAAACGCCTCCACGGCGCCCTCGCCGTTCTGCAAGGCCTCTGCAAGCCGGCTGAAGGCGGCCTTTGCGCGTGCGCCGAAACCCTCCAGCGTGTCCCAGTCGATCACGCCCGCCGCCGGACGGCAGACGCGGCAGACGTGCGCCAGCAAGAGCGCCGCCGCCAGCACCGCGAACCGCGAGAGCCATACGGCTGCTCTGCTGCCAGCTTCTGTTTTCATCGCCTCACCCCCTCGGGACAGCGTATGCCCGTCCGGGCAAAAGATGCGCAGCGGCAGAAAAATGCCCGCCAAAACGGCGGGCATTTGAGCGTCATGGGTTGGAAAACTGGTGGGATTTTATCTGCGATCAGGAGAGCAGCACCGCGTCCGTCTCCTCCTGCACGCCGGCTTTTTCGGCAAAGCGCGCGAGCAGGTCGGCCTTGGTGAGGCGCGTTTTTTCCTCGCCGGAGATGTCCAGCACGATCCGGCCGCGATCCATCATGATCAGGCGGTTTCCGTGCCGGATGGCGTCGGACATGTTGTGCGTGATCATCATGGCGGTGAGGTGATGCTCGCGGACGATCCGGTCGGAGAGCTCGAGCACCTTTGCCGCGGTCGCGGGATCGAGCGCGGCGGTGTGCTCATCGAGCAGCAGCAGCTTCGGCGCCTGCAGCGCCGCCATCAGGAGCGTCAGCGCCTGCCGCTGACCGCCGGAGAGAAGGCCGACCTTGGCGGTCATGCGGTTTTCCAGTCCAAGACCGAGCCCTGCAAGCTGCTCGCGGTAGCGCGCGCGTTCTGCGGGCCGGATGCCCCAGCACAGACCGCGCCGCTGGCCGCGGCGGTATGCAAGCGCCAGATTTTCCTCGATCTGCATGTTGGGCGCGGTACCCATCATCGGGTCCTGAAATACGCGGCCGATGAAGCGGGCACGCTTGTATTCCGGCATACCGGTGACGTCGGCTCCGCCGATGAGAATGGAGCCGGAATCAACCGGCCAGACGCCCGCCACGGCGTTCAGAAGCGTTGATTTGCCGGCGCCGTTTCCGCCGATGACGGTGACAAAATCACCCTCCTTCAGCTCAAGACTCAGATCACGGATGGCGTGCTTCTGGTTGATCGTGCCGGGGTTGAAGGTTTTTGAGATGTGCTCGATGCTCAGCATGATTTTTCGCTCCTTTCCTTTTCGCTCAGCTTCTTCGCGTGGGAGAAGGAGCTTTTCGCCTGCGCCTGAAGATGGGGCACGGCGAGGAAGATCGCCACGATGATGGCGGTGAACAGCTTGAGGTCGTTCGTGTTGAGTCCAAGCTGGAGAACGAACTGCAGCACGATGTAGTAGACGATTGCACCGATGGAGACGGCAAAGAGTTTGAGTCCGAAGTTGACAAAGAGCTTTCCAAAGAGGACCTCGCTGATGATGACGGCAGCAAGACCGATGACGATCGCGCCGCGTCCCATGTTGATGTCGCTCGAGCCCTGATACTGCGCCAGAAGCGCACCGGACAGCGCGACAAGACCGTTCGAGAGCATGAGTCCGAGCACGATGTTGGAGTCGGTGTTGATGCCCTGCGCGCGCGCCATGTTGGGGTTGTCACCCGTTGCGCGGATGGAGCCGCCCTTTTCCGTGCCGAAGAACCAGTAAAGTGCGGCGATGACGGCCACGGTGAAAAGCAGCAGCAGGGGCAGCGGATTGTTGAGCGACAGCGAGCGGACGTAGCGCTGCGACAGAAGCAGGTCGTATTTGTCTACACTGAGCGCCTGATTGGCCTTGCTTGCCATGATGCGCAGGTTGACCGAGTAGAGCGCGAGCTGCGTCAGGATGCCGGAGAGAATGGCGGGAATGCCGCAGCGCGTGTGAAGAAGGCCGGTGACGAGTCCTGCAAGCATACCTGCCAGCAGCGCGCACAAGAGCGCCACCCACGGATTGAGCCCCGCGCGGATGAGCATGACGCAGACGGCGCCGCCGGTGGCGAGCGAGCCATCGACGGTCAGGTCTGCGACGTCCAGAATCCGGTAGGTGATGTACACGCCGATGGCCATGATGCCCCACGCAAGACCCTGTGCGGCGGCACCGGGCAGCGCATTCATCAGCGACGAAAGAAAACTCATATGGATACTCCTTTTACAAGTGCCGATGCGGAAGCGGAGAAGCGCTCCGCTTCCGCAGGGCAGAATTATTCTTCAATGGCGGCGTAGCCTTCCAGCGGCGTGATGCCGAGCGTTTCGCACATGGCGGCGTTGTATTTCGGGGTCGCCTCGGTAAACTCGATGGGCATTTCAGAGATGTTGGCCTCGCCGGTCAGGATCCGTGCAGCCATCTTGCCGGTGGTCACACCGAGATCGTAGTAGCTGATGGAGAGCGTAGCCACACCGCAGCCCTTGCAGATGCCCTCCTCACCTGTGATGGCGGGGACACCGGCGGGAACAAGAATGTTGGCGATGGCCTCAGCGTTGGAGGCGGCGGTGTTGTCGGTGGGAACATAGACAACATCGGCATAATCGGCGGCAGCCTGCGTGACGGAGGCAACGTCATTGGTGTCGGTGAACGCGAACTCCTGCGTTTCGATGCCCTTGGCGGCGAGGTGCTTTGCGATCTCCTCAATCTGATAGCGGGAGTTCGGCTCGGCGGAGCAGAACAGCAGAGCGACCTTTTGTGCCTCGGGGAACCATTCGGTGATCATGTCGGCCTGCTTTTCAAGATCAGCAAGGTCGGAGGTGCCGGAGATATTGCCGCCGACGGTGCCGTCAAAATCGTCGAGATCCAGCGCCACGCCGTATGCGGTGATGGAGGTACCGAGAATGGGGATGTCGCTCGTCGCGGCGGCTGCGGCGGTCAGAGCCGGGGTGGCGTTGGCCATGATGAGATCAACGCCCTCGGAAACAAAGCCGTTTACAATGGTGGAGCAGTTGGCGCTGTCGCCGGAAGCGTTCTTTTCCTCGATCCTGACCTGACCGGGGAGCGCTTCGTTCAGCGCGTCGATGAAGCCCTTTGTTGCCGCGTCAAGCGCCTCGTGCTGAGCGAGCTGACAGATGCCGACGGTATAGGTGGGCTTGTCGCCGTCAGACGGCGCGGCGGCAGGGGATGCGGCACAGGCCGCGAGGCTCAGCAGCATGGCGGCTGCCAGCAAGAGTGCGAAGATTTTCTTTTTCATGATGATGTCTCCTTTTTATGCAGATACATTTGTTGCCGCACGCGAAGGGCCTGCGGCGCAAAAAAACGGGGCGCCGTCCATCCGGACAGCGCCCCGTTCATTCCATAGATCAGAAATCTGGTGTGGGCGTTTGGCTCCGGCCGGACGTATTCAGGCATGCAAAATAGAGGCCTGCAAAGCAGACCTGCGCATAATAATAGAAGCGGCCGGACAGAGATACTGCGTGCATATTGTTGAGAGCAGCTGCATTGCGCATCATGGCTGTCGCTTCCTTTCCTGATGACGCCCGCTCACGCGGGGCCGGATTTCATGGAGGACTCGTCCTCACTTCTGTGATGCAAATTATAGCACTTTAAATCGACGAAAACAATCAGCGGAATGGACAAAAAGCGACAAAAAATATGAGCGGTATTCGATGAGTTGCACAAACTGCGCCGTCTGCGCATTCATGAGAGAAGTCAGAAGCAAATGCGGAAAAATGAAAAACGCCGCCGGGTTTTGAACCGCACCCCGTCAAGAGGACAGAGAAAAAATATAAAGTTTTCCCGGCCAGCAGCCATTCGCTGCTGGCCGTTTTTTATGCGGCGAGGCAAAGCGCATGCTTTTCCATCGGCGTCAGCACGCCCAGATTACGCTGGACACGTCTTGTGTTGTAATAGCGAATATACTGCTGGATCATCTGAACAAGCTCGTGCTTGCTGGTGAACCGTCTGCCGTAATAGCGTTCCCGTTTCAGGATGCCCCAGAAGCCCTCCATCGGGCCGTTATCAATGCAATGCGCCACGCGGGACATACTCTGCGTCATGCCCGCCTGCACAAGCTTGTGGTGAAAGGCGCGGTTGGTGTACTGGAACCCTCTGTCGCTGTGGAACAGAGGATGCGCGTCCGGATTGGCCTGCACAGCCTTGTCAAAGGTTTTGAAAACCAGTGGGTTATCGTTGCGTTCGCTGAGTGCGTAGGACACAATGCGCCGGTCGCAGAGGTCTAAGATGGCGCTCAGGTAGAGCTTGTGGATCTCGTTTCCCTCATACCACTTGAATTCTGTCACATCAGTAAGCCACTTTTCATTTGGCTTTTCGGCATAAAACTTCCTGTCCAGAATGTTTTCGGCAAGATACTGCGGATTTTTTGCGTGCCTGGTGCAGCCGCGGCTTCCGTACTTGATCGTGGAACGGATATCTCTGACCCGGCAGATGCGCAGCACCCGCTTGTCGTTGACATGGATGCCGCAGTCATGGCGCAGGTCATCGTTGAGCCTCCGGTAGCCCTTGTCTGGGCTTTCGGCATGGAGCTTTTCGAGTTTTTCCGCAAGCCGTTCATTCTCCGTAGTCCGTTGGCTCAATTTACCGGAAGCCCATTTGTGGTAAGCCGAGCGCGCTGCCTGGAGCAGTTTACAGGCCAATTCAATGGGACTGCCCGTTTCCTCGTGTGCTTCCCGGATCGCAGCATAGATGCGGCGCTGTCTCACTTCCGAAAGGCATCTCTCCTCTCGATCTCGTCCAATTTTTTTAGCAGATCACGCTCCATTTCCGCCAGATACAGCCTATGCTTGAGCTGTTCGATCTCGATCTGTGCTTTCTCCAGCTCGGTTCTGGGTACCTGGTCCTTCTTCCGCTTTCCGCGCCGGTCCTCCAGACCGGCCTCGCCCATCTCCTCGAACCGCAGCGTCCATGTGCGTACCTGCTGGTAGCTCACCTTGTACTTCAAGGCCATTTCTCCATAGTTTTTTCCACTGGCCAGACAGTCCTTGACGATCTGAACACGTTCTTCCTGCGTGGTGCTTCGTCCCTGCTTCATGTAGCTTCCGCCTCCTGAATTCTTTCTGGAGTTGAAATCTCCATGAGCATTATACACCTTTATCCAGCTTCGGAGCTGCCTTCTGTCCCGTAATCCATACTTTTTGCTGAGCTCTGCCTGACTTCCTGTTCCGGACAAATACTCCTGTACCGCCTGCAGCTTTAATTCCGGACTGTATATCTGCTCCCGCCGGCCCGGCAGAAAGGCCGCTGCGCCCTCTGCTTCGTACTGCATGACCCACCTTTGAAGTGTTTTCCGATCCACACCGGCCTCTGTGGCCGCTCCGCTTATACTTACCTCTCCGGCCAGATATCTCTTGACGATCTTTACTTTCTTTTCTATTTCCAGTTCTTTCTTTTGCGGCATAACAATGCTCCCTTCATGATGACAGTTTGTTTTTTCACTGTCTCTCATGGAGGGAGCATATCACCCCATGCGGCGGCGCGCGCTTGCCAAAAGGCTTTGACAGGCGTACAAATTGCTTATAAAATGGTGTCAGGATGCGTGAACGGGCGTATAATCGTGGCCGACGGCGGGCAAGAATTTCTCAAGCAGATCCCGCACGGAAAGGCGGAGGCTTGCGGTATTGACGCACGGATGGCAGCCCACCAATGCGGATGCAAGGATGTCCTCGTCAATGAGCAGCCGGACGTGATTTTCATGGTCGTTCATCAGTCCCATCACGCTCAGCGAGCCGGGCGTGATGTTCAGGTATTCCTCCATCGGCTCGGGCGGTGCAAAGGAAAGACGTGCGCTGCCGATCTGGCGGGAGATCTCTCCTGTACGGAATTTCTTGTCGCAGCCGAGCATCAAAAGATAAAACCGCGTTTTCTGCGTGTTGCACAGCAGCAGATTTTTGCACATGACGGCAGGCGCCAGCAGCGTGTCTACCTCGAGGCAGGCCTCCATCGTGAATGCGGCGTCGTGGTCAACGCGCTGATAGTCGATCCCCAGTCTGTCCAGCAGGTCATAGACGGCAAGCTCCTTGGAAAGCCGCCCCTCCGGGCTGTCCGGACGGCCCTGTGTCAGTTGCATCTGCATAACGATCCCTCGCTTTCTCTCTCTGCGGACTGTTATACCACAGAGCGCGCGGAGAATCAACGCTGTGTTCACAAATTGTTTACAATTATACGCTACAATACGCGAGATTTTTTGCAACGGATGCTGCGAAAAGTCGTCATGAAGAACGGTGCGGACGATCCGCACCGCAGAAACAAATTGGAGGATATCACACTATGAAAAAGGTAATTGCACTTCTGCTCGCCGTCCTGACGGTCTGCTCGCTTGCCGCGTGCGCGGCAAAGGCCCCGGCTGAGGACCAGACGGATAAGGATCAGACAACGGAAAATCAGACGACTGAGGAAGAAACCGTAAAGATCCCCGACGCGCTGACGCTTCTGAACGAGGTGTGGGCAAAGTACGCAGAAGAGGATAAGTTCTCTGCTGCCGGCGGCGACTATGACGAGGCCAACATGAAGGACGACGCACCCGGCAAGGTCGGCCTTGCAAAGCCGGAGGACGTTGAGTATCTGCTGAGCTTCCCGCAGGCAGATGTCGAGAAGATCGACGACGCGGCATCCCTCATGCACATGATGAACGCCAACACCTTCACCTGCGGCGCGTTCCGTCTGAAGGACGCTGCCGACGCCGAGAGCGTGGCTGCCGATGTGAAGGAGTACGTCATGAACAAGCAGTGGATGTGCGGCTTCCCCGACAAGCTGATCGTGGCGAGCGTCGGCGGATATCTCGTTGAGGTCTTTGGCGATGAGGAGCTGGTCAACACCTTCCGCGATAAGCTCGCCGAGGCGTATCCCGACACCGTGATCGTCAGCGAGGACCCCATCGTCTGACGTACGGGCAGAATATCGCGTAAACCGAACGTTCCGCGCCGCGCAGCGTGCCAAGGCGCCTGCGCGGCGCAATTTTGATTTGAAAGGCTGCTGTTATGCTGTTTTCCAGTATCCCGTTTTTGTATTATTTTCTGCCCTGCGTGCTGCTTGTCTATTTTGCAGCTCCGAAAAAACTGAAAAACAGCGTCCTGCTGCTGGCAAGCCTGTTTTTCTACGGCTGGGGCGAGCCGAAATACCTGCTGCTGATGCTTTTTTCCATCATGCAGGGCTACGTTTTTGGCCTGCTGATCGAAAAGAGCCGTGAGCGGCGCAGCGGAAAGCTCTGCCTTGCGGCGGGCGTGGTATTGAGCCTTGCGATGCTCGCGTATTTTAAATACGCTGATTTTATGATCGCGAATCTGAACGCCCTGACCGGGCTTTCGGTGCCGTTTTTGAAGATCGCGCTGCCCATCGGCATCAGCTTTTACACCTTCCAGATCGTGAGCTACCTCATCGACGTCTATCGCGGCGAAGTTCCGGCGCAGCGCAATTTCATCGACCTTGCGGCATACATCGCCATGTTTCCGCAGCTCATCGCGGGGCCGATCGTCCGGTATTCCGACATTGCGGCGCAGATTGGATCGCGCACGCACACATGTGCCGGCGCGGCATACGGTGTGCGGCGGTTCGTGATCGGGCTTTCCAAGAAAATCCTGATCGCAAATCTGCTGGGCTCGCTGGCGAGCGCCTATAAAACGACGCAGGACGCATCGGTCCTGTTCGGATGGCTCTATGCCGCCGCGTTCATGCTCCAGATCTATTACGATTTTTCCGGCTACAGTGATATGGCGATCGGACTTGGAAGCATTTTTGGCTTCCGGTTTTCCGAGAACTTCAACTATCCATATATTGCAGGCAGCATCACGGAGTTCTGGCGGCGGTGGCACATCTCGCTCGGCTCGTGGTTCCGGGATTATCTCTATGTTCCGCTGGGCGGCAACCGGAAGGGGAAGGCGCGGCAGCTTTTGAACATCCTGATCGTCTGGCTGGCAACCGGCCTGTGGCACGGCGCGGCATGGAACTTCGTCCTCTGGGGGCTGCTGTTTGCGGTGCTGCTGACGGCGGAGAAGCTGTGGCTGCTGCCGTTTTTGAAGAAAAACCGCTGGTTTGGGCACATCTACGTGCTGCTGTTCGTCCTGTTCGGCTTTGTGCTGTTCGACGCGTCCAGCGTGACGGAGGCGCTCAAAACGTTCAAAGCCCTGTTCGGCGCGGGGCTGCCTCCGGTCAGTCAGGAGGCGCTGTATCTGCTGCGGAGCAATGCGGTGCTGCTGATTTTGGCGGCTGTCGGTGCAACGTCGCTGCCCAAAAAGCTCGCAGAGGCCGCCGGACGCAGCAAGACCGGTGCAGGCGTGCTCGGCGTGCTCGAGCCGCTGGCGCTTGCGGCGCTGCTGGCTGTCTGCACGGCGTTTCTGGTGGACGGGTCGTTCAACCCGTTCCTGTATTTCCGCTTTTAAGGAGGGACGGATATGACGGAAAAACGAAGACAGTGCTCCGTGCTCGTCCTGACAGGCGTTTTGCTGTTCGGGCTTGCAGTGTGGAACGTCCTCAAGCCCGCGGACGCAGTCTCCGCCTCGGAGCGCAGAGCGCTTGCGCAGATGCCGAAGCTCTCGGCGGAGGCGGTTTTGAACGGAAGCTATATGACGGGCTTTGAAAGCGCATCGCAGGATCAGTTTCCACTGCGTGACGGCTTTCGGCGGCTCAAGGCGTGGACGCTTCGCGGCGCGCTCGGCCAGAAGGACGACCACGGCATCTATCTCGCGGACGGCTACGCTGCGAAGCTCGACTATCCCATGAACGAATCGTCTGTGGAGCACGCGGCGGAGCGCTTCGCGTGGATCTACGAAAATTACCTCAAGGGCAATGCCGGGCACGTCTATTTTGCGCCCATCCCGGATAAAAACTATTTTCTCGCAGCGAAAAACGGCTATCCCTCGATGGACTACGCGGCGTTTGTCAGCGCGGTCTGTGAGAAAATACCGTATGCGGACTGCATCGATCTCACGCCTGCGCTGACGCTCGACTGCTACTACCGCACCGACATCCACTGGCGGCAGGAGATGCTCACCGAAGCGGCGGCGCTTCTGGCGGAAAACATGGGTGTGACGCTCACGGCGCAGTATGAGACAAAGACGCTGGATGCGCCGTTCTACGGCGTCTACTGCGGGCAGTCGGCGCTGCCGCTTGCGCCGGACACGCTCTGCTATCTGGAAAACGACATCCTGCGCGGCTGCACGGTCTACGACTATGAGACGGACACGCAGCTTCCGGTCTACGACCTTGCGGCAGCCGAGGGAAACGATGCCTATGCGCTGTTCCTTTCCGGCTCAAAGTCGCTGCTCACGATCACAAATCCGCAGGCCAAGACCGGGCGCGAGCTGATCGTCTTCCGCGACTCGTTTGCCAGCAGCCTCGCACCGCTGCTGGCAGAGGGCTATGCGAAGATCACCCTGATCGACATCCGCTACATCGCGCCCGCGCGGCTTGGCAAGTGGGTCGATTTTTCGGGGAAGGACGTCCTGTTTTTATACAGCACGCCCGTCCTCAACAGCAGTGAAACGATCAAATAAGGCATGGATACCCAAAGCGCCCGGACGGCATCAGGCCGTTCGGGCGCAGCGCTTGGCGGAAAGACTTTTTGGCAAGCTCTCAAGCGCGAACCTCAGGGCTTGGTTCGCACTTGAAAAGCCTGCGTGGCGCTTATAGCAGACCGCAGATTTTATAATACCGCCGGAAGGGAAACATGCGCTTGATGTTTTGCGAAATATTTGTTACAATAAAAAATGTTGTGCAGAGGCAAATTCCGCCCCAGGGCGTTCTATTTTCTGAATTTCTGAAAGGATAAACGATATGCAATATGACGTGATCATCATTGGTGCCGGCCCCGGCGGTATTTTCTCCGCCTATGAGCTGGCGAAGCTCCGTCCGGAGCTGAAAATCGCCGTATTTGAGGAGGGACAGCCGCTGGAAAAGCGCAAGTGCCCCATTGACGGCAAGAACGTGAAGCACTGCATCGGCTGCCCGACCTGTGCGATCATGAACGGCTTCGGCGGCGCAGGTGCGTTCTCCGACGGCAAGTACAACATCACCAATGACTTCGGCGGCACGCTCTATGAGCACATCGGCAAAAAGCAGGCGCTGGAGCTGATGAATTACGTGGACGAGATCAACGTCACGCACGGCGGTGCGGGCACAAAGCTCTACACCACCTCGAACAGCGCCTTCAAGACGCGCTGCCTGCAATGCGGGCTGCACCTGCTCGACGCGTCGGTGCGCCACCTCGGAACGGACATCAACTATGTCGTGCTGGAAAACCTCTTTGCAGAGCTCGATCCGAAGGTCGATTTCCACTTCCGCACGCCGGTGCGTCAGGTCCTTGAGAAGGACGGCGGCTATGAGATCGTGACCGATGCGGGAAACCATACCTGCAAGCAGTGCATCATCTCCGTCGGCCGCAGCGGCAGCAAGTGGATGGAGGGCGTCTGCGCCGAGCTTGGCATCGGGACGCTTTCCAACCGCGTCGACATCGGCGTTCGCGTGGAGCTTCCGGCAGAGATCTTCAAGCACCTGACCGACGAGCTCTATGAGAGCAAAATCGTCTATAAAACCGAAAAATATCAGGACCTGGTGCGCACCTTCTGCATGAATCCGAAGGGTGCGGTCGTGCATGAGAACACGAACGGCATCGTGACCGTCAACGGCCACAGCTATGAGGATCCTGCCCGCCAGACCGAGAACACGAACTTCGCGCTGCTCGTCTCCAAGCATTTCACGGAGCCCTTCAAGGACTCCAACGGCTACGGCGAGTCCATCGCGCGGCTTTCCAACATGCTGGGCGGCGGCGTCATGGTGCAGCGCTTCGGCGACCTCATCCGCGGTCAGCGATCCACGCCCAAGCGCATCTCCAAGTCCTTCGTCACCCCGACCCTCACGGCGACGCCCGGAGACCTTTCTCTGGTCATCCCGAAGCGTATTCTCGACGGCATCATTGAGATGATCTATGCCCTCGACAAGATCGCGCCGGGCACGGCGAACGATGACACGCTGCTCTACGGCGTCGAGGTCAAGTTCTACAACATGGAGGTCACGGTCGACGACAATCTGGAGACCGGCCACAAGGGCCTGTTCATCATCGGCGACGGCAGCGGCATCACGCACTCGCTGTCGCACGCATCGGCAAGCGGTGTCTATGTCGCGCGCTACATCGCCGAGCAGGAAGCGTAAATATTTCAGAAGCGGCGCTGTCTCGCAAAGAGACCGCGCCGCCTTTTGCCCGCGGGGTTGCTATTTCCAGGCACAGGCGCTATAATCCATAGGAAATACGTGAAATCTGCGCCGTGCCCGTTTGCGGCAAGCGGCGCGTGGAGGAATGGAATGCTGAAAAAACTGTTGGGCCGCGCGGCGGCTGGACTGCTTGCAGGGACGCTGCTGCTGTCTGCCATGCCTGCCGCCTGCGCCATCGAGCAGAAGTCACTCTCTCAGCCGGTGGAGATCCCGTATGCCGACCGCTTCGATGGCAGAACGCTTGCAGAGATCATGGCGGATTTTATGGCGGAAAACGGGGTGGGCGAAGACAATTTTGCACTTTCCTATTACAACACCGTCACCGGGGAGCGCTATGACTTCAACGAAAACTGTATGATGGTCGCGGCCAGCACCTTTAAGCTGCCGCTCAACATGTATTACTATGACCTTCAGCGCGCGGGGAGTCTCACCGGGGAAACACAGATCACGGAAAACTGTGATCTGGATGAGTGCCACTATCAGACCATCGTCTGGTCGAACAATGAGATCGCACACGGTATGCTCTACCGCATCGGCAATTTTACGCAGTATAAAAACGCCATGCTGACGGTTTTCGGCATGGAGAATGAACAGATCGATCCGAAGTATTACATGGACAACTATTATTCGACGCGCATGATGATGTCGGCGCTCGAAAAGCTCTATGAAAACGCGGAAGATTATGAAGAAATGATCGGCTACATGAAGCAGGCCAACCCGCAGAACGGCTATTTCCGCCGCGATGTGACTGATTGTGAGGTCGCGCACAAGTATGGCAGCTTCGAGGGCGCGGAAAACGACGTCGGCATCATCTATGCCGAGCAGCCGTTCCTTCTGGCGGTCTATACGCTGTTTGCCGGCCCGTCCGGGGGTGAGGTGCTCTGCGGAGATGCGGCGCGGCTGCTGAAAGACTATACGGATTACCGCACCGCCTGCGAGCAGGAGGCAGAGCGTCAGGCCGCAGAGCGGGCCGCGCGCGAGGAGGCCGAGCGCAAGGAAGCCGAGGAGAAGGCTGCACAGGAGGAAGCTGAGCGCAAGGCTGCCGAAGAAAAGACCGCACAGGAGGAAGCCGAGCGCGTGGCCGCCGAGGAGGCGGCGCGTCAGGAAGCGCTTCTCGCCGCCGCACAGCAGACGACTCTTGCAGAAAAGGAGCAGGAGGCAGGCAGCACGGCGGTCGTCTGGACGGACTATCTCTGGGTCGCGGCTGTCGCGGCAGGGATCGTGCTGGCGGCATTTCTGATCCTCCGCTCCGCCACGCGAAAGGTCGGAAAGTATGAGGCGAGAATGAAGAAAAAATATGGCCGCTTCACCGATGCGCACGATAAGACCTCCGGCAGAAAGTGAATGAGCCTGCGGGCGCGAACGCTGCAAAGCGCTTGTCCGGCGCAGCATATCCGGAGGACGCGGCGGATTGTAAAGCCATTTTTACATGACAAAAACGGGGAAATATGCTATGATACCTCCCGTAAAGACAAAATGACGCACCACGGAGGAATGTTATCATGAAAGCAAGAAAGATCCTGTGCAGATGTCTGCTCGTTCTGCTTTGCATCGCGGCGGTCGTTGGGATCGTCGGCCTTGCGCAGTTTTATCATCGCTCCGACCCGAAAAACTGCAAGCGCTATGACACGGACAATCCCTTCATCACCGGCGCGACCGCGATCTCGGCCCACCGCAGCGGCGCGGGCGATTTCCCGGAGGAAACGATGGCGGCGTTCCGGGGCTGCGTGGAAAACCCGGATTTTCAGGTGGATTATTTTGAATTTGACCTGCGCATGACGGCGGACAACGTGCTCGTTCTCTCGCACGACGGTACGCTCGACCGCGTGTCGGACGCGGCATATGTGTTCGGGGCGGAGGGCATTCCGGTTCGTGACAAGACGCTGGCGGAGCTCAAGGCACTGAACATGGCGGCGCAGTTTGTAAACGACGCGGGCGAAATGCCCTATGCAGACCTCCATGGTGCGGACGTGCCGGAGGAGCTGCGCATTTTGTCTCTCGATGAGGTGCTGGATTACCTGACCTCTGCCGGAGACTACCGCTACATCATCGAGATCAAGGACGGCGGGGACGTGGGCCTTGCCGCTGCTGACCAGCTTTATGCCACGCTGAAGGAGCGCGGCCTTCTGGAACGGGTCATCATCGGCAGTTTCCGGGACGAGGTAGTAGACTATATCACGGCAAACTATCCGGACACGCACCGAAGCGCCAGCCCGGACGAGGTGGTGACGTTTTATTTTGCCGCGCTGACCGGCAAAAAGGACTTCACCTGCTCTTATGATGTGCTTCAGCTTCCGTTCAACGATGCGAAGGCGAGCTATGGTATCAACCTCGGCATCGTGAAGGTCATCAACTATGCCCATGCCCACGATCTGGCGATCCAGTATTGGACGGTCAATTCTGAAAAGGACATGGCGTATCTGACAGGCATCGGCGCGGATGCGCTCATCACGGACTATCCGGACAGAGCCGCGGAGGTCCTGAAAAACTGTCAGGAAAGCAGTGCGGAATAGGACAATAGGGGCTGCCCAAAATGATTTCGGAAAATCATTCGGGACAGCCCCTGTTTATTGCACGGCCTAAAGAAGACGGACTGGTGCCAAAGCAGAAAACAAAATCGTAGCCCAGCGTCAGCGGTTACGATTTTGAACGAAGAAAGACCTTTGCTGTCGAGGTGGACGCGCCTGCGCAGTCACCTGACATCCAAAGGTCATTTCTGAGTGGCAAGCTGCACCCTTTTAGATACCATTCCATCTTTCTTCGGTACAGCGAGAACAGAATACTACGAGCAGATCGCGGAGGTGCTTATGGGAATATCGTTACATCATGCCGCTCAAAGTATTCCTATCCCATAGAGCAATGTTAAGCTCGTTTGCAAGCTGAATCGCGTTTTTTGTAAAATGGGCATTTGTTACAACGATTGCAGAGTTGCATCCGTAATGGTTCATTCCGGTGTAAACCTCTTGTATCGGCTTTATCCCAAGGTTCTTCGAACTTCTTTTACACTGAATTGCGACATGACCATTCAAGATAATGTCTACACCAAAATCTCCTGTTACCGGCGTATACCGTACAGAACCATATTTTCTCCGCACGAGCATGTTCCCAACAAAGCGCTCAAAGGTTTCCCCATCCATTTGATCGATATACGAAAAAGAATACGATTGGTTTTTTATGATGCCGTGTTTTTTTGAAAGAACATAGTATGAAAAAATTGCGAAAACTGGAACGACGATAAACGCGGCTAGTGATTTTTGTTCGCTCGTAAGAATCAATGTTAACGCAGTAACCCAGATGATAGCGAATATGGCATATCGTACATGCCTCATCTTCTTTTCGCCGCGCGAAGTTTTTTCTTTACAGTTCTTAATATTGAAGTATTCAGCTGCTTTTTCCGGCCCCCTGAACGGGTTCTCTAGATTTTCTATCAAACAGGTATCCGGATTTTCTATGAATTCAGTTCCGAGCAAACGCATCTCTGCATTTTTGCACTCGACAAAAAACATACCGTCCGACGTTTCTTGAACGACAGCTGCTGTGAAATAGTTGTGCTGAAACACATTAGCGAATCGAGCTGCTTCACCATAAGTGCCAAAAAGTTCAGAATAAACAGAGAACGTTCCGTCTATATCCTCTGGTATGGGGCTTCCACGAAAAATTCGGACGTATCCGGGGACTCGCTCGTATGATACATCCTGCATGGCATAGTTATCCTGTTCTTCACACATTGTCTGCACATCCTCGTGTTTTGATATGGCATGTAGTCCAATCGGAACGGAAATCGCGCCCGGAATCGCAATGGCAATTAAAACACACCAAGATTCCATGTTTACCAAGGCGAAGATAATTAAAAGAGATATAGAAGTGAGGAACCAAGCTCCAACGGACAGCAACATGACCTTCACGCGAAAACTGAAATCATACATCATTCTTTCCGTTCAGCATAGTTTTGCCCCAGCAATGAACCACATTAGTTCATCGTCCGAAAGACTTTTAATAAACTCAATAGCTTCCTTCTGTTTCTCTGTGAGTGCTTCGCCATCGGCGTGGCGCTCTTTTTCTTCGGCCTCTTTTTTTATGTTATCCCCCATCAGTTCTTCCACAGAAACGCCAAAGTAGTCGGCAATTTTCTTCGCGTTTACATCTGATGGCTTCGCCTTTCTGCGCTTCCAACAGCTAACAGTTGATTTATCGATTCCAAGCTCACGCCCTACAGCGGATGGGCTTTTTAGGTTTGCGGCGCAGAGCGCTACAAAATTGCCATAAAACACAATAATGCACCTCATAAATTGTGCAATTCTACAAAGTAGAAAAAGTTTGCATAATACGATTGGCAGTAGAAAAAGTTTGCAGCAAAAAAGACCCCGGCAAAAACCGCCCGTGTCAAAAGCTATTATGTACCTCGCAATTACATATTAGCACAAACTGTAAACAAATCCAACTAGTTTTTTATTGACTGCGGCGGTAATAAAAACCGCCCCGTGCGGTGACACGGAGCGGCAGGCGGTCACGTCCGCGATGGTCTTTGCCAGCCGTGCGGTCTCACCGCTGGCGGAAAAATAGGCAACCAGAATTTTCTTCATGACAACGCACTCCTTTTTGATTTGAATGTGGAAACGGGGAGGGAGACTGGCTTAGTGCCCGGCGCAGCTGGGGATGTCCAGAAGCTCAAAGCGGTATTCCTGCTGCACGTCCGGGTATTTCTCACGGTCGATCTTGCTCAGAAACATGGCAAGCGGACGAAGCCACAAGCCGCCGTCGCCATAGAGCTTGCGGTAGACAACATAGGGCTCTCCGGTCTCGGAATCCTTTGCAACGGCCTCGACCAGATAGTGGTCGCCCTTAAAATGGCGGTAAACACGTCCAAGCTGGATCTCACGCATAAAAAACGCTCCTTTTCGGCTGTGATGCGCCGCGTCAGGCAAGGACCGCGGCCTCGGGCTGTGGATTTTCGGCGGGACGATAGGTGGGGACGATCTGCCGGAGCAGCGGTCGGATGTCCGCGCTGCTGTGGCAGGCTGCATGCAGCGCCTCCAAGCGCTCCATCAGTGCATCGCGGTCAAAATCATTGAAATGACCGATGAAGATCAGTTCATTCGGCGTTTTGTCAAGCCCTTCGTCATTCATCAGCAGCTCCTCATAGAGCTTTTCGCCGGGTCTCAAGCCAGTGTAGACGATGGGAATGTCCACGTCCGGCTCAAATCCGGACAGGCGGATCATGTTGCGCGCCAAGGCGTCGATGTGGACGGGCTCGCCCATGTCCAGCACAAATACCTCGCCCTCCTGCGCGTAGCAGCAGGCCTGCAAAACCAGCGAGACCGCCTCGGAGATCGTCATGAAATAGCGGATGATGTCGCGGTGCGTGACGGTGACGGGGCCGCCGCGCTCGATCTGGGACTTGAACAGGGGAATGACGCTGCCGTTGGAGCCGAGGACGTTTCCGAAGCGGACGGCAGCAAAGCGCGTCTTGGAGTTTTGCCCCATGACCTGCACGATCATTTCACAGATACGCTTGGACGCGCCCATGACGTTTGTCGGGTTGACGGCCTTGTCGGTGGAGATGAGGATAAATGCCTCCGCGCCGTATCGGTCAGCGGCGCGGGCTGTGTTGAGCGTGCCGAAGACGTTATTCTTGATGGCCTCGTTCGGGCTGTCCTCCATCAAGGGAACGTGCTTGTGCGCGGCCGCATGGCAGACGAGCTGGGGACGGTAGGTCTCAAAAACAGACTCGACGCGGGTGCGGTCGCGGACGGAGCCGATCAGCGTGACCAGCTCCAGCTCCGGGTGCGTAAAGCGCAGCTCCTGCTGGATGGCGTAGGCGTTGTTTTCGTAGATATCGAAGATGATGAGCTGTTTCGGGTGCTGCGCTGCCACCTGACGGCAGAGCTCGCTGCCGATGGAGCCGCCGCCGCCCGTCACAAGCACGACTTTTCCTGTGATGAACGAGCCGATCTCTGCGAGATTCGGCTGCACCTTGTCACGGCCGAGCAGATCCTCCACGCGGATGTCGCGGATCTGCTTGACACGGACCTGACCGCTGGCGAGCTGATAAAGGCCCGGCAGGATCTGAAGCTTGCAGCCGGTCTTCTGGCAGATGTCCACGATCTGGCGCGTGTCACGGCGCGTGGCGGTCGGGATCGCGAAAATGATGTCAGTCACATGGTAGCGGCTTGCTGCCTCCAGAATGCAGTCTCTGCCGCCAACGATGGGAATGCCGCAGAGCAGCGAGTTTTTCTTGCCCGGGTCGTCGTCGATGATGCAGACGATGTTGTTCTGGCTCTGCTGGCTGCGCTTGAGCTCGCGCACGACCATCGAACCGGCGGCTCCGGCGCCGATGAGCATGGTGGGGCGCATGGGCGTGCTCTGCCTGCGGATGAAGCGGCGGAGTATGCGGTAGGAATAGCGGATGAGCGTCAGCGAGAGAAAGAGGAACAGCAGATCGAGGATCGGCATGCTGCGCGGAAGATAACAGCCCGTGACATAGCAGATCAGCTGCTCCAGCAGCGCCGAGCCGATCGAGGCAAAGAGAATATAGCGCAGCTCGTCGATGCTGGCGTACGCCCACAGGCTCCTGTAGAGGTGCAGCAGTGCAAACAGGAGAATGGAGAGCACGGAGTAGAGCGGCGCTGTTTTCAGATAGATCTGCGCAAAGCCGGACTCTGCCAGATCATTGATGCTGAACTCGAACCGGAGCAGCAGCGCTGCCAGCGCGGGGAAGTTGACCGCAAGCAGATCCAGAAGGATCAGCAGCACAACGCGCCGATGCAGCGTGTAGTCTCGTTTTACAGATTGGATTGCCATGAAAATGTCTCCTTAAGCGCCGGCCGTCGGGGCATCACCGGATGCCTGCGCGCGCCGGCTGCCATAGCCGTAGCCATAGCCGTAACCGTAATAGCCGCCGGAGGCGTGCCTGCCGGAGGCATAGTTGATGACGCAGCCGATGACGGGCAGCTTGCTGTCCGAGAGGATCTGCGCGCATTCGAGGATCTTCCGCTTCGGTGCGTAATTCTGCCGGATGGTCAGAAGCGCGCAGTCCGCTGAGACGGCGACCTCTGCGGCGTCCGCCAGCAGCGCTGCGGGCGGGGTGTCGAGTATGACATAGTCAAAGACGGTGCGGCAGGCGTCGAAGAAAGGCCTGCACGCGGGGCGCGTCAAAAGCTCTGCCGCGTTGGCGTCTGGTTTCCCGGCCAGCACGAGATAGAGCCCCTTGGTCTGGGCTTGGCGGACGATCTTCTGATAGGACGTTTCACCGCGCAGATACTCTGCCAGACCATCCTTGTTTTCAAGGCCGAGTGCGCGGGCGACCGATGGGTTTCTGAGGTCGCAGTCCACCAGCAGCACGCGCGCGCCGCCGCCGGCAAGCGCCTCGGCAAGGTTGATCGCAACCGTTGTCTTGCCCTCGCCGGGCGAGGCACTGGAGACAAGCAGGACCTTCATCCCGCTCTCGCGCATTTTCTTTTGCACGCGGATGCGCATGAGCTGTACGGCCTCAGAGAAGCCGGAGTGCGCCTCCGGCTGGAGGCAGAGCGCACGCTCGCTCTTTTTCCGGCTCCGGACGAGCGGCAGAACGCCAAGCGTGGGCAGATTCAGGATCTGCTTGAGCTCGTCCTCTCCGTGAACAGTGCTGCGGAGCGCCGCAAACACGATGCAGACGAGCAGCCAGAGCGCTGTACAGACCAAAACGCTTTTTTTGACCGCGCCGCGATAGCTTCGCGTATTGTACGGTACGGACGGCAGTCCGCTTTCATCCAGCAGATTCATGACCGTCGGGCCGACGACGAATTCTGCGACGTCGGGATAGTTCTCAATCACGGCGTTTAGCACATTGTAGGCAAGCTGCGGGTCGGAGGAGGTAACGGTGAGCGTAAAAATGTTGGTGTTGTTCAGAACAGAGGCGGACACTGCCGGCATGGCAGAGATGCCGAGCTCGCGCATAACACGGTCGTTCAGCGCACCGCTCGTCAGAATGTAGGGAAACGTTTTTGCCATCTGCTCCGCAGTGGCGGTGTTGTAGCTGCGGATCTCGGACTGAAGCGGGTTTGCGACATAGACCGTAAACGTTGCGCTTGCGCGGTACATCGGGCGGTAGGTGCGATAGGTGCGCCAGCAAAGAAGACCCGTGCAGACGGCGAGCGCCGCAATGAACAGCAGCAGTGTCTGCCGCATGGTGCGTAAGCCGTCGGTCAGAAGCTGATGCAGATCGATGCCCGCGATATTCACTTCTTTGTTTGTATTATTCTCCATAGCGTAGCTCCGTTCAGCGGCCATCCTTCCGGGCGGCGTCATAAGCGCCGTATTTGCCGTACTTTCCGTAATGGCCGTAATGTCCATAGCCGTATCCGTAACCGTAACCGTATCCGTAGCCGTAGCCGTAGCTGCTCTGCTCGGAGAGGATGGAGGCATGGCAGTCATTCAGCACGCAGCCGAGCAGTTTTGCGTTTGTGCCGCGCAGCGTGCTGACACAGGCGCGCAGCAGCGCTGTTCCGGCCTGATTTTGCCGCACGACCAGAATGGCGGCGTCGGCCAGCTCCGCAAGCGCCTCTGCGTCAGAACCGGCGGACATGGGCGGCGTGTCCAGAATGACGTAGTCATAGCGTGAGCGGACGGCGTCAAGAAATGCTGCCATGGCACTGGAGCTGACGAATTTACTGGAATTGCGGACGGACTGCGTCTGCAAAAGCAGCGACAGCGTGGGTGTATCCGATGCGCGCACAATGGCGTCGCCCGGCGCAGCTGTGCCGCGAAGGACCTCCAGCGTTTCGTGCTGGACAGCGGGGATCTCAAGAATCTTGCGGCAGGCGGGCTTGCGCAGATCGCAGTCGACCAGAAGCACACGCTTGTGTTTCTGTGCCAGCGACAGCGCCAGATTGACGGCGATGGTGGATTTTCCCTCGTTTTCGAGCGCGCTTGTGATCAAAATGGTGTTGCCGCGCTCCGGCATGTGCTGCTCCAGCTTCCGCCGGAGCGTCCGGATGGTCTCGGTGTAGGAGAACGAGATCAGCGGCTCGGTGATCAGGATGGAGCTCTTTTTACGGCGCAGCGCGGCGCGGAGCGTGCGGTATTTGCGCTCGTGCCGGATCTCGGCGAGCACGCGGCAGTCGAGCTTCCGCTCGGCCTCACCAACGCTTCGGACGGCGTCACGCAGCAGAGAGATCATAAACAGCAGGACGCACATGCCGGCTGCGGTCAGCAGCGCGGCCTTTTTGGCGGCGCCCGCAGCATTCAGCGGGTTGGACGGTGCGGAAGGCACGGTGGGGCTTTGAAGCACCTCCAGAACCGTGTCGCCGATGACCTGCTGGGTGACAACAGAGTGGCAGTCGATGATGGCGTTTGTAACGAGAAAGGCGGTGCGGGGGTCACGGTCTGTGACGCGCATGGTGAGCAGGTTCGTCTCCGCGACCGCAGAGGCCTCAATGCTTCCGTGGAAAGCGGGAATGCCGAGCGTCTCGACCACGGTCTTGCGCAGGACGGAGCTGTTCAGAATTTCAGAAAAGACGGCGGCAAGATTGCTCGTCGCAGAGAGATTCTGGTATACGGAGGAGGAGCTGTCCTGCATGGTGACAACGAACGTTGTCGTCGTGGTGTAGCGCGGCGTATATGTCGCCTCACTTCCGGCGTAAGCGCCGAGCGCGGCGATCAGTGCGAGCGCAGCGATCACATACCAGCGGCGCAGCACGTCGCGCAGGCAGACGATCGGGTCAAACGACAAAAGCTCGATGCTCTGCTCCTGCTTTGGTACTTTTTCTTCCGTCATGTCAGTCCTCCACAACCACAAGCAGGCGGCTCCTGCCGGTATAGCGTCCGTATGTCACGGTATAATCCACATAATATGTGCCGGGAACGGCGGTATCCACATTGGAGCTGACCTCCACATCCACGTCGGTCTGCGCGTGGTTGAGCAGGAACGTCTGCCCGCCCGCGTTCAATTCCTGAAGATATTGTCTCGGGGAAAAGGCCTCGCCTGTCTTCAGATAGAGAAGGTACGTCTCCAGCGTGATCTCCGCCGAGCCGGTCCCGCCGTCCGTCAGCAAAACGGGCGCGGTCAGATAAGACGTGTCGCCCAGCGCGTTTGTCACGCGGAACTGGACGGTGTAGTCACCGGCCTCTCGCAGCATGGAGCCGCCGCTAATGAGCGTGCCCTTGATGCGCTCGGTCAGGTCGCCGTCAAAGACGTCCTGTGCGCTGAGCGGCGCGAACGCGTCCGGTGAGACGCCCGCGCGGAAAATAAGCGGTGCGCTCAGGCTGAAGCGCGGACTTGTATAGTCGGAATAAAAGACCGTGCGCTGCGCCTTTGCCACATTTCCGGCGCGGTCAAATGCCGCGTAAGTCACGGTAAAGCGCTTGTCCGCCACAACGCCGCGCACAGACTCAACGATCAGAGACGGCGTCACATCACCGTCCCGTGCATCCGTTGCGGACATGCCTTCGAGAAGGTGTGTGTCCGGGTCAGAGACAGACAGCGTCAGCTCCTGCTGCGCCATGCTGATCTTGGGCGGCTCGCGGTCAGCAGTGCGCAAATAGCGGTACTGATACACGGCAAACGCCGCACAGCAGAGCAGCGTCAGGACCAAAAGCAGAATTTTTCCCTTGTTTCGCACAGTCCATTCTCCTCAATCGAACCATCTCGGTTCGTCTGTTTCAATTTCAGTGTCGCGCAGTACACAGCGCGGATTTTGGTCGAGCAGCTTCCATGCCAGCTCGGTCGGGTACTCCCGCAGCAAAAAGGCCGCCGCATCGCGCAGCCAAGGCGTCCGCACGGTGGGGTAGTGGGCGTCGCTGGCAACGAAGGACACAAAGCCGCGCTCGAGCATACGGTGCGCCAGCGTCTCCGCACGTTCACCGAAGCGGCCGAGCAGGCTGCCGCGGTTGATCTGCAGCAGGCAGCCCATGCTGACCCACACGCTCAGAAGCTGCGGCTGCGTCTGCGTATACGCATAGCGCTCCGGATGCGCCACGATCGGGCGCAGACCGAGCCGGAGAACGGAATGCAGGATGTCGGTCGCCTCCGGGCCGTAATCAGCGAACGGAAACTCAATGAGCGGGTAGCGGGATGAGGACAGCGTGCACAGTGCGCCGCTTTTCAGGCGTTCGGCGGTCTGCGGCGTGCCGAAGATCTCCATGCCGGGATAAATGCGCAGCGGAAGACCGGCCTCACGCAGAGCGTGGGTCAGCAGGTCCACCCGCAGCGGAATGTCACGCGCGGCAACGCAGTGCACACCGGGCAGGTCACAGTGGGGCGTTGCGATCATGGCGCGCACGCCGCTTTGCAGCGCAAGCCGCGCCATTTCGATCGAGTCCTCCATCGAGGGAGAACCATCGTCAACGCCCGGTAGGATGTGCGCGTGGATGTCAATCATCGGTTTGCTTGAGCGCACCGATCTCGCTCAGCTGCCGCAGGAAATCCGCCGCGTCGGCACGCGCAGTCTCAGGGGCGACGTCGTATTCCGATACGACCGCATCGGTAAGACTGTCAAGGCTCTGGTCGGTCTGTAGGGTCTTAAAAAGAAACGCGCCGATCTCGTTGAGCGTGACAAGACCGTTGATCCCGGATGCGCCGGGGCCGACCGGAACGAGCATAAACTCTCCTGCGATCTCGCGGAGAAGAAAATCTGTGGAAGCTCTCATGTGTGCGTCCTCCTTCGGAAGCGGAATATTTGGTATGCGCGCTGAAGCCGGTGCCGCAGCGGCAGAAGATGCGTCCAGACGTGTGCGAAAAAATCCCACCAGAAGCATCCGGGCTTTTGACATTTTCCCTTTCGCGTGGCAGAGCGCACCACGGCAAAGACCTGTTCTCTGCGGATGCCGCGCTCCAGCACGGTCTGTGCGTCTCCGGCGAGGCAGAGCGTGCCGTCGCGCGCGAGACGGATGATGCGGTGAAGGACATACGCGCCGTCATCGCGGCGGTATAAAACGATGTCGCCGGGGCGAAGCGGCGCTGCCGGCTTTGTGAGCAGGACGCTGTCGCGTCCGGGGACGAGAAACGGCGTCATGCTGCTGCCAGTGATTTCCAGCTGGAGCGCGTCTGCAGTCTCCAGCAGCTCGCGGTAATGCTCCAGCAAGGTCCCGGTATCAACGCTCAGATGTTTTCGCTGCATGCGTTTTCCTCTCGAACAATGCCGTCCGCAGCGCGGTAGCGGCGGCTGCAAATGGCGGCTGCCGCCGGGCGGTGCGTTACGAAAATACAGGTATGGACGAACGGACTTTCCCGCAGGTTCCGAAGAAGCTGCGTCTCCGTCGCTTCATCCAGCGCGGAGGTCGCCTCGTCCAGAAGCAGGATCGGCGCCCCGCGCAGCAGCGCGCGCGCAATGGAAAGGCGCTGGGCCTGACCCTCGGAGAGTCCCTTTCCGTGACCGCCGAGGCGATGGTCGAGCTTATCCGGCAGTGCGCTGACAAACTCCCACGCGCAGGCGGCGCGGAGCGCGGCCTCCAGCCGCGCGTCGTCCGCATCGGGGTCGGTAAGACAGAGATTTTCACGAATGGTGCCGGAAAACATGCTGTTTCCCTGCGGGACATAGGAGAAGGCGCGCCGTGTCGCGGCGGAAAGCGCGTATTCGGCGCCGTCGCAGAGAAGGCTTGCCGTGCCGCTTTTCGGCTGGATAAGACCAAGCAGCATGCGCAGCATGGTCGTCTTGCCTTCACCGGATGGGCCGGTCAGCGCGACAAATTCGTTTTCTGCGGCGTAAAAATCAGCGCTTTTCAGCACGGGCTCACCGCTCTGATAGGAGAAGGAAGCGCCGTGGATGCGAACGGAGACATGGCGCAGTTCATCCTCGGTGAGCGTGTCCGCGCCGGATTCCGCAGGAAGCTGGGTGACGGCCATCACGCGTCCCGCAGAGGTCGAAATGGAGATTGCGGACGAGACGAGCCCGATCAGTGCGGAAAAGGAGGAGCTGAGTGCGGAGGCGAGCTGAAGGAACATGGTCAGCGAGCCATAGGTGATCGCGCCGCTCCACAGGCGGAATACGCCCCAGCCGAAGCACCCGGCGGAAACTGCCGCGCCCAGCAGGGACAGGCAGGCCGAGGTGCGCACGGAGAAGCGGTTGAAGTCAAGATATTCGCCGCGGTAGTTCCCCTGAAGCAGGAGCATACGGCGGTAAAACAGGCCGGTGATGCCAAAGGCCTTGATGCTGGTGATGTTGGACAGGGAATCCTCATAAAACGACATGACGTCGCTGGAGATCTCCTTCATTTTGCGGCTGTGGTCGCGCATCCGGCCCACGAGCAGGCGCGAGAGCAGCACACTGACCGGAATGGAGATCAGCGCGATCAGCGCCATGGTGGGGTCATAGCAGAGCATGATGACCAGTGCGCCTGTAAACTGCGCAAGTCCGGAAACAAGGCCCGGTGCGAAGCTCGTGACGCTTCCTGCAACGGTGTCCACGTCGCCGGTCAGGCGGCTGAGAAGGTCGCCGGAGCGAAAGTCCTCCAGCGGCTCCCACGCGGTATGAAGAATTGCGTGGTAGACTTCTGCCTGGATCTCATTGCGGACACGGATGTTGATCTTCGCGCCGATGCGGCTGCAAACGCCGCGCAGCAGGATGCTTGTGAGCATCATGCCCGCCATAACGGCGGCGGCGAGGCCGATGGAGCCGGTTTTGTGGCCGGTCACGGCGTCGATCAGGTATTTGGAGGCAACAGAGGTACCAAGGCCGAGCGCCGTGGACAGCAGCGCCAGCAGAACATGGATCACGACCGTCAAGCGGTAGCGGCGAATGTACGCCCAGATCCAAAGCGCCTCCTGATAGAACTCGCGAAGCCATCCGGAACGGAGCTTTTTGCAGACTCTCCGCACAAAATCCAATGTACCCACCGCCTCTCTGATGCCAAAACTCAGCAATATTATATTCTAGCACATTCAGGGGGAAATTGTCAATTTTTTGGCGGAAAAAGATGATTTCACAGGGATTTGAGGCGCGTCTCGATCAGGCGGAGATACGCGCGCGTCATGGCGCACATGTAATCGGGCGCCTGCGTATAGCTGCCGCTCTCGGCATAGCAGACGGCGGCGCACTGGTCGCAGGCATTTTTGACGGTGCAGGCGGTGCATTTCGCGGGCACCATGATCTCCTCGCGCATCGTGTGCAGCCGCTGCCAGCCCTCTGAAAAAGGCATTGCGTCCAGATCGACGCTGGGCTCGGTCATCATCCCGCACGGGCGCATCTGCTGATCCCATGTGACCCAGAACGTGCTGCTTCCGGCGCGGCAGCGGAGCTTTTGCGTCGGAAGCTCCTGACACTCGTTGTCGGGGTCCGGCACGCTGCCGCCGGAGAGATACGTCTGCCACCGCAGGCGCAGCTCGTCGTGCGTGAAGCGGGAAAGGTCATAGCGCACCTTTTCCTCGGCGGCCTCGTCAGGGGACATGCGGTCGGCGTCGTAGCAGCCATGCTCGCAGGCACGGACAGGCGGGAACATATAGCAGGCCGCCTGAAGGGGGAGCTGGTGCTCCGCCGCAAAATCGTATACGGCCTGCGCGTCGTGGCGGTTGTAAGGTGTGACGGAGAAATTGAGCTTGACGATCACGCCCGCGCTTTGCAGGTTCAAAATCGCGCGGACAACGCGCGCGTATGCCTCACGGCTGCCGCAGAGGGCGCCGTAGGTCTCCGGCGACGCGCCGTAGAGCGTGATGTTGACGCGGCGCGGCGGATTAGCGGCGAAAAGCTCGACCATATCATCGTCTATCAGCGATGCGTTGGTGTTGACCGAGAGAACGAGCCCCATGCGTTTGCAGCCGGTGTAAATTTCGCGAAAATCCGGGCGGAGCAGCGGCTCACCGCCGGTCAGCAGGAGCATCAGCGTTCCCTCGCGGCAGCACTGCTCCGCAAGCGCGAGCCATTGCGCCGCACTGCGTTCGGCAGCGCGTGCAGCCGCGTCATGCTCGGCGCGGTGGATGTAGCACATTTTGCAGCGGAAGTTGCAGCGCGGCGTCAACTCAAACGTGCCGGAAAGCGGCACGCCCAGCATGTCCGCGCGCGCGAACAAGCGCTGGTTGTAAATGTCATAGGCGTTCATAAGCGCCTCCTGTTTCATATATTTCAGAACCCGTCGCGGACGAGTGCATGTTCCAGTGTTTCGACGGCCCGCACGTCCGGCGTGCAGGCGAGGGCGTAGACCGGCACGGCGGCGATGAGGTCGAGCAGCAAGGACAGCGTCCGCTGCCATTCCTCACGGACGGAGGCGTCGGCAAAGGCATTTTGCGGCAGCAGCGCCAGCGCCTCGGACGCGCCGAGACGGCGAATGCGGTTTTCGGGGGCCTGCGAAAGCAGGACGATGCAGCGCAGCGGCATGGAGACGTTGCGGCAGATGCCGCTCGTGCCGGAGAAGGGCACGCCGTGAACCGTCGGCGCGCCGTCAAGACGGACGGCGGCCTTGTCGCCGTTGAGGACTTCTGCGCCGCGATGCTGCGCCCAGAGCGCAGCCTGCGTGGATTTTCCGGTCTGACTGGGGGCGGAGAACAAGATCGCACCCTGCGGCGTGCCGGTGTACGCCGCGTGAAAAACGAGCGTGCTGTGATACAGCAGGAGCTGCGGCAGGGACACGCCCGGCCACAGATAGTTGGAGCGCGTGGCCCACTGCCAGTACTCCTGCCGGGCATGGCAGGTGACAGTCTGCGGCGCGTCGAGGCGGTAGGAGGAAAGCAGATACGGCTCCGGGCGGAAAACGTCCTTCGTCAGGCGGAGGACGGTGCTGCCGTCGCGCCAGACCTGCTTTTCACCGCGCTGGGCGAGGAACTCGCCGCGCGGCGTCAGCTGCTCGGACGGCGAGACGGTGAGCGTGACGTCGGGGGAGGCGGGAGCGGTCTGAAATACGGCTGCGTCCTTGTCGATGCGCATGGCAAGCGGCGCGGAAACGCGGAAGCGGACGCCGCTAAATTCGTAATAATAGTCCAAAATTCGACCCTCCTGAGACTGGAAAAGCGCCCACGCCCGCAGGGGCGTGGGCACTTGCTTGTGGTGCGCAATTAGGATGTGAAAAGTTGATTAGCGCCGGTGAATTTGCAGTAAGCCTCAAATCCTTCGGCAATCACCGTGCAAGACTCTCCGCTGCTAAAGGCCAAGTCACCGGGATCCAGTATGCCGTCACTTCCACCATATTTCTGATTGAGAATGATGAGAAATGGATCGGTGGTGTTCCTTGTCTTGTTGTCGCAGCCAGAACAAAGCGCATCGCTGGCAGAGACAGTAAGGAGCGTCAGCGCGGGCTTTTCATAAACTCTCATTTGTAACACTCCTTTCTCAGCCATTGACGGTGATCGGGGCGCTTGCCACGCCGTTTGCGTCATAGGCGATGATGGTATAGGTCTTGGACTCATACTTTCCGAGCGTCTCGCCGAACTGAATGAGGCGCGTTTTCTGCCAGCTCGCGTAGTAGCGGCTCGGCGTGTACTTGACGCCGTTGACAGTCACATAGGAGACATCGTTGGAGATGGTGATGAGCACCGAGACGCGCTTGTTGCGGAGCATCGGCAGCGTCGTTGCTCTGGCGCTAAAGGTCTTGGGCTGGAAGGCCTGCGGCTGCTCTGCGGACAGGCCGAGTGCAGCGCAGAGGCTTGCGCGAAGGGCGTCCTCGTCGATCTCGCTGGCGCTCATGGTTCTGGCGCCGCTCGGGAGCTTCACATTGCCGATGGCAAGCAGGCCGCTGCCGCGGTTTGTGATGGTGAAGACACCATTAGTGTCCGCATGAACGGTGTAGTACATCTCCGTGTTGGTGCTGATTGGGGTGGGAGTTCTACCAGTTGTGGTGTCAGCCCAGCTGGTATCGCCCTGAACCGCGCGGAGGCTGACCTGAATTTCTGTAGCACCCTCGACGTTAAACGTGATGGCCCGACCCTTGCCGATGTAGATCTCGTTCTGCGGGCCGCCTGCGGCTTCATAATCCGTGATAACAACCTCTTTCTCGGGGTTACCTTCGGTGAACGCAACGATTTCACCATTTACCACATCGAGAATGTTCCGGTAGACGATGTCCTGCTCTGCTGTGGGGTACTTCGCAGCAATGGCATCATCCTTGTTTGTGGAACGGTAGACGCGGAAGCTGTCGATTTCGACATGCGTGCCTGCCGCATGCGTAATGGAGGTCTGTGCGTCCGCGGTGAGTGCAGCGGCGCTCGGCATACCGTACAGCGAGACGTCAGCGGCATCGGAAGCAGGAATGACATTGTCCATGGAGACGTATTCTACGTCAGCCAGCGTCAGACCATGGCGGCGAACCAGAGACAGCAGCAGCTCGTCCTCAGCGGCGGAGTATGCATCCGCGAGGGAAGCGGTTGCAATGCTCGAACGGCTCGTAGGCGTCACTGTTGTGGGGTCCAGACCGGAGGCATAGATCTCAACATGATACTGGCTGTCACTAGGAAATTCGACATGTGCCAGCGGAACCTGATAGAGCGTAGCAGCATTATAACGGGTGTCAACATAGACAATGCGATCGCCATGAGACTTGTCGGCAGGGGAAATGATCATGAGGACGCGACCGGTTTTCGGGCCACAGTTGCCGATCAGGTCAAAGCCGTTGCCGTAGAAGCTGGTGGTCAGAGGGGCGGTAATATTCGACTGTTTGAGATTATCCGCCTTCCAGACACCGGTTTCAGCGGCCTTGTCCACAACATACGCTCTGTCAAAGCCGAAGACGTTGAAATTCGGGTTCTCGTTCGCGCTAACGACCATCTGAGGTTGCTGCGGCGTAGTCGGCGCACTGGATGCGCCCGCCGTCCACGCAATCTCGTTGTCCGCAGCCACACCCGGCGTCAGGAAATTCTCCTCATAGAGAATGTTCGAGGCGGGGATGACGCCGATGCCCGTTCTGACTTTTTCATTGTTGGCATATTGAAGATTAAAGGATACGGATGCAGCGCTGCTGCCAGCCCACGTTGTTGTCGGCGTGTAGGTGATAACCTTAAGATTTGCATCATAGGTCAGTTCGCCGTGGTCGGTGGTGACGGGGGTACCAGACAGCGGAGTGCCCTTGACGGAGACTGCTGTGACGTTTTGGGAATTCGTGACCAGATCGCTCACGGGAATTTCGATGGGCAGACCAAAGTCGAGCACGTACCAGTTGTCAAGCTTGCTATTGTCGAGGGCAAAATAGAGCGTCAGCGTCTTGCCATCTTCGGAAATCGTTGCGCCGTCATAGCTATAAAGGCCGCTCTTGTACTTGTCCGCGATGCCAACGTTGGTGGTGATGTCCTTACTGAAGGTCTGGTTGACGTCACCGGCGTTCACAACGTAGGCCGAATCGGGCAGATAGTCCGCGTCGCTTGCCTTTAAGCCCGGCCAGTTGGTCTTGTCGGGGTAGGCAATCTGAACACCATTGTTATACAGGTGCGTAAAGTAGCTGGGCGTTGCGTTTCCCTGATTATACTTCATGGCAACCTGCATGCGCTGGATTTCAACATTGTCCGTTCTGTCAAAATAGACAAGATTCAGGTTCGTTTCCTTCTGAATCGGCTCGAGATAGATCAGAACGAGCTTTGCGGTGTTCTTGGCAGACCATGTGCATTTTGCCTTGATCTTCTCATCACTGGCGTTCACCATCGGAGTGGTGCCATCGGATTTCTGCCAGACCACGGTCTCAGCGTACCATTCTGCACCGCTCTCCAGTTCAACCTTATTCCATGTGATGGTGTCGGAGGTGTACCAAACATTAGCAGATGTATTGCTTTTGCGCACACCGTCTGTGATGGTCATTTTGCTGATGGTGTAGTTTTCGTTGACCTTCGGGGAGACGATGCCGATATTACGGCTATCCCAATAGTTGAAGATCGTGGTCGCCTGACTGTACATGTTGTCCTCAGTCGGCTGAACCGTGCCGTCGGGGTAGACGACTGCGATCGTCAATGCAGCCTGACCCTTGTTGCTGCTGGTGTCCGGCGTTGTGGTGTTTGTTCCATAGCCCCAGTCCTTGACGTAGGTATCCACGTCCTTTGTGACTTCTGTCTTTTGCAGGTAATAGGCAACGAGCTGATCGCTGGATTCGAAATACGTCCACGTGCCGTCCAGCGTCTTATACTGCCATGCACCTGCGTGGTAGCGCACATGTGTCAGCGTGGTGCCCACTGCTGTCTGGTCAACGCCAGCCTTGTCGGTCTGTTTGTGAGCGGAATCCAGACGAACGGTCATCCAATAGTAAACAGTTTTGGTGCCATCGAAGAAGCCATATGCCGGATTGGGAGCAAGCGTAGAAAGCGCTATGCCCTCGTCCGTGGATGCGCCCGCAGCGGAAGTAGAAATGGTTTTGCTCTGAGGGGTGGATGCAGTTGTACCCTCATAGACCTTGTTGTTGGTGATCCAGTATTCCAGCGTCAAATCGCCGGTCAGCGCATTGTCCGGAGCTTTGTCAACGACCTCAATCAGATAGGTGACATTGCCAACCTTGATGCTGGTTTCGCCAACCGCGAGACCCTTAAAGGTGATCGTGGTGGAGGCGGGAACGGCCTCGGTTCCGGACTTGGTGTAGACGGTGATGCTATTATTAGACTCGCCGTTAATAACCGGCGTGACCGTTGCGCCGCCATCTACAGAGTAGCCAACGTAGTAGTAGGTAAAGATAATATAATTACTACTATAGTAGGCATACACTGGGTAGTAATTTCCATCAACCTGATAGAAATAATCAGTCTTTGCCCAGTCCGTGTTGTTGCCTGCCAAGGTGCTATACTTCACGTACTTGGCTTGATAGGAAACCGTTGCCGGAGACCCATCCTGACCTGTCACAGAGACAGATGCAATATTAGCGTTGTAATTGCTCTTGTCAATCTTGTCTGCGCCACTATTGTTTACGCCATCCTGCGTGCTCGTGATCGTCTGACCGACAGTGAGCGTGACCGTTTCAGTCTTCGGCGCATCGGGGTCAGAGACCGTCAGCGCAAAGGTTGCCGTCTGCGTGGGATCGTCCGGATTGGTGGCGGCGATGGTCACATCACCGGCTTTCAGTGGCGTCACGTTGACGGAGTTGGCGGTCACAGCGGCGCTGCGGGTGGCGACCGGCGCTGTAAGCTCGACAATGCCCTCCGGAGAGGCCGTCCAGATGGCGGTCATGCCCTCGGGCACGCGCAGCGTCAGCGCACTGCCCATGGTCAGGGTGCCGCCGTTGGGAACATCACCAACGACCTTGAATACAGGTGTTGTGGAGCCGGGCTTCGTTTCCGGAAGCACGTTGCCGAATGCCTTGATGGTGGCAGCGGTCTTGCTGATAACGCTGGCTTCGGTCTCAGCACCGGGATAATCTCCCCAAATGCAGAACATCGCACCGGCGGGGTTGCTGATCTTGCCGCCCTGGAATGCGGTGTAGTCAAATCCGGCGGCCTTCGTGGGGCTGCACTGCCAGTCGCTCTTGCCAAGCACCCAGTAGTAGTCGCCGTGGGTATTGACCAGCTTGAAGCCCTTGCTTGCAAGGTCGGAAGCGGGCATCGGCGAATAGCTGTTCCAGCCGTTCGACCAATAGCAGATGATGATATCGGTGTCAAACTTACCGCTGGAGGTGTTGTTATTAAAGTAGATGCCGTCGTTGAACGCCATCGGCGTCATACCGGCGTTCTTGATCATCGCCGCGACGTCGTTGACATAAGTGACATAATAGCTGTATTTGCCGTCAGACTGGAGGTTGCCGAATCCCATGCTGCCACCGGTGAACTTGTCGTTCGCGTACTCGTCCGCGCCCATGTTAAAGAGCTGGCAGCCCTTACCGGCAAAGTAGGTGATGTACTTCTGGAGCAGCGCCTTCGTGAACGCCACGGCGGTATCATTGGTGACGTCAATGGTGCGGGCAGAGCCGTTGTAGGAGCAGTTCTTACCCGTCAGGCTCGAAGCTGCGGACAAAATGGCGTCCATGTGACCCGGCGTGTTGACGCAGGGAATCACGCCCATGCCCTTGGATGTGGCATAGTCAATGATGGTGTCCATCTCGCTCTGCGTCAGTTCGTCAACGTCGAAATTGTAGTAAGCCTCGTTGCCCGCGTGGATCGCGTCGGAGACCTGCTTGCTGGTGTAGGTCGTGCCGTTTACGGTCAGGCTCATGTCGTCCAGCAGGAGACGCAGGCCGTCATTGCCGACTGCAAGCTGAATATAATTGAAGCCAGCCGCAAAGGCGTTGTCGATAAGTGCCTTGATGCTGTCAACAGAATAATACTTTCTGCCGCAGTCAAGGAACATGATGCTGTAGTCGTAGCCATCGACCGCAGGTTTACTCTGCATCTCGACGGGCTCGGCTCTTTCGAAGAGCTGCTCGGTGTCCAGTTCGCCTGTCAGGTCCCACCCGTCGGCCAGAGCCGAAACGGGCAGAACGCCGACCATCAGGACAAGCACGAGCAGCAGGGAAAGAATTCTGGTCAGATTCTTTTTCATGGTATGCTCTCTCTCCTTACTCTTATGTGATGGCTTGTTTCAAAACAGTGATCTGACTGTGATAGACTCAGCGGCCGCCGAGACCGGCTGTGCCGTCAACGACTTCGCCGGGGTTCACGGCGGAGTTGGCGTCGGACCATTCACGCTCGAACTTCGCCCAGTCGCGGACGGGCAGCGGCGCGGTCCACTGTTCGTAATCGGTGATGGAGACGCGGTCATAGTCGTGGGAGTTGGTGGCCTCCTGCACAACGGCGTAGTACCACACGTTCTTGTCCATGTTGTCCGGCCAGGTGATCATGTCCTTCTCGGGCAGCAGACGATCCTTGTGCGGCGTGCGGCGCAGCGTGTTGTTGACGATCTTCATCGCCTCGGCGCGCGTGATCAGGTTGTTCGGACGGAACGTGCCGTCGGCGTAGCCGTTGACGATGTTCAGCTCGACGGCGAGGTTGATGTACTTGGTGTACCATGCGCCCGCCACGTCGGTGAAGTTGGTGCCGAGCGTCTGGTCAACGTTCACATCGAAGAAGCTGACCGCGATCTTTGCAAACTCGGCGCGGGTGATGCCGGCGTTCGGACGGAACGTGCCGTCGGGATAGCCGCTGATGACGCCCATGTTGGTCAGCGTGGAGATGGCATTGTTATACCATGCGGTGGCGCTGACGTCGGAGAAACTGTTGGTCTTGAACCAGTACTTGTTGCGGGACTCGTCCTTGAGCATCCGGAAGAAGATGGTCGCGACCTCGGCGCGCGTGACGTTGCGCTCGGGATGCACCATGCCGTCCTTGTAGCCGATGACGTAGGCAAAGTGGTCTTCCGTGTTCAGATCGCCCGGCGTGATGCTGCCGGAGGGCTTGGTCATGTCGGTGCGCTTGAGAAGCACGCGGACTTCATTCGAGACCCACTCGGTGATGTCGGCGTCATTGCCGAAGGCGAGCGTCTTTCTCCACTCGGGGTTCCCGGCGAGGCGTGCCGCGTGGGAAAGGTCGGTCGGGACATCGGCGGTGATGTAAGAGAACTCGCCGTCCACGGTGCCGTAGGCCTTGACGGTCTTCCACGTGAAGGCGTCGGTGGTGACGGTCTTGGCGACGTCATCGCGCACCTTCATTTCCGCAAGCGTGAGCTTGATCTCATGCTGCCAGTCGGAAACGGAGAAATCGGAGAACATGACGCGCTCCGCGCCGTAGCCCGCTGCGATCGCTTCGTCAAAGCCGTAGGCGCGGCTGCGGTCGGCGTAGACGATCAGCTCCATCGGGACGGTGATCGTGCCGCGCTGTGCCTCCGCCCATACGCGGTCAACGCTCAGCTCATACGTGAACACGCCGCCGTCCATGCTCACGAGCTTGTAGCTCAGCGACGGAATCGCGCGCGTGGCGCACGGCTTGAGGAACGTGCTGGTGAACGTGAAGGTCAGCGTGTCAGAGGAGGTGTCAAACTCCAGAAGCGACAGGTCAACGTTCATGTTGACATTGAACTGCGCATCATAGAGCTGCGCCTGACGCGGCTGGAGATACTCCGCCATGATGTCCGTCATTTGCAGCGTGGCGCTGTAAGTGATGTAGACATCCTTGCCGTCCGTGCGGTAGTCATGGACGCCGCTGCTTGTCTTTTGGGTGTTGTAGACCTGCGTGATCTCAACCGTTGCCAGCGAAGCCTTGGCCTCGTCTACGCCGACAGCCGATACGCAGATGCACAGCATCGAGACGATCATGACCAGCGCCAGAGCACAGGCCGTGAGCCTCTTTCCGTTAAACCAATGATTCATGATGACTCCCCCTCATACCTTATGAGATGTTCCGTGCGGCGCTGCGGATGCAAAAGGACGCCGCCCGTTTTTGTGGGCATAATACCCTACTTTGATTCAAGTGTATCATACCTCGAATTGGGACGAATTTCAAGGACGATTTTGGAAAATGATGCGTTTTTTATGAAAAAGTGGAAGACGCCGGAGCGCAAAATGTGGGCAAGACGCCACTTGCATCTTCCACAGAGTGTGGTATACTGTAAAAAGCGAATTTTTTGTAGGGAGGACGCTCCATGAACAGGAAAAAACGGACGGCTCTTTGGGTTCTGCTGGCGCTTGCCGCGGTGATCGGGGGGCTTTGCATCTGGCAGCGCGACAATCTTCGCGCGCTGGTGCTCTCGCGCAGCATGACGCAGGAGAAGTTTGCCGAGCAGATCTCCCAGCAGCAGGCAAAAACGGAACAGGCCGCGCAGGAGGCCGGTGTGACCGTCCGCCCGATGACGGAGGAGGAAAAAGAGCTGCTCCACAGCGGCGAGGAAGACCGCGACGCGCTCATTGACCGCCTTACGCAGGCGCAGAAGCCGAACCAGCCGCCGGAGCAGACAGAACAGGCTCCGCAGGAGCAGCCCGAGCAGCCTGACCCGCAGGCCGCGCTGCGCGCAGAGCTCAACAAATGCGTGGCAGAGGTCTATGTCATGGAGGCGGAGTATACCGGCTGGCTGGAACGCGCCAACCAGAGCGCCATCGATGAATTTACGGAGCTTCCCGAGGCAAAGCAGACCACATCCGCGAAATACGACATCGGCATGAAATATCTGTCGGAGGCACTGAAAAAGGAAAAAGAGTGCGACGCGAAGATGCAGGACGTCGAGACGCGCATCCGGGATCTTCTGACCCAGCTCGGTGAGAGCACCTCGCTTGCCGACGAGATCCACGCGGCATACACGGAGAAAAAGGCAACGCTGAAGGCGTATTACCTCGGCCTGCACTGATCGGACAAAACGGCGCGCAAAGCGCTGATAAGAACTTCTGCGGCGGCACGCATCCGGCTGGATGCGTGCCGCTGTATTTTTCTGCCGTGACGGGTGACTTTCTCTTGAAATTTGTATGAGAAATTGCTACAATATCAGGAAGATTCATTATGGAGAAGTATGCGTATGTTCCTTAAGTCACTGGAAATTCAGGGCTTCAAGTCGTTCCCCGACAAAACGGTGCTCCAATTCGGCAGCGACATCACCGCGATTGTCGGCCCGAACGGGAGCGGCAAGTCCAACATTTCCGACGCCATCAGCTGGGTGATGGGCGAGCAAAGCTCCAAGGCGCTGCGCGGCGCAAAAATGGAGGACGTCATCTTTGGCGGCACACAAAAGCGCTCCGCGGTCGGCTTCGCCGAGGCCACGCTCGTGCTGGACAATCAGGACGGCTCGCTCAAGCTCGAGACGCCCGAGGTCATGATCACCCGGCGGTATTACCGCTCCGGCGAGAGCGAATACTATATAAATAAGCAGTCCGCGCGTCTGCGCGACATTCATGAGCTGCTGATGGACACCGGCCTTGGCCGCGAGGGCTATTCCAACATCGGGCAGGGCAGGATCGACGAGATCCTCGCCGTCAAGAGCACCGACCGGCGCGAGATCTTTGAGGAGGCGGCGGGCATATCCAAGTGCCGCTACCGCCGCGAGGAGACCGAGCGCCGCCTTGCCGCGACCGAGGACAACCTCCTGCGTATCGGCGATAAGATCTCCGAGCTGGAGATGCAGGTCGAGCCGCTTCGCCAGCAGGCGGAAAAGGCGCAGAAATATCTCGTCCTGCGAGACGAGCTGAAGGGGTACGAGATCACGGTCTGGCTCGATTCGCTCGCGAAGATCGAAGCAAACGCGAAAAAAGCAGAGCAGGACTATGCCTCGGCGGCGTTCATTCTGGAGCAGGCGCACAATGAGCTCAGCTCACTTTATGCCGCCTCGGAGCAGCTTTCGCTCGAACTCAACCGCGAGAGTCTTGTGCTCGAGGAAAAGCGCGATGCCATTGCCGCCGCCGAACAGGAGCGCCAGCAGGTGCAGGCAGGACAGGCCGTTGTGCAGACGTCGATCGACAACACCGCAGAAAATATTGCGCGTGTGCGGCAGGAGCTGGCCGATCAGGAAAACCGGAGCGGCGGCATCGCCGGCCAGATCGCGGAGCAGCAGGCGCGCATTGCGCAGATCGGCGGCGAGCTTGCGCAGATCGATGAAAAGCTCCGCGCCGCAGCGGAAAAAAGCAAGGCACTGACCGATGCAAGCGGTGAAGCGGCGGAAAAGCTGGCCGCGCTGCGTGCAAACCACGCCCTCCTCACCACGGAGGCGGCAGGACGCCGCGCCGAGATCGTCAGCATGAAAACGGCGCTCTCGGACATCCTTGAGCGCAAGCGGACACTGAGCGCCGACCGCGAGGCGGCGCTGGCGCGGCAGAAAACTGTCGCCGATCAGGCTGCGGCGTGTGAAAAGAGCCTTGCCGCGGCACAGGAAAACGTGACGGCTGCGCAGAATATGATCGCCGGATACGCGCTTCGGCTCAAGGCGCGCGCGGACAAGCGCGACGCGCTCAAAAAACAGCTCTCCGACGCGGAGATCGGTCTGGACACGGCTGGATCGAAGCTGCGGATGCTGCGCGAGATGGAGCGCGACTACGAGGGCTTTTCCAAGGCGGTCAAGCTCGTGATGCAGGAGGCGGCGCGCGGCGCGCTCCGCGGCGTCCACGGGCCGGTGTCGGCGCTCATCCACACGGACGACGCCCTTACGACCGCCATCGAGACCGCGCTCGGCGCGGCAATGCAGAACATCGTGGTGGACAGCGACAACGACGGCAAGGCCGCCATTCAGCTTCTCAAGCGGCGCGACGCGGGCCGCGCGACGTTCCTGCCGCTCGGCTCCATCTCCGGAAGGCGGATGCCGGACGGGGAATTCCGGAGCCAGCATGGCTTTGTGGGCGTGGCGTCCGCACTCGTCACGTTTGACGGGAAATACGAAAGCATCGTGGAAAATCTGCTCGGCAGGACGGTCATCGCTGAAACGCTCGACGATGCGGTGCGCATGGCGCGCGCCTCCGGCAGCCGCGCACGGATCGTGACGCTCGACGGGCAGGTCATGAACCCCGGCGGAAGCATGACGGGCGGCTCCGCCTCGCGCAGCGCGGGCGTGCTGTCCCGTGCCAATGAGATCGAGCGTCTGGAAAAGCAGCGTGCCGAGCTTGAAAAACAGAAAAAAGCGCTTCAGCAGGCATATCAGGAGGCCGCCGAGAGCGCGGCAAAGACGGAATTTGAGCTGACGACCGTGCAGGGGCAGCTCCGCGAGGCGGAGGACGAAACGCTCCGCCGCACGGAGGAGCAGAAGCAGGTGCAGCTTTTGCAGCAGGCGCTGCGTGACAATCTGGAGAGCTACGAGGCCGAGCTTTCCCGCATCGAAAGCCGCAGCGGCGCGGACGAAGTGAGAATGCAGACGCTCGAAGCACTCGCGGCTGACGCGGCAGGCAGAGCGGAGGCGCTCGAGACGCAGATCGCGGGCATGGAGCAGGGGCAGAGCGCCGTCTCGGAGCAGACGGCAAAGCTGGCGGACGAGATCACCGCCCTGCGGCTGGACGAGGCCTCGAAAAACGCAGAACGCGAGAGCGCTCAGCAGAGCGTGCGGCAGCTGGAAAGCCTCTGCGAGGCGATGCAGGGCGACCGCGAGCAGAAGCTCGCGCTGATCGCCGGCTATGAAGCGCAGGTCGGAGCGCTGGAGGCGAAGCTTGAGGACTCCCGCAGGCAGGCCGAGCGCATGGCGCAGGAGATCGAGCAGAAGCGGGATCTGCTCCGCGAAGCGGTTGAGCACCGCGCCTCGATCGAGGCAAAGCGCAATCAGACCGAAAAGCAGGCGCAGGAGAAAAACCAGAGCATCCTGCTGATGGAGCGCGAATCGGCTCGTCTGGAGCAGAAAAAGGCGACGAGCGAGCTGGAGGAAAAACAGCTTCTCGACAAGCTGTGGGACGCCTACGAGCTGACGCCGTCCACCGCGCAGGCGGAGGCGGCCGAGGTTGAGAGCATCGCGGCGGCAAACAAGCGCATCACGGAGCTGCGGCGGAAGATCTCTGCCCTTGGCACGCCGAACCTCGGCGCGATCGACGAATTTGCGCGCGTGAACGAGCGTTATGAATATCTTGCCGGACAGCGCGACGACGTGCTGCACGCGCGCGGCGAGCTGGAGAGCATCGTCAGCTCCATCACAAATGAAATGACGGATATTTTTGTGCGCGAATTCGGGCGCATCAACGAGTATTTCGGCCAGACATTTACGGAAATGTTCGGCGGCGGCAAAGCCTCCCTTGTGCTGGAGGACCCGTCCCAGCCGCTGGAATGCGGCATCGAGATCCGCGTCCAGCCGCCCGGAAAGCAGCTCAAGACGATCACGCTCCTCTCCGGCGGCGAGAAGGCGTTCGTTGCCATCGCACTGTATTTCGCGATCCTGAAGGTGCGCCCGACGCCGTTTTGTATGCTCGACGAGATCGACGCGGCGCTGGATGACCGGAATGTGGAGCGCTTTGCGCTGTATCTGCGCAACCTGTGCAAGAAGACGCAGTTCATCGTCATCACGCACCGGCGCGGCACGATGGAGGCCTCCGACGTCCTTTACGGCGTCACGATGCAGGAGCAGGGTGTCTCGAAGATCCTGCACATCCGGCTTGGAGAAATGGAGCAGCAGCTCGGCATCACCGGCTGAGCGCTGACCAAATAGAGAAAGGAAGCAGAACATGGGCTTTTTTGACAAGATCAAACAGGGACTGAGCAAGACGGCCAGCTCCATCAGCAGCGTTTTCACCGCGTCCGAGCTGGACGACGATTTCTATGACGAACTGGAGGAGAGCCTCATCCTCGCAGACCTCGGCGTGGACACCACGACGAAGGCCGTCGAGCGGCTGCGGAGCGCTGCAAAGGAACGCCACCTGAAAACGGCGGAGGAGGCGCGCGCATGTCTGCGCGAGATCCTCGCCGACATGCTGAACGTCGGCAGTCCGGCGCTGAGGCTCGACACCAAGCCGTCTGTCGTGCTGGTCATCGGCGTCAACGGTGTCGGCAAGACCACGACCATCGGCAAGATCGCAAACCAGCTCCGCACGGAGGGAAAAAAGGTGCTTTTGTGCGCTGCGGATACCTTCCGCGCGGCGGCGGCAGACCAGCTTGAGATCTGGGCGGAGCGCGCACATGCGGACATCATCCGTCAGGACGAGGGCGCAGACCCCGCAGCGGTCGTCTTTGACGCCATCGCGGCGGCAAAGGCACGCGGCGCGGACGTCATTCTCTGCGACACGGCAGGACGGCTGCACAACAAGCAGAATCTTATGAATGAGCTCGGCAAGATCTCGCGCATTTTGTCGCGCGAGCTGCCGGAGGCGTCGAAGGAGGTCCTTCTGGTGCTGGACGGCACGACCGGCCAGAACGGCCTCATTCAGGCAAAGCAGTTCCAGGAGATCGCGGGCGTGACAGGCATCGCCCTCACAAAGCTCGACGGCACGGCCAAGGGCGGCATTGTGGTCGCCGTGGCGGACGCGCTGCAGATCCCGGTCAAATACATCGGCGTGGGCGAGAAGATGGACGATCTGATGCCGTTTGACGCCGAAAACTTTGTCCGGGCGCTGATCGGATGACGGAGGCGAGACGGATGAAGGCGGTACTTGCAAGTCAGAACGCACACAAGCTGAAGGAAATTCAGGCCATTCTCTCCGGCCTCGGCGTCGAGGTCGTGCCGGAGTCTGCGCTGGGGCTCGACATCGACGTGGACGAAAACGGCGCAACGTTCGAGGAAAACTCCCGCCTGAAGGCGGAAGCGGTCATGCGCGCGGCAGGTATGCCGGCGATCGCGGACGATTCCGGTCTGATGGTCGATGCGCTGGACGGTGCGCCGGGCGTGCATTCGGCGCGCTACGGCCCGAAGGGGCACGCGGGGACTGATGATGAGCGCACTGCATTTTTGCTGGAGAACATGAAAAATGTGCCGGACGAGGCGCGCACGGCGAAATTCGTCTGCGTCATCACCTGCCTCTGGCCGGACGGACGCGAGATCGTGGCGCGCGGCGAGTGCTGCGGCCGGATCCTGCACGAAAAGCACGGCGCGGGCGGCTTCGGCTACGATCCGGTGTTTTACCTGCCGGAGTATGGCATGACGTATGCCGAGCTTCCGGCGGAAAAGAAGAACGACATTTCGCACAGAGGATGCGCGCTGCGTGAATTTGTGCGCCTTTATAAGGAGAAGCATTATGATGACAAGTAAAGAGCGCGCGGAGCTGCGCGCACAGGCAAACACGCTCGACGCCATCCTGATGGTCGGCAAGGGCGGCGTGTCCGAGACGCTCGTGGCAGAGGCGGAAAAGCTCCTCGACGCACGTGAGCTGGTCAAGGGACGGGTGCTCGAGTCGGCGCTGATGTCGGCGCGCGAGGTCTGCGACGTGCTGTGCGAGCAGACCGGAGCCGAGGGCGTTCAGGTCGTGGGCAGCAAGTTCGTGATCTACCGCAAGTCCGAAAAGCTCGAGCGCGAGCGCAAGGCGCAGGCGCAGCCGAAGGCGGCAAAGCCCGCAAAGAAGAAGGTCAATCCGGTCAAGCAGGGCATCCGCAACCGCCGCAAGGCGGCCAAGGAGGAGCGCGAGCGCCGCGATAAGTACTTCCATGACGCGGCGGTGCAGGCCGCCATCGAACGCAGAAAGCAGCAGAGCCGCGGAGAATAAGGAGACAGACAGTGGCAAGGATCGGCATTTACGGCGGGAGCTTCAACCCGCCGCACCTCGGTCACATCCGCGCAGCGCAGGAAACGCGCCGCCGCCTCCGGCTCGACCGCGTGATCCTCATCCCCGATGCTGTGCCGCCGCACAAGACGCTCGCGGCCGGCTCGCCGGACGCAAAGACGCGGCTGGCGCTCGTCCGCCTTGCGGTCGAGGGCTGCGAGGGGCTTGAGGTCAGCGACATCGAGCTGCGGCGCGACGGGCCGAGCTATACCGTGGATACTTTGCGCCAATTGCACACACAATACCCGCAGGACGAGCTTTTCCTCCTGATGGGGACGGATATGTTTCTGACGTTTGACCAGTGGCGCGGGCCGGACGCGATCGCACAGATGGCGGCGCTCGTGTGCATGTACCGCACGGAAAAGAGCGGCGCGCTTGCGGCGGAGCTTCAGGAAAAGGCGCAGCTTCTGCGCCGGACGCTCGGCGCGCGCGTGGAATTTGCGGAAAATGACGCGCTGGAGCTGTCCTCGACGCAGGCGCGGCGGCTGATCTTCTTCGGCTGCGGCGCGCAGTGTGTGCCGCAGGCGGTGTTTCGCGAGATCGAGCGCCTTGGGCTGTACGGGCTTGGCGGCAGCCGCCGCGGGCTTTCACTGGAGGCGCTCATGGAGGTCTGCCGGCCGCTCTACAAGCCGAAGCGCTGGCTTCACGCGCTGGGGTGCAGCGAAACGGCGGCGCAGCTTGCGCGGCGCTACGGCGCTGCCGCAGCGGACGCGCGGCGCGCGGGCATCCTGCACGACGTGACCAAGGCGCTGACGGATGCGGAGCAGATCGCGCTTTGCGAGCAGTTTGCCATTGCGCTCACACCCTCCGAGCGGGAAAGCCCATGGCTTTTGCACGCGAAGACAGCGGCATGGGCGGCGGAGCATATTTTCGGAGAGGAACCGGAGATTTGCAGCGCCATCCGCTGGCACACAACGGGAAGAGCCAATATGACCACGCTGGAAAAGATCGTCTACATCGCTGATTATACGGAGCCGAACCGCAGTTTTCCGGGCTTGGAGGACGTGCGCGATGCGCTGGAGCGCGATCTGGACGAGGGCGTTTTGCTGGGACTTGAGACGTCGATCCGACATTTGCAGGCGCAAGGCCGCCCTGTGGAGCAGGCTTCCGTGAAGGCGAGAGAATTCCTTCTGGAGCAGGGAGTCTGTGTGGATGAAATTTTACGGCGGCAGGCGGAACGCGGCATATCTGAGAAAACAACATAAAAAACGGGCCATGGGCGCTGCGCAGCGAGGGCTGCTCGGCGTTCTGGCGTCGGCTGCGCTGCTGGCGGCCGCGTGGACGGCGCTGTATAAAACGGCTGTCCGCCCCGTTCCGATCCGGGCGGCGCAGGCCGGGCCGGAGCGGGAGCAGACGGCAGAGCCGGGGGCAAATGCGGAGGCCAGCGTGCAGCGGCGCAGCGAGGTACCCGCCTGCCGGAAACAGGGCGTATATAATATTCTCCTTTGCGGCATGGACGCAGACGGCCTGCGTACCGATACGATCATGATCGCGCACCTGGACGAGCACACGGGCAAAACGGCGCTCGTGAGCGTCCCGCGCGACACGCCGGTCGAAGCGGAGGACGGGAGCCTGATGAAGATCAATGCCGTCTACGCAGGCGGCGGAGCGGGCGGCATGGCACGCCTGCAAAAGCGCCTTGCCGCGCTGACCGGCTTTGAGACGGACGGCTATGTGCTCATAGACATGGACGCATTTGAGGCGGCAGTCGATCTGCTGGGCGGCGTGGAATTTGACGTGCCGCAGGACATGGATTATACAGACCCCGCACAGGGGCTGGAGATCCATCTTCGCGCCGGAAGACAGCTTCTCGGCGGCGAGCAGGCAATGCAGCTCGTCCGCTACCGCAAGGGCTACGCGATGCAGGACATCCGCCGCACCGAGGTGCAGCAGGAATTTCTGCGGGCGCTGGCAAGGCGCTGCCTTTCACCGCAGAGCATCGGAAGGCTGCCGGAGCTGCTTTCGATCGTGCGGCAGAGCGTCACGACCGATCTCAGTCTCGGAAATTTCCTGTATTTTGCGCAGGCGCTGCACACATGCGGTGTTTCGGAGCTGTATTGCTGCACGCTTGCGGGCGAGGGCGTGACGGTAAACGGCGTGAGCTATTATCCGCTCTATGAGGGCAGGCTCCTCGAGACGGTGAACGCCCATCTCAATCCCTATGACGCGCCGCGCACAAGCGCGGATGTGCGCGTCATCACGCCGCAGCGGGTCGGGATGTATCAGAAGCCAGAGACAAAACAGAAGCAAACCCCGCCGGAGAAAGCTCCGGCAAGGACGGAAATACAGCCGCTGCCCAACGACCCGGCACTCTGGTCGTGAGGGACGGAAGAAAGGAAGAAAACGATATATGATTACGGCAAAAGAAGTTGCAAAGCTCGCGGTCAAGGCGCTCGACAGCAAAAAGGGCATCGATCTCAAACTCCTGGAGATCACCGACGTCTCCACACTGGCGGATTATTTCCTGATCTGCACGGCAAGCTCCAGCACCCATGTACGCACGCTCTGCGATGCGGTGGAGGAGGCCATGGACACGGCGGGCGAGCCGATGGTCGGCCGCGAGGGTCATCGCGGCGGCACATGGGTCGTTCTGGACTACGGCTGCGTGGTCGTGCATGTCTTTACCGAGGAGACGCGCGCGTTTTATGATCTCGAGCGCCTGTGGCAGGACGGCAAGGAGGTCAGCCTGATCTCCGTTCTGAATGAAAATTGAGCCGTATGGCTTGACAAATCCCGCCGGGACTCGTAGAATACTACCGAACTACAATAGGACAAAAGCTGTGAAGGGAAAAAGGCATCGAGCCCGTTTTTCAGAGAGCCGGCGGCTGCTGTGAGCCGGCAAACGGACGATTCTATACTGGCCCCAGAGCTTCCCGCCTCAACAGGGCGGGGCGCGTGGCTGCGTAAAAGGCCGCTGAGAGGCGCTCTGCGCCTGAATCAGGGTGGTACCGCGTAAATTACGCCCCTGACCGAGTGATCGGTCGGGGGCGATATTTTTTAGGAGAGCAACATGAAATACGATTTTGAAGCCATTGAAAAGAAATGGCAGGAAAAGTGGGAGCAGACCAAGCCCTATACCGCCGTCACCGGCGAGGAAAAGCCGAAATTCTACGGCCTGATCGAGTTCCCGTATCCCTCGGCGGCCGGCCTGCACGTCGGCCATCCGCGCCCATTCACCGCAATGGACATCATCTGCCGCAAAAAGCGGATGGAGGGCTACAATGTCCTCAACCCGATCGGTTTTGACGCCTTCGGCCTGCCGACCGAGAATTTCGCCATCAAGAATCACATCCATCCTGCCATCGTCACCAAGCGGAACATCGAAAACTTCACGCGCCAGCTCAAGATGCTGGGCTACGGCTTCGACTGGGACCGCGTGGTCGATACCACCGACCCGAATTACTACCGCTGGACGCAGTGGATCTTCCTGCAAATGTACAAGCACGGTCTTGCCTATAAGACCACCATGCCCGTCAACTGGTGCACGAGCTGCAAGTGCGTCCTGGCAAATGAGGAGGTCGTCGAGGGCGTGTGCGAGCGCTGCGGCGCGCCGGTCATCCGCAAGGAAAAGAGCCAGTGGATGCTCCGCATCACAAAGTATGCCGACCGCCTGATCGACGATCTCGATCTGGAGGGACTGGACTACGTCGAGCGCGTCAAGACGCAGCAGAAAAACTGGATCGGCCGCTCCACCGGCACCGAGGTCACCTTCAAGACCAGCATCGGAGACGACATCACTGTCTACACCACCCGTGTCGATACGCTGTTCGGCGTGACCTACACCGTCATCTCTCCCGAGCATCCAATGCTCAAAAAGTGGAAGGACCGGATCGGCAACTGGGCGGAGGTCGAGGCCTATCAGCAGGCGGCTGCCCGCAAGTCCGACTTTGAGCGGGGCGAACTGAACAAGGACAAGACCGGCGTGCGTCTTGAAGGCGTCGAGGCCATCAATCCGGCGACGGGAAAGGCCGTTCCGATGTTTGTCTCTGACTATGTGCTTATGAGCTACGGCACCGGCATCGTCATGGGCGTTCCGGGCCATGACCAGAGAGACTGGGACTTTGCGACCAAGTTTGGCCTGCCCATCGTCGAGGTCGTGAAGGGCGGCGACATCACCAAGGGCGCCTTCACGCTGAAGGACGACACCGGCATCATGGTCAACTCCGGTCTGCTCAACGGCATGACCGTCAAGGATGCCATCCCCGCGATGAAGCAGTACGCCATCGAGCAGGGCTGGGGCAAGGAAAAGGTCAACTACAAGCTCCGCGACTGGGTCTTCTCCCGCCAGCGCTACTGGGGCGAGCCGATCCCGATGGTGAGCTGCCCGAAGTGCGGCTGGGTGCCCGTTCCGGAGGATCAGCTTCCTGTTGTTTTGCCGCAGGTCGACAGCTATGAGCCGACCGATGACGGCGAAAGCCCGCTGTCCAAGATGACCGACTGGGTGAACACCACCTGCCCGTGCTGCGGCGGCCCCGCCAAGCGCGAGACCGACACCATGCCGCAGTGGGCCGGCTCCTCGTGGTATTATCTGCGCTATATGGATCCGCACGATGAAAACGCACCTGTTTCCAAGGAAGCCGAGCGCTACTGGGGCCCGGTTGACTGGTACAACGGCGGCATGGAGCACACGACGCTGCACCTGCTGTATTCCCGTTTCTGGCACAAGTTCCTGTACGATATCGGCGTTGTTCACACGAAGGAGCCGTATGCCAAGCGCACCAGCCACGGCATGATCCTCGGCCAGAACCCGCACTATGTCGGAAACGTCTCGACGGAAGAAGAAAAGCAGGCGCTCATTGCCAAGTACGGCAATCAGGCGCTGCGTCCGGCGGTCAAGATGTCGAAGTCGCTCGGCAATGTTGTGAATCCTGACGACGTTGTCAAGGCCTACGGCGCGGACACGATGCGCCTTTACATCATGTTCATCGGCGATTTTGAGAAGGTCGCAACGTGGTCTGACGATGCGGTCAAGGGCTCGAAGCGCTTCCTCGACCGCTGCTGGAACCTGATGGACATTGCGCAGGACGATGAAAAGCCGTCTGACAAGAATGCGCCCATCCTCCACAAGACCATCCGCAAGGTCACGCAGGACATCGACGAGCTGAAGATGAACACCGCCATCGCGGCGCTCATGACGATGGTGAACGAGCTGTACGCAAACGGCCTGACGAAGGGCGATCTGGAAGCGCTGCTGCGGATGCTCAGCCCGTTCGCGCCGCACATGGTCGAGGAAATGTGGGAGCTGGAGGGCTTTGCGAAGAAGTACGGCAAGATGGCCATGCAGATGTCGTGGCCGGAGTACGACGAGAGCAAGACTGTCGCTTCCACCGTCGAGATGGCGGTCCAGGTGCTCGGCAAGCTCCGCGGCACGGTCGTGATGCCGGTGGACAGCGAGCAGGATGCCGTCGTCGCCGAGGCGCTCAAGCAGGAGAAGGTCGCACGCCAGTGCGAGGGCAAGCAGATCGTCAAGGTCATCTATGTCCGCAACAAGCTGGTCAATCTGATCGTGAAGTAAGCGAGGGCACTGCAAAGCTTTCAGATTTTGACGATTTCTTTGAAAAAAATCTTGACAAGCGGCATGGCTGCGACTATAATAATCAAGCCAATGAGTGGCCCTGAAAGCAATCTGGATCTAGCCGGTTGCGTCGGAGGGAGGGAAAACGATGTCTGAAGTTCGCGTCAAGGAAGGCGAGTCCTTGGAAAATGCTCTCAAGCGGTTCAAGCGCAGCTGTGCAAAGGCTGGCGTTATCGCTGAAGTCAAGAAGAGAGAACATTATGTGAGCCCCAGCCTGAAGCGTAAGCAGAAGTCTGAAGCTGCTCGCAAGAACAGAAAGAAGTTCTATTGATTCCTTTCTTCCTATTTGATAACGAGCGAAAGGCTCTCTGCTTTTGCAGAGAGCCTTTTTTATTTTGCGTTCAGGGCTGCGTGCAGTTGTCATAATACATCTGTCTCCGGCGGAAGCAGCAGTACATGCGCAGCGCCGCAGTCCTCCGCCAGCCGGAGCTTTTCCGCAATGCTCTCCTGCGTGTCAAAGAGATACAGTCCATCCCTGCCGCAATACGCCGCGCGGCAGTACATGCAGCAGAGCGCGCGGCTGAACACCGGCGCGTCGAGCTGTGTCAGGCGGTCTTCCGCCTCCGGCGATACGCGCAGACCCTCGCCGGACGGGCAGGGGAGCGTGAAAAAGCGCGACAGCGGGCGGACGATGAGCCAAAGCCGTCCGCCGAAGGCCTCCTGCGCAGCCGTGAGGCGCGCACGAAGCGTGCCGCAAAAGAGCTCGGAGGACAGATAGACCGGGTTTTCCGGAAAACGCGCTGCAAGCGCTTCCGGGATCAGCGTCCGGGTACAGACCGGAAGACGCGCCGGACGGCGCTCGTCCAGATAAAACACACAGCCGGAGAAGCCTTCCTCCGGCAGAGCCTCGCCCGGGACGAGCATCACCTCTCCGGTGAGTGCTCCGCCGGGGCGCGCCTGCCCCACGACGGTGAATGCGCTGCGCTCGCTCTGCGCCTCCGGCGGAAAAGAAAAAAGCATCAATAGACAAAACGCCTCCTGCGTGCTATACTGTTCATGTATTGATTCTATGATCCCGCAGGAGGAGCCATGCCTTTTTCTCTGATCCCGGATTTGATCCTTCCGGCACTGACCGACCTGACGCCGCAGCTGCTGCGTGCGCGCGGGATCGGGCTGCTGCTGATGGATTTTGACAACACCATCGTTCCGTATACGACCGATGTTCCGACCGAGCCGATGCAGCGCTGGCTGCGGGAGATGCAGGAAAGCGGCATCCGGCTGTGCGTCGTCTCCAACAGCAAAAAGCCCCGCGTACAGGTCTTTTGCCGGGAATACGGCCTTGCGTGCATCACACACGCGAAAAAACCGTTCCAGCGCGGCATCTGTGCCGCAAAAGAGCAATACGGCCTTCCTCCCGCGCAGATGGCGCTCGTTGGCGACCAGATCTATACCGATGTGCTCGGCGCGAACTGCGGCGGGCTGACGTCGATTCTGGTACGCGCCATTGACAATCATAACTTCTGGCTGAAGCTGCGGCATGTTGCCGAGCTGCCATTTATAGCCATAGGAAAAAGGAGGATACATCATGAAAAACCTTGATAAGATGAAGTCTCTGCTGGAGTCCGGCGAGGTGGACGCACTGCTCCTGACGAGCGAGGTCAACCGCCACTATGCCGCGCGCTACAACATCGCAGAGGGCGTTGCGCTCGTTTGCCGCAACAATGCCTATTACTTCACCGACAGCCGCTACATCGAGGCTGCGGAGAAGAATCTGCCTGACTTCACGGTCCGGATGGTCGACCGCGAGCATCCTTATACCAAGCTCCTGAACGAGGCCATCGAGGCCGAGACGGTCAAGACGCTTGGCTTTGAGGAAAACTATCTGACCTACAACGAATACACCTCCTACAACACGAAGCTCAATGTCGTGCTCAAGCCGTATCAGGAGAAGATCAGCGCCTTCCGCGGCAGCAAGGAAGACTGGGAGCTGGAGCTGATGCGCAAGGCACAGGAGATCACTGACCTGACCTTCAGCCAGATGTGCGAGATCGTCAAGCCCGGCATGACCGAAAAAGAGGTCACGGCAGAGCTGATCTACCGTCTGTATAAGAACGGCGGCGAAGGCCTGTCCTTCCAGCCCATCGTTGTCTCCGGCCCCAACACCAGCATGCCGCACGGCGTTCCCGGCGAGCGTGTGCTGCAGTACGGCGACTTTGTCACGATGGACTTCGGCTGCCTGTATAAGGGCTACTGCTCCGATATGACCCGCACCGTCGCGCTCGGCTTTGTCACCGAGGAGATGGACAAGGTCTACAACACCGTCCTTCAGGCGCAGCTCGCCGGCATCGCCGCAACGAAGGCGGGCGTCCCCGGCAAGGACATCGACGGCGCGGCGCGCAAGGTCATCACCGATGCGGGCTACGGCGAGTATTTCGGCCACGGCTACGGCCACAGCCTCGGCCTCGAGATCCATGAGGCCCCCAACGCCAACCTCGGAAACGACAAGCCGATGCCTGTCGGCGCGGTCTGCTCCGCAGAGCCGGGCATCTACCTCCCGGGCAAGTTCGGCGTCCGCATCGAGGATGTGACCATTCTCACCGAGGACGGCAGAGAAGTGATCACAAAGAGCCCGAAAAATTTGATTATTTTGTGAGAATAGCTTGAAAAAAACGCGGCTTTGTAGTAAAATCTAAAAAAGCTATTGCGTATAAGCGATTCTATTAGATGGAGGAAACAATATGGCAACCATTACTGCCGGTGATTTCAGAAACGGCAAGACCTTTGAGATGGACGGCAAGATCATGCAGGTCGTCGAATTCCAGCATGTCAAGCCCGGTAAGGGCGCTGCATTCGTCCGTACCAAGATGAGAAACGTTGTGACCGGTGCTGTCACTGAAACTTCTTTCAACCCGACTGCAAAGTTCGAGGAAGCGTTCATCGAGCGCAAGGACTATGAGTACAGCTACAACGATGGCGACCTGTACTACTTCATGGACCAGGAAACCTACGACATGATCCCGCTGAACAAGGACGTTCTGGATGACTCCTTCCGTTTCATCAAGGAAAACACCCCCTGCAAGCTGCTGAGCTACAAGGGCAACGTCTTTGGCGTTGAAACTCCGAACTTTGTGGAGCTGGACATCATCAAGGCCGATCCGGGCGTCAAGGGCGACACGGCGACCAACGTCACCAAGCCCGCGATCGTCGAGACCGGCGCTGAGGTCAAGGTGCCTCTGTTCATCAACGAGGGCGACCGCGTTCAGATCGACACCCGCACGGGTGAATATCTGGGCCGTGCCAAGGGCTGATCGTCAATCAACTGTCCGACGCAACTGAAAGGAGAACAACATGACTCTTTCCGAAAAAGCTGCATACCTCAAGGGCCTGATGGATGGGCTGAAGCTCGACACCGAGAAGGATGAAAACAAGGTGCTTGCCGCGGTCGTGGACATGCTGTCCGATATCGCGGAAAACGTCGCCGATCTCGAGGACGTGGTCGATACCATCTCCGACGAGCTTGACTGCATCGAGGAAGATCTCGACGCCATCGATGATTATCTTCTGGATGATGAGGACTACGACGAGGATGAGGACGACGAGGACTACGAAGACGTAGACGACGACTATGATTTCGGCGGCGAGACGCTGTACGAGGTCAAGTGCCCCACCTGCGGCGAGGAGATCACCATCGACGAGGAAATGCTCGACGAGGGCTCCACGACCTGCCCGAACTGCGGCGAAGAGCTGGAGTTCGAGATGGAAGAAGAGGACGACGAGGATCAGTGATCCGTTCCCTGAAAGCGTAAAAAATCCGCCGGTGAAGCAATTCACCGGCGGATTTTTTCATGCTATCAGAATGCTGCTGTCAGGCGTTTTTCTCAGCGGCGAGCTTTTCCTTGGCCTGAAGGAGCGCCTGCGCGAGCTGATCGGGGCAGGAGGTCGGCTTTGCGCCGCAGTGGATGCCCTGCACACGCGAGATCACTTCATCGACCGGCATCCCCTCTACGAGACGGCTGAGACCCTGAAGGTTGCCGTTGCAGCCGCCGATGTATTCCAGATCGTGCACGATGCCGTCGTCAATGTCAAAGAGGATCTTGCTGGAGCAGGTGCCGCTTGTTTTGTACTCGAATTTCATATGGTTTCTCCTTCAACGATTATTCTGTCAGGTCGCAAAGCGACGAGTTTACATAATTTATCAGCGCATCCGGCGCCAGCAGGATCTGGCAGCCGCGGCAGCCGGCAGAAACGCCGATCTCATCGTAGAACTGCGCCGTTTCATCAAGAAATGTCGGAAACGCCTTTTTCATGCCGATGGGGCTGCATCCGCCGCGCACATAGCCGGTCAGCGGCAGAAGCTCCTTCACGTGGATCAGCTCCACTTTTTTGTCGTGCGCGGCCTTTGCCGCTTTTTTCAGATCCAGCTCGCAGCAGACCGGGATGCAGAATACCAGATAGCCGTTTTTTTCTCCGCGCGCGACGAGCGTTTTGAAGATCTGCTCCGGCGGCATGCCGATGGCAGCGGCGGCGTGCATCCCGCCGAGATCGCTCTCGTCAAATTCGTACTCGGCGGTGCGGTATGGGATCTTCGCGGCGTCGAGAAGGCGCATGACGTTGGTTTTGTTCATGGCAAAGCCTCCTTCTGCCGAGATTATAGCCGATTTTTTGCGGTGTTGCAAGCGAAAGTTTTGCCGTTGCTGAGCCGGGCAAGCGCGGTCTGTCTGCGCGGCAATGCGGATTGTTTTCCCGTTTCCGGCAGATACTATTCTCTGAAATCTGATTTTGGAGGGACCTTGCATGGCGGAGGACAAACAGGAGCAGATCGTCGATCTCGGTGCGGCGACTACGCGCTCAAGCCGCGGCGCGATCTACACGCTGACGATCATCGGGCAGATCGAGGGGCATCAGACGCTGCCGGAAAATGTAAAGACGACAAAATATGAGCATGTCATCCCGCTGCTGGCGGCGGTGGAGGAGAGTGAGGAGATCGACGGCCTTTTGCTGCTTCTCAACACGGTGGGCGGCGACATTGAGGCAGGACTTGCCATCGCGGAGCTGATCGCCGGGATGAAGAAGCCGACGGTCTCGCTGGTACTGGGCGGCGGTCACTCGATCGGTATCCCGCTGGCGGTCTCGGCGAAAAAGAGCCTGATCGTGCCGACGGCCAGCATGACCGTCCATCCGGTGCGCATGACGGGGCTTGTGGTCGGCGCGCCGCAGACCTTCCTGTATTTCCAGCGCATTCAGGAGCAGATCGTGAATTTTGTGACGAAAAACTCGCGGATCACGCGCGAAAAATTCCTGAACTATATGATGGCGACGGACGAGCTCGCGACGGACGTCGGAACGGTCGTCTACGGGCGTGAGGCGGTGGCGTCGGGCATGATGGACCGCATCGGCAGTCTCTCGGACGCGCTCGACTGCCTGCACCGGCAGATCGGGCAGGGCAAAAAGCGCACCGGAAAAAGGCAGGCCTCTGAATAGGCACGGCGCGCCGCGCGGGAAAAAGGGGCTTCCATTTGCGCCGCGAATCATGTATAATACAATCGCTTATGGCGCTTTCGCGAAGGTGGGGGCGCGTAAAAAACGGACTGCCGCAGGCGTGGAGGTGGGTTGGAATGTATCAGGCGCTCTATCGGAAATACCGGCCGCAGACGTTCTCCGACGTGGTCGGTCAGCGAAGCGTCACCGAAACGCTCCGCGCGCAGATCACGGGCGGAAAGCTCAGCCATGCGTACCTGTTTACCGGTACGCGGGGCACGGGCAAGACCTCCTGCGCCAAAATTCTGGCGAAAGCGGTCAACTGTGAGGACCCGCAGGACGGAAATCCCTGCAACCACTGCGCGGCGTGCCGCGCCATCGACGCCGGAAGCTGCATGGACGTGCAGGAGATCGACGCCGCCTCCAATAACGGCGTGGACAGCGTCCGCATTCTGCGGGACGATGCCATCTATACGCCCGGCGAGGTCAAAATGCGCGTGTACATCATCGATGAGGTACACATGCTCTCGACGGCTGCGTTCAACGCGCTGCTGAAGATCATTGAGGAGCCGCCTGCGCACCTGCTGTTCATTCTGGCGACGACCGAGCTGCACAAGGTCCCGGCGACCATTCTCTCCCGCTGCCAGCGGTTTTCTTTCCGGCGGCTTTTGCAGGAGGACATCGCCTCGCGCATCAACTTTGTTGCCTATCAGGAGCATATCGAGATCGAGCCGGACGCCGTGCAGCTTCTGGCGCGGCTGGCAGACGGCGCGCTGCGCGACGGACTGAGCCTGCTCGACCAGTGTGCTTCGGCGGCAAGCGGCACGGTCACGGCGGAGCTGGTCGACCGGACGCTCGGCCTTGCGGGCGAGCGAAAGGCGGCGGAGATCTTTGCTGCCGTGGCGGACAAAAACGCCGCGCGCGCACTGGAAATATTTTCGGGGCTGTATGCCTCCGGCAAGGACATTGCGGCGATGGTCGACGAGCTTTGCTCGCTCTCGCGCGACCTGCTGATGCTGAAGACTGCGCCGAAAAGCGGCCTTTCCATGCTGACCGGCGTCTGCACCGACAAGGAGGCCATGGCGCTTCTCGACCGGTTCTCTCCGGCGGAGCTGCTGCGTGCCACGGCGCTTTTGCAGCAGACGGCGGCGGGCTTCCAGAAAAGCGCCAACCGGCGCGTGGACGCGGAGCTGTGTCTGCTCCAGATGTGCCAGCCGCAGCTTTCATTCGACGCGCAGGCGCTCAGCGCGCGCATCGGGCGCGTGGAGGAGCAGCTCGCCTCCGGCGCATTCACAGCGGCGCCGCGAAGCGTGCAGAAGGCCGCACTCCCGGAGGATGTGGTCGATGACGAGCGGCCGCCGCTTCCGGATGATGCGGACGATCCGCTGCGCGGCATGATGCCGGACGGACAGCCGGGGCAGGCTGCGCCGCAGAGGGCGGCTTCTGCCGCAAATGACACGGCCTTCTGGCCGGATCTTGTGCAGAGCCTTCGGGCGGAGCTGAGCGTGCGCGAGCGCGGCTTTTTTACCCCGAACGGGCCGGTGCACCCGGTTTTGAAGGACGACACGCTGACGCTTGCGGCGGACACGGATTTTGTCCTGAACATCATCCGCAAGCCTGCGGTTCAGGAGCTTGTGCAGAAAAAAGCCTCCGCCGCGCTCGGACGGCCCATCGCCGTGCGCTTTGCGCGGAAGGATCAGGTCAGCGAAAACGGAAATGACCCCATGGATGCGCTGGTCGCCTTCGGCGGGCAGCATAACGATATTTTCACGATCAAGTAAAAGGAGATACAACAATGGCTAAGGGCGGTTATCGCGGCGGCATGCCGATGGGCATGGGCGGCAAGAATCAGATGCAGATGATGAAGCAGGCGCAGAAGATGCAGCAGGATCTTCTGAAGATGCAGGAGGAGATGGAGTCGCGCGAGTATGAGGCGACGGCCGGCGGCGGCGTCATTACGGCGGTCGTCAGCGGCAAGCGCGAGCTTGTACGCGTGAACATCGATCCCGAAGCGGTCGATCCCGACGATGTGGAAATGCTTCAGGACATGATCGTTGCGGCGGTCAACGAGGCGATGCGCAAGGCCGAGGCCGACTCCGCTTCCTCGATGTCGAAGCTGACCGGCGGGCTCAATCTGGGCGGCCTGTTCTGAGATGCGCGGATTTCCTGCCGCAATGGAGCGGCTGACCGAACAGTTCGCGCGTCTGCCGGGCATTGGCGGAAAAACAGCGCAGAGGCTGTCATTCTACATACTCTCGCTTCCGGCGGAGGAGGCGCAGGCGTTCGCGGACGCGATCGTGGACGCAAAAAAAACGGTGCGCCTTTGTCCGGTCTGTCAGAATCTGACCGATCAGGACCTGTGCGACATTTGCGCCGACCCGCAGCGCGACCAGAGCAAGATCTGCGTCGTGGCGGAGCCGAAGGATGTGCTGGCGATGGAACGGGCGCGGGAATATACCGGCGTCTACCATGTGCTGCACGGCGTGATCTCACCGCTCAACCATGTCGGACCGGACGACATCCGCATCCGGGAGCTCCTCACGCGCGTGGGCGAGGGAAATGTGGAGGAGATCATCATGGCGACCAATCCAGACACCGAGGGGGAGGCGACCGCGATGTATATCTCCCGCCTCCTGCGGCCGATGGGCGTCCGGGTGACGCGGCTGGCTTACGGCATCCCGGTCGGCAGCCAGCTGGAATATGCCGACGAGGTGACGCTCCTGCGTGCGCTGGAGGGACGGCGCGAGATCTGAGCCGCCAAAGGAGAGGGCAACATGCTTGGTAAAGAAGAAAACTGGTTTCAGAAGAACAGAGGCTTCATTCTGGGCTTCGCAGTCGTGGTGCTGGTGCTGAACGTCGTGCTGGCGCTGCTGCTCCCGTCACAGAAGGCGGTCACGTTTGACGGCGCCGTGACGGAATACGCCGTTCAGGACGAGTCCTTTTCGCGCGCCCATACGCTCAGGCTGGAGGGCGTGCTCACGGCAAGGGCTTTCCACCCGACGTTCTTTTACGGCTCCATGGAGCTGGACGGCGCAAAATGGGAGCTGACAGGCGAGCATGGCAGCGACGGCTGGCGGCTGGAGATCGCACAGACGGAGGGAACGCTGCACCTCGCGGAGGTACAGGCTGAGCGCGACTGGAGTACAGTTGTCCTCCTGCTTGCGGAGGACGGCGAAACGGACGTGCATTTTATTTCTGTCCATGCCGGAAACCGCACAGCCGCTTTGCGGAGCTTTCAGAGCTATAAATGGTCAAAATGCACAAATAATTGATATCAGAATTGTTGATTTCGTATAGTTCCCTTCTTGTTTTTTCCGGACAAAGCGCGTATACTGCATGTGTATCCAGAAAGAATATGTCATGTATAGGAGGGTATTGCTATGAAGCTGGTCAACATCAAAGAAGTGGAACAATTCCGTAAGGTCGTTCGTGAGTGCGAGGGTGATGTCTACCTGAAGAGCACCGAGGGCGATGTTTTCAATCTCAAGAGCGCCATGAGCGAGTATATTGCGCTTGGCCGTTTGCTCAGCGAGCAGGGTGACAGCCTCGAGCTGTTTGCTGATCGCCGCGAAGACGAGGGCCGACTGCTGCATTTCCTCGGCGAGCTGGATCGTGAAAACGAGCAGAAGTGATCGTTCCATTTTCATAACGCATACAAAATGCGGCGGACACCGGGGTGTCCGCCGCATTTGAGCTTGTCGGGCCGGGGCGCATAGGCAGCATTTGTTTGAACGCATCGGATATTGACACCCACAGGGCGGGAGTATAAAATAAGCTAGATTAAGGCGCTTTTCGACAAATGACCCGACTGACGAACCGCGCTGCCCGAGAAACACGACAGGAAGGAACACGCCATGGAAGTTACGGTCAGAGAGTTGGAGCACTGGCAGCCGGAGAGCTACCGCATGATCGACATGCGGAATGCTGAGAGCCTTGCCTACGGCACGATCCCCGGCGCGGAGTCGCGCTCCGCGGAGTCTCTGCTGGAAGCGCCGCCGGAAAACGACGGAAAACGGCTCGTGCTCGTTTGCGCGCGCGGCCAGTTCAGTCTGGAGACGGCACTGGAGCTTGAGGCGCGCGGCTATGCGGCCTACAGCCTCACGGGCGGCTATCTCGCGTGGCTGCGGCGGCAGATGGAAAAGCAGGACGCAGACGAGCTCTGCGCCCGCGTGGAGACAAGCCTCAGAAAGCGCTTCCGGGAGAAGCTCTGGTGCAATTTCACCAAGGCCATCCGGCAGTATGCGCTCGTCAGGCCCGGCGACCGCATCGCGGTCTGCATTTCCGGCGGCAAGGACTCCATGCTGATGGCAAAGCTCTTTCAGGAGCTGAAGCTCCACAACAAATTTCCGTTTGAGCTGCGCTTTCTCGTGATGGACCCCGGCTACAGCCCTGCCAACCGCCAGATCATCGAGGAAAACGCCCGGCGGCTGCACATTCCGATCGAGATTTTTGAAACGAAGATCTTCGACTCGGTGTATAACGTGGAAAAATCGCCATGCTATCTCTGTGCGCGGATGCGCCGCGGGTATCTCTACAGCTTCGCGAAAAAGCTCGGCTGCAACAAGATCGCGCTGGGGCATCATTATGACGACGTGATCGAGACCATTCTTATGGGAATGCTCTGGGGCGCGCAGGTGCAGACGATGATGCCGAAGCTCCACAGCACAAATTTTGAAGGGATGGAGCTGATCCGCCCGCTGTATCTGATCCGCGAGGACGATATCAAGGCCTGGCGCGATGCAAACGAACTGCACTTTATCCAGTGTGCCTGCAAATTCACGGACACCTGCACGACCTGCCGCCCGAACGAGGAGACGAAATCCAAGCGCCTTCAGATCAAGCAGCTCATCCGCGAGCTGAAAAAGACGAACCCGGAGGTCGAGGCGCATATTTTCCGCAGCATGGAAAACGTCTGCCTTGACACGGTCCTTGCCTATAAGACGGGCGGGCGAAAGGTCAGCTTTTTGGACGGCTATGACGAAAAAACGCGAAAGCCGGAGGCGGAAATGCCTGCGGCAGAGCCGGAACGATGCATGTAAGGGACAGAATATGGCAACTATCATACCGATCACAGATTTTGACGCGCCGGAGCTGGATGTCTACGCGCGTCTGAGCGAAAATCAACTCCTCTGCCGCGAGCACCCGGAGCAGGGCGTCTTCATCGCGGAAAGCCCGGTCGTCATCGGCAGAGCGCTGGACGCCGGCTGCCGTCCGCTCTCGCTTTTGATGGAGGCGCGGCTTGCGGCGGGTGAGCAGGGGCAGATGCTTCTTACGCGCTGCGGTGACATCCCGGCGTATACGGCGGAGCTGGACGTGCTGCAAAGGCTGACCGGCTTTCCGCTGACGCGGGGCTTTCTCTGCGCGATGCGCCGGCCGGCGCCCATGTCCGTGGAGGCGGTCTGCGCCGGAGCGCGCCGCCTTGCCGTCCTTGAGGATGTGATGAATCCCACAAATGTCGGCGCGATCTTCCGTTCGGCGGCGGCGCTCGGCGTGGACGCGGTGCTTCTGACGCACGCCTCGAGCGACCCGCTTTACAGGCGCGCCATCCGCGTGAGCATGGGAACGGTCTTTCAGGTGCCGTGGACGTGGCTGCCCGAGATGGCGCAGCCGTGGCCGGAGCTTTTGAGGGCACTCGGCTTCAAAACGGCGGCGATGGCGCTCCGGGAGGACTCTCTGCCGGTCGGCGATGCGCGGCTGCTGTCTGAGCCGCGCCTTGCGATCGTCCTCGGCACGGAGGGTGACGGCCTTGCGCCGCAGACCATCGCGGCCTGTGATTACACCGTCCGCATTCCGATGGCGCATGGCGTGGACTCTCTCAATGTGGCGGCAGCCAGCGCCGTGGCGTTCTATCAGCTCGTACAGTGTGTCCCGGCCGCAGGCGGCCCGGCTTGACAATCCCGGCACGAGCCTATATTATATATGTATCATTTTGTAGAATTTTGGAAGAAAGGGGAGAACGCTGCCGCCATGCTTCAGCGTATTTCCGCGCGCGCAGCCAATATCCTGCGCAAAATGACGCCGCCGCAGATCATTGCGGTGATGTTCCTGACGATCATTCTGGTCGGCGCCGCCATCCTGACGCTGCCGGTATCCTCCGCGGCCGGGACGCCGACGGGCTTTCTGACGTGCCTGTTCACCGCGACCTCCGCAACATGTGTGACGGGGCTTTCGGTGGTGGAGACCGGCCTGCACTGGAGCATTTTCGGCCAGTGGGTCATTCTGCTGCTGATCCAGATCGGCGGCCTTGGCTTTATGTCCATCGCCGCGGTCTTTTACATCGTTCTGCGCCGCCGCATCGGCCTCAAAAAGCGGATGGTGCTGGCGCAGGCGCTCAGTATGGACTCCATGAGCGGCGTGGTGCGGTTGGTGCGCAACGTCGTTCTCGGCACGCTTGCGGTCGAGGGAAGCGGAGCGGTTTTGCTGACGGCGTGCTTTCTGCGCCGGTTTCCGTTCTGGACGGCGCTGCGGTGCGGCGTGTTCCATGCGGTTTCCGCATACTGCAACGCCGGCTTTGACATTCTGGCGGATGTGGACGCGGGCGGAAGCCTGAGCGCCTACGCGGCAGATCCCATATTCAACTTCATCATCATGGCGCTCATCATCATCGGCGGGCTCGGTTTTCTGGTCTGGGGCGAGCTTCGCAAGATACGCCGCTTTTCAAGACTTGGCGTCTATACGCGGCTCGTGCTCGTGATCACCGGGCTTCTGATCTTCGGCGGCGCGGCGCTGATCGCGCTGCTCGAATGGGACAACCCGCTGACCATCGGCCGGATGCCGGTCTGGCAGAAGCTGATGGCGGCGCTCTTTCAGTCGGTCACAACGCGCACGGCGGGCTTTTTCACCTTCTCGCAGGCCGGCATGACCGATGCGGCGAAGGCCGTTTCGGACGTTCTGATGTTCATTGGCGGCTCCAGCGGCTCGACGGCGGGCGGCCTGAAGACCGTGACGCTCGGCGTCGTGGTGCTGACGGCGGTCGGGACAGCGCGCGGACGGAGCAAAACGTCCGTTTTCCGCCACACCATCGCGCAGGAGCAGGTGCGGCAGGCCATGACGCTGTTCATGCTGATGCTGTCGCTGGCGTTTGGAGGTGCGATCTTCATCTCCGCCTCGAGCGGATGCGGCATCTCAAACGCGCTGTATGAAGCGGTCTCGGCGCTTGGCACGGTCGGACTCACTGCGGGACTGACCGGAACGCTCGGTACGGCGCCGCTGATCCTGCTGATCGTATTTATGTTCTTTGGCCGCGTGGGCATCATGACCATCGGCATGGGATTCCTGACGGCGAGCCGCGCGGAGGAGCGCTTTGAGTACGCGCCCGCGAAGCTGCTGATCGGGTGATAGGAGGAGCTATGAAGAAAACATACGTTGTGATCGGGCTGGGCCGGTTCGGAACAGCCATTGCCTCGCGGCTGTACGCACTCGGAAACGAGGTCCTTGCCATTGACACGGATGCGGCGAAGGTGCAGCACGCCGAGCCGTTTGTCACCTACGCGGTCATCGGCGACGCGCGGGACGAGGAGGTGCTCAAGTCCCTCGGTGTCAAGAATTACGACTGCGCCGTGGTCGCCATCGGCAAGGATCTTGCCACGAGCGTCATCGTGACGCTCAATCTCAAGGATCTGAACATTCCGGTCGTGATCTGCAAGGCGACCGATGAAATTCAGAAGAAGGCGCTCGAGAAGGTCGGAGCCGACCGCGTGGTCGTCCCAGAGCGCGAGATGGGCGTAAAGCTGGCGCAGGCACTGACCTCGTCGAGCGTGCTCGATTTTATTGAGCTGTCCAGCGACTACGGCATCGCCGAGGTCGCGGTCCCGGAAAAATGGGTCGGGAAAACGCTGCGGGAGCTCAACCTGCGGGCAAAATACGGCACCAACATCATCGCCATCCGCGATGGTGCGTCGATCAATGTCACGCCGGACGCCGACCTTCCGCTCAAGAGCGAAAACGTGCTTGTGGCCGTCGGGCGCAACGAGCAGCTTTCGGGGCTTCAGAAATGAGGCGCGAGATCGTGACGAGCGCGCACAATCCGCTCCTGACGCATCTGAAAAAGCTCCTGTCCTCGCGTTCCTACCGTGAAAAGTGCGGTGAATTTGCCGCCGACGGGACGAAGCTGCTGGAGGAGGCGGCAAGATGGTATCCGGGACTGGAGACGGTCGTGACGCAGCAGGGCGTGGAGCTCTGCGCGCTGCCGGAGCATGTGCGCGTGGTGGAGATCCCGGAAAACCTGATGCGGAGCGTCTCCCAGATGGAGGCTCCGCAGGGCGCAATTTTCATCTGTAAGCTGCCGCAGACGCAGACGGCGGGCATCCGGCCGGGGACGCTCCTGCTCGACGGGATCCAGGACCCCGGCAACCTCGGGACGATCCTGCGGACGGCGGATGCGCTGGAGGTGCCGGTCGTGCTGCTGGACGGCTGCGCCGATGCCTACAATCCGAAAACCGTGCGCGCCTCGATGGGCGCGATCCTGCGCACCCAGCCGGTGCGGATGACGCGGGCGGAGGCGGTCTCGGCATGCCGCGCGGCGGGCATTCCGCTGCTTGCAACGGCCATGAGCGCGGATGCGTCCGATCTGCGGGAGCGGGCGCTCGGGCACTGCGCGGTCGTGATCGGAAGCGAGGGACGCGGCGTGAGCGAGGAGCTTTTCTCGGCGGCGGACGGAAAGATCATCATTCCGATGAGCGCGCGCTGCGAATCGCTCAACGCCGCCGTGGCGGCGACGATCGTCATGTGGCAGATGAAGCGCTGATAGCCGACGCGCGCCGGGCGTGCGTCCGAAGGAAAGGCGGGGGAGCAGATGCTGAAATACTGGTTGTGGCTGACGACCCGAAAGGGCCTGTCCGTGTGTGAGCAGCTTGCGGTGCTGCGCCATTTCGGCACGCCCGAGGCGGCCTATTGCGCGGACACGGACGCGCTTCGCGGCGTCGAGGGGCTTCGCAGCACGAAGCCGCTCGAGGATAAGAGCCTCGATGAGGCGGAGGCGGTGCTGAGCGACTGCTATCGCGGCCAGATCGCCATCATGACCTATCAGGATGCGGCGTATCCCGACCGCCTGCGGCAGATCGACGACCCGCCGCTCGTTTTATACTATCAGGGAACCGTTCCCGCCATCGACACCGAACCCGTCATTGCCGTGGTCGGGACAAGACGCGCCTCGGCCTACGGGCTGCTGCAAGCAAAGCAGTTTGGCTATCAGCTCGGCAGACTGGGGGCAGTCGTCGTCTCCGGCGGAGCCGACGGCATCGACACGATGGCGCTCAAGGGCGCGCTCACGGCGGGGCATCCGGTCGTGACGGTGCTCGGCTGCGGTGTGGACATTGCGTATCCGGCGTGCAACCGCGGCCTTTTTGAGGATGTGCGGGCGCACGGCTGGCTCGTCAGCGAGTATCCGCCCGGAACGCCCGCGAACGGCTATCATTTCCCGGTGCGAAACCGCATCATGAGTGCGCTGAGCCTTGGAACGCTGGTGATCGAAGCGCCGCTCAAAAGCGGTGCGCTCATCACGGCAAGGCGTGCGCTCGATCAGGGACGCGATGTGTTCGCGGTCCCGGCGAACGTGGACAGCCAGACCTGCGCGGGCAATCTGGAGCTCCTGCGGCAGGGCGCACTGGTCGCGACGGACGGCTGGGATGTGCTCAAGGAGTATCAGTATCTTTTCCCGGAGCTTTCGCACCGCCAGCCGAAGACCATCCCCATGACGCTCGCCGCCGCAGAGCAGCCGAAGGAGCAAAAGCCCAAGATCGTGGCATCAAAATGCGCGCTGCCGGAGCATGACGACACAAAAAGCGTTGACAAGGCGGAAAACAAAGCTTATATTGACGTACAAGAGATTCTGGACAGCCTATCCGCCGATGAGCGCGCTATTGTCGGGCAGCTTGCGGACGGACCGAAGCACATCGACGATGTGGTCGACGGCTGTCAGCTTCCGGCGGGACGCGTGCTCGCGTCCATGACGCTGCTGGAGGTCAAGGGCTATATCAAGCGACTACCCGCGAGACGCTTCTCGCTCGCGGAAAAATAAACATTGGAGGCAAGCATGCCGAAGGAAAAGACAAATCTGGTCATCGTGGAGTCTCCCTCCAAGGCGAAGACCATCGGAAAATATCTCGGACCGGACTACGTGGTCAAGGCCAGCATGGGCCACCTGCGAGATCTGCCCAAGAGCACGCTCGGCGTGGACATCGAGCATGATTTCGAGCCGGAATACCGCCCGCTGGCGGGCAAGGAAAGCATCATCAAGGATTTGCGCGACAGCGCGAAAAAAAGCGAAAACGTCTATCTTGCGACCGACCCGGACCGCGAGGGCGAGGCGATCTCGTGGCATCTCAAATATTTGCTGGACATTCCGGACGACCGGACGATGCGCGTGACCTTCAATGAGATCACAAAGGACGTCGTCCGCCGCTCCATTGCCCAGCCGCGCGCCATCGATCAGAATCTGGTCGACGCGCAGCAGGCACGGCGCGTGCTGGACCGCATCGTCGGCTATCAGCTCAGCCCGCTGCTGTGGAAAAAGGTGCGCAAGGGTCTGTCCGCGGGCCGTGTGCAGTCGGTCGCGACGCGCCTTGTCGTTGACCGCGAAAACGAGATCCGCGCCTTCCAGCCGCAGGAATACTGGACGATCGACGCCCAGCTCAACAGAACGGATAAGCCCGGCAGCTTTGTGGCGCACTATTACGGCGACCCGAAAAAGCGGGAGCTTCACAGCGAGCAGGAGGTCGACGAGATCCTCGCCGAGGTGAAGCAGCAGCCGTTTACGGTGCAGAGTGTCAAAAAATCGGAGAAAAAGCGCAATCCTGCGCCTCCGTTCACCACGTCCACGCTCCAGCAGGAGGCCTCGCGCAAGCTCAACATGACGCCGCGCCGGACAATGATGATCGCGCAGCAGCTCTATGAAGGCGTGGAGATCACAGACGAGGGCTCCGTGGGTCTGATCACCTACATGCGTACCGACTCTCTGCGTATCTCCGAGGAGGCGCTGGAGACGGCGGGAAAAGTCATTGCCAGCCGCTATGGCGCGGCATATTATTCCGGCCCCCGGCGCTACAAGCCGAAATCCGGTGCGCAGGACGCACACGAGGCCATCCGGCCGAGCAACGCCGAGCTGACGCCGGAGGTCGTGGAAAAGGATCTGACGAAGGATCAGTACCTGCTCTACAAGCTCATCTGGAGCCGCTTCATCGCCTCGCAGATGGAAAATGCGGTCTATGACATCACGGCCATCGAGGCCGCGTGCGGAAAGCACCTGTTCCGCGCGACCCATCAGAGCCAGAAATTCGCCGGCTTCACGGCGATCTATGAGGAGGGCAAGGACGATGAACAGGAGGAGATCCAGTCTCCGTTGCCCGACCTTGCACAGGGCGAGACGCTGACGCTCGCCAGGACAGACAAGCAGCAGCACTTCACCCAGCCGCCTGCGCGCTATACCGAGGCGACGCTGGTGCGCGCGATGGAGGAAAAGGGCGTCGGCCGCCCCTCCACCTACGCCACCATCATTTCCACCATCGAGGCGCGTGAGTACGTCATCAAGAGTGACAAACGCCTCTCGCCGACGCCGCTCGGCGAGGTCGTCAACGGCCTTATGATGGATCATTTCCAGAACGTCATCAACGTGGAATTCACGGCGGGAATGGAAAAACAGCTCGACGAGGTCGAGGAGGGGCAGCTTCGCTGGAAGAAGGTGCTTGAGGATTTCTACGCAGGCTTCCACCAGGAGATGATCGACGCCGAGGAGGCGCTCAAGGACACGCGCCTCAAGGTGCCGGACGAGGTCACGGACGAGATCTGCGAGCTCTGCGGCAGGAACATGGTCGTGAAGATGGGCCGCTTCGGAAAATTTCTTGCCTGCCCCGGATACCCGGAGTGCAAAAATACCAAGCCCATCGTCGAGCGGATGCCGGGCCGCTGCCCGAAGTGCGGCAGCACCATCCTCAAGCGGAAATCCAAGCGCGGCTACGCCTACTATGCCTGTGAGCGCGGTGCGGAGTGCGGCTTCATGACGTGGGACGTGCCGACCGATCAGGACTGCCCGGTCTGCGGACAGACGATGTTCAAGCGCTCCGGCAAGGGCGCGATGAAGCCGTTCTGCGCCAATCCCGAATGCTCGAATTTCCTGCCGGAGGACAAACGCGGCTATCGGAAGAAGCCCGCCGAGGCGGCGGCAGAGGCCGATCGCGCGGCAGAAGCGGCAGAGGCGGCGCAGGCAGCCGGCGAGAGCACGCCGGAGACCGCAGAAAAGAAGCCCGCGGCAAAAAAGACCGCCGAGAAAAAGCCGGCGGCAAAGAAAACAACTGCAAAAAAGACGGCGGATGCCGAGAAAAAGCCGGCGGCGAAAAAGGCTGCCGCCAAGAAGGCGGATGGCGAGACGGAGAAGAAGCCTGCCGCAAAAAAGACCGCCGCCAAGAAGGCGGACGGTGAGACAGAGAAAAAACCGGCTGCAAAGAAGCCCGCCGCGAAGAAAACGGCGGCGAAGAAAAAGGAAGAAGCATGAAAAACAGAGTAACCGTCGTCGGTGCGGGCCTCGCGGGCTGCGAGGCCGCATGGCAGCTTGCAGAGCGCGGCTTTTTGGTGACGCTTTGCGAGATGAAGCCGCAGAAAATGTCGCCTGCGCACCACAGCACGGATTTTGCCGAGCTGGTGTGCTCCAATTCCCTGCGCGGTGAGCGCCTGGAAAATGCGGTGGGTCTTCTGAAGGAGGAGCTGCGGCGGCTGGGAAGCCTGATCCTCGCCTGCGCAGAGGCAAACCGCGTCGAGGCGGGCGGCGCGCTGGCTGTTGACCGCTATGGATTTTCCGGCATGGTGACGCAGAAGATCCGCAGCCACCCGAACATTACGGTCGCCGAGGGCGAGGTCACCGCCATCCCGGAGCCGCCCGTCATCATTGCGACCGGCCCCCTGACGAGCGATGCCATGAGCGACGCCATCCGCGCGTATTTCGGCGGCGCGGACTATCTGAGCTTTTTTGACGCGGCAGCGCCGCTGGTGAGCTTTGATTCCATCGACATGTCGCGCGCGTGGTTCGCCTCGCGCTATGACCGCGGAGATGCGGATTATGTCAACTGCTCGATGGAGCGCGATGAATATGCCGCCTTCGTCGAGGCGCTGACCACGGCGGAGGAGGCGGAGGTGCACGGCTTTGAGGACTCCAAGGTCTTTGAGGGCTGTATGCCCGTCGAGGTCATGGCGCGGCGCGGCTTTGACACGCTGCGCTATGGACCGCTCAAGCCCGTGGGTCTCAAGGACCCGAAGACGGGACGCGAGCCGTATGCGGTCGTCCAGCTCCGAAAGGACAACGCCGAGGGCTCTGTCTTCAATCTGGTCGGATTCCAGACGCACCTGAAATTCCCGGAGCAAAAGCGCGTCTTTTCGATGATCCCCGCGCTGCACGATGCGGAGTTCGTCCGCTACGGTGTGATGCACCGCAACACGTTCCTGTGCAGTCCGAAGCTGCTCGACCGTTACTATGCCGACCGGCGGGAGCCGCTGGTGGCGTTTGCGGGGCAGATGACCGGTGTGGAGGGGTATGTGGAGTCCACCGCCTCCGGCCTGCTTGCGGCGGTGAGCATGGCGGCAAGGCTCCGCGGCGAGCCCATACCGGATTTCCCGCGTGAAACGGCGATCGGTGCGCTCGCGGCCTATATTTCCGACGAAAGCGTTGTGAATTTCCAGCCGATGAATGTGAACTTCGGCATCATGCCCGCCCTCGGCTACCGGGTGAAGGGCAAGGCAAATAAGAATCTCGCCATCGCGAACCGGTCGCTTGCTGTGATCGATGCGATGTGCGCGGCGTGGAAGGAGAAAACGAATGAGGATCCTGATTGACGCCATGGGCGGCGATCTTGCACCGCGTTCCAACGCGCTGGGCGCCATCCGCGCGGCGCAGGAGCTCGGCGTGGAGGTCGTTCTGGTCGGACGCGGCGAGGCCATTTTGCAGTGTCTCAAGGAAAACGGGATCGACACGCTCCCGAAGGGCGTGGAGATCGCAAACGCCGAGGATGTCGTGGACATGCACGACGATCCCGCGGCGGTCGTCCGCAAGCGCAAGGACTCATCGATGGTCGTCGGCCTGCGGATGCTCGCCGAGGGCGGCGGAGACGCATTTGTTTCGGCGGGCTCCACGGGGGCGCTGCTGACGGCGGCGACGCTCGTTGTCAAACGCATCAAGGGCATCCGCCGCGCGGCGATGGGCCCGGTCATCCCAACAAAAACGGGCGGCGGAGCCGTCCTGATCGACTGCGGCGCGAACGCCGAATGCACACCGGAATTCCTGCTGCAATTTGCGTTCATGGGCTCGTATTACGCGCAGAAGACGCTGAAGCTCGACCGCCCGCGCGTTGCGCTTTTGAACATCGGCACGGAGGATTCCAAGGGCGGCACGCTCCAGAAGGAGGCCTACGCGCTGCTCCAAAAGGCGTCGGAGGCCGGATACCTGAATTTCACCGGCAACATCGAGGCACGCGACGTGCCGCTGGGCGGTGCGGATGTGGTCGTTGCCGACGGCTTTTCGGGAAACATCCTGCTCAAGGGCATTGAGGGCACGGCGCTGTTCATGTCGTCAATGGTCAAGGGCATTTTCAAAAAGAATCTGCTTACGAAGTTTGCCGCGCTGCTCTGCATGGGCGGCGTAAAGGAGATGAAGGCGAAGCTCGACTACCGCGAGACGGGCGGTACGCTGCTGCTGGGCATCTCAAAGCCGGTCGTGAAGGCGCACGGCTCCTCAGACGAGCGCGCGGTCTTCAGCGCCATCCGTCAGGCGGCGCAGGCTGTGGAGGCGGGCTTCACTGAGGACATCCGGCAGAATGTCGACAAGATGACGGTGCCAAAGGAGCTGGAACATGCTGAGTGAACTGGAAAAAGGACTTGGGTATGTCTTTCGCGACAAGGCCCTTCTGACAAACGCGCTGACCCACAGCTCCTATGCCAATGAGAACCGTGACCGCGGCATTCATGACAATGAACGGCTGGAATTTCTGGGCGATGCCATTTTGGGCTTCGTCGTGGCGGACTATCTCTACCGGAGCTTCCCCACCAGACCGGAGGGAGAGCTGACGCGCATCCGAGCCGACCTCGTCTGCGAGACGAATCTTGCCAAGCAGGCGGACACCGTCCGGCTGGGGGATTTCCTGCTGCTTGGCCACGGCGAGGCACAGGGCGGCGGCAGAAAACGCGCCAGCATCGTCTCGGATGCGATGGAGTCGGTCATTGCCGCGTCGTATATGGACGGCGGCTTTGAGGCGGCCAAGGGCATCATCGACCGGCTCATCCTCCGTGATGTGCCGACCGGACGGGCGCACAATTTCGACTACAAGACTGCCCTTCAGGAGCTTGTGCAGCGGAAAAAGGATCAGGAGCTGCACTATGTACTGACCGGCGAATCCGGCCCGGATCACGACAAGCATTTTGAGGTCGAGGTCTGTCTCAACGGGGCGCCTGTCGGCAAGGGAAGCGGCAGCAGCAAAAAGCGCGCCGAGCAGTCGGCGGCAGAGGCCGCCATCGAGGCGCTGTTTCCCGGCGCACTGGACGAGTGAGCGGGTTTTCAAAAGTTAGCAATAGGCGGCGGACGCATGTGAAAGCAGCGTCCGCCGTCTTTTTGCATACAAAAATTTTTTCTGTGCACGCCATCCAGAGAAGGAAGAAATGGGAAAATCGGGTGCGTGAAAGCGCGAAAAAATCGTGCCGGGAAGGAGCGATTTCGAGGAGAATATATATTATTTCTGACATGCAATATTGCAAAAATGATATTGATACAATAATATCGATTTTTCCGTACTGAAATGTATGGTTTCCATCTGAAAGGAACGAATATCTTGATTTTCCTGAAAAATATGTTATTCTGTAAACAGATCAAACAAGCATACGGGTATGACATATCTGTGCAGAAACAGATGAGAGCCGGAGAAAAACTATGAAATATCGACAAACGGCGGTGGCAGGCCTCCTGCTGGCGCTGATGCTTTGCGGATGTGCGGCAGGGCAGGCCAAGGCGGAGTTTTACGCCATGGACACCGTGATGCAGATCACAGCCTGCGGCGCAGGTGCGCAGGAGGCTGTTCATGCTGCACAGACAGAGGTTTACCGGCTAGAATCGCTCTTTTCCTGCCGTGAGGCGGGCGCGGAGCTGGCACGGTGCAACGCGGGGCAGACGGCGCTCAGCACCGAGACGGCGGAGCTGATCGGGCGCGCGCTTGAGCTCTCTGCACAGACAGACGGTGCATATGACCCCACGCTCGGCGCACTGACGGCGGCGTGGGGCTTTGATGACGGAAATTACCGCGTGCCGGATGCGGCGCAGCGCGCGGAGGCACTGCGCTGCTGTGGGACGGACAAGGTCTCGCTTACGGAAAACGCCGCAGTCCTTTCCGGCGGCGTGCAGCTCGACCTCGGCGGCATCGGCAAGGGCTGCGCCGCGGCGCATGTGCGGCAGATCCTGCTGGACGGCGGCGTCCGCTCGGCGATCGTGTCGCTCGGGGGAAACGTCTGCGCCGTGGGCGCAAAGCCGGACGGAACAGACTGGACGATCGGGCTTCAGGACCCGCGTGAGCCGTCGTCGTATTTTGGCACCGTTGCGGTGCGCGATGCGGCGGTTGTGACCTCCGGCGGCTATCAGCGGTATTTTGAGCAGAACGGCGTGCGCTACCACCATATCCTCGACGGCAAAACCGGCGCGCCGGCGGAAAGCAGCCTGCTTTCGGTCAGCGTGGTCTGTACGGACGATACCTTGGCGGATGCGCTCTCCACGGCGCTGTACGTGATGGGTCTGGAGAAGGGGATTGCCTTCTGGCGCGCGGGCGGCGCGGATTTTGAGGCTGTCTGGATGACGGAGGACGGCTCGGTATGGCTCACCTCCGGGCTGTGCGATGCATACCGTTCGCAGACGCCGTATCAGGTGGTGGAGCGATGAAGCAGCGAAGCTGGATCTTGCTCTTTGCGGCGCTTGCGGCTGGGCTGGCGCTTGTGATCGCGCTGCGGGCGCGTCACGGCGGCACGCTTGCCGCCGTATATCAGGACGGGCGGCAGATCGCCGTGCTCGACCTGCGCCGTGACACGGAGCTGACGGTCACGGGCCCCGCCGGGACGAATGTCATCGCGGTCTGCGGCGGCGAGGTGTATATGAAGCGGGCGGACTGCCCCGACCAGATCTGCGTGAAGCATGGGCCGCTCACATCGGGCGGCGGGCCGATCGTGTGCCTGCCGAACCGGCTGAGCATCGAATGGCTGAACGCGCAGACGGCGGTCGACGCGGTGAGCGGAGGCGGCGGATGAAGCTGAAAAAACTGACATTCTGCGCCGTTTTGACGGCGGCGGCGCTCGTGTCCTTTGTGCTGGAAAGCCAGATCCCGCCCCTGACGGCGGTCCCGGGCGTGAAGCTGGGCCTTGCCAATGTCTTTACGCTCTTTGCGCTGGAGACGCTCGGCGCGGGCTGGGCGCTGGCGCTGCTGCTTGTCCGGGTGCTGCTTGGCAGCATTGTGACCGGGCAGATGACGGCGCTGATCTACAGTCTCAGCGGCGGCCTTGCCGCCTTTGCGGGGATGCTGCTTCTGAAAAAGCCGCTCTGCGGCAGCAAGCTATGGGTACGGAGCGTGTTTTGCGCCATGCTGCACAACGTGGGGCAGCTTGCGGCGGCCTCGGCGGTCATGGCGACAAACGCGATTTGGTATTATCTGCCGGCGCTTCTGCTGGCGGCAATTTTGACAGGAGGCTTCACGGGGCTGTGCGCCCAGCTTTGCCTGAGGCGGCTGGGGCAGTCGCGTCTGCTTCCCGGATGGAAGGAACATGAGGGGGTAACAAAGAAATGAGGATGAAACTGCACGGCGTTCATGCTCCCAGCCGGAAAAATACGGCGGAGCTGACGGCGCTGCGCCTGCCCGTCCCAAAGACGGTGGAGATCCCGATGTCAATGCACATCGGCGCGCCTGCCATCCCGGTCGTAAAGCCGGGCGAGGCAGTCAAGGTCGGACAGCTCATCGGTCAGGCGGGCGGCTACGTCTCCGCGCCGATCTATGCGAGCGTCTCCGGCACAGTCAAAAAAATCGGCCAGACAGTCACCTCCGGCGGCAAGCTCATGGAGACGGTTGTGATCGAATCGGACGGAAAGCAGGAGCCCCTTGAGGGCATCCGTCCGCCGAAGCTCGATACGATGCAGGATTTTCTCGATGCGGTGCGCGCAAGCGGCCTCGTCGGCCTTGGCGGCGCAGGCTTCCCGACGGTCGTGAAGCTGACTGTCAAGAATCTGGAACAGGTCAAGGCCATCATCATCAACGGCGCGGAGTGCGAGCCGTACATCACGTCGGATACCCGCACGATGCTCGACCGCTCGCTCGAGGTCATGGAGGGCGCGCGGCTGGTGCAGAAGTTCCTGCAGGTCAAGCGCGTTATTTTTGCCATCGAGGACAATAAGCCCTTCTGTGTCCGCACATACCGAAAGCTCGTGGAGGACGAGCTTGGCATGGAGGTCTGTGCGCTGCCGTCGCTGTATCCGCAGGGCGGTGAGAAGGTGCTGATCTACAACACGATGGGGCAGATCGTCCCGGAGGGCAAGCTCCCGCTGGACGTCGGAGCCATCGTGCTCAACTGCACGACGCTTGCGAACATCGCCCACTACTGCCAGACCGGAATGCCGCTGGTCGAAAAGTGCATCACGGTCGACGGCTCCGCTGTGCGGAAGCCAAAGAACGTGATCGTCCCCATCGGCATGAAGATCGGAGACGTGTTTGAGGCCTGCGGCGGCTTCCGCGAGGAGCCGAAGAAGGTGCTCTACGGCGGGCCGATGATGGGCATTGCTGTGCCGGACCTCGAGCAGCCGATCCTCAAAAACACAAACGCCATCCTCGCCATGACGGCGGCAGACGCTGCGCTGCCCACGCCGTCTGCCTGCATCCGCTGCGGAAAGTGCATCGCGCACTGCCCGCTGAATCTCATGCCCTGCGAACTGGAGACGGCGTATAACACCGGAAATATGGAGCGTCTGGCGGCGCTCAAGGCAAATCTCTGCATGGAATGCGGCTGCTGCTCCTATGGATGCCCTGCACATCGCCCGCTTGTACAGACCAACAAGCTGGCGAAGGCAAAGCTCGCCGCGTGGAAACAGGCGCAGAAATCGATGCTTGACGGCGGAAAGGCGGCGGTCAAATGAGTCTCATCATATCGGCATCCCCACACATCAACTCCGGCGTCACGACGCGGAGCATCATGCGCGACGTCCTGATCGCGCTGGCGCCCGCGCTCATCGCGGGAACGGTCATTTTCGGCTGGCGTGCGCTGCTGGTGACAGCGGTCTGCACGGCAAGCTGTGTGTTTTTCGAGTGGGGCTTTGAAAAGCTCTGCAAGCGTGAGAGGACCATCGGCGATCTCTCCGCGGCGGTCACGGGCGTGATCCTCGCGTTCAATCTGCCGGTCGGCATTCCGCTCTGGCAGGCGGTGTTCGGAAGCCTCGTGGCGATCGTGGTCGTCAAGCAGCTCTTTGGCGGCATCGGCAAGAACTTTGCAAATCCGGCTCTGGTGGGCCGCATCGTCATGTTCCTTGCATTTTCCAAGAGCATGACGGCGTGGGTGTTCCCGGACGCCGTCTCGTCGGCAACGCCGCTGGCGCAGATGGCAGAGGGCGGCGCGCAGGACTATCTGAGGCTGCTGCTGGGCAATCACGGCGGCTGTCTCGGTGAAACATGTGCGCTGGCGCTGCTGCTCGGCGGGGCATATCTGCTCATCCGCGGCGTCATCACATGGCAGACGCCGGTCTGCTTCATCGGTACGGTGGCGCTGCTGTCGCTGCTGCTCGGGCAGGATGTGCCCGGACAGGTGCTTTCGGGCGGACTGATGCTCGGCGCGATCTTTATGGCGACCGACTATACCACCACACCGCAGACGCCGTGGGGACGCGCATTGTTCGGCATCGGTGCGGGCCTTTTGACCTGCCTCATCCGCTTCTACGGAAGCTATGCCGAGGGCGTGTCGTTTGCGATCCTGTTCATGAACATCCTCACGCCGTATCTGTCGAAATGGACACAGCCGAAGCCGTTTGGAGGTGTTGAGGAATGAGTGAAAAACAAAAGGAACGAAGGGACGTTCTGAAATCCGTGGTCGTGCTGGTCGTCATCTGTCTGCTGGTCTCGACGGCGCTGGCGGTCGTGAACCATTTCACCGCGCCGGTCTCAAAGGCCAACGCGGAAAAGCGGGAACGCGCAGCCATGCAGGACGCCGTTCCCGAGGCGGCCTCGTTTGCGCCGCTGGATGCAGCGCTCCCGGACGGCGTTGTGAGCGCCTATGCCGCGCTGGACGGCAGCGGCGCGCCGCTGAGCTACCTGTTTACCGTTGAGGGCAAGGGCTTCGGCGGCACGATCCAGGTGCTGTGCGTCATAGATGCCGGCGGCCGCATCCGCTGCTGCAAGACGATGGACGTCTCCTCCGAGACGACAACGCTCGGCGGCCAGACCGCAAGCGAAAGCTACACGAGCCAGTATGCGGGACAGGACGAGGCGCTTTCCGGCGTCAGCGCCATTTCCGGCGCGACCATCACCTCAAAGGCATACCGCGGCTGCGTGGAAACGGCGTTTGCCGCGTTCAAGGCGATCAAGGAGGCGGGAGAATGAGCAAGCTGCAAAATTTTTTGAAGGGCCTTATCAAGGAAAATCCCGTGCTCGTGCTGGTGCTCGGCACATGCCCGACGCTTGCCATCTCGACCTCTGTTGTGGCGGCGTTCGGCATGGGCGTTGCCGCGGCAGCCGTTCTGATCCTGTCGAATATGGCGATTTCCGCCATCCGCAGGCTCGTTCCCGACCGGGTGCGCATCCCGTGCTACATCGTGGTCATCGCGGGCTTCGTGACTGTGGTGGAGCTGGTCATGGAGGCGTATGCCTTCAGCCTCTATCAGTCGCTCGGCGTCTATCTGTCGCTGATCGTCGTCAACTGCATCATCCTCGGCCGCGCCGAAATGTATGCCAGCAAGCACGGCGTCATCGACTCCGCCATTGACGGCGCGGGCATGGGGCTTGGCTTCACACTCGCCATCTGCGCCATCGCGGTCGTTCGCGAGGTGTTCGGCGCGGGCACGTTCTGCGGCCTTCCGGTGCCGTGGTTCCATGAAAACCCCATCGGCATCCTGACCATGGCGCCCGGCGGATTCTTCGTCTATGGCTGCATGATCGCGCTGGTCAACAAGATCTCGAAGGGCAAAGCCATCAAGAAGAAGGATTTCGGCTGCTCCGGCTGCCCCGGATGCAGCAAGGGCGCGTCGTGTGAGAAGAAGGAGGCGGCTGCGAAATGAAAACGGTCATTCTGGTCATTTTGACCGCTGCGATCACGAACAACTATGTGCTCGTCAAATTCCTCGGCATCTGTCCGTTCCTCGGCGTGTCGAAAAAGCTCGATCAGGCGACGGGCATGAGCCTTGCAGTCATCTTTGTCGAGGTGCTCGCAACGGCTGTCACATGGCCCATTTATCACTTCCTGCTGGCAGGGAAGATCGACTTTACCTATATGGAGACGGTCGTGTTCATCCTTGTCATCGCGGCGCTGGTGCAGCTCGTGGAGATCGTGCTCAAGCGCTATATTCCGTCGCTGCACAAGGCGCTGGGCGTCTATCTGCCGCTTATCACGACGAACTGCGGCGTGCTGGGCGTGACGATGAACGTCATTTCCGACGGCATGAACTACGGCGAGGCGCTGCTGACGGCGCTCGGCTGCGGACTTGGCTTTTTCCTTGCGATGGTGCTGTTTTCCGGCGTTCGCTCGCGCGTGGAATACGCCGAGCCGCCCAAGAGCTTTGAGGGCCTGCCCATCACGCTGATCTCGGCAGCAATCGTTTCCCTTTCGTTTTTCGGCTTTACCGGCATCATTGACCGGCTGTTCGGCTAAGGAGGCGGTATGATGGAGATTTGGATCCCGATCCTGGCCGTAACGGTCATCGGCCTGATCTGCGCCGTGGGTCTTGCGGTTGCATCGAGCGTCATGGCGGTCAAGGAAGACACGCGCTTTACGGAGCTGCGCGAGTGCCTGCCGGGCGCAAACTGCGGCGCCTGCGGCTATACCGGCTGCGACGGCTACGCGAAGGCGCTTATGGAGCCCGGCACAAAGACGAATCTCTGCGTTCCGGGCGCAGACGGCGTGGCGAAGAAAATCGCGGCGCTGCTCGGCCTGAAGGCGGAGGAGGTCGTCGAAAAAATCGCGGTCGTCCAGTGCGCGGGCACCTGTGAGGCAACGAGCGTCAAGGCGGAGTACCGCGGCATCGAGTCCTGTGCGGCGGCGAAGCTGTTCTACGGCGGCAAGGGGAGCTGCATTTTCGGCTGCATGGGCTTCGGCGACTGCGCCAAGGCCTGCCCGCAGAATGCCATCCGTATGCGCGACGGCATTGCGTTCGTCATCCAGCCCAAGTGTACCGGCTGCGGCATCTGCGCACAGACCTGCCCGCAGAAGATCATTGAGGTCGTGCCCGATATCATCCGCACCGAGGTCATCTGCTCGAGTTATCACAACGGCCCGTATACGCGGAAGGTCTGCTCGAACGGCTGCATCGGCTGCAAAAAGTGCGAAAAGGAATGTCCGCACGGCGCGATCACGGTCAAGGATTTCCTTGCCCGCATCGACTGGGACAAGTGCACCGGCTGCGGAGACTGTGCGGCGGTCTGCCCGACCGGAGCGATGGTCTACGGCGACTTCTCCGGCGTGCATAAAAAGAAGGCACGCAAGGCGGAAGCGCAGCAGAGCGCGCTGAAATCTGAATAAAGACAAGAAAAACGGGAGAAACCACAATAAAGTGATTTCTCCCATGTCTTGTTTTTGAAAGGCGGATCCTGGCGGGCTGCATGAGCACGGCCGCCGTGCCTACGATTCTCCGATCAGCGGCAGAAGGACGCTGCACTGGCCGAAGCGTGTGTCGCGCGAGGTCGTGACAAAGACGAGCTGCGCGGGAATGTCTTCCATAGCGTCCTGCATCGCGTCCATGACATCCATGACGTCGGCGGGATCGTCCGTCCGGTCGAACAGGTGATAGCCATACGCCGCAAGCGCGGGCGATGTGGAGCCGAAGCTGACGTGGATGCCGACGCCCTCGAGATTGTCCACGATGTTCTTTGCCGCATTCAGGATCGCGTCCTCCTTGGAGACGGCGGCGTTCCACGCGATGGCGTCGCTGGCGGGCACATAGAAATCGTCAAAAACGACCTCGTCAAAGCCGAGACCGCTCAGCTCTATCGCAATCGAGCTGAGCAAGCCCTGCACGGCGGTACTGTTCGGATTGAGCCAGTAGCAGCGCTGCTCGTCCATCCACAGGGCGCCGGAATAGAGCGCGAGGCTGTCGGACTGATGCTCAAAGGCGTAAAGCGGCTCGGAAAATGCCGGGACGTGCGCGATGACGGTCAGGCCGCTTCGCTTTGTCAGATCAGCAATGAGCGCGTCGACGGCCTGAATGTCAGCGTCGGCGGTCTGCGCGCCGGTCTGCTCGGAGGAGTAGTAGTAATAGCCGAACACGCTCTTGACGTCGATCATCACGGTCGTAAGCCCGTCCAGCTCGTTGAGCGCCTTCCGGACGGCATCCACGTCCTTTGCCAGCATCCGGGTCGTGATGTAATAGCCGGAAAACTGTTTTCTCGTGTCGGCATCGCCGCTGCTCTGCGGGGTGGTGTCAACAATGATCTCAAAGGGATACTGCTCCGGGTCGAGTGCCTCGGGCGTCTGCCCGGTGGGCCGGATCTTCTGAGAATAGTCGAGCTTTGCGCCGCTGTCAGAGTAGGTGATGTAGCGCTGAAGATACACAAAGCGGCTGATGTACAGCGCCAGCAGCAAAAGCAGCACGCCGCCCGCAATGAAAAGCGCCTTGCGGAGCGCGCGCTTGTTGCGGTAGGAAAAGATACGCAAGCGGATGCCCCCTTAAACGGTGCGTTTTGCGGTGATGCGCCGCCAGTCCTCCTGCCGGTCGGAGGAAACGATGGTCATGCCCGCGCGTTCGATGGCGGCGGCGACCTCGTCAAAGCGCACATCCAGAATGCCGGAGCAGATGAACACGCCCTCGTCCGTCAGAAAGCGCGGCACGATGGGACTGAGCGGGATGATGACGTCGGCAACGATGTTTGCAAGCACGATGTCATAGCCGCTGCCAAGGCGCTCCATCATGGCCTTGTCTCCGATCACGTCGCCGGTGACGGCGCGGAAGCGGTCGTCGTGCAGGCCGTTGATGGCGGCGTTTTCCCGGGCAATGTCCTCGGCCTTCGGGTCGATGTCCACACCGGTGGCGGTCTTTGCGCCGAGAAGCAGCGCCGTGATCGAGAGAATGCCGCTGCCGCTGCCGAGATCCAGCACGCGCTCGCCGCCATGGACGGTGCGCTCCAGCTCGCGCATACACATCTGGGTCGAGGCGTGCGCGCCGGTGCCGAAGATCATGCCCGGGTCGAGCAGGACCTCCACGCGCTGCTCCGGATTTTCCGGATGTAGCCACTCCGGCACGACCAGCAGCCGCTCGCCGATGGGCAGCGGCTGATAATACTGCTTCCAGCTGTTTTCCCAGTCCTCATCGCGGACGTTTGCCAGCGCGACCTCGAGCGAGCCGAACTCGACGGATGGATGCTGTGTGCGCAGCGCGGGAAGCTGGCTGCGGAGCAGCCCGATGGTCTCCGGGGCGGCGGGGCCGTCCTCAAGATAGAGCCGGATCTGGGACAGACCGGTCATCTGCCGCTCCAGTTCCTCGTCCACATAGTCCCAGTACTGTCTGTTCTGATCGAGAAATTCGTGGAATTCCGCCTGATCGTCTATGATAAAGCTGTCAAAACCGAGCATGGTGAGCCGCTCGCCGACCAGTTCGATGGCGGCGGATGTTGTTTTGACGGTGACTTCGATCCACTGCATAGCTGCCTCCAAGTTAGAAAGTGTGAAACTGCATATAGTTTACATGAATTGCGCAGGAATGACAAGAGATATTTTACTTTTCCGCCGCAATGGAGTATAATACATACCATCAACCATACTATCAACGAAACGCCGGCGCATGCCGCTGCGTTTACAAAACAGCAAAGGATGCTTTTATGAACGATCGTATCGAGATCCTGCCGGACGTGTTTCTGACGTCCGTACAGACAGACAAATTCAAGACCGGCTGCTTCAGCATCAATTTCCTGCGCCCGATGGCGCGGAGCGAGGCCTCGCAGAATGCACTCATCCCGAGCGTTCTGCTGCGCGGCAGCGAGCGTTATCCCGACATCTGCTCCATCTCTGCGCGGCTGGACGAGCTGTATGGCGCGAGCGTCGGAACGCTGGTGCGCAAAAAGGGCGAGGTGCAGCTTGTGGGGCTGTTCGCCGACTTTATCGAGGATGCACTGGCGGGCGAGCCGGTGTTCGGGCAGGTTCTGGACTTTGCGGCGGAGCTGCTCCTGCATCCGAGACTGGAAAACGGCGTTTTCCCCGCAGACGTGGTGAAAAGCGAGAAGCGCAATCTGGCAAACGCCATCGAGGCGCGCATCAACAACAAGCGCAGCTATGCCCTGACGCAGCTTTTGCGGCTGATGTGCGCGGACGAGGCGTATGGCGTGGCGCGGCTGGGCGAGCTTGAGGACGTGGAGCGGACAGACGAGAAAACGCTGTTCACACACTATCAGGAGCTCCTGGCGCATTCGCGTGTGGAGATCTTCTACATGGGCGCGCGTTCTGCCGGGCAGGTGCGCGAGGACTTCCGCGCGGCGCTGCGGGCGCTTCCGCGCGGCAGGGCCGTCTGCGTTTCCACGCAGGTGGTGCCCGCTGCGCCGCAGGTGCGCGAGCAGACGCAGAGCATGGAGGTCATGCAGGGAAAGCTCGCGCTGGGCTTTCGGACGGGCTGCACTGCGGCAGACCCGGAGTATCCGGCGCTGCTGGTGATGTGCACCGTTTTTGGCGGCGGCCCCACGAGCAAGCTCTTCACCAAGGTGCGCGAGGAGATGTCGCTCTGCTACTACGCGGGCGCGTCGCTCGAAAAATACAAGGGCGTGATGCTGGTCTCGTCCGGCATCGAGACGAAAAACTTTGAAACCGCGAAAAACGAGATTCTGAATCAGCTCGAGCTGTGCCGTCAGGGCGCGATCTCGGAGTATGAATTTGACTCTGCGAAGCGCTATATCCTCTCCGACCTGAAGGCGGCGGAGGACAGCCCCGGACGGCTGGACGACTACTATGTCGGCTGTGCGGCGGCCGGGATCGACTGCCCGCTCGAGACGCTTGCCGCGCGGGTGGAGGCGGTCACGGTGGCGGACGCCGCGGAGGCGGCGCGGCGCGTGACGCTGGACGCGGTATACTTCCTGAAAGGAGCCGAGGCATGATACGAAAGGATTTTCCGGCTCTGCGTGAGCACTATTTTGAGGAGACACTTGAAAACGGCCTTGTGGTGCGCGTGATTCCGCGTCCGGGCTTTGCGAAGAAATTTGCGTTTCTGGCGACGGATTTCGGCTCGATCGATATGCGCTTCTCGTTTGACGGAAGGGACTACGCTGTTCCGGCGGGCGTGGCGCACTATCTCGAGCACAAAATGTTCGATCTGCCCGAGGGAAACGCGATGGAGATCTACGCAAAATACGGCGGCAGCAACAACGCCTTCACGAACTATACGATGACGGCCTATTATGTCGAGTGTACCGACTGCTTTGAGGAAAACCTGCAAACGCTTCTGCGCATGGTGATGACACCGTATTTTACAGACGAGAGCGTGGAAAAGGAGCGCGGCATCATCGAGCAGGAGATCCGCATGTATGAAGACAGCGCGGGCTCGGCGTGCTTTGAAAATCTGTTTGCCGCGATGTATGGCAGCCACCCGGCCCGCATTCCCATCTGCGGCACGGTCGAGAGCATTGCCGAGATCACGCCGGAGACGCTCTATGCCTGCCACAAGGCGTTCTACGATCCGGCAAACATGATGCTCTGTGTCGTGGGCGATGTGGACCCGGAGCGCGTGGCGGAGCTGGCGCGGCAGCACACACCGAAGGGGACGAAGAAGCGCGCCGTGCGCGACTATGGCGCGCAGGAGCCGATGACCTGCCCGCAGCCGGTGGTGCGCAGGCAGATGGAGGTCTCCATGCCGACGTTTGCCATCGGCTTCAAATGCCCGCCCGCAAGCGGCGGCGCGGAGGCTGAGCGGCTCGAACTGATCGGCGACCTTGCGGCGGAGCTTTTGACCGGAGAATCGTCAGCGCTATACCAGCGCCTGTACGAGCAGGGCGTGATCGACGGCGATTTCTCCAGCGAGTTTGAGCACATGAAGGGGCTTGCGCTCTTAGTTGCGGCAGGTGACAGCGACACGCCCGAGCAGGTCCTTGAGGAGATCCTTGCGCAGGCGCGGCGCGTTGACGCCGAAGGCATCGACCGCGCGCACTTTGAAAGACTCAAAAAGTCGATGCTGGGACGCCGCACGCGCGGCCTTGACAGCTTCGAGGGCGTCTGCTGCGAGATGTGCGCCTGCGGCTTTGAGGGTGCGGAGTATCTGGACTATCCGGACGTGTTCCGCACGGTCACGCCCGAGGACGTGGAACTTTTCATCCGCGAAAACGTCATAAAGGAGCGGGCGGCGATCTCCATCGTCGAGCCGCTGGAAACGGGGAGGGTGTAAACATGTTTCTGGCTTCACCAATCAGCTTTCCGAACCTCGGCATCACGGTCGATCCCGATCCGGTCGCTTTTACGATCTTCGGAAAAGACATCTACTGGTACGGCATCATCATCGCGGCAGGCTTTCTGCTCGCGGTGCTGTACATGATGCGCCGCGCGAAGGAGTTCGGCGTGACGGATGATGACGTGCTGGATATGGTGCTCTGGGCAGCGCCCATCGGCGTGATCTGCGCACGGCTTTACTACTGCGTCTTTTACTGGGACCTCTACCGCGACAATCCCATCTCCGCGCTCTATATCTGGGAGGGCGGGCTTGCGATCTACGGCGGCGTCATCGGCGGCGCGCTGGCGCTGCTGGTCGTGGCAAAGGTCAAAAAGCTCCCGGCGGCGGTGATGCTTGATCTGGCGGCGATGGCGGTCATGATCGGTCAGATCTGCGGCCGCTGGGGAAACTTCATGAACCGCGAGGCACACGGCGCGGTGACGGACTGCTTCTTCAAAATGGGCCTTGTGGAGGCAAACGGGCAGACGGTCTACTACCACCCGACGTTCCTCTATGAGTCCGTCTGGAATCTGGTCGGCTTCATCGGGCTGCATGTTTACTCGAAGCGGCGGAAGTTTGACGGCGAGGTGTTCCTGCTGTATATGGGCTGGTACGGCCTCGGACGGGCGTGGATCGAGGGTCTTCGCACCGACAGCCTGTACCTGTTCTCCACCGGCATCCGTGTCAGCCAGCTTCTTGCGGTCATTTTCTTCGTGGTGTCCGCCGCGGCGATCGTCTGGGTGCGCCTCAAGCGCAAGCCGACGCCCGAGGGGCTTTATGTGAACCGCAAACGGGCGGCAGAGGCGGCGGAGCACGCCGGACAGCATCCGGAGGAACCGGAAGATTCGGGCAATTTGTGAACATTGCGCAAATTTTGCAGGAAAATACTTCACAAAACATCCGGATGGATTATAATGAATACAATAAAGCACACAGGAAAGGAGACCTCATTATGAACTTTACTGAGAATTTGGAAAACGCCAAGAACTTTGCGGTCGAGACCGCGCTTGCAGCCAAGGAAAAGGCCGTTCAGCTCGCCTCCATCGCCAAGGCAAACATCGCCATCTATGCTGAAGAAGACAAGATCAAAAAGGCGCAGCAGCAGCTTGGCCAGCTCTATTACCGCGACTATGCCGTGGGTGAGGAGATGGACAGCGCCGAATATCTGCCGTGGTGCAATAAGATCGACGAGTCCAACAAGCTGATCGCGGAGCTCCGCGACCGGATCGAGCAGCTCCGTGCGAGCGACAAGGAGGACGAGCCGGTCGAGGCTGAGGCCGAGACGGCCGAGCCCGAGCAGCCGCAGGCTGTCGAAGCGCCCGCAGAGGAAGCTCCCGCAGAACCGGAGGCTCCCGCCGAGGAAAAGCCCGAGGAGGATGCCGGGATCGAGATCCACATCGAGCCGAAGAACGACGACGCGGAATAAACACAAAATCACAAAAGCGCCTGCGGGCGCGAACTCTACGAGGTTTTTTGACAGTCTGACAAAAGCGCCTGCGCAGCAGGCGCTTTTGCTTATGGCGGAATGATGCCGTTTGGCATCATTCCACGCGGCACGATGACGCCGTATGGTATCGTTCTTTCTGGGGGGTGAGCGCATGTATTTTCAGAGGATCCGTGACCTTCGCGAGGACAAGGACAAGACGCAGCAGGAGATCGCAGACTTCCTGCACATGCAAAGAAGCGTTTACCGCCGGTATGAGCTGGGCGAGCGGGAGATCCCGGTCTGGGCGCTGATCCGTCTGGCGGAGTACTACGGCGTATCGACAGATTATCTGCTTGGGCTGAAGGAGCAGGCATGATGCGCAGATTGGGGATTTTTGCGGCTGCGTTTGCGGTGGCGGCAGCCGGGTTCATATTGCTTGGCAATGCGGCGGCAGCGCTGATCACCGCGGCTGTGACGGGCGCGCTGGCGGGGGTCTTCCTGCTTTTGCGCGACCGGCGGCTTCGGGCAGCGCGTATCTTTCTTCTGGGCCTTTGCGTCGGGCTTTTGTGGTGCGCGGGCTACCGCGCGGTCTTCCTCGGGCGCGCGGCGCGCCATGACGGGGAAAGGCTGCCCGTGACCGTGACGGCGCTGGCGGCGCCGTCGGAGACGCCCTACGGCGCAGCCGTTCCGGTCGAGCTTCCGCTGGACGGAAGGCGGCTTTCCTGCACGCTCTATCTGCGTGAGAGCGCGGAGGAGATCTGCCCCGGCGACTGCATTTCCTGCACGGCAAAGCTGCGCCTTGTGGATGCGCGGTCGCAGAAGACCTCCGACCGCTACAGCCAGTCGCATGGCGTCTGGTTCCGGCTGAGTGCCGGCACGGGCGCCGCGGTGACGCACCCGGCGCATCCGGGCGTGCGGTTCTGGCCTGCACGTTTTTCGATGCGTTTGCGGCAAAAGATCAACACGGTCTTTGATGCGGACACGGCGGGCTTTCTTTCGGCGCTTCTGACCGGCGGCCGGGGCGGGCTCGACATCCAGACGCGCAATGAGCTTTCCATCGCTGGCATCTATCATACGGTCGCCGTTTCGGGTATGCATGTCTCCATCCTGCTTGGAATGGTCATGCAGCTCTGCGGCAGCCGCCGGAGGCTTGCCGCGGCGATCGGCGTTCCGACCATCGTATTTTTCGTTTTGATGACCGGCGCGCCGGCCTCCGCCGTCCGCGCGGGCGTCATGCAGACGCTGCTGCTGCTCGCGCCGCTCGTTCAAAGGGAGGATGACCCGATCACCTCGCTCAGTGCGGCGGGGCTGTTTCTGCTGCTCATCAATCCATGGACGCTTCTGGATGTTGGCTTTCAGCTCTCGTTTGCGTCGGCAGCCGGGATCCTGCTCTTTGCAGGCAGGTCCTACCGCGCTCTGGCGGAGAGACGGGCGCTGCGCGCATGTTTGCGTCGCGGCGGCATCGGAGGGCAGCTTGCGGCGGTGCTTGTTTCGTCCGTCAGCTGCTCCACCGCATCGATGACGTTCGCGCTTCCGCTTTCGGCATACTATTTCGGAACGGTCTCTCTGGTCGCGCCGCTGGTCAACATGCTGACGCTGTGGGCGGTGTCGCTGATCTTCACGGCGGGAATGCTCATCGCGCTTCTGGCGCTCGTCTGGACGGGCGCGGCATACGGCCCGGCGTGGCTCCTGAGCTGGCTCGTGCGGTATGTGCTTTTGAGTGCGCGCGGCTTTTCCAAGCTCCCGTGCGCGGCGATCTATCCGGAGAATTTCTATATGACGGCATGGTGCGTCCTGCTGTACGGCGCGATTTTGTTTTACGCGCTTTCGCCGGTGCGGCCGCGCTTTTCTGTGACGGCGGCCAGCCTTGCCGCAGCGCTCTGCGCGGCGCTTGTCTGCGCGTATGCGCAGTTTCACCTGCCGTACTTTACGTTCACGGCGCTGGATGTCGGTCAGGGACAGTGCCTTGTCTATCAGCGCGGGACATGGACGGCGGTGATCGACTGCGGCGGCAGCACATGGAACGCGGGCGAGGACGCCGCACGATACCTGCAAAGCTATGGCGAGTATCGCATTGAGGCGCTGATCCTGACGCACTATGATGCAGACCACGCCGGCGGCGCCGCACAGCTCATAGAGCGGCAGCGGGTGGAGCGCGTGCTTCTTCCGCGCGGCGTCGAGGCTTCCGATTTGAAGGAAACGATCCTTGCCAAGGCCGCCGAGCGCGGCACGGAGGTCATTTTCGTGGACGAGGATCTGCTGCTCAGCTTTGACGGCGGCGAGCTTCGCGTTTTTGCACCGCTTTCCGACAAAGACAGCAACGATTCCGGAATCTCCGTCTTGGCATCGGCGGGAGAATATGATATGCTAATCACCGGCGACATGACGGCAAAGACCGAGCTTCGGCTTCTGACGGAGAAAAACATCCCGCAGGCGGAGCTGCTGGTCGCGGGCCACCACGGCGCGAGGACATCGACAAGCCTTGCGCTGCTTTCCGGTGTCCGGCCGCAGACGGTGCTCATCTCCGTAGGCGAGGACAACGCCTACGGCCATCCGTCGCCGCAGACGCTCGCACGCATCGATGCGGCGGGCGCGGAGGTTTACCGCACCGACATGTGCGGAGCGATCACGATCAGAGGGCCGAGACATGGCAAAACAAACGGCAAAGACTCCGGATGAGGGCTTTCAGAGACTGAAAGCAGACCTCAAAAACGGAGAATTTCAAAATTTCTATATTTTCTGCGGCGAGGAAGCGTATCTGCGGGAGCACTATCTGCGCCTGCTGACGGGAAAGCTCACCGGAGGGCCGGCGGGCGCGTTCAACGAGCACCGCTTCAGCGCCGAAACGCTGACGCCCGAGTCCTTTTCCGAGGCGCTTGAGGCAATGCCCATGATGGCGGAGCGGACGTTTATCCGCGTGGACGACGTCGATCTGTTCAAGCTCCCCGAGGCGCAGCGGACGCAGTACACGGGGCTCCTTTCCGACATCCCCGACTATTGCTGCGTGGTGTTCATCTACGATACGGTGGAGTTCAAAATCAACGGCACCATGAAAAAGCTCGCCGAGGCCGTCAAAAAGAACGCCTGCATCGTCGAGTTCAAACGTCAGAGCGAGCGGGAGCTTGCCGCGTGGATCGCGCGGCATTTCCGTGCCGCCGGAAAGGACATCTCGGACGAGCTGTGCCGCTATCTGATCTTCATTACCGACGGCATGATGACGACGCTCGGGCCGGAGATCCGGAAGGTTGCCTCCTACTGCACCACGCCCGCCGTCGCCAAAAGCGACATTGACGCCGTGGTCACGCCCGCGCTCAAGGCGCGCACGTTTGACATTTCAAACGCGCTGGCAGGCGGCGAGTATGAGCGGGCGCTTTCCGGTATGCGCGAGCTGTTCGCCATGCAGGAGGACTGCAATCTGATCCTCGGCGCGATCGGCTCGCAGATGCGAAGACTGCACTATGCAAAAACCATCATGGCCTGCGGTAAGGGGCAGGATACGCTCATGGAGCTGACAGGCCTCAAGAGCTATCCGGCAGGCCTCACCATGACGGCGGCGCGCCGCGCCTCCGAAAACTTCTGCCGCCGTGCGGTGGAGCTGTGCCTGCAAACCGACGTGCGCATGAAAACGAGCTTTGACGACCCGGAGCGGCTTCTGGAGCTTCTGATCGTGGAGCTTGCACAGGAGGCGCGCCGTGGTTAAACTCAAACAGGCCATTGTCGTGGAGGGACGCTACGACATCAACACCCTCCGTCAGATCATCGACGCCCCGATCTTCGAGACGCGCGGCTTTGGCATCATGACCGATGCCGAACAGCTTGCCCTCCTGCGCGCTGCCGCGCGCAAACGCGGCCTTGTCATCCTGACAGACTCCGACAGCGCCGGCTTTCTCATTCGCAACTATCTCAAAAACGCCCTGAGCGGCGAAAACATCCTCCACGCCTACATCCCCGATGTCTATGGCAAGGAAAAACGCAAATCCTCCCCCGGAAAAGAGGGCAAGCTCGGCGTGGAGGGTATGCGCCCCGAAATCATCCTTCAGGCGCTCCGCAACGCCGGCGCGGAGCTCGACGGCGAAAGCCGCTCCTCCTCCTCCGAGCCGGTCACAAAAGCCGACCTTTACACCCTCGGCTTCAGCGGCAGACCGGACAGCGCCCATCGCCGCAGAGCCCTCCAACGTGAAATGGGCCTGCCCGAGCATTTGAGCGCGAATGCGTTCATACAGGCAATCAATTTACTGTTCACCCGCGAGGAGTTTCTTGCCCGCGCCGGATCTTTTCCGCCATAACTGCGTTGCGCGGGCTTGAAGTACACACGGTACGTCTGCGCGCGCACGCCTTGTTCTGACGGAAAATCTCTCGGCGCGCGGATCTTTTCCGCATGACGGCACTGTGCGGATTTGAAGTACAGGCGGTACATCTGCGCGCACGCCTTGTTCTGACGGAAAATCGCCCGGCGCGCCGGATCTTTTCCGCCATAACTGCGCTGTGAGTCGGAAAACGTCAGGCAGAAGCGGACAAACAACAACGAACCATCACCGCCGGTGGCCCTTATTGGGCAGAGAACGGCGGACACATAGAGGAAACAGGCATGATCGATATTTCTGTCAAAGATTTGGTAAAGAGCTTCGATTCGGAGCGAAACGTGCTCGACGGCATTTCCTTTGACGTGCAGGCGGGCGAGCGCGTCGGCTTGCTCGGGAAAAACGGCGCGGGAAAGACCACGCTGTTTAAGATCCTGACGGGCGAGCTGGACTATAACTCCGGCGAGATCGCCTTTGCGGCAGGGAAAAAGGTCGGGCTCATTTCGCAGATCCCCGTCTATCCGGAGGATTATACCGTGGAGGACGTGCTGCGCACGGCCTTCCGCCAGCTCGAGCGCATCAAGGAGCAGATGCAGGCGCTGGAGGCGCGGATGACCGACCACACGCCGCAGGACGCTTTGCAGCGCTATGACGAGCTGCTCAACCGCTACACGGCGGGCGGCGGCTATGACACGGACACGGAGACGGACAAGATCTGCAACGGCCTTGCCATCACGGCCGCGCAGCGCGGTCAGGCATTTGCGAGCCTTTCCGGCGGTGAGAAAACGCGCGTGAATCTGGCGCGGCTGCTGCTGGAAAAGACCGAGATCCTGCTGCTTGACGAGCCGACGAACCACCTCGACATGAACAGCGTGGAATGGCTCGAGGATTACATCGAGAAATTCAAGGGCACCGTCCTGACCATCTCGCACGACCGCTATTTTCTCGACCGCGTGGTCAGCCGCATCGTGGAGATCCACGATGGCAAGGCCGAGTTCTACAGCGGCAACTACTCGTTCTATGTCCAGGAGAAGCAGGCGCGCTTTGAGCTTCAGCTCAAGCAGTATGAAAAGGAACAGGCCAAGCTCGGTCAGCTCGGCTTTACGCTTGAGCGCATGAAGGGCTGGGGCATCAACAACCGCACGCTCTATCGCCGCGCGATGTCCATTCAGCACCGCATGGAGCGCATTGAGAAAACGGACAGGCCGACAAAGGACAAGACCATGCGCGCACGCTTCAACCAGCGTGACTTTTTCGGCGACGAGGTGCTGTCGATCAAGAATCTCTCAAAGACGTTCGATGGAAGAACGCTGTTTTCCGACGTCGAGCTGGAGATGGGCGGCGGCGAGCGTGTGGCGCTCCTCGGCGACAACGGCACCGGAAAGACCACGTTTTTGAAGATGCTCCTCGGCGAGGAGACCGGCGAGGGCAAGATCAAATTCGGCCCCTCGGTCAAGTGGGCATATCTGCCGCAGGTCATCCACTTCGACCATCCGGAGCGGACGCTTCTGGACACGATGCTGTATGAAAAAAACTGCTCGGTACAGACGGCGCGCGACCGGCTGGGCGCGTTCTTGTTCGAGGGCGACGACGTGTACAAGACCGTCGGCAAGCTCTCCGGCGGGGAGCAGAGCAGACTCCGGCTGTGTATGCTGATGGACGAGAGCATCAACCTGCTCATTCTCGACGAGCCGACAAACCACCTCGACATCGCCTCGCGCGAGTGGGTCGAGGACGCGCTGGAGGAGTATGAGGGCGCGCTGATCTTCGTCTCGCACGACCGCTATTTTGTCAACAAGTTCGCAACGCGCATCTGGGAGCTTGAAAACGGGCATATCCGCGATTATCCCTGCGGATATGAGAAATACCGCTCCATCCGCTCGTTCGAGCGCATTCAGGCGGCGGCTCCGGCAGCGAAGGAAAAACGCGAAAAGAAAGAAAAACCGATCAATCCGGACAAAAACCTTGAAAAACAGGTGCGCGCCGTGGAGCGCGAGATCGAAAAGCAGGAGGCGCTCCTGCACGAATATGACTGCAGGATTGAGGCTGCGGCGTCCGATTATCAGGAGCTTGCGCGCCTGATGGCGGAGCGTGAGACGCAGGAAGCGTCCTATGCGGAGATGATGGAGCGGTGGGAGACACTGTCCATGAAACTGGAGGGCGGAGCATGACGCTTTTGTATTTCGCGGCGTTTTTTGCCGTGCTTGGGATCGTGCACATCGTCCTTCCGTACCACATCGGCATGACCGGCGTATGTCTGCTGCTTCTTGCGGCGGTGCTGGCGGCGCTGTGGCTGCTCAAAAGAAAGAAAGCAGGAAAAGGGTGGAGCGCGGCGCTGATCGCGCTGACAGCGCTTGCGATGGCCGTGGTGTTCGGCGCGATGGCGCTGATCGTGATACAGGGGAGAGATGATGCGATGCCGGACAATGCGCCGGAATTTGTGGTCGTGCTGGGTGCGCAGGTACACGGCTCGGAGCCGTCCCTGACGCTCAAAAAGCGTCTGGAGCGGGCGTATGAATATATGACAGAGCACCCGGAGGCGACCGTCTTTGTCTCCGGCGGGCAGGGCCCCGACGAAACGCAGACCGAGGCTTCGGTCATGGCGGCGTATCTTGAGAGAAAAGGCATCGCGTCCGAGCGCATCGTGCAGGAGGCGCAGGCAAGAGACACGCGGGAAAATCTGATCTTCTCGGCAGAGCTTGCCGAAAAGCGCGGCGTGAACACCGAAAGCGTCCTCATCATCACGAGTGATTTCCACATGACGCGGGCAAAATACATCGCCCGCACGCTCGGCATGACGTCCTACGGTCTGACGAGCAGCACATGGCCATGGGTTTTGAAGGTCAATTACGAGCTGCGCGAGGTCTTTGCCTTCGTCAAGGCGTGGTGGAAGGCGCACACGGCGCTCTGAAAAGAGTCTGCCGGGAACGTTTGACTTTTCCGCCATTCGTGGGTACAATAACAGACAATGACAACACAAAGGAGTGTTTTCCATGAGTGAATGCAGCGGCAACTGCTCCAGCTGCGGTGAAACCTGCTCCGACCGCAAGGCAGAGAGCCTTCTGGCGGAGCCCAACAAGAAATCGAATGTAAAAAAGGTGATCGCGGTCGTCTCCGGCAAGGGCGGCGTGGGCAAGTCCACCGTCACGTCGATGATGGCGGCGGCGATGTGCAAGCTGGGCCACTCGGTCGCCATTCTCGACGCCGACGTGACCGGCCCCTCCATTCCGCAGGCGTTCGGTCTGCATGAGCAGGCGCTCGGAAGCGAGGACGGCATCCTGCCTGCCGTGACCAAGGAGGGCATCAAGGTCATGTCCGTGAACCTGCTGCTGCCGAACGAGACAGACCCTGTCGTCTGGCGCGGCCCTGTGCTTGCGGGCGCAGTCAAGCAGTTCTGGACGGATGTGTGCTGGGGCGATGTGGACTATATGTTCGTCGACCTGCCGCCCGGAACGGGCGACGTTCCGCTGACGGTGTTCCAGTCTCTGCCGGTGGACGGCGTGATCATCGTCACCTCTCCGCAGGATCTTGTCGCGATGATCGTCTCCAAGGCGGTCAACATGGCGCGGATGATGAACGTTCCCGTCTACGGCTTTGTAGAGAACTACAGCTATCTTGCTTGTCCCGACTGCGGCAAGCGCATCGAGGTCTTTGGAAAGAGCAAGCTCGACGAGCTGGCGCTGTCCTACTCGCTGCCGGTGCTGGCGCGGATGCCCATTGACCCGAGGATCGCGGAGCTGTGCGACGAGGGCCGGATGGCAGACGCAGACCTCAGCGCGGTCATGCCCGCCGCATCGCTGATCGAAAAAGCGTAATGAAAACGCCCCCAAAGGCATTTCACTTGCCTTTGGGGGCGTTCAGACTGTCAAAAACCTCGTAGAGTTTCGCCGCGCACGGCGAAATAAAATGTAAATCGGTTTTGTCCGGGGGCGTGAACCTCGGACAAAACACACAACACCCGGCAAGTGTGGAATTTGGGCGCAATATGCGCACAAATTATGCGCGCAGACGGGTGCAGCCTTTTCAAACGCGAACCCAGCCCGCGGTTCGCGTTTGAGAGCGTGTCAAAAAGACTATTTTGACACGCTCAAACGCCCCCAAAGGCATTTCACTTGCCTTTGGGGGCGTTTTGCGCCGATGGCGTTATTGGCCGGAGCTGTTTTGCAGCAGATACGCCTGCCGGAGCGTGGACGCCGCTTCCAGCCGCGTGAGCGGCGCATCGGGCTCGGACATGTCGAGTGCGATTCCGGCCGTTTCCAGCGCGCCTGCGGCGCCTCTGGCCCAGACGGGAAGCGCGTCCGCGCCCTCCTCCGAGAAAACGCTCCGGCTCTCCGCCTCGGGCAGGGCAAGAAGCCCCTGCACCATGACGGCTGCCTCCGCGTGCGTGAGCGCGTCCGCCGGGCGGAAGATCACGCCGTTTTCTGCGGCCGCGCCTGAGACTGCGCCGCTGCGAAGCGCCGCGACGATATAGGGACGCATCCAGACGGGCGTGGCTGTTTCGTCGGCAAAGCCGGAGGTCAGCGCGGCGTCGTCCGGCTCGGCTCCGAGAAGCCGCATGGCCATGACGAGAAACTCACCGCGTCCGACCGGCTCCTGCGGAGAAAAGCAGAGATGCCCGCCGATGCTTTTTCCGGTATAGACGCCGCGCTCGCGCAGCCAGACGGCGAGGTATTGCTCGCTGCCTGTGAGGTCGTCGTAAACGGCTTTGTCGGTGGGCTTTACGATGCGCACCTTGACGCAGGCCTCGTTCGAGACGTTTCCGGCGGCGTCGGTCGCGGTGTAGGAGAAGCTGTCCTTGCCGACCTTGTTTTCAAGCGGCGTGTAGGTAAACGTGCCGTCGCCGTGCAGCTCCACCGTGCCGCGCTTCGGCTCACGCACGAGCGTGAAGGTCAGCGCGTCGCCGTCGGGGTCGCTGACGCGGAGCGTGCCGCTGTTGGCGATGTTCTTGTACGTTTCCAGCGCCCCGTCCAGCGCGGACGGCGCCTGATTTTTTCCGCGGAGCAGAGAAAAGCGCAGCTCCTGCGCAATGCCGACACCGTTTGAGTAGATGGGCCTGTAATAGAGTGAGCATTCGCCCTCCTGCTCGCCCGACGGCGCGAGGGTCAGCGTGTCCAGCACGGAGACGGGCAGCACGTCTCCTGCGCGGATGCTGCGCGCACCGCAGCGGAGCTCGCAGACAGAGCTTGCCGGAACGGCAGAGACATAGATGCCGCTCAGTGCGGATGCACCGTCAGAGAAGGCGTCCTGCGACAGACAGGAGACGGCATGTGCGTCCACCTCCAGCGTCGCGGCCAGCGCGCCGGTGGTCAGCAGTGCGGTGAGGGCAAGCAGGCACAGAAGCCTGCAAACAGATTTCCGATACGGATTCAAAAGATTACCTCCTGACATGATTGGGCTTACGGAGGTAGTGTTTGCAGGCAGATGCAAATTATTCTTGCAAAAGAAAAAAATACAGGACAGGCATCAGCCTGTCCTGAGCGCTATAGCTTCGGCCGGATATAATGCGCGTTGGAGTCCGGCGCGGGGCGCATCCGGATCCCGGAGACAAAGCCCATGGCGGCGAACATCGTGACGATCGAGCTGCCTCCGTAGCTGAAAAACGGGAGCGTCAGGCCGACGACCGGGAACACGCCCAAACACATGCCGACGTTGATGCCGATCTGCGAGGCGAGCATACCGGCGATGCCGATGCAGATGAGACGGTTCATGTAGTTTTCCGACTTGATGCCGACATAGACGCAGCGGATGATGATGCCCGCCAGAAGCGCCAGAATGAGCAGGCACCCGATCATGCCGAGCTCCTCGCCGCAGGCGCAGAAGATGTTGTCAGTGTGCTGGGCCGGCAGGGAGCCGGACTGCACCATCGTGCCGTTATAAAGCCCCTGCCCGGTCACGCCGCCGTTTTGCAGGGCGCGGATGCTTCGGTTCATCTGATAGCGGACGCCCTTGGCGTAGGGGTCGATGCTCTCGTCAAAGAGAACCTTGATGCGGTCTTGCTGATAGTTGCCGAGGCGCGACCAGATAAACGGGAACGCCGTGAGCACCACGCCGCCCGCCGCGACAAACCAGATCAGGTTGATGCCGCCGGTGAAGGCCATGATGGCGAAAATGAGCAGGTAATTGAGCATCATGCCGTCGTCCCACGAGAAAAAGCGGATGACAGCCGCAAACAGGACCGTGATGCCCGCAAGCTCCGCCACGGTGACAGGGGAGGAGAGCTTGTTTTGCTTGACCGACATGGTCTTTGCAAGAATGATGATAAAAATGACCTTGCAGATCTCGGCGGGCTGGATCATGACCGGCAGGCCGAAATCGAGCCAGCTCTTGTTGCCGCCGCGCTCAACGCCGAAAAAGCGGAGCATGGCGATGAACAGCACACTGAACAGCAGCAGCAGCTCGCGCCGCTCGGCGATGATGTCCACGTCGATGAGCGTAAAGAGCACATACAGCGCGATGCCGAGCAGCAGTGCAACGAGCTGGATCAGCACATAGCGGCTGTTGCCCGCGTAATTTGTCGCGCTGGAGATGATGACGATGCCATAGACCGTTGCCGTGATACAGAGCGACAAGAGCAGCATGTCCGCTTTTTTGATAAATTCGCCGATGGCGCGGAAGATACTCTGCACCGGAACGCCTCCTTCCGTAAATGCCCCGCGCCGGTGCAATTCCGGCATATGGGCGGAGCCGTCTCTACATTGTAACAAAAACTGCGGCGGCTGTAAAGTTTTTTTGCAAATACGCGCCGGTTGTGATAAACTATACCGAAGAAAATGAGTGAAAGCTGTCAGGAGCGAACTATGGAATTTTTGACTTCATCTCCCGAGCAGACCGAGGCTGTGGGCGAAGCGCTGGCCGCACATCTGCATCCCGGAGACGTGATCGCATATTACGGAGGGCTCGGCGCGGGCAAGACCGCCTTCACACGCGGACTTGCGCGGGGACTCGGGGTCTGCGAGCCGGTGACAAGCCCGACCTATACCATCGTCAACGAATATCTCTCCGGCAGGATGCCGCTGTTCCACTTTGACATGTACAGGCTTTCCTCGAGTGAGGAGCTGTTTGACATCGGCTGGGAGGATTATCTCGCGCGCGGCGGCGTGTGCGCCGTGGAATGGAGCGAAAATGTGGACGACGCGCTGACGGACGCGATCTGCGTCCGGATCGAGCGCACCGGCGACGACAGCCGCCGCATTACGATCAGCGGAGGAAATGAGCTTGAGAATTTTAGCCTTTGAATCATCGGCCAAGGCCGCGGGGACGGCGCTGCTGGAGGACGGCAGCCTGCGCGCGGAGGCATATCAGAATTCCGGCATGACGCATAGCTGCACGCTCATGCAGATGGCAGAGGACATGCTCCGCACGGCGGGGCTGACGGTGCAGGATATCGATGCCGCCGCTGTCGCGGCCGGTCCCGGCAGCTTTACGGGCGTGCGCATCGGCGCGGCTGCCGCGAAGGGGCTTGCCTGGGGGCGGGAGATCCCGTGCTACGGCGTCTCGACCCTTGAGTCCATGGCGCTGGGTGCGGCTTGTACGGATGGCGTCTACTGCTGCTGCATGGACGCGCGCCGCGCGCAGGTCTACAATGCAATCTTTGAAGCGGCTGCGGGGGAGCTTTGCCGCCTCACGGAGGATCGTGCAATTTCCATCGAGGAACTGTACGAGGATTTGGCGAAAATCGACAAAAAAATAATTCTTGTTGGCGATGGAGCCGCTTTGTGTTATACTACTCTTTCGGAGAGACTTCCGGGGTTGTGCCTGATGCCGGAGCATCTGCGCCAGCAGCGCGCGTCCGGCGTTGCGCTTGCGGCGTGGGCGATGTATCAGCGCGGTGAATGCGCAGACGCCGCGGCACTGCGGCCGAATTACATCCGCCTGTCTCAGGCGGAACGGGCACGCATGGAAGCGGGAACAACAGAATGAACGGATGGATAAGGAGAATCGAAGGATGAACGAGAACAATTTTGGGCCGAACGTACACATCATGGATCATCCGCTGGTGGCGCACAAGCTGACCATCATGCGCGATAAGAACACGAGCGTCAAGGACTTCCGTGAGCTCGTCAGTGAGATCGGTATGCTCATCACCTATGAGGCGACGCGCGATCTGCCCATGACCACCAAGCACATCGAAACGCCGATCTGCGAAATGGACGCCCCGACGCTGGCGGGCAAGAAGTTCGCGGTCGTGCCCATCCTTCGCGCGGGTCTCGGCCTTGTTGACGGCGTTCTGCGCATGGTTCCCTCTGCACGCATCGGCCACATCGGCATGTTCCGCGACGAGGAGACGCTCGTTCCGCATGTGTATTTCTGCAAAATGCCGAAGGACGTTGCCGAGCGCGACATTCTGATCGTTGACCCGATGCTCGCCACCGGCGGCTCCGCCGACGCGGCCATCGCCGAGATGAAAAAGCGCGGCTGCAAGCACATCAAGCTGATGGTTCTGGTCGCCGCACCCGAGGGCATCCGCTGCATCGTGGAGCACCATCCCGACGTGGAGCTGTACGCAGGCGCGCTTGATGAGCGCCTCAACGAGCACGGCTACATCGTTCCTGGCCTTGGCGACGCGGGCGACCGCATCTTCGGCACGAAATAATTTCATATACAAAAGCACTTCGCCGCGGAATTCGGACATTCCGCGGCGATTTTTCGTACAGCGCGCACATCGGAGCAAAATTGCGCCGATTCCTTGACTTTGCACGCGAAAATGGGTATAATCCAATCGTAATACTGGCCTAATGCGGCTTTTAGAATTCTTGAAAGGAAGACCTGTATATGATCTATACGACAGAAGTTAAGCATATGTGCCCGGTCGCGAAGGGCGCATATCATGGTCCGGCTCCCATTCCTGAAGAAGGCAAGTGGGTCCAGGCGAAGGAAATCAAGGACATCTCCGGCTTTACCCATGGTGTGGGCTGGTGCGCACCGCAGCAGGGTGCCTGCAAGCTGACCCTGAACATCAAGAACGGTGTCATCGAGGAAGCTCTGGTCGAGACGCTCGGCTGCTCCGGCATGACCCACTCCGCCGCAATGGCCTCCGAGATCCTGATCGGCAAGACCATTCTTGAGGCGCTCAACACCGACCTCGTCTGCGACGCCATCAACACCGCCATGCGTGAGCTGTTCCTCCAGATCGTCTACGGCCGCAGCCAGTCCGCGTTCTCCGAGGACGGCCTCGCAGTCGGCGCTTCTCTGGAAGACCTCGGCAAGGGCCTCAGAAGCCAGGTCGGCACCATGTTCGCCACCAAGGAAAAGGGCCCGCGCTATCTCGAAATGGCGGAAGGCTACTGCTCCCACATCGCGCTCAACAAGGATGACGAGATCATCGGCTACGAGTTTGTCAACTTCGGCAAGATGATGGACTTCATCAAGAAGGGCGACGAGCCCGCTGAGGCGCTCAAGAAGGCCACCGGCCACTATGGTCAGTGGGACAGCGCGGTCAAGTACATCGACCCGCGTCAGGAATAAGAGAAGGAGGACACGAAAATGGCTTTGTTTGAAAACTACGAAAGAAGAATCGACAAGATCAATGGCGTCCTCAAGCAGTATGGCATCGAGTCCGTTGAGGCTTGCCGCGAAATGTGCCAGGCCAAGGGCTTTGATCCGTATGAGATCGTCAAGAACATTCAGCCCATCTGCTTTGAGAATGCATGCTGGGCTTACACCGTTGGCGCGGCCATCGCCATGAAGAAGGGCGTCAAGACCGCTGCCGAGGCTGCCACCGCCATCGGCGAAGGCCTGCAGTGCTTCTGCATCGACGGTTCCGTTGCCGACGACCGCAAGGTCGGCCTTGGCCACGGCAATCTGGGCGCAATGCTCCTGTCCGAGGAGTCTGAGTGCTTCTGCTTCCTCGCCGGCCACGAGTCCTTTGCAGCCGCCGAGGGCGCGATCGGCATCGTCAAGAACGCCAACAAGGCGCGTCAGAAGCCTCTGCGCGTCATCCTCAACGGCCTTGGCAAGGATGCGGCGCAGATCATCTCCCGCATCAACGGCTTCACCTATGTCCAGACCCAGTTCGACTACTACACCAGCGAGTTGAAGATCGTCCGCGAGATCCGCTACTCCGAGGGCGAGCGTGCCAACGTCCGCTGCTACGGCGCTGACGATGTCCGCGAGGGCGTTGCCATCATGCACAAGGAAGGCGTTGACGTCTCCATCACCGGCAACTCCACCAACCCCACCCGCTTCCAGCATCCGGTCGCAGGCACCTACAAGAAGGAATGCATCCAGATGGGCAAGAAGTACTTCTCCGTCGCCTCCGGCGGCGGCACGGGCCGTACCCTGCACCCGGACAACATGGCCGCCGGCCCCGCTTCCTACGGCATGACCGACACCATGGGCCGTATGCACTCCGACGCGCAGTTCGCAGGCTCCTCCTCCGTCCCGGCACACGTCGAGATGATGGGCTTCCTCGGCATGGGCAACAACCCCATGGTCGGTGCAACCGTCGCTGTTGCCGTCGCGGTCGATCAGGCGCTCAATAAGTAAGGAAGAACCACTTTTTGAATCGCAAATAAAAAACAAAAAAGCATGTCCGCTCGAAGCAATGGGAGCGGACATGCTTTTTGGCATTTTGTGGCGTAAAATGGAATCTTAATAATTTTTTTAGAACTCTTTGGAAAAAAGTTATTGTGCTTATCTGTTTACCATGTTAATATCTAAATATGGATGGACGCGGCATATTTGAAACACAAGATTAAATGCAGGTATTGCATTTATTTTAAAAAGAAGGAAAGGAGGAAAAAATCAATGAAAGACAAGACAACTGCGCTTATTCTCTCGATTCTGCTGGGAGGCATCGGTGTAGACCGTTTCTATCTGGGCTACACGGGCATGGGCATTCTGAAACTGTTGACGGGAGGGTGCTTCGGCATTCTGTGGCTGATCGACATTATCAACATCGCCACCGGTAAGCTTCAGACTGCGGACGGAAGCGGGTACAAGGGCTCGTAACAGAGCTCCCTTGAACACGCGCAAACAGTGGCTCGCCTGCGCATAAAAAGGTCCTCGGTTCCCGAAAGGAACCGGGGCCTTTTACGCGGCATCGGCAAGCTGAGCATCTGTGTCAGGCTCCAGTGTCATGTAAAAAATGTTGGAGTCCTCTTCATAAATTGGGACGTAGGAGTAGTAGAGAGACTCGACGTTGTTTGCATACTGCCATCCGTCGAGCGAGTCGATGAGGGTGGAGCAGAGTGTGCTCAGGTCGTTTTCATCCTCAAACTGGAGCGACAAATAGCCGGTGCGATAATAGGCTTCGCTGAACAGTGTGTCCAGAAGCTCGCTGTAGTCCGCTCCGGCGGCAACGTACAGCCCATTCAGAGCGTAGTAATTCATATCTGCGGCGTCTGCCTCCGGCAGCCCGCCGCACCACACGATGCACTCGTCCACGACCGGATAGGTTCGGAGAAGCAGCTTGTTCGGGACATTGCAGTACAGGTGCAGCGTGAGCGGCTCCTCGCCGTCCTCATAAAGATTGGCGGTGACATCGAGTGTGTAATACGCTCCGTCAAGCTCCACAAGATTCCACGCATGACCGATGCTGCCGTCAGAAGGGTAACCCGCGACGCTGAGACAGGGGACATCCAGCTCGCGCAGCGCCCACGTGACGGCGTAGGCGACACCGTCACACTTTGCACGGCCGTTTACAAGCGCACCGTAGGCATTTTCTGCATGGCGGATCTCCATGTCATATGTGCAGGTCGTGGTGAGGTAATCAAAGACCAGATACTCTCGCTCCAGCGCCGAAAGCCCCACGGAGCCCTCCCTCAGCTCGTCAATGACAGAAAGGCAGGCATTGGTCGCTTTCTGATACTCCGCGTGCTTCATGCGGTAGGGAAGCGTGACAGTTATCACATCGCCTGTGAGATAGCCCGTCGTATAGCGGACGGGCATGCCGAAATCGACCTGCAAAAGCTCTGGGCAGTCCAGCTCCAGCAGATAAAAAATATTTGAAAGAGTGTCCACGGAGACATGCTCCGGCATAGCGCATTCCAGATCAAAGCGCATGGCGGCCTCGTAGAGCAGACATGCGACGTTCAGCTCCTCCGTACTGAGCTTGTTCAGATAATAGTACGAGGAAAAATCAGGGAAGATCTCCTCCGCGCGAAGATAGGCCGTTGCGCTGCCTACCGGTGCATCCGCGGAATCCGGCTGGGGCGCGGGACGAGAAGAAGGTGCGGCATCATCAAAATCAGCGACAGCAGAAAAAGCAGGTGTGATGTTGGTAGAGCGAGGCTCGGAGCTGAGAGAAAAAATGAGTGCAATGCCCAGCCGGCCGACCAGGACAAGCAGTGTAAGCACAATTGTCAACATAGGCGTGGAGCGCTTGCGCCGTGACGGAGTGGTGGGGGACAGCGGCGTGAAGCCGGGGCGGACAGGCGCGCCATCGTGACTGCAATGCAGGTCAGCCTCAGAGAAAGCAGATATGCGCTCACCGCAGCTTGGGCAGACAGTGCAGGTGTTCGGGATGAAGTCCAGACAGAATGGGCATATCATGGCGCGGCCTCCTTAAAATGGAATCGTTCGTCGGCGTGTGGCTCTAAACCACTGTACCATGCAGAGAAGAAATTTGCAATGCAAAGACGAAAAAACACCCGCACGATTTTCGTGCGGGTGTTTGCATACCGTGAAAGGCGAGATTACTTGACCTCGACTTCTGCGCCAGCTTCCTTGAGCTCGGCAGCGATCTTCTCGGCGTCTTCCTTGGAGATGGCTTCCTTCAGGGTCTTCGGAGCGTTGTCAACGATCTCCTTGGCTTCCTTCAGGCCCAGGCCGGTCAGAGCACGGACGACCTTGATGACACCGATCTTGTTGGCGCCAGCGGACTTCAGGACAACGTCAAACTCGGTCTTCTCTTCAACAGCCTCAGCAGCGCCGGCAGCGGGAGCAGCAACAGCGGCAGCAGCGGCGGAAACGCCGAAGGTCTCTTCCAGAGCGTGGACGAGCTCAGCCAGCTCAACAACAGTAAGGCCCTTAACTTCTTCGATCAGAGCAGCGATCTTTTCAGACATGATAATATCCTCCTAAATGTATAGTTTTGAATTTTGGATTATTCCGCAGCGGGTTCTGCGGCGGGGCCTTCCTTCTGGGCGCGGATCTGGTCCAGAACGAAAGCGAGGGAAGAAATGGGAGCCAAGAAGGTGCCCAGAACCTGCGCGACGAGCGCATCCTTGCTGGGCAGTTCGCCGAAGCCCTGCAGCTGCTCGATGCTCATGACAGAGCCTTCGACAAAGCCGCCCTTGAGGCTGACGATGTTCTTGTTCTTCTTAGCAAATTCGCATACGATACGAGCCGGAGCGATGGGGTCACCGCTGGTGCAGGCCATGGAAGTGGTGCCATTGAGCAGCTCATCAAACTGATTGTAACCGGCCTTGTTGGCGGCAAATCTGGTCAGCGTGTTCTTGACGACCGTGTATTCCACACCCGCTTCGCGGAACTTTCTGCGGAGCTCGGTATCCTGTGCGACAGTGATGCCCTTGTAGTCGACGAAAACCGCAGAAGTGGAATTCTGAAGCTTCTCGGCCAGTGCATCAACGATTGCCTTTTTGCTTTCCAGTACCTTTGCGTTGGGCATGTGTGTCACCTCCGATGAAATAAAAAGTGTCCTCATGCCAAAAGACATGAGGACACAAAATGACTGATCATTCCGCGAACCTCGGCAGGATGGAAGAACCATTATGGCATGAAGCCTCCTGCTGTCTTTGGCAGCTAGACTATTATAGCAAATAAAGGGGAAATGTCAAGTGCAAATTGCAAGAATCCGCGGAAAAAAGTCGCGATAATTACAGCTTTGCAGTGGAAACCTTGACGCCGGGGCCCATGGTGGAGGCCAGGACGCAGCTTCTGATATACTGACCCTTGGCAGCGGCGGGCTTGGCCTTGACGATCGCACCCATCAGAGCATTGAAGTTCTCGCTGAGCTTCTCGGGGCCGAAGGAAGCCTTGCCGATCGGGCAGTGGATGATGTTGGTCTTGTCGAGACGGTACTCGATCTTACCGGCCTTGATCTCCTTGACGGCAGCGCCGACGTTCGGAGTGACGGTGCCGGCCTTGGGGGAGGGCATGAGGCCCTTCGGGCCGAGGACCTTACCAAGACGGCCAACGATGCCCATCATGTCGGGAGAGGCAACGACGACGTCGAAGTCAAACCAGTTTTCCTTCTGGATCTTCTCGACCAGCTCCATGCCGCCGGCGTAGTCCGCGCCTGCGTCGAGAGCTTCCTGAAGCTTTGCGTCCTTTGCGAAAACGAGAACCTTGCGGGTCTTGCCGGTGCCGTTCGGGAGAACGATGGCGCCGCGGACCTGCTGGTCGGCGTGACGGGAGTCAACGCCCAGCTTGACATGAACTTCGATGGTCTCGTCGAATTTGGCGGTTGCAGTCTTGACGACCAGATCCATGGCGTCAGCAACCTCATACTGCATACTGCGATCGATCAGCTTGGCGCTGTCGACGTATTTTTTACCTTTGAACAATGTAATATCCTCCTTAGTGGTGATTCGGAATAATCCTCCCACGTATTTATGAGGCTCGGCCTATTGCCGAGGCACTCGGTCAAGTCTGATTTTTTCCAGCTCAGTCGACGACGGTGATGCCCATGCTGCGGCAGGTGCCGGCGACCTGGGTCATAGCGGCCTCGATGGTGGTGGCGGTCAGGTCGGGCATCTTCTTCTCGGCGATCTCCTTGACCTGTGCTTTGGTGATGGTAGCGACCTTGTCCTTGTTGGGCACGCCGGAACCCTTCTCGATACCCAGCGTCTTCAGAACGAGCGTCGGGGTCGGGGGGGTCTTGGTGACGAAGGTGAAGCTGCGGTCGGCATAAACCGTGATGATGACGGGGATCTTAAAGCCGGCCTGATCCTTCGTGCGCTCGTTGAATTCCTTGATGAACTGGGAAATATTCACGCCGTGCTGGCCGAGAGCCGGGCCGACAGGGGGCGAAGCGGTCGCCTTCGCGGCGGGAATCTGAAGCTTGATATAACCTGTAACTTTCTGTGCCATGATAAGCACCTCCTGAATAGATGTGGTGATACGCCGTGGCGTATTTTTGGCGGGGACGCAGCCCCTCCCACGTTGCTGCCGTGCGGCAGAACTTACTCGCTGACGAGCTCGACCTGGTCAAGCTCCAGCTCAACGGGCGTTTCGCGGCCAAACATGGACACGATCACGCGGACCTTGTTCTTTTCGATATCCACCATATCCACGACGCCGATGAAGCTTGTCAGCGGGCCGTCGCAGACCTTGACGTTGTCGCCCTCGGAGTATGCGACCACGATCTCGTGCTTCTCCACGCCAAGCTGCTGAACCTCGTCCTCGGTGAGGGGGGTGGGCTTGGTGCCGGAGCCGACGAAACCGGTGACACCGCGGACGTTCTTGATGATGTACCACGCCTCGTCGGACATGATCATCTTCACCAGAACATAGCCGGGGAAAACCTTGCGGTCATACGTCTTGGGGCCGTTTTCGGTGATCTCGGTCACGGTCTCCATCGGGATGGAAACGACGTGGATGAGATCCTCAAGATGGCGGGTCTCGATGGTTTTTTCAATGGTGGCCTTTACGGTATTTTCATAGCCGGAATAGGTATGCACAACATACCATTTTGCATTCTCCGCCATGACGTTTCCTTAACCTCCGATGAGGCCGGGCAGGGACAGGATGCCGTCTACGACGAGGGTGCCGACAGCATCAAAGACCCAAATGCAAATACCGACGACCAGAACGCACGCCAGAACAATGAGCGTGTTGTTGATCATCTGGCTCCTGGTAGGCCATACGACCTTTTTCAGCTCGCTCTTCATTTCACGGAACCAGCGGCTGATGCGTTTGCCTGTGCGGGCAAAGAAGTTTTCCTTTTTTGCTTCTGCCATGATTTTCACCCTTTCTGTAATGCGGTTTTCACTGCCTTACTTCGTCTCGCTGTGAACCGTGTGCTTCTTGCAGAATCTGCAATACTTCTTCATCTCGAGACGGTCGGGATCGTTCTTCTTGTTTTTCATGGTGTTGTAGTTTCTCTGCTTGCATTCGTTGCATCTGAGTGTGATCTTTACGCGCATTTTTCGGCACCTCCTTAAATCATTGCCTCCCTGTATCACTGCGGCTATTCATAAATTTTAGATGACGCCGAAACTACATGGCGTCGTCCGCAGCGGAAAATGGGCATAGCTATACCCAAAATCGCAGGTAGAGTTATACTAGCACATCCGCTGCCGCAGGTCAACCGCTTTTTTCAAAAATTTCAGAGAAATGTTGCGCATCCGATGGGGGAATGCTACAATATACGCGAAAACGGAAAGCAGAGAGGTACAAAATATGAGGATCATGGCCATCGACTACGGCGACGCGCGCACCGGGATCGCGATCTCGGATGCACTGGGGATGCTGACGGGCACGACCACGGTCATCCACAGCTGGAACGCAGAAAAAACGGCGCAGGAGATCGTGCGCCTTGTGCGGGAAAACGGCGTGGAGCGGATCGTGATGGGCTTCCCGCGCAACATGGACGGTACGGAGGGGCCGCGCGCGGATCTCTACCGCGAATTTGCGGCAAAGCTGGAGGAACTTCTGGGCGAAAAAATCGTCCTATGGGATGAGCGGCGCACAACGATCGAGGCGCACCAGATTCTGTCGGAAAACAACTACCACGGCAAAAAGCGGAAAAACACAGTCGATGCCGTGGCGGCGTCGCTCATTCTGGAGGGCTACCTCAGCTATCTTCGCACACACAAGGAGTAACAGGACGCATGTTTACAGGCTACAGTGATAAGACCGTGGATTTCTTCTGGGACATCCGCTTCAATAATTCCCGTGAGTGGTTCCACCCACGCAAGGAACAGTTCAACGACTATATTATGACCCCGACCAAGGCGCTCTCGGGCGAGCTTTACGACTGGCTGACGCAGACCTATCCAGACCTGCATTTGAATCTGCACATCTCCAAGATCTACCGCGATGCCAGACGGCTGTTCGGCCGCGGGCCGCTCAAGGATCACATCTGGTTCTCGTTTCAGAACGAGCTGGAGGGGCGCGCCAACGCGCCGTGTCTCTGGTTTGAGGTGGGCTGCGAGGGATACAGCTACGGCTTTGGCTACTGGTGCGAGCCGAGCGCGGCGGCGCGCTTCCGCAAGCTCGCCGACCGGAATGTAAAAGAGCTGGAGGCGCTTGCAAAGAAGCTGGAGCAGCAGGATGTGTTCCTCCTGCATGGGCCGGAGTATGCACGCGCCAAGGGCCATGCGGATGATGCGATCGCGGGCTGGTACAACCGGCGCTCTTTTTCCATCGTCTGTGAGCGCAGCTATGACGCACTTTCCTATTCCAGAGAGCTGCTGGATGCAGTCAAGGACGGCTTCCGCTTTTTGATGCCGTATTATCAGTATTTTGACAGATCTTACCGCATGGCGGACTGAGCTGCCGGTGCGGCGGACGAAAGGAGACGAATATGAAAAAGCACGCTGCCGTTTTGCTGCTTGCAATGACGCTGCTTCTGAGCCTTTGCGCCTGCACGCAGGAGAGCCGGTCGTCAGGCCTCACGACATATACAGTGGATTCATATACGATCACGCAATACGACGGAAGCTCCGGCACGATCAGCGACGGCACGCACACCTATTCGTACAGCAGCGTGCCCGGCAGCAATCACAGCGTGACGTTCACATATCCGGACGGCGAAACATATACATGGACGGAAAACAGCGGCGGCGGATGGGGCACATCGAGCCCGAATCTTGACCTTTCCAAATATCCGAGCGGCTTGACGCTCAAGTCAGTGCTGGAACGAGGCGGAAAAGCGGATCGGGTGCGCACTTCTCAGAAGAACGTAGGACTGATCGTGGTGTTTCTGCTGATCGGCACAGTCAACACAGCGGCGCCAAAAGCCGCGTGGTTCTTGGAGGTCGGCTGGAAGCTCAAAGATGCAGAGCCCTCGGATGCGGCGCTCGCATGGAACCGCGGCATCGGCATTTTGCTGCTCGTCATCGCAGCAGTCATGCTGATCGTGTAAGAAAACAGGCAGCTCGTTCAGTTGGAGCTGCCTGTTTTTTAGGCGCGGGCCGGGAAAACCGGCGCTTTGTCCATACAGAAAGGCTGCGGAGCGCCGCGCCTGCTCCGCGCGGTTACTGTCCTTTCTTAAAAAACACCTCCGAGAGCCCGACAAGAACGAGAAAACCGCCGAACAGCCTGCGCAGAAGCTGCATTTCCAGTCCGGCCGCCAGAAACGCGCCCAGCGCGGCGGTGGCGCATCCGGCAGCGGCCGCGGGAAGCACGGCGCGCCAGTCGATGAGCCTGTTCTTCGCGTGAAAGATCAGCGCGGCGGCTGCGGTCGGCAGGAAATAGAGCAGATTGATCCCCTGTGCGGTCTTTTGCCCGACGGCGCAGACGGCGGTCATCCAGACCATGAGCAGGCTTCCGCCGCCGATGCCGAAGCCCGAAAGAACGCCGCAGACAAGCCCTGCGGCAGCGGCGATGCAGAGCTCTAGCATACCAGCAGACGCACCCCTCCGAACACGATCAGCGCGCCGAGCGCGAGATGCAAAAGGCGCGGCGGAACACGCCGGAACCACAGCCCCGCCAATACGCCGCCGGCCGCGCCGCCGGCCAGATAGGGGAGCGCCTCGCGGACGGGGAGCATCCCGCTTGCCGCGTAGACTGCGATGGACACAAGGCACATCGGCAGGACGATGCAGACCGAGGACGAGAACGCGGTCCGGTCCACCAGCTTTGCCAGCCGGATCAGCAGCGGCACGAGCAGCATACCGCCGCCGGCCCCGAAAAAGCCGTTGACAAATCCGGCGGCTGCGCCGCTGAGCGCGCAGGGAAGCCAGTTTGATTGTTTCATAAAAATACCTCCGCAGCCAGTATCGGCAGCGGAGGCGTTTTTTATTCTGCACCGGCGGCAGGAAGCGCAAGCGCACGCAGGATGTGGCCTGCGATCAGCATTCCCGCACAGGGCGGGGCCCACGAAACGGAGCCGGGGACGCTCTGACGTGCGCCGGGCTCCTGCGGGGGCAGCGGCTTGCGCGGAAGCTCCGTGCTGGCGAGCACCGTGTGGTGCACCACGCCGCGATTGCGAAGCTCGCGGCGCATCACGCGCGCGAGGGGGCAGCCGGAGGTCTTGGAAATGTCGGTGATGACGAACTTGGACGGATCGAGGCGGTTGCCCATGCCCATCGAGCTGATGATCGGCACGCTGCGCTCGATGGCGGTCACGATGAGGCTGAGCTTGCTGGGGACAGAATCAATGGCGTCGGCGATGTAATCAAAGCCAAGTGAGAAAAAATCCTCCTTGTTCGCCTCCTCGTAGAACGCGCGGAGGGAGTTTACACGGCAGCTTGGATTGATGTCGCGGATGCGCGCGGCCATCACGTCTGTTTTATACTGCCCGATGGTCGAGTGCAGGGCGATGAGCTGGCGGTTGAGATTGCTTTCGCAGACAGTGTCATTGTCTACGAGCGTGATCGCGCCGACGCCTGCGCGTGCCAGGGCCTCGGCGGTGAAGCTGCCGACGCCGCCGACCCCGAAGACAGCGACATGCGCGCTCTGAAGGCGCGCAAGACCGTCCGTACCGAGCAGCATGACCTCACGGCTGAATTGCATGTTCATGTGATCTCTCCTGAATATGGCGAAAGCTGCCGGAAGGCAGCTTTCGCAGAATGATTGGATTTAGAACTTGTTGGTGAAGGCGATGCCGAAGGACGAGATCGTGTAGGAAGCGTCCTTGGTCGCGTTTTCGAACCAAGCGCTGTAGTCGGCCTGACGCAGAGCATTCTCAACGAGGACATCGCGATAGGTCTTCTCGCTGTTGCCGCAGAAGAACATGATGTGCGAGCCGTAGGTGCTGTCAACAATGCCGGTGTCGCCGGGCTGACGGCTCTCGTCATAGCACCAGTTCTCGAAGGATTCGACCATCTGACCGGGGTAGACGCTCTCGTACTTGGTTGCCTCGGAGGCAGTGCCTGCCTCAAGAAGATCATTGGAGAACTTTTCGAAAGCCTCCTCAGAGGTGTCGTCGCCGGCGAGGAACTGGCTCAGCAGCTCCGCGGCCTTGGACTGCGCCGAAGCAACGAGCTCCTCATCCGTGGAGTCGCTGACCGGGATCAGGATGTGGCGGACATTCTTGGTGATCTCGTCATGGGTGTCACGGCTGATGAAGTAGACGACATAGTAGCCGCTTTCGCCTTCGATGCAGTCGGTGTCGCCCTCAGCACGCGCAGTGTCAAACAGCCACTCGGCGATGTCGGACGGGCAGGCGCTGTAGAGCTTGTCGCTGCTGAGCGTTGCCGTGTCATCTTCGTAGTCGCTCTTGGAATCCTCGGGAGCATAGGCAAGTGCCTGCTCGGCGAAGGACTGCTCGTCGCTGATCGCGGCAAGCATGGCGTCAGCGTCGGCCTTGGCAGCAGCCATCTGGAGGGCGCTTTGCTCTTTCTGCTGTTCCTCGGTAAGTTCTTCGCCGCTCTCATTCTCAGTGGCATAGCTGCTCTTGGCAAAGTAGAAAGAACGATAGGTAACACCGTCATAGTTGTTGGCGTTTTCCGTATACTCAGCGTCGATCTGCTCGGCAGAGTAGGTGCGTGCCTCATTGAGGGAAGATGCGTAGTACTGCGCAACGGTGCTGACACGCAGGAACTGCTCATAGCTCTTGAGGCTGCTGCCTGCGCCGAAGCGGGCAACAAGGAACGCGTCGGTGTTGTTGTAGCCGTAAAGCGCAGCGTAGCTGTTGAGCGTGGAAAGCTGGGTCTGAAGCGCAGATTCCTGCTCCTCGGTCAGCGTAAAGCCGTTTGCAATGGCTTCGTCATAGACGGCATAGCTCTTTGCAGCGGTCTGAAGACCCTGCTCAACGAAATAGTCATACCAGCTCTGCTGCTTGTCGGCATCGACATACTGCTTGCTGAGGGGCGTGTTGGTGTCGAAGAACATGCTGGCATAGGTGCCGTAGCTGCTGCTGAAGTTGGTGTATGCGTCGTTTGCGTAGTAGTTGACCATGGCAGGGGTCAGCTTATGGCCGCCGACGGTCGCGGCGGTGGTATGCTTCGCAAAGAAGCCGGTGGAAAGCAGGGAGAAGAAAACGATGGCGGCCACGACGATGACGGCGATGACAACAGTCAGCGCGGTCTTACCGCCCTTGCTCATACCTTTCTTCTGACTCTGGTCGTCCTGAATGCCGGACTGCGCCAGTTCCTTGCGCTTGTTCTTTTCACGGGATGCACTCATTTGGGGATCATTCCTCTCATTGTTCGTTGTACGGGCAGAGCCCGCAGCTGATTCAGCGCATATTATACTGAAAAAACGCTGTACTTTCAAGTGCGGATTTCAAATTAGCGGATAAATTTCATGCGGGGTATCGGAAACACGGTTCCCGCAGCGGATGTTTCCGCTTCCGGGCAGCCGGAAGGGGCTGCTTTCTGCCGCCAGAGCACGGAAAAACTGTGCATATTTCCGGTGCGTTTTGCTGGCAGAGAACCGGGGGGAGACATAAAGGGAAGCGGGCGGCTGCTGAAAAGCCCGACACCGTGCAGGCTGCGCAAACGTTGTGCTTGACGCGCGGCGGCGTATCGTTTATGCTGTTGCGGGTGGCACAGTGGCAACGCGCCGCGAGACGCCTACCTTATAATAAAAAACGAAATCAAATATGCGGTCCGGGCACGCTGCGCCCGCCCGTGTGAAAATAAGGAGAATCACGATGGATTATGCAAAGGAATCCCTTCGCCTGCACGGCGAATGGAAGGGGAAAATCGAAGTCACCGCGAGAGTGCCGGTCGAAACGAAGGAGGATCTGTCTCTTGCCTATACCCCCGGTGTGGCGCAGCCGTGTCTGGAGATTCAGAAGGACGTCAGCAAGAGCTATGAGCTGACGCGCCGCTGGAATCTCTGCGCCGTCATCACCGACGGCTCCGCCGTTCTCGGCCTCGGTGACATCGGCCCGGAGGCGGGTATGCCGGTCATGGAGGGCAAATGCGTGCTCTTTAAGTCGTTCGGCGATGTGGATGCGTTCCCGCTTTGCGTCAAGACGCATGACGTGGACGAGTTTGTAAACGCGGTCAGCCTGATCTCGGGCTCCTTTGGCGGCATCAATCTGGAGGACATCTCCGCGCCGCGCTGCTTTGAGATCGAGCGCAAGCTGAAAGAAAAATGTGACATTCCGATCTTCCACGACGACCAGCACGGCACGGCAGTCATCACCCTTGCGGGTCTGACGAACGCGCTGAAGGTCGTCGGCAAGAAGAAGGAGGATGTCAGGGTCGTCACCTCCGGCGCGGGCGCGGCAGCCATTGCAATCGTGAAGCTGCTGCTCTCGGCGGGCTTCCGGAACGTCACAATGTGCGACCGCAAGGGCGCGATCTACGCCGGACGCGAGGGGCTCAACTGGATCAAGGCGGAAATGGCGGAGGTCACGAATCTGGAACGCAGAGCCGGAACGCTTGCCGAGATGCTGGTCGGCGCGGACGTGTTCATCGGCGTTTCCGCACCGGGAACGGTCACGACGGAGATGGTCAGAAGCATGAACCGCGACGCCATCGTGTTTGCCTGCGCGAACCCGACGCCGGAAATTTTCCCGGACGATGCCAAGGCCGGCGGCGCGGCGGTTATATCGACCGGTCGGAGCGATTTCCCGAACCAGATCAACAACGTCCTTGCCTTCCCCGGCATTTTCCGCGGCGCTTTTGATGTGCGCGCGTCGGACATCAATGAGGAGATGAAGGTCGCCGCCGCGCACGCGCTGGCAGAGCTGATCTCCGACGAGGAGCTTTCGGCGGACTATATCATTCCGAAGGCGTTTGACCACCGTGTCGGCCCTGCCGTTGCGAAGGCAGTCGCAGAGGCGGCGAGAAAAACCGGTGTTGCGCGGCTTTGAGAGAAACCGTAAATTGGCGGCTTGACAATGCGAACACACTGTGGTATGATGCTGTAAACCGTTGAAGAAGAGTGAGTACTCTTTCAGACCGTTCTTACAGAGAGCTGCGGATGGTGGGATCGCAGCAGAAAAGGCGAAAGACGAATGGACTTCTGAGGGCAAGCGGAAACAGAGGTAGCTCTGGAGTATGTGAGACGGAGGCGACGCTCCGTGAACAAACGTCAGCGTATGTTGGTACGCATGAGTGGGCGCGCAAGCGTCAAGCCGGGTGGCACCACAGGAAGTTATGCTCCTGTCCCAGCAATTTGTAATTGCCGGGACAGGAGTTTTTGTTTTTTCAGGAGGGAACGGACATGTTTTTGCTGCACAGACGCTGGCGCGGCCGCGCCAAGGATCATCAGAACGTCAAATCTTCAAAAACATTTAATCCATTACGATACAGACCATAGAAAGGCTGGTAACTCTCATGAAAAAGTTCTTTGCAATTCTGCTTTCCGCTTTGATGCTCGTTTCTGCTCTGACCGCCTGCGGCGGTAAGGAGCCCTCGAAGGACGCCGCCTCCGGCGAAAAGGAATATGTCATCGGCATCTGCAACTATGTGGATGACGCCTCCCTCAATCAGATCGTGGACAGCATCCGGACGCGCCTTGCCGCCATCGGCGAGGAGAGAGGCGTGCACTTCAGGATCGAATACGACAACTGCAATGCCGATTCGACGCTGATGAGCCAGATCATCTCCAATTTCCAGGCGAACAGCGCAGACCTCATGGTCGCGGTCGCCACCCCGGTCGCCATGGCGATGCAGGCGGCCACAGAGGGCACGGATACTCCGGTCGTGTTTGCGGCTGTCTCCGACCCGGTCTTGACCGGCGTGGTGGAGACGATGGATGCGCCGGGCGGCAACCTGACCGGCACCTCCGACTACCTCGACACGGCGTCCGTCATGAACCTGATCTTTGCGCAGCAGCCCGATGCGGCGAAGATCGGCCTTCTGTACGATGTCGGCCAGGATTCGGCAACATCGGCCATTGCGGCGGCAAAAAAATATCTGGAGGATCGGGGCGTTGAATACGTAGAGCGCACCGGCACCACCGTGGACGAGATCACACTGGCAGCGCAGGCGCTTGTAGCAGACGGCGTGGACGCGGTGTTCACCCCGACGGACAACACCGTCATGAAATCCGAGCTGACCATCTATGAAACGCTTGCGGACGCAGGCATCCCGCACTACACCGGCGCGGACTCCTTCGCACTCAACGGCGCGTTCCTCGGCTACGGCGTGGATTATGTCAATCTCGGTACGGAGACCGCAAACATGGTCGCGGAGATCCTGCTGGACGGCAAAAAGCCGGCGGAGCTGCCGGTGCGCACCTTTGACAACGGCACAGCTACGGTCAACACGGAGATCTGCGAAACGCTCGGCTATGACTTTGAGGCCGTGAAGGCGGCGTTTGCGCCCTACTGCACCAAGGTGGAGACCATTGTCACCGCCGAGAGCTTTGACGATGTAAAATAAAAATCGCGCCGCGGACGCGCTCTGCGGCGAAGAACAGACACAGGAGGAGTAAGAGGCCATGTCGCTCGATTCCATTTTGACACTTTTACAGACAGCATTGGAGCTGGGGCTCATCAGCTCGTTGACAGTACTGGCGCTGTTTTTGAGCTATTCCATGCTGAACGTCTGCGACCTTTCGACCGATGGCTGTTTCACCCTCGGCGCGACGGTCGGCGCGGCGGTCGCCATCGCGGGACACCCGTATCTGGCGATTCCGGCGGCAATGCTGGCGGGCGTCACGTCCGGCTTTGTGACGGCGTTTTTGCAGACGAAAATGGGCGTCAACAGCCTGCTTGCCGGTATCATCGTGAACACGGCGCTCTATTCGGTCAACATTGCCGTGATGGGCGGCGCCTCCGTCCTGAACATGAACAAGACGCAGACCGTTTTCACAAAGATGCGCGCGCTGCTCGGCGAGAGCGCGCTGGCAGGGCAGTACAAGCTGATTGTGGCGCTGCTTGCGGCCGCGCTTGCGGCGGTGCTGCTGGGGCTGTTTCTCAAGACGCGGCTCGGCCTTGCCATCCGCGCCACCGGCAACAATCCCGACATGGTGCGCTCGTCCTCCATCAATCCGATCGTGACCACGATCATCGGCCTGTGCGCCTCAAACGCGCTGACGGCGCTCTCCGGCTGCCTGCTTGCGCAGAGCCAGAAGTCGGTCAACATCGACATCGGTTCCGGCATGGTGACCATTGCGCTGGCGTCACTGCTGATCGGGCAGGTCTTTCTCGGCAGACGGCGGATCCCGCTTCGTATCTTCGGCATGGTGCTGGGTGCGTTCGCATTCCGCCTTGTCTACACCGTGGCGCTCCGGTTTGACATGCCGGCGTTCATGCTGAAGCTCGTCTCGGCAGTCGTGGTTGTCGCGGCCATCTCCATTCCATATCTCAAGCAGCAATATCCGCTTTTCCGGCGCAGAGCGGAGCACCGGAAGGAAAGGGGGCGCGCAGGATGCTGACCATTTGCCATATCTCAAAAACTTTTGACCCCGGCACGACCGATGCAAAAAAAGCGCTGAACGACCTGTCGTTCCATGCAGCGCCGGGCGACTTTGTGACGATCATCGGCGCAAACGGCGCCGGAAAGTCCACGCTTTTCGGCGCGATCGCGGGCAGCTTCATCACCGACAGCGGCGAGATCCTTCTGGACGGCGAGGACATTACCCTGACGCCGGAGCACCGGCGTGCGAAGAAGATCGGACGGCTTTTTCAGGACCCGATGCGCGGCAGCGCGCCGGGCATGACGATCGAGGAAAATCTGGAGCTCGCCGCCGGACACGGCGGCTGGCTCCGGCCGGTATCGAGAGCGGTCAAAAAGCGCCTCCGCGACCGTGTCGCGATGCTGGACATGGGGCTGGAGGACCGGATGGATCAGCCGGTCGGCCTTCTGTCCGGCGGGCAGCGGCAGGCGCTGACGCTGATGATGGCGACGCTGAACCCGCCGAAGCTGCTGCTCCTTGACGAGCACACGGCCGCGCTCGACCCGGCCACGGCGGAGACGGTGCTGCGGCTCACAAAGCGCATTGTCGAGGAGGACCGCCTGACCTGCATGATGATCACGCACAACATGCAGTCGGCGCTGGAGCTTGGAAACCGCACTGTCATGATGGACGCCGGGCGCATCGTCATGGACGTTGCGGGCCAGGAGCGCAGCGGCCTTTGCGTCGCAGACCTTCTGCGCCGCTTCCGCGAGGCCTCCGGCAAGGAGCTGACGAACGACCGGATGCTCCTCATCTGATTGCATATCGCACCTCACCACAATTAAAATTCCGATCCAGACGTCCGGGGCGATGTGCGCTCCGGACGTTTGAGCTTGTCAAAAAGTCTTTTGACAAGCTCTGGGACGCGAACCGCGTGGCTGGGTTCGCGTTTGAAAAGGCTGCACCCGGCTGCGCACATAATTTGTGCGCGGTTCGCGCACAAATTCCACACTTGCCGGGCGTAGCGTGTTTTGTCTGATGCCGCAGCGTTCAGAAAAAGTGCCAGTGGCACTTTTTTAGCGCAGGCCGAAGCGGCTATGCCGCGAGGGGGAACCACGTGGGGCGCATCGCCGTGCGCGGCGAGAACTCTACGAGGTTTTTTGACAGTCTGAGACGTCCGGGGCGATGTGCGCCCCGGACGTTTGAACATCTCTGACAGCATTTTGCCATACACGCAAAAGGGAGCCGTGCGTGCGATTTGTTGACTTTTTGAACAAAAACCAACAGCGGGTTGACATCGCTGTCCGTAAAAAAGACGAAGCCGCGATTGCTTTTTTGCAGAACGTGTGATAGCATAAAATCACGGCGTTTTGCGCCGCATTCTACAGGAATCCTGAGCGCAGGGCAGTACACCGCACAGGGAAAGTGAGGGAAAACGTGAATACGAAAACAAAAAAGAAGGGCGACATGCAGGTACTGCTCCGGCTTCTGCACGGAAGCGGGAGATATTTTACTGCCTGCATTCTCTGCGGTCTGGTCTTCACGGGCTGCGAGCTGGTGATCCCGCAGATCATCCGTGTGAGCGTTGACTCATTCATCGGCGACCAGCCCATCCGTGTTGCCGCCGTTGCCGCCGTGACACGCCTCCTTGGCGGCCTGGAGCACATCCGGCAGAATATGTGGATCCCGGCAGCCGTGATGGCGGGCTTCGGCCTTCTGTCCGCGCTGTTCCGCTACGGCACGCATGTCTACAGCGCCATCGCCGGTGAAACGCTCGTCAAAACGAGCCGCGACCTGCTCTATCATCATATTCAGCATCTGCCGTGGAAGTGGCACATGGCCAATCCCACCGGCGATATCATCCAGCGCTGCACCTCGGACGTGGAGCGCATCAAGACGTTCTTTCAGGAGCAGTTTGTCTCCGTGTTCCGCATCATCGCGCTGATCGTGCTGTCGCTTGTGTGCATGATTTTGATGAACTGGAAGCTAGCACTGGTGCCGATGCTCATGTTCCCGATCATCGTTATCTATTCGGTCGGCTTTCACAACTCCATCCGCATCCATTTTACAAACTGCGATGAAGCGGAGGGCGTTCTGTCCACCATCGCGCAGGAAAACCTGACCGGCGTGCGTGTGGTGCGCGCGTTTGGACGTGAGGAATTTGAGCGCGAGCGCTTTGAGCGGCAGAATCAGGAATACACCGGCCTTTGGGTGCGGCTGACGCACATGATGGCGGATTTCTGGGCGATCGGCGATGCATCGAGCGCCGTTCAGACGATGCTGGTCGTCATCATCGGCGCGCTGCTGTGCGTCAGAGGTGAGATGTCGGAGGGCGACTTTGTCTCCTTCTGCATCTATAACGGCATGATCATCGGCCCTGTGCGCCGCCTGGGGCGCATCATTTCGGAAATGAGCAAGATGGGCGTCTCCGTTTCCCGTATCGCGGAGGTCTTGAATGCGCCCGTGGAGGAGGATAAGCCCGGCGCACAGGAAAAGCCGATGGACGGCGACATTTCCTTTGAGCACGTGAGCTTCCGCTACGAGACCGGCCCGGATGTGCTGAGCGACGTATCCTTCACCATCCCGGCGGGGACGAGCTTCGGCATTCTCGGCGGGACCGGCTCCGGCAAGAGCAGCCTGCTTCTGATGCTGTGCAGACTCTACGAGCCGTCCGGCGGCCGCGTGACGGTCGGCGGTGCGGACATCGCGGACATGCCCGCGCGCTGGGTGCGCGACCATGTGGGCATCGTCCTTCAGGAGCCGTTCCTGTTCTCCCGCAGCATTGAGGAAAACATCGGCATCTGCGGCGCAAGCGCCGAGGCTGTGCGCAAGGCGGCTGTGACGGCCTGCATCCACAACGACATCGAGCAGTTCTCGCAGGGCTATGAGACCATGGTCGGCGAGCGCGGCGTGACGCTTTCCGGCGGCCAGAAGCAGCGTGTTGCCATTGCACGGATGCTGACGAAGAAAACGCCGGTGATCGTCTTTGACGATTCTCTTTCGGCGGTCGATACGCAGACGGATGAAAAGATCCGCAGCGCGCTGGGACGCGACCTCGGGGGCGCGACCTCGATCATCATTTCCCACCGCATCACGACGCTGATGGACTGCGACAACATTCTTGTGCTCGATCACGGCAAGGTCGTGCAGCTCGGCACGCCGCAGGAGCTTCTGCGGCAGAAGGGCATCTTCCGCCAGATTTATGACATGCAGATGTCCATCGGAGAGGAGGAGACGGCATGAAAGAGCAAATGCACAAGGGACTGCCGTGGTTCGGCATTCCGAAGCTGTATCCATATCTGAAAACATACGGAAGTCTCCTGTTCTGGATGGTTTTCATGGGGCTTGTGGCAAGCGGCGCGGATGTGGCGGTCCCGCTGTTCCAGCAGTATGCCATCGACCATTTTATCGCAGACAAGACCATGCAGGGTATCTGGGGCTTTGTCGGGCTGTATGTTCTGGTCATCGGGTTTCAGATCGTCTCCAACTACATTTCCGCCTACGGCGCGTGCAAGGCGGAGCTTTACATCGGCCGTGACCTTCGCCGCGCGGCGTTTGACCATCTTCAGACGCTCTCGTTCTCTTACTTCAACCAGAACAGCGTCGGCTACGTCCACGCGCGTGTCATGTCGGACACCGACCGCATCGCGAGCACGCTGGCGTGGGGCATCATGGAGGGCGTCTGGTACATTGCGTATCTGATCTTTGCGGTCGCCATGATGTTCATTCTGAACTGGAAGCTGGCGCTGTGCGTGATGGTGATCGTGCCGGTGCTGGTTCTGTCGAGCATGTACTTCCAGAAAAAGCTGGTGTTCCTGCACCGGAAGGTGCGCGAGCACAACTCGCAGATCACCGGTGCGTTCAATGAAGGCATCACCGGCGCAAAGACGACGAAAACGCTCGTCATTGAGGACAAGGTCGAGCGGGAATTCGACGGCCTGACGGGCGAAATGAAGCGCGTCAGCGTCCGTGCGATGCGTTTTCGCAGCATCTTCATGTCGACCACGGCCTTTGCGGCGTCGATCGCGCTGGCGATCGTCCTCTGGCGCGGCGGCATCATCACGCGCGACGGCGTGATGCTCATCGGTACGCTGTCGGTCTTTATGAACTACGCGCAAGGCATGATGGAGCCGATCCAGTGGCTCGTGCAGGTCCTGTCGGCGCTTGTCAACGTGCAGGTCAACGTCGAGCGCTTCACGCGCCTGATGGAGACGGAATCTGACGTGCGTGACACGCCGGAGGTCATCGAGAAATACGGCGACGCCTTCCATCCGAAGAAGGAAAACTGGGAGCCGCTGCACGGTGACATCGAGTTTCGCGATGTGACGTTCCACTATCCCGACGGCGACGAGAACATCCTCGAACACTTCAATATGAAGGTGCCGCAGGGAACGAACGTCGCCATCGTCGGCGAGACCGGCGCGGGAAAATCCACGCTGGTCAATCTGGTCTGCCGCTTCTTTGAGCCGAGCTCCGGCCAGATCCTCATCGACGGCCGTGACGCGCGCGAGCGCAGCCAGCTCTGGCTCCACTCGAACATCGGCTATGTGCTTCAGACGCCGCACCTGTTCTCCGGCACGGTGCTGGACAACCTCCGCTACGGCAAGGAGGACGCGACGATGGAGCAGATCGAGGCGGCGGTCAAGGCTGTCTCCGCCGATGCCATCATCGAGCGTCTGCCGGACGGCTACGACTCCGACGTCGGCGAGGGCGGCAACAGCCTCTCGACCGGAGAAAAGCAGCTTCTTTCGTTTGCGCGCGCGCTGCTGGCAGACCCGCGCATCTTCGTTCTGGACGAGGCGACAAGCTCCGTTGACACGGTGACCGAGCGGCTCATCCAGAACGCCATCGAAAAGGTGATGTCGGGCAGAACGTCCTTCATCATTGCCCACCGTCTGTCCACCATTCGCCGCGCGGACGTCATTCTGGTCGTTCACAACGGCAGGATCGTGGAAAGCGGCACCCACGCCGAGCTGATGAAGGCAAGGGGCGCGTACTGGCAGCTCTATACCCGCCAGTATCGCGAGGAGCAGACGCGCTCCATCATGTGCGAATCGTAATTCTGAAAAGCATCCAAGGCGCGGTGCGGAGCCAAGCGGCTCCGCACCGCGCTTGAACATGTCAAAAAGTCTTTTTGACATGCTCTCAAACGCGAACCGCGGGGCTGGGTTCGCGTTTGAAAAGGCTGCGCCCGCCTACGCGCATAATTTGTGCGCTGCTTGCGCACAAATTCCACACTTGCCGGGCGTAGCGTGTTTTGTCAGAGGTTCACGCCCCCGGACAAAACGAATTGACATTTTATTCGCGCCTGCGGGCGCGAACTCTACGAGGTTTTTGGCAGTCTGAAACGCGGTGCGGAGCCAAGCGGCTCCGCACCGCGTTTTGCTTAAAATATCTGAAAAATGATATATGCAGCATTGCGGGTTTTGAAATGGGGAAGGGCGGTGCGCCGTCTGTGCGGCCGGCGCAGGCGATGCAGTCTTTGCACACTGACCATACCTTGAAAAATGCCATGTCCTGCATACAGGTCGACCGGATATTTCCGGAATGATACGGCATATATCCGGAATGATACGGAAAGATCGGAAAAATATCCCGCCCGCCAAGTCGCAGCAGCGAATGGCAGGCGGTATTTTATTTTTGATATGGCACGGACGCGATTAGCATTTCTGTTTTCCCACCGATTCGCTATAATTATATCGATTGATTATCTGGCATTGCGCCCGGAAAAGCACATTGGTGAAGCGGCGCGATGCAAAGCAATTTGGAGCGGCATCCCATCCCGAACAGATGATCTGAGAAGACGGAGGCAGTATATATGACATTTTCTTATTTTCCCGGCTGCACGCTGAAAACGCGCGGCAAGCAGCTCGATATCTACGGGCGCAAAGCCTTTGAGGCGCTTGGGATCGAGCTTGCGGAGCTTCCCGATTGGCAGTGCTGCGGCGCGGTGTATCCGATGGCGCGCGACGAGCTCGCAACGCGCCTTTCCTCCGTGCGTGCGCTGGCGCAGGCGCGGGAGCTTGGCAGCGAGCTGGTCACGCTCTGCTCTGCGTGCCACCACGTCATCAAGCGCGTGAACGGCGACATGAAAAACGACGCGGTCATGGCCGCGCGTGTGCAGAACTATCTGGATCTGGATACGCCGTATACCGGTGAGACGACAGTTTTGCACTATCTTGAGGTCCTGCGTGACCGTGTCGGCTTCGACGAGCTTGCGAAGAAGGTCGTAAAGCCGCTGGGCGGACAAAAAATCGGCGCATATTACGGCTGCCTGCTGCTCCGGCCGAGTCGGGAGCTCGGCTTTGACGACCCGGAAAACCCGACGATCATTGAGGACTTCCTCCGTGCCATCGGCGCAGAGCCGGCCTACTACGGTATGCGCAACGAGTGCTGCGGCGGCTACACGACGATCGAGGGCAAGGAATTTGCGCAAAAGCAGGTTGCGAAAATTATGAACAACGCCAAAGCCTGCGGCGCGGAAGCGCTGATCACGGCGTGCCCGCTGTGCATGTACAATCTGAGAGAGAACGCCGTGGACGGCCTGCCGGTGTATTACTTCACCGAGCTTCTGGCGCAGGCGCTCGGCGTGAAGGAGGATGCCGAATGACGGACAAGAATCTGATGGAAGACATCCGGCGCATTTCCGGCGTCAACCCGCGCAAGTGCATGAAATGCGGCAAGTGCTCGGGCACGTGCCCGGCGTATGACGAGATGGATCTCCACCCGCATCAGTTTGTGGATATGGTCGAAAGCGGCCGCATCGATGAGCTTATGAATTCAAAGGGCATTTACCGCTGCCTGAGCTGCTTTGCCTGCGTCGAGCGCTGCCCGCGCAGCGTTGAGCCTGCGGCGCTCATCGAGGCAGTGCGTCTGGCGGTCGTCCGCAGACAGGGCGCAGACCACCTGAGACCCGAACAGATCCCGGCGCTCCTGGACGAGGCCATGCCGCAGCAGGCCATCACCAGCGCGTTCCGGAAATATAAGAAGTAAGGAGGGGAGATCGTGCAGAGGATCGGCGTATTTGTTTGTCACTGCGGCACCAACATTGCCGCAACGGTCGATGTGGAAAAGGTTGCACAGGCGCTCGGAAAGGAACCCGGCGTGGTCATCTCCACCGACTATCCCTATATGTGCTCCCAGAGCGGACAGGACATGATCCGCGCGGCCATTGAGGAGCATCGGCTCACCGGCGTGGTCATCTGCTCGTGCTCGCCGCGTATGCATGAGCAGACCTTCCGCAAGACATGTGCTGCGGCTGGGCTGAACCCGTATATGCTGGAGATCGCGAACATCCGCGAGCAGTGCTCGTGGATCCACAAGAATAAGGACGAGGCGACGGAGAAGGCCGTCATTCTCGGCAGAGCCGCCATCGCGAAGGTACACCTGAACGCGCCGCTCACCGCCGGGACAAGCCCTGTCACCAAGCGTGCGCTCGTCATCGGCGGCGGCATCGCCGGCATCCAGACGGCGCTGGACATTGCCGACGCAGGCTTTGAGGTCGATATCGTCGAGAAAAAGCCGACCATCGGCGGAAAAATGACCCAGATCGACAAGACCTTCCCGACACTGGACTGCGCGGCGTGCATCCTGACGCCCAAGATGGTCGATGCGGCGCAGAATGAGAAAATCAGGATCTATTCGTATTCCGAGGTCGAGGCCGTCAAGGGCTTCGTCGGAAACTTCCATGTGACGATCAGAAAGAAAGCACGCTATGTGAAGGAGGATGTCTGCACCGGCTGCGGCCTGTGCACGGAAAAATGCCCGCAGAAGAAGGTGCCGAACGAGTTTAACCTTGGCCTTGACAACCGCCGCGCCATCTATATCCCGTTTGCGCAGGCGGTGCCGAAGGTCGCGACCATCGACCCGGACTTCTGCAACATGCTGAAAAACGGCAAGTGCGGCGTCTGCGCGAAGGTCTGCACCGCCGGGGCCATCGATTATAAGCAGCAGGACGAGCACATCGAGCGGGAATACGGCGCGATCGTCGTGGCGACGGGCTTTGACCCGATTTCGCTGGAGAAATTCGATGAGTTTGCGTATTCCAAGAGCCCGGACGTGGTCTCGAGCCTCGAATTTGAGCGTCTTATGAACGCGGCGGGCCCCACGGGCGGAACGCTGCTGCGCCCGTCCGACGGCACACACCCGAAGACCATTGTTTTTGTGCAGTGTGTCGGCTCCCGCTGTGACGGCGGTGAGAAGGGAAAGTCCTACTGCTCGAAGATCTGCTGCATGTACACGGCAAAGCACGCCATGCTCTGCCGCGAGAAATATCCGGATACCGACGTCTATGTGTTCTACATCGACGTGCGCACGCCGGGCAAGAACTTTGACGAGTTCTACCGCCGTGCGGTCGAGGAATACGGCGTGCATTACATCAAGGGCATGGTCGGCAAGGTCGTGCCCGAGGGCGGCAAGCTCAAGGTGCAGGCCTCCGACCTGCTTGGAAACCGCCAGCTCCACATCGACGCGGACATGGTCGTTCTGGCGGCGGCCATTGAGCCGGACAAGTCGGCGCGGCCGCTTGCCACGATGCTGACGGCGTCGATGGATACGAACGATTTCTTCACCGAGGCGCATCCGAAGCTCCGCCCGGTCGAAAGTCCCACGGCGGGCGTGTTCCTCTCCGGCGCGTGCCAGGGGCCGAAGGACATCCCGGAAACGGTCGCGCAGGCGGGCGCGGCGGCCTCGAAGGTCATCGGCCTTCTGTGCAAGGATGCTCTGAGCTGCAACCCGTGCGTGGCACAGCCGGACGAGATGATGTGCAACGGCTGCTCCAACTGTGAAAAGGTGTGCCCCTACGGCGCGATCACATACATCGATAAGGAATTCAGAGGCCCGAACCGGACGACGCTCCTTCGCCGTGTGGCGCAGGTCAATCCGGCGGTCTGTCAGGGCTGCGGCGCATGCACGGTGGCGTGTATGTCCGGCGCCATGGATCTCAAGGGCTTCTCAAACAAGCAGATCTTCGCGGAGGTGGATGCAATATGCAGGTAAATGAAGGCTGGAAACCCACCATCGTGGCGTTCTGCTGCAACTGGTGCTCGTATGCGGGCGCGGATCTGTCGGGCACGAACCGGCTGAGCTATCCCGCGAACGTCAAGATCATTCGCATTCCCTGCTCCTGCCGGCTCAATCCGATGTTCATTCTGCGCGCCTTCCAGCGCGGTGCGGACGGTGTGATTCTCTGTGGCTGCCACCCCGGCGACTGCCATTACACGACCGGCAACTATTACGCGCGGCGCAGAATGACGCTCCTGTTCTCCATGCTGGACTATCTCGGCATCGAGAAGGAGCGCACCCGCGTCGAGTGGGTCTCTGCCGCTGAGGGCGCAAAGTTTGCCGCGACGATGAATGACTTCGTGCAGATCATCACAAAGCTTGGCGAAAACCGCAGATTGGAGGATCTGAGATGCAAGGAGTAAAAGAAAAAACCGTCCAGCTCCTCAAAGACGGGACGGTTGACCGCGTGATCGGCTGGCGCGCGGGTGAGTTCTTCTACGATCTGACGCCGTCGGTCTTTCAGACGGTCGAGGATGTGGAGAAAAACTTCGTCTGGAGCGTCTTTTCCGCCGCAAACGTCTCAAAATACCTCATCGCGGAATCGAAAAAGGGCGGCAGAGTCGCGGCGTTTCTCAAGCCCTGCGACAGCTATTCCTTTGTCCAGCTTCAAAAGGAGCACCGCATCGCGCGTGAGGCGGTCTATGCCGTGGGCGTGCAGTGCGACGGCGTCTGCGATATGGAAAAGCTGAGAACACTCGGCTGCAAGGGCGTGACCGCCGTGCAGGAAGATGGCGGCGCGCTGCGCGTCCAGACGCTCTACGGCGAAAAGACCGTGGCAAAAAAAGACGCCCTTCTGGAGCGCTGCACGGTCTGCAAGTCCAGAAAGCTCGTCGGCTTTGACGAGCTGCTGGGTGAGCAGGGTGAGGACTGCGGCGCGGCGCGCTTTGAGGCGGTCGGGAAGCTCGAGGCCATGACGCCCGAGGAGCGCTTTGCCTTCTGGCGCGGGGAGCTCTCGCGCTGCATCCGCTGCAACGCCTGCCGGAACGTCTGTCCTGCGTGCTCCTGTGAGAAATGCGTGTTCGATAACCATGCCCTCGGGACCGACAACAAGGCGGCTGCGGACGATTTTGAGGAAAACTTCTTCCACATCATCCGCGCCTTCCATGTGGCCTCGCGCTGCACCGACTGCGGCGAATGCTCCCGCGTCTGCCCGCAGCATATTCCGCTGCATCTTCTGAACCGGAAATTCATCAAGGACTCGAACGCGCTGTACGGCGAATATCAGGCAGGCGCGGACATGGACGCCCGCCCGCCGCTCATGGACTTCCGCAAGGACGACTGTGAGCCGTCGGTCATTTATCAGAGAGGAGGCCCGCAGGCATGAAGAAAATCGCGAAAAGCAGTCTCAGCGGCCTCTTTGCCGCCATCGCGGCGACCCAGACGCTCTATATCCCCGCCGACGGAAAGGGCGGGCAGGCGTATTTCACGCCCTGGCAGGAGGGCATGGCGCTCTCGACCGCGCTGAACACGGCGCGCAGCGCCAAGGACCTCTTTTTCCCGCAGGTGGAGAACCTCATGGGCTTCAAGGTCACGGGCAAGCAGATCGAGCTGATCGAGCTGCGCGACGAGACGGCGCCCTTCGTTCTGTTCGGTGTGCGCGCGTGCGACTGCCGGAGCTTTGACATTCTCGACAGCGTCTTTCTGGCAGAGCCTGCCGATACCTATTATCAGGCACGGCGCGCGCACGGCACGGTCGTAACGCTGGCATGTGCCGAGCCGGAGGAGACCTGCTTCTGCGGCGCGTTCGGGATCGACGCGGCGGAACCGGCGGGCGATGTGACGTGCTGGCTGGACGCGGAAAACCTCTACTGGCGCGCCAACACCGAAAAAGGCGAGACGCTGACGGCGGCGCTTGCCATGCTGGAGGAAGCGGACGGCGCAGCCGTCGCGGCGCAGCAGGAAGCAGCGCGCGCGCTTCTCAAAAAGCTCCCGCTGGCGGAGCTGGAGCTCGGCGCGGTAGGTGCCGGGAAGACCAAGGCGCTCTTTGAACGCCCGGAGTGGCAGCGCCTTTCGGAAAGCTGCCTCGGCTGCGGCACCTGCACCTTCGTCTGCCCGACGTGCCAGTGCTACGACATTCAGGAATTTGACAACGGGAAGACGGTGCGCCGCTTCCGCTGCTGGGATAGCTGCATGTATTCGGACTTTACAAAAATGTCCGCCGGTCAGCCGCGTCCGACGCAGCTTGAACGCTTCCGGCAGAGATTTATGCACAAGCTGGTCTATCATCCCGACAACCACGATGGGACGTTCGGCTGCGTCGGCTGCGGCCGGTGCCTGCAAAAATGCCCCATCCACATGAACATCGTCAAGGTTATCAAAGAGCTGGGAGGTGCGGCGCAATGAGACACGATCCCCTGATCCCGATGATCGGCGTGGTGACAAAGATCCGCGTGGACACGCCCGATGTCAAGACCTTCCGCGTGGTGGGGCTGGACGGCAGGAAGCCCTTTGAGCACATCCCCGGCCAGTGCGCGATGCTCTCGATCCCCGGCGTGGGCGAGGCACTGTTTTCCATCACCTCCAGCCCCACGGAGGCAGATTATGTCGAGTTCTCCATCAAAAAATGCGGCTGCGTGACGGACTGGCTCCACAGCATGGACGAGGGCCAGCAGATCACCATCCGCGGCCCCTACGGAAACGGCTTCCCGGTCGACACCGCATTTGCGGGAAAGGATCTGCTGTTCATCGCGGGCGGCATCGGCCTTGCTCCGCTGCACTCGGTCATCAATTACTGCCGCCACCACCGAAGCCGCTACGGCAAGATCGACATTGTCTACGGCTCGCGCTCCAAGGAGGATCTGGTCGATTATCAGGAGATCCTCGATACGTGGTGCAGGGAGGACGGCATCAGTGTCCATCTGACCATCGACCGCGAGCAGCCGGACTGGGACGGACATGTCGGCTTCGTGCCGAACTATGTCAAGGAGCTTGCCTTCACAACGGACAAGACCGTCGTGATGTGCGGCCCGCCCATCATGATCAAGTTCACCCTCGCGGGGCTGATGGAGCTCGGCTTTGCGCGCGAGCAGGTGTACACCACGATGGAACTGAAGATGAAGTGCGCGCTTGGAAAATGCGGCCGCTGCAACATCGGCGACAAATACGTCTGTAAGGACGGCCCGGTGTTCCGTTTCGACCAGCTCGACGAGCTGCCCAACGAATATTAAGGAGAAAACGCGATGGAAAACATGGTAAACGTTTTTCTGTTCGGGAAAAAATATGAAGTCCCGGAGAGCCTGACCATCATGGAGGCGATGGAATACGCGGGCTATCAGCTCGTGCGCGGCTGCGGCTGCCGCAACGGCTTCTGCGGCGCGTGCGCGACGATCTACCGCATCGCGGGCGACCGGGAGCTGAAGGCGTGTCTGGCGTGTTCGACCAAGGTCGAAAACAATATGTATGTGGCGACGCTGCCGTTTTTCCCGCTGGTGAAGGCGGTCTATGACGTGGAAAAGGTCAAGCCGACGGAGCAGATCATGATGCAGCTCTATCCCGAGATCTACGCCTGTGTCGGCTGCAACGCCTGCACCAAGGCGTGTACGCAGGGACTCAATGTGATGCAGTACATCGCCTACGCCCAGCGCGGCGAGTATGAAAAGTGCGCGGAGGAATCCTTTGACTGTGTGATGTGCGGCGTGTGCTCCTCCCGGTGCCCGGCGGGCATCTCGCATCCGCAGGTCGCCATGCTGGCGCGGCGGCTCAACGGCAAGTATCTGGCGCCGCACTGTGCGCATCTCGACGAGCGCGTACAGGAGGTCAGAGACGGCAAGTTTGAGGCTCTGATCGAGGGGCTGATGGGAAAGCCGCTTGACGAGATCAAGGAGCTTTACAACCACCGCGAGATCGAAAAGTAAGGAGGGAAAAGCAATGTATACCGATCCGAAAATTCTGGAATCCATCAAGCGGGTGGAAGCACGCCGCGAGGAAAATGCAAAGCTCGACCCTCGCCGCATGACGGCAGAGGAGAAGGAGGTCCTGCTGCGGACATTCCACCCTGACTACCGTGAAAACCAGTTCACCGAGCTTCGCATCGGCCCGAACAAGGGCGGCAAGGTGCCGCTGGAGCTGGCAGCGCTGCTGGAGGGGCGCTCCCGTCTGGGAGAGCAGCTTCCGAGCCTGACCGAGCCGGACTACGATGCGGACGTGCTCATCATCGGCGGCGGCGGCGCAGGCTGCTCTGCGGCCATTGAGGCGCACAAGGCGGGCGCGAAGGTTCTGCTCGTCACGAAGCTCCGCACGGGCGACGCCAACACCATGATGGCGGAGGGCGGCATTCAGGCTGCCGACAAGCCGAACGATTCGCCCGCGCAGCACTTCCTCGACGCCTACGGCGGCGGGCATTTTGCCGCGCAGAAGGATCTTCTCTGCAAGCTCGTCATGGACGCGCCGGAGGCCATCCAGTGGCTTTCGGGACTTGGCGTCGAATTTGACAAGGCGCCCGACGGCACCATGATCACGACGCACGGCGGCGGCACCTCCCGCAAGCGTATGCACGCGGCAAAGGACTACTCCGGTGCGGAGATCATGCGCACGCTCCGCGACGAGGTGCTGAATCACACGGATATTCAGGTCGTGGACTTCACCTCTGCCATCGAGCTTATCAAGGACGAGCAGGGACGCTGCGCGGGCGCGGTGCTTTTGAACATGGAGACAAAGGAGCTTCTGGTCGCGCGGGCAAAGACGGTCATTCTTGCGACCGGCGGCGCGGGCAGACTCCACTATCAGGGCTTCCCGACCTCGAACCACTACGGCGCGACCGCCGACGGACTCATCCTCGGCTACCGCGCGGGCGCAAGACTCCTGTATCCCGACACACTTCAGTACCATCCCACGGGCGCGGCGTTCCCGGCGCAGATCTTTGGCGCGCTGGTCACGGAAAAGGTGCGCTCGGTCGGCGCAATGCTCATCAACGCCGAGGGTGAGGCGTTCATGAACCCTCTGGAGACGCGCGATGTGGCGGCGGCGTCCATCATCCGGGAATGCTCCGCACACGGCAAGGGCGTCAAGACGCCGCTTGGCGATGCGGTCTGGCTGGACACGCCGATGATCGAGCTCAAGCACGGCGCGGGCACCATTGAAAAGCGCATCCCTGCCATGATGCGCATGTTTGCAAAGCACGGCATCGACATCCGCACCGAGCCGATCCTCGTCTATCCGACGCTCCACTACCAGAACGGCGGCCTGCACATCACAGTCGATGGGCAGACGGACGTGGAGAACCTCTTTGCCGCAGGCGAGGTCGTGGGCGGCATCCACGGGCGCAACCGCCTGATGGGCAACAGCCTGCTCGATGTGATCGTCTTTGGACGCAACGCGGGCCAGCACGCCGCAGAGAAGGCGAAGACAGTGACGACCGGCACGCTGACGCTCGCGCATGTCGCGGCATTCGAGGCCGAACGCGCGGCGGCGGGCATCGCAGACGGCGCGCTTTCGCCGCAGCTTTTGCCCGACTACACCAGAAAGGTCAACCCGTAAGCGCGGATGCGGGAAAAAGAGAAACGAGGAAAACGAAAATGTCCTTTACAATGAATGCGGCGAACTTCCTGATGCTCTCCGTCTTTGCCATTGCGGCGTTCGGATATATTCTGGGACGGATCACGATCAAAGGCATCAGCCTCGGCACAGCCGGCGTATTTGTCATCGCGCTGATCTACGGCGGCTTTTTCGGCGTTTTTTTCAATTCCAAGTTTGTGATCGAGGAGGTCAACTACGCCTCGCAGGCGCTGAAGATCGTTGAAAACCTCGGTCTGGTGTTCTTTGTCACCTCGGTCGGCTTCATCGCCGGGCCGAACTTCTTCAAGAATATGAAGAAGAATTTCAAATCCTATGTCCTTCTGGGGCTTGTCATCATTCTCTCCGGCGGCATTGCAGCGATCGCGTGCATTCTGATCGGCCGCGTGCTGGAGAGCGGTACAGACTCCAAGCAGCTGACAGCCATCATCACCGGCCTTCTCTCCGGCTCGCTGACATCGACCCCGGCGTTCTCCGCGACCAAAGAGGCAGTGGCGGCGCAGTATCAGGACGCCGTCACGGTCGGCTACGGCATTGCCTATCTCTTTGGTGTCATCGGTGTGGTGCTGTTCGTGCAGCTCATGCCGCGCATCGTCCACGCCGACATGGCGGAGGAGGTACGCAAGATCACGCATGTCGAGACGGGCGATGTTGCGAAGTTCAAGGGGAAGCTGCTGGAATTTGACGATTTCGGCTTCACACCCTTCGCTGCGGCGGCGGTGCTTGGCATTTTGATCGGCTCCGTCAGGTTCTTCGGCTTTTTCTCCCTGACCACGACGGGCGGTACGCTGCTGGTCTCGCTGGTATTCGGACATTTCGGACATGTCGGCCGCGCCGACCTGATGCCGAGCAAGAAGGTTCTGGAGACCTTCCGTGAGCTTGGCCTGATGGTCTTTCTGATCGGTGCGGGTGTTTCGGGCGGTATGAGCTTCGTCCGGTACTTCAGGCCCATCTACTTCGTGTACGGCGTCGTCATGACGCTGCTGCCGATGGTGCTTGGCTATCTGGTTGCAAAATATGTGCTGAAGCTGAACCTCCTCAACATCCTCGGCTCGATCACCGGCGGCATGACCTCCACGCCTGCCCTTGGCACGCTCATCCATGTGGCAGGCACGAGCAATGTCGCCTCGGCGTATGCCGCGACCTATCCCATCGCGCTCATTGCGGTGGTGCTGGTCACGCAGTTCCTTGTCCGTGTGTTCTGAATCAAAAATGGGGCTGTCTCTTAGTGAGACAGCCCCATTTGCGGCGTTGTTTATTGCTTTTGCAGCGTTACGGCCAGCTCGATGAGACCGTAGACGACGGGCTGGTGCAGCAGATAGATCCAGAGCGACTGCCGCCCGCACCACTGAAAGAAACGGAAAAGGAAAAAATCCTGTGCCGTGCCGGGCAGAAGCGTCCGCTTTTCGTGATAGAGCGTCCTGCCGATGACGATGCCGAGCAGGAACCAGCCGAGCTGCGGCAGGAGCGGGAAAAAGTCGCTCGAGGTAAAGCCGGGGTAGACGAAGCCGAGCGGAAAGAGCCACCGCACGGAAAAACGCATACCCTGAATGGCATATCCGATGGCAACGATCGCGGCGGCAAGCACGCTGAGCGCCGTCGTGGGGAGCTTTTTGAGCAGGGGATAGAGCATCATGCAGACGCCCAGCAGATGCAGCACACCGAATTTCACCACCACGTCGGAGGCGGCCATGCCCATCCGGTACATCCCGAAGGTGACGAGCGTGATCAGCATACCGCACCCAAAGACCAGCACGCCGCGCCGGAAGCTCCGCGAGCCGAGCGTGGCGCAGCAGCCGGACAGAACGACAAAAATCGCGCCTCCGTACTGCTGAATGAAGGTATAGAGCGGCGGGAAATCGACCTGCTTTCCGAGGAAATAGACCAGATCGAACATGAAGTGGACAAAGATGACACAGACAATGCAGAACCCGCGCAGGGCGTCAAGCTCCCAGATGCGTTCGCGTTTTTGCTCCATAATTTGCTCCTGATACAATGTGCGGGCCGCAAAGGCCCGCACGGATTTTTTGCTTACTCCTCGTTCTGCTCGAGCGAGGCCTGACGTTCGGCTTCTTCCTCCTCCAGCACGCGATAGGCGACCTTGCCCACCAGCGTTTTCGGAAGCTCAGCGCGGAACTCGATGTCATACGGCATGGCGTATTTCGCGATGTGACCGCGGCAGTACTCCAGCAGCTCCTGCTTGACGGCCTCTGACGGCTCGTAGCCCGGCCGCAGGACGACGAACGCCTTGACCTTCTGCATTTTGTAGGGGTCCTTGACGCCGATGACACAGGACAGGAGGACCTTTTCGTGGCCGTCGATGATGTTCTCGAGCTGACCGGGATAGACATTGTAGCCGGAGGTGACGATCATGCGCTTGATGCGCTGGGAGAAGTAGACGAAGCCATCTTCATCCATCTTGCCGAGATCGCCGGTGTGCATCCAGATGCGCCCGTCGGGATGACGGCGCAGGGTGCTTCTCGTCTCCTCGTCGTTGTCCATGTAGCCCAGCATGACGGACGGGCCGCTGATGCAGATCTCGCCCTCCACGTTGGGATCGACCTCGTCGGTCGTGCCGACCTTGACGACCTTGTAATAGGTGTCGGGGAAGGGGACGCCGATGGAGCCGACGCGGTTATAATCCTTCGGCGTCAGGCAGCTTGCCGTGACGCACTCCGTCAGGCCGTAGCCCTGACGGATCTGGACGGAGGCGTTGTGTGCCTTGAGAAATTCGTCAACCTTCTTCTTCAGCTCGATCGAAAGGCTGTCGCCGCCGCAGAACACGCCCTTGAGACAGCTCAAATCGGCATTTTCCAGCTTCTCCGCGCGCAGCAGCGCCTCGAACAGCGTGGGCACGCCGGGGATGATGTTCGGCTGCTTCTTGATAAGAAGCTCCGCATAGGTCTTGACGTTGAACTGCGGAACAAGAATGCAGCAAGCGCCGCCGATGAGCGCGGTGTGGATGCCGATGCCAAGGCCAAAGCCATGGAAGACAGGCATGACCGAAAGCATCTTCATGCCGTTGATGGGCGCAAAGCCCGATGCGGCGATGGTCTGAAGGCCGAGGGCGTTGAAGTTGAGGTTGCTGAGCATGATGCCCTTGGTGGTGCCGGTCGTTCCGCCGGAGTAGAGGATGGACGCGCAGGCGTCTGCGGCAGGCAGGCGTCTGGGCAGCGGAAGATCACGCTTTTTGCCCATGCGCATAAACTCATTCCACCAGATGTAATCGCCCTTTCTGGGCGGGGCAGGGTACTTGCGCGCCTTGGTGAGCTCGTAGCCGACCGCCATCGCAAGGGGCAGCTCGTCCTGAATGCGGGCAAGAAGGAGCTTGCACGGCGCCTTCAGCTCCGGCAGGATGGACGCGACCTTGGTGTAAAACTGGTCAAGCGTCAAAATGGCCTTGGAATGGGAGAAATCGAGATAGTGACGGATCTCGCCGGCTGCGGACAGCGGGTGGATCATGTTCGACACCGCGCCGATGCGGTTGAGGGCGTAAAAGCTGTCAACTGCCTGCGGGCAGTTCGGCATACAGATCGTGACATGATCGCCCTTCGTGATGCCAAGCGCGAGATAGGCCTTTGCGGTGGCGTCGATGCGGCGCATAAACTCGGCATATGTCGTCTTTTTGCCCATGAATTCATAGGCGTCGTTTTTGGGGAATTTCTCTGCGGCAATGCGTACCATGCCGTAGAGGCTTTCCTTGGGATAGGTCAGGTGATGCGGAGTGCTTCCGTAATAACTGAGCCAAGGTGCAGAGGAGGAAATGCTCATTGTTGTCATCCTTTCTTGTTTCACGCGGGAGGCCCGGATGAGCATCCCGTACACACCTGCGATGTTCCGGCGCACACACACCTGCCGAAAGACCGCTGCGTAGAATTATACCGTTCCTTTGCGGAAAATTCAATATTTTTCGAGGATTTTAGGAGGAAACGGCTGTTTTCAGCGATTCAGAAGCCGCGCGATAAACGTCCGGCGCACCTTCATCGCGCCCTTCGGGCAGAACTCCTGACAACAGAAGCAGTGGATGCAGGCAGAACGGTCGATCTTCGGGAGCTTGTTTTTCATTTTGATGGCCTTGGCGGGGCAGACGTTGGCGCATTTGCCGCAGCCGATGCACTCCGGCGCATGGACGCTGGGGTCAGAGCGGAAGGCTCTGCGCGCAATGGAGGCGGTGATCTTTCCGATGATGCCGCTTCCGACGTGGAACGCCGCGATCGGCTTCTGAGCCTCGGGTACGTCAAAGTCGGGCTTGCGCAGCGCGGCATAGTCGCCGCACACATGCAGCTCCGCCGCCGTCGGCGGGATCAGCCCGCGCGCCAGCGCGGCCGCGAGCGTCGGCACATCCTTTGCCGTGAGGCCGATCAGATCGGCGCAGAGCAGGTCGAGCTTGTGAGACGAGCACGCTGCCGCGACCGCGCCGAGGTGAACAGGCGTGCCCTGCGTGGGGCCGTTTCCCTCCATGCAGGTGATGGCGTCGCAGATGCAGAGACGCGGCTTAAAATACTCGTTCAGATCGACGAGCATGTTTGCAAAATCGCCCGGATCGGGGTATTTGTAGTGATATTCCGGCTTCATGGTGCCGGGGATGACGCCGAACAGATTTTTCGCGGCGTTGGACATGCCCATCATGCCATGGCTCTTGAGCTTGCAGAAATCGATGATGGCGTCGGCGTCGTCGAGCCATGCAGTGTAGGAGAACTGGTGCGCGCAGACAGCGTCAGGGAACGTTGCCTCGGACCTTGCGAAGTTCTGGTTGAGCTGCGCCCCCACCTCCTCGCAGGCGTGCATTCCGGTCACGTCATAGACGTGCGCCAGATGCGCGGCATTGAAAAGACCGCCGGGGCTGTCACCGACGACCACGGCCGCACTGCGGGCGGTAAGCAGCTTCACAAGCTCGCACAAAAGCGTCGGATGCGTGGTTGCGGCGCTCTCCGGCGGCATGGCAGAGACCAGATTGACCTTGATGGCAATGCGCATACCGGGCTGCACCCAGTCCAGACCGCCGAGCGGTGCAAGCACGCTTTCCAGTGCGCAGCGGCAGGCTTCCGCTTCATATTCATCACAGCGGACGATGGAAACATCTGTATTCATTCGGCTCGTCTCCGTTTTCAGCATATTTTTCATATCATACCACAGTTGCGGCTTGATTTCAAACAGAAGCGTGTCAAAATACGCAGTGTTTACAAATTGGTGAATATCTGTTATAATAAAATGTCAAAACATGGTCTGAACGTGCAAAAGACGCGGCTTTTTGTAATGGACCAAAAGAAAGGAGCCTTCTTATGGACAACAGAGACGGCTTTGACATCCAAAAACTGGACCGTGAGGTAGACGAACTCCTTTCCGACGTAAAGGATCTTCTGAATGAAAACGCAGACTCCGTGAATGAAAGCGGGGGAGAGGACGCTGCGGACGCGGATGCAGCTGCGCCGGAGCTTCCGCAGGAGCAGGTGCCGGAGACGCCGGCATTTCCGCCGGAGGCAATGTCGGATGCGACCGTGGTGTATAAGCCGCTGACGTATTATGAGCAGTCCAAGCCTGCCTATCAGACCGCACGCCGCGCGCAGTATGAGCGCGAGCGGGAGCATGCGCGGCTGGAGCGCGAACGGCAGCGCCTTGCGCGCGAGGCCGGGGAGGAGAAGATCATGCAGGAGCTGGAGCAGCGGCAAAAAAAGCCGCGCGGCCGCGCAAGTACCGAGCCGCCTGAGGACGCGCGGGACTACGCGGATTGGCTCTATGAGCAGGGCGACGGCGAGCAGACCGTGATGCAGCGTGAGGCGCTTGCGCAGCGCGAGCGCGGCGGCGAGCCGCCGAAACAGAAAAAGAAACGCCATCCGGTGCGCACGGTGCTGATCGTTTTGCTGGTACTGCTGCTGGCGGGAACGGCAGCGCTCTGGATCGCGGCAAAGCAGCCGAAGGCGGAGAGCGCGCTTGGCGCGCGCCGTAAGGACTGCGCCACGATCCTGCTGGCGGGCACGGACAAGGACGGCTTCCGAACGGACACGATGATGCTTCTGTCGATCGACCGGGCGAACGGAACGCTCAGTCTTGTATCCATTCCGCGCGATACGCTGGTTTTCTGCGAATATGCCATTCCGAAGATCAACTCGGCCTATGGCTGGGGCGGCGGCGGTGAGGACGGTATGCGCGAGCTGATGCTCCGCGTCAGTGAGATCATCGGCTTTGAGCCGGATGGCTACGTCCTGATCGGTCTGGAGGGCTTTGAAAAGCTGATCGACGCTATGGGCGGCGTAGAATTCAACGTTCCCATAGATATGCGCTACAGCGACCCCACACAGGGGCTTGAGATCGATCTTCGGGCAGGCGAGCAGCGCCTCAGCGGCAGCGACGCCATGCAGCTTGTCCGCTTCCGCTCCGGCTATGCCATGGCAGATCTGGACAGAGTCACGGTGCAGCGGGCGTTTGTGAAGGCGGCGCTCAGTCAGTGGCTCTCGCCGGAGAAGCTCCTGCGCCTGCCAAGCGCCCTCAATACGCTGAAAAAGTACACGCAGAGTGACCTCACGACGGAGAATTACCTCTGGCTGGCAGAGTCTGCGATGTTCTGCGACCTTGAAAGCGTCCGAATGGAGACGCTTCCCGGCACGGCCATGTACATCGGCGGCGGCTCATACTATGTGCTCGACCCGTCCGGTGTTGCAGAAACGGTCAACACCTGCTGCAACCCCTATGAGCAGGGCGTCGCCGTTTCCGACCTCAGCATCCGCGTCGGATAAGAGAAAAACGAAAGGTAAACTGGAAGCATCCCCCATCCGCCGGACAGCGGATGGGGGATGCTTTGCTGTGTGCATTTTGAAATCAGCGCGTGCAGGCTTTTCGCCTCACTTGCAGCTTCCGCTCTCCAGCAGCGCGTCCTGAAGTGTCTTGAGGGCTTTTTTCTCAATGCGCGAGACGTAGCTGCGGCTGATCCCGCATTGTGCGGCGATCTCGCGCTGCGTCAGCGGCGCGTTGCCGTCAAGACCATACCGCAGCGTGACGACCAGCTTCTCGCGCGGCGTGAGGATACGCTCGACCAGCGCACGGAGCTGCCCGTGCAGCTCGCGCGTGCTGAGCTCCTCAAACAGGTCCTCCTCCGAGCAGATCGTGTCGAGCAGCGAAAGCGCATTGCCATCGCGCCCCGTCTCAATGCAGTCTGAAAGCGATACATCCTGCGCCCCCTTCCTGAGCGACCGAAAATACATCAGGATCTCATTCGCTATCCTCTCCTGACGGATACATAAGTTGGTCAACAGGCGGCAAATCTGCCTCTCCATCCTCCGCAAAGAGGTACACATAGGCATTTTTGCCGTCCCAGACCACTTTTTTGACGATGGTACGCAGCAGGCGGCGTTTTTCCTCCAGTGTGGCCGAATCCACCGCGCTGGCGAAGGATTCGATCATTTCCTGATGGAAGGCGAACTCCTGATGGAGCATTCGGCTCTGCTCGGTGAGCGCTTCCAGCTCGGCGAGGCGCAGCTGCTGCGTCTCGCTCTCCTGATGGAGCGCGTCGATCTGCTCCATGACGTACTTCGCAGAGGTGTCGCTGGCAACGGACAGGGATTCCACCAGCCGCTTGATGCGCTCTTCCGTTTCGGCGTGTTTTTCCCGGAGCAGCGCCAGCTCTGCGTCGTAGCCCTCCTTGCTGCCGCTGATGACCTTCTTGGTCTGCGCCAGCAGCTGGGTAAGGGTCTCCTTGTCGGCGGACAGCTTGCGGATCTCCTCGATGATCTTGGCGTCCAGCGTGTTGCCGTTGCAGTTCTTCATGGTGCAGACCGTGCCGTGGCTGCGCTCCTTGGTGGAGCACATATAGGTGTAGATCAGCTCGCCATCCGCATTCTTGCGGTTGGTCAGCTTCGGGCGCATATAGTCGCCGCATTCGCCACAGCGCAACAGCCCGGACAGCAGCGCCACGTTGCTGCGCGGCCTGCGGTAGCTCTTGGATTTGTTGACATCCAGCATGGCCTGCACCCGCACCCAATCGCTGCCCGCGATGATGCCCGGATGCTTCCCCACCGCCACGATCCATTCCTCCATCGGGCGGATCTGGTTCGCCTTGCCGGGGCGCTGGAGGGTGCGATTATACGCCATGACACCGTGCTCGCCGTCAAATTCCGAGCACTCGGTAAACAGGTCAACATTATTTTCTTTCAGATACTGATACGCCGTCTCGTCGGCGATCATGTAAACCGGGTTCGTGAGAATGCCGCGGATGGCAAAGCGGGTGAACTGCTTGCCGCGCTTCGTGATGCAGCGATGCTCCAGCAGGTACTGGTCGGTCTTGCTGAGAGAGCCGGTTTCCATGAACACGGAGAAGATCGTCTTGACCAGTTGGATTTCCTCCGGAATGGGTTTGAGCTTGCAGGCTTTCTTCACCTTGCCGTCCACCGTCACGCTGGACAGGCTCTCCGAGGCGTAGCCCGTGGGCGTTGTGCCGCCCAACCAGCGTCCGGTCTTGGACAGCTCGTGCATGTTGTCCCGGATGCGCTCGGCGATGGTCTCCCGTTCCAGCTGGGAGAACACGGACGCAATGTACATCATAGCCCTGCCCATGGGGGAGGATGTGTCGAACTGCTCGCGGATGGAGATGAAGTCGATGTGCCGGTCGCCCAAGTCCTCAATGAGCTTGGCAAAGTCGCCGATGTTGCGGCTGATACGGTCGAGGCGGTAGACCACGATGGCGGCAAAGGCGATCTTCTGCGAGTCCTTCATCATTTTCTTGAACTGCGGGCGCTCCAGATTGCCGCCGGAAAAGCCCTCGTCCTCGTAGACCAGCACGTTTTCCGCCGCATCCTCACCAAAGTGCATGGCGATGTACTGGCGGCAAAGCTCGATCTGGTTCTCGATGCTCTCGCCCTTACCGGTGAATTTGGACTTGCGGGAGTAGATGACATATTGCTTCGCCTGCGGCTTGTCTTTCGTTTTCATAGCGGCACCTCGTGTTATTCGTTAGGTTGGTAGATATATTATAACGGATTGGAATCCATTTGAAAAGGTACCCAAGGGAAGAATCTGAAAATTTCTGCGAAAATGTTCTCTCTTTCCGGTTTTTGAAAAGTGTTGATTTCAGAAAAAAAGCCTCTGTTTTGCCTCTTGGATGTGTTCCATAGGAAAACACCCACGCCCACCCGCTTGCGGTGGTCTGAGAGGAGAAAACAGAGGCTTTCGCACCCTAATTGATGCAGTTTTAAGGGCATCGCTCATACAAGCCCAAAATATGATTGATGAAATGAGCGATGCGTGCTATAATACGGATAAACAAACTACGTTATGAGGTACTCATGAAAAACAAACAGCCGCCTTTTCAAATTACGAACAAAATCATTGATGATGTTGTAGAAATTTCAGAGCTGACCGGAAGGCTTTCCGCGCACGATCATCTTTCCAGCAATCCCAATCTGCGCCGCACCAACCGCATCCGCACCATTCACGGCTCCCTTGCCATTGAGCAGAACACCCTGAGTCTGGAACAGGTCACAGCCGTTCTGAATGGCAAGCATGTTCTGGCATCACCCAAAGATATTGCCGAGGTCAAAAATGCTTATGAGATTTACGAGCGCTTGGACGAGCTTGATCCGTATTCCGTGGATGATTTGCTGACGGCTCACGGCATTATGACCCGCGGACTTGTAGAAGAATCCGGCATGTTCCGCACGCGGCCTGTTGGCGTTGTAGATCAGGAGGGACATGTCCTGCATTTTGGCACGCTGCCCCAGTATGTGCCCGATTTGGTCATGGAGCTGTTGGATTGGGCAAAGTTCAGTGACCTGCATATGCTGATCCGAAGCTGCGTGTTCCACTATGAACTGGAACTGATCCATCCCTTTGCAGACGGCAATGGTCGCGTTGGCCGCCTTTGGCATACGTTGCTGCTCTCCAAGTGGAATCCCGTGTTTGCATGGCTGCCGGTTGAATCCATCATCCACGATCATCAGCAGGAATACTACGCTGCAATCAATACCAGCAACGATGCAGGCGAGTCCACCGCATTCATCGAGTTCATGCTTTCCGCTATCAAAGCATCGCTCATCGACGCCATCCACACGAGTGATGCAATGAGCGATGGAAAGATGGACAAGAAATCTCTGCGCTGGCAGAAGATCGAGCAGTTCTTGCAGACGCATGCGTATATCATGAACGCCGATGTACGGGAGCTGTGCGGGGTGTCAGCAGCGACGGCCAATCGGATACTCACTACATTAGTTAAAAATAGGAAATTGGTGAAATCACATCAGGAAGGGCATTGGACGTATTGTCCCGTTCTTCAGCAGCATAGTAGAATTGCAGATAAATCGTAGGCGAGCGTATTGAATTTCTAAATCCATAATGGTAAACTATAATTATATTTATACCATTTTCGCTTTCGCGTCTGTGGTAGTTAAATGCATCGCGATTTGTCATAGCATATATAGCATATAATTTATTAGAAGCATCGAGCAGTAATGAATGGAGGGTTATTCATGAGTGAGAATCGTCACATTAAATTTAGGTATATTTTCCCGAAAGATTACAATCCTGTATACTGTAATGGGGCATATGGGGGAATCTCAACGCGAGGAGAGATCGTTGCCAATTTTTTCTTAGAACGTATGCCGATACCCTACTCAATTACAACGCCCGTAAATGAAGATGGTACATTGAGCGGTGTGGCAAGTACAGAGCCAGAGGATATGAACGAAACTGTGATTCGATATATTTCAACCGGTATTGTTCTTACCGAAAATAATGCTAAGTCCATTTACGAATGGTTAGGTAACCATATTCAAGAATTAGAGCGCCGTAAATCCATTGAAAATACCGAAGATGAGCCCACGCAATCTCAAGGGTAGTAGTTTATGAATAATTATATGACATCACGAGGAAACTTTGTCCCTCAAGATCTGAGCACATCAAATGTAATGATCTCGCCTCAACAGTTTTCTACGTCAAAAGCAAAGTGCTTGGGACTTATTCCATCCAATAACGCAGAAACAATAGGCAGCGAATTGCTTTCTACTAATTCAACAATGGAACATATTGCAAATTGGTTTCTGAGCAAAGAACTAATGTCAAATAAAAAGTTACAGAAGCTGTGTTATTACGCATACTGTTGGTATATCGTTTTCTTTAATGACTTAGAGACGATAAACTGCGAAGCTCCAGGTGAAATTCAAACCTTATCAACGGAGAAATTTCAAGCATGGATTCATGGACCAGTATTACCACGTCTTTATCATAGGTATAAAGAATATGGCTGGCAAGATATTCCGCAAACAACTAAGCCTTCTTTTCCCGCTCCAATTGAGTCCCTTCTACAGCAGGTGTGGAATGCATACGGGCGCTACTCTGCTGATGATCTTGAGATGTTGTCGCACTCAGAATCACCGTGGATCAATGCGCGAAAAGGTATAGAGCGTGGAGAAGCATGCACAAACGAAATATCAGATATTGACATTTTAGCATACTACTCGAATCTGGGGTGATATATAATGCCTTCCCAAAGAGTTATACCACCACCTCCTCCTATCCATAGTTCAAGAATTACAGAGAATGTAGCTTCCGGTATTCATTCTCAGCCTAATAAGTTAATTGCTGATTTTTCTAAATTTAGGATTTCTCCAATTTGTTTACGTGACGAATTCAATAACCACTTTAAGGACCAACAGCATTTTTGCACAGTTGCAGCGGAATTCTTAGGGAAAATACTCCCTAAAATATCTTCGCATACTTATTCCGAAATATGTGAAGGAAGTCAAGAGGGCAGGACATTGCACTTTCATGCTATTGACAAATCTCATCTGTTAATTGTTCAGCGTATACTTTCGAAATATGGTTTTCCTAAAACCACCATTGATCAAATGACAGAAGGAAAAGATATTTTCGAATTTTCTGCAGCGTTAGGCCATACATATGCAGCAAGAGTCGTCTGCCATAAAGACGAAAACGTTTTATATTTTTTGTTTTTTGACACTAATCATCACATATACATTAACGAACGTTATGTAAGAGAAAGCCTTTTTTATGAAGAGTGTCCGGCTTACAACAGCGAAAAGTGTAACTATATGCCTGCAGATTGCTTTGCCGTAGGCTACCTTGACGAGCAAAAGATAAGCGATAGTTTTGGTTACTCTGCTTCTCCAATATAGGCTAATTGATCAGACAGTCCATAACAAAAGGTTGTGCTTTGCTTTTCAATCATCAGTTGCATGTGCACGTTCTTATCCCGCGCTCATTGCACATCACTACTTGTCATACGTCAAGTGATTTTCGCTGTAGAACTTGTCGTATGAAAAGTACATCCATCTTAACCCATGTATAAAACCGCCGCCCCGATTTTTCGTTCGGGACGGCGGTTTTGTCATGCAAGGTTTCGCAGATATTCTTCCACATTCTGATACTGAATACCATCTACCTCTTGGCTTTCCCCGCGATAGAGGACAAACTTTCCGGTGATCGGACCATAGCGGTGCTCGGTCCGGGCGCATTTTTGCTCGTCGATCAGATGACGGTACTGCTGCGGGACGGCTTCCTCGCTGTGCTTGATCTCGAAAATCCGGCAGGAGCCTGCCTCCGGGTCAAACACCACCATGTCGAATTCGCCCACAGGGAATTGCAGGACGAACACCTGCTTCTTGGGGTTTGCCAGCTTGGTTTCCAGCAGGACAATGTCCTCCAGCATCCGACCTTTGATCTCGGTCAGGATGCGCTGCTGCACGGCGGTACGCTCCGCCAGAGACAGGGCACTGAACGTCTCATCCAGCAGCAGGCTGCGGATCAGCGCGTCCGCCTGCGCATAGCGGAGTCCCGGCTGCGCGATCACCGTGCGTCCGGATTTCGTGCTGACATCCGGCAGGTGCAGCACGTCGATCTCCCGCGTTAAGTCCAGCAAGTCCAGATACTCCTTGATCTCCGCCGCATGAACATCATCCAGTTTTACGGTTTGTTCCGCCTTGTTGCGGATCTCCAGCAGCTTCCGCAGACTGTCGGTGACAAGCGCAAGGTCGATGCGGTCGAGGATGTCCGTCGGATTTTTCCGATCCCGACGCAGATTGCTGGCGGAAACGCCAAGGTCGTGGGACTTCCAATCCTGCGCCAGCACCTCCAGCGTGAAGCGGTGGTTGATGTCCTCCACGACCCGGTTGATGGCGCTGGTCAGCTCATTCTTGTCGTACAAATCCCGCAAATGACGGAAATGCCCCTCATACTGATAGCAGCGCAGAGAGTGCTGGATGTTGCGGGCAATGGCGGTGTCCACGTATTCGTCGGTGCTTTCCTTGCTGGCAAAGGTGGAGGTCTCGTTGTAGTGGACGCCGCCGAGACTCATGGTGCCGCCGTAGCGGATATATTCGTCGATGCCGTGGACGCCGAGGACGGATTCAAACTCGCGGTAAGGGATGAATGTGGTGTGCAGCAGGATGCAGCGGTCGTAAAGCTGCTCGTCCTCGGTAAAGAGAAAGCCCAGCGAGTCCGTGCCGGAGAGCACGATCTTCATGCCGCAGGCCGCAAACACGTCAGAAAACAGCGCTGCGCCCTCGATGAAATCCTCCATCAGCGTCACTTCGTCGAGGAACACATAGCGAAAGCCCTGCGCTTCTAATGCCTTGAGGTCGCGGTTCACGTCTGCCAGCGTGTCTTTTGCGGTGATCTGAATGAACGCTGCCTTGGCAAGCTGCGTGTCGCTCATCTCCGCGAAAATCTGGCGGATCATAGTGGTTTTCCCCGTCCGGCGCAGGCCGTAGAGGATGAATACCTTGTCCTGCGGCTCGCCGTAGACAAAGTCGTGCAGCTGCCGGAAGCACTCGCGCCTGCGATAGCCACGGACAGATGCCGCAAAGGAACGCAGCGCCTCGCCGGTGCGGACATTGGTGGTAAACGCAGAAAGGTTCGCAGATTTCGCCTTGGGCAGCTGCTTTTTCAGCGCTTTCAGCTCCTGCTCCAGCGCCTTCCGCCGCTCGATCTGTGCACGGAAATTTTCCAATTCGTCAGTGGGAATATACTTCTCCCGCCGCTTCTTGTTCTCCGTCCAACGGTGGTAAAAATACTCCCTGCCGTTGACGGTTTTCTTCGTAATGGAACCGGCAGGCAAAGCAGAAATTTGCTGTTCCAGCTCCGCTGCGCGGGTTTGCATCTCGGATAAGTCCATCGCGCACCTCCTGTTCATTAGTGTTATTCTATGCAGAATTATACCCTATTATACCCGCAAAATCAAGGGTATAATAGGGTATATAAACAAGAGAAAGCCTCGAAAGGTCTTCTAGATAACTTGGTCATTTCGAAAACTGTTTTCGCAAGGATCTCAAGAGTGTTGATAGCGCTGATGCATACTCGTCACCATTAAATCGGAGATACTTTATTTGAGAAATCAATGCTGGAGGTGCAGAATCATCAATAATGATCGGATATATTACGCAGGATTTATCATGAAGCGCTTTTCCGTAAAAGGCACCCCACTCATCTGTACAACACACTGATTTCAGGTAGTCCTTAGAGATTATCATGATAAGAGCTTTACTTTCGCATAATCCTGTGCTGATTTTTTCGAAAATTCTCTCGCCGATGTTTATTGACCAATCATCTAAAAACACAGAAAAACCAGCATCCATTAAATCTGTAGCAATGGCCCTAGAAAAAGCCAAATCAACAGAAGAATGGGATATAAAGACTTCGGTTTTATTTTGATCCTGGAATTTTTGCATAGAGCGAAGATGTCTCGCAGTCAGCATGTCAGAGCAAAAAACTCTCTCGTGTAACAACATGATTTCTTCTTCGGCCGGCAGATGCTCCAAGCTACAGTTTTTATACAGTTCGTGATCAATATCAGATAATCTCTCTGCAAGGCATGCTGTCGGTATAACAGATGTTGCTGCTGATTGGCTGACTTTATAATAATCGCTACAATAAATCGGCACATTGGGATAGATGATTAGTTTACCATCCATATCGGTATCATCATAATATCCTATTTTCCCCTTATATGGGCCTTTTCTAATGAGTATGGGCCCATACTTTGTTATTTTCTCCATGTCATTCTCTCTCGTATATTTTGAATGTTAACGGCTATTTTTTTAACCTTCTAACATCGTCTTTACTTCCACAGCTTTTTCTGATAGGTTCTGGCAATTCCGCAAAAGTCCTAAATAGAACATTTTTACATCTAAATCGCCAATGATGTATCGTACCTGGCTGTTGCTTAGCGCAATTTCAAATATTGCTTCACGTTCTTCTTGTGTCCACGTGTCAACACGCCGCATTTTCTCTACTGTTGCATGTGTACTAGCAAAGCTACGGCTACTTTCCAATTCTATCAACAGTTCAATCTTTTCTTTTTGATCATCGCTGTTCTGTCTATCAACTCTAATCTGCTCATTTTTGCAGTCAAAAAACTTAGATTCCAATGCTTCATTTTTAGCTGTTCGATCAATAATTGCTTTAATGAGCTCATCCAACTCTGCTCCATCTGAATAATCAGCCATTGCGTAGTAACGAATGCGATTATCTCGCATCATTTTATATACCTTAGCCTTATCATGAGTCACTGCACTATAGACGCCAATTGAATGTCCCCCGTAGGTATTAACCAGTTTCATGCACGGGATATCCGTATCGCTATCACCGATATACACCATATTGCGGAAAGGAACACGTATTTCGTCTGGAGCGAATGAATCATTTACACCCGGATCGTTGATATCCAAAACGCCTTTTTCGATACGAAACAAGAATTGAGTCTTATTTGTATAGTTGACAACTTGTGCCGGCCATTCTGCTACCCCATCTGAATCATAATAAAAGGAACTCGCATATATTCTTTTGAATGCACCATTTTTCGCAACAGATGTCCCTTCAATCATTTCCTTCAGACCTGACGAGATAATATAGTGCTCAACAATAACACCGTGTTCCGCTCCATATGTACGGATGCGTTCAAACCAATCCTCAACACCGGGAAATAGGCTAACCTTTGCTCCATAGTTTTCAAGGTTTTCACGCGTGAACACGAGTTTTCCAGCCGCTTTCTTTTTCATCAAAAGCATATAAGCCAGATTCTGATCCATATCATTTTGGCTCGCCAGTCCATTTGATTCTGTCCAAAATTCTCCCACATCATATCCAACAGATTGGATATACCCCTGTGCCTGCATATCGTCTGGCGACAATGTTTTATCAAAATCGTAGCATATTGCAAGCACAGGCTTATCTTCCTTACGCTCTCTTGTGTACTGATTCGATGACATAGTGTACTCCTTTCTATCCACTGTAGATTGATTTTTAGTATTGCGACTTTTCCGATATAGAAGACGTGAAATCTTATCCCACAACCAACTTATTCGTCTTCTTCAAGAACTTCGCCGGGATTGGGCGGTCCAGCTGCCAGGTGATATTCATCGGCCTGTTGCCTGTGTGCTTCACGTAGTTCGCCGTGCCCAGATAGGTGTACGCCTCCGCGCCGCCGGTCATACGGTCCGCCTTAAACTCACGCACAAACAGCAGCACCTTGCTGCCGCGTTCCTTGTGGTGGATATAGCGCTGACCGGTGGGCGAATTCTCCGCCGTGGTGCTCTGGCTCTGCCAATGGAACAAGCTCTCATTGATGGAATAATCGTTGTACATGGTGGTTGGCGAGTAGTCCTTGTCCGCCTTGTTCAGCGTCACAAGGAATACGTCGATGTTTTTCTCCGGCAGCCATTTCACGCCCTCACGAACGGTGGACGGCTTCATAAAGTCCAGCGCCACCAAGAGCTGGTCGCGGGTATAGGTGCAGTGCAGATCCAACGGGCAGTCAAAGCCCAACTCCACCGGCTCGTCGATAAAGTCGATCTGCTCGAAGCGATAGCGCAGCAGCTCCAAGAGTTCACCGAGCAGAACTGTGCTGTCAGACAGGGCATAGAGGTTACTAAGCACCTCTTCGTCGTCCCAGTCCTCCACCACCTTGCCCCAGACGGTGACATAGAACATCTGCATCATCCGCTTTTCCGCATCCGGAAGCGCTGCAAAATCAAGGTTGTCCAAACGCGGAAGAACATCCAACAGAAACGAAATCCAGCGGCGGGAATCAGCCACAGCAAGCTTTGCAAACGCTTTGGTCAGGATGTCCTCCAGCGGCTCCGAAAAGTCCTCGACGGCATCCGCTCTGGCACAAATGCGAGAGAAGGAGGAAAACTTGTAAATCGCCCGCGGATCGAGATGGTAGTAATCCAAGAAATTTTTGAGCGTCAGCTCCAGCCCACTGTCCTCCGCGAAGGAGGCTGCGCGAGCCACCAGCCCAGCCGTATTGCCATAGGACGCGCGGATATTCTCCAAAATGTATTTGGCCGCCTTCTTCTCCAGCTGGATATAGCAGCCCTTGGGGACGGACACAAAACCATCTTTAATTTCCCGGCTCACGCTGCGGGTAGTATTCGACAGCAGCGCCGCAAACTTATCCTCAAAGTTGTATTTTCTATTTGCCTGACCGATGAAGTCCAGCACGGTCAGGCATTCCTTGTCCTCGGATAGACGCAGACCACGTCCCAGCTGCTGCAAGAAGATTGTCAACGACTCCGTGGGTCGCAGGAACAGAACCGTATTGACTTCCGGAATATCAACGCCCTCGTTGTAGATGTCCACGACGAAGATGAACCGCACATCGCCGGACACCAAGCGCCGCTTGGCCGCCGCTCTTTCCTCGTCCGAAGATTGCCCGGTGAGGCACATGGACGGGATGTTGTGGTCGTTAAAATAGCGGCACATAAACTCCGCGTGATCGACCGTCACGCAGAAGCCGAGGCCCTTCACCTCGTCAATGTCCGTCACATATTTCAGCAGTGCCGTCACCACATGGTCGGCGCGGCGGTCGGCAACCGCCCCGCTGAACGTGTAGATGTGCTCCAGCTCGCTCTTTTGGTAGCCACCGGCAGACCATTTGAGCGCATCCAGATCCACCGTATCGGTAACGCCAAAATACTGGAACGGGCACAGGAGCTTTCGATCAATGGCTTCCGGCAGACGGATCTCAGCGGCGATACGATTGTTGAAGTACGGCAGGATGTTCTTGCCGTCCATACGCTCCGGAGTAGCGGTCAAGCCCAGCAGGATGCGCGGCTGGTAGTAGGACAACAACTTCTGATAAGTCGGTGCAGCGGCATGGTGGAATTCGTCCACGATGATGTAATCATAAAAATCAGGACTTGTCTTTTCCGTGAAGCTCTGCGAGTTGAAGGTCTGGATGGACAAAAACAGATTGTCGATGCTCTCCGGCTTATAGTTGCCCACAAACAGCTCACCAAAGTTTACGTCCTTGAGCACGGCGCGGAAGGTGTACAAGCTCTGCTTGAGAATTTCCTCTCGGTGCGCCACAAACAGCAGGCGGCAAGGTCTATCCGGATTCTGCTTGCGGAAGCGCTTGTAATCCAGCGCAGAGATGACCGTCTTGCCAGTACCGGTGGCAGCCACCACCAGATTGCGCGTATAGCCACGAACAGTGCGCTCTGCCTCCAGCTTGTCCAAAATCTCCTGCTGGTAGGAATAGGGGTTGATGTCCATGGTGTAGACGTCAGCATTGTTGGTGTCGAAATATTTTTCCGCCTTCAATGCCCGTGCCAAGCGCTCTTTCTGATCCTCTGCGTAGTATTCAAATTCGCGGTCATTCCAGTAATACTCAAAGGTAGCGGCGATCTTGTCGATGGTTTCGGGCAGGTCGCGCCGCGTTACTTTTGTGTTCCATTCAAGGCCGCTGGTCAATGCGGCATTGGACAGGTTGGACGAGCCAACATAGGCCGTCGTGAAGCCGGTTTCGCGGTAAAAGATATATGCCTTGGCGTGGAGCCGGGTCGTCTTGGTGTTGTAGCTGACCTTGATGTGCGTATTGGGCAGCTTGCGAAGTTCCTCAATGGCTTTCACATCCGTTGCGCCCATGTAGGAAGTGGTAATAATGCGGAGTTCGCCGCCGTTTTGCGTAAACTCTCGCAACTCGTCCATGATGAGCCGCAGACCGCTCCATTTGATGAAGGACACCAGCATGTCGATCCGGTTGGCCGAGACGATTTCTTTTTTGAGCTCGGTAAACATCTGCGGCTCATGCACAGCCCCGGTGAAAAGTGAGCTCTGTGCGATGGAGGTCTCTGGGCGCTCTATGTCCGCCGCTGTTTTCCCCACCGCCAGCCGCGGGTCGGTCTCCCGTAAAAGCGCAAGAAGCTGCTCTGCCCGCCGGTCAACGCCCAGCGCGGCAAAGTCAGCTTCTTTCGTTGTATTTTGAATGAGATCAACGATCTGGTTGGTCAGCCCGATTTGGGCAGAAATATCCCCGCCGTTGTCCAGCACGTTATCCAAGCCCTTTTGAACCACATCCGCCAGATACTGCGCCAGCACCTTGGAGGCTTCCGCCTTGTCAATGGGCACGACGGACTTGCGAGCCTCCGGAATCTCTGCAAGCTCGCCCGTCAGAGCGTTGTTAATGACTTGTTCATATAGGCCGGGATGTAACATAGTAAAATCCTCAATTTCTTCGATCGTTAGGAATTCTCAAATATAGTTTTCATCAAATGCTCGGTCGATTAGAGGCTTTGCCTTCTCGAAATCCGCACCACTTTGCAAATAGAGCTCAACCGCACCGCAGCCCCAGTGACCGATGTTTGTAACATCTCTTGAAAAGCCTTCTTCAAATGATACAGTAGACACATCAAGCGGCAAATTCAGAATTAGCTTTTTCTTTTGGGCGACTACCGTGACCACATTTCTGATTTTCTTAAATGCCGCATATAGCTTCAGATGACTTTCGCTGATATCATCGCCAAGGCTAAGAATATAGTTGGAAAGGTTTTCGTACAACACTCTAATGCTCTCGTCAGCATTTCTGATCTGCTCATCAAATGTTTTATCAGTAGCTTTTGTTTTGCTGACGGGTTCATTATCCGGAATAGCGGAGACAACATTCTCATTGACTTGCTCGAACATAAGCAGGTCCTCTCCGAAATTCTTATATCGGATCAAACTAATATTGCGGTTCATCTGTTTGATTGCAGACTCATCATATTTTGTGAAGTCACCCGCGACACATACAACTCGCGGCATGCTCCAATCAATGTTATTTGCCGCTTTCAAACCCAGCTTTTCAATTACAAGCACCTTGAAACTATCTTTATGATCCAAAAGCCAGTTCAAATAGAATAGGCCTTGGTTAATCACATTCTCCTTCACAGACCGCTTGTATTCAAAGATGACAGGGCAATGGTTTTCGTCAATGCCAATGCTGTCCATGCGTCCACCATCCGTTGTGCGATACTCAGAGGCAAGAAATGTTACCCCGAAGAAGATATTCATATTATTTTCAATCACTGTCTGAAGTTCTTTCTCAAGTGTGACAGTACCGCTTTGATATTCTTTTACCGTGCCCTTTATGTTAAAAAGTTTTGTGTCAGCCATCGTATTCTCCATTCCTTTCGTCATTGGTAAATTCCATAACATCTCCGATATTGACATCTAACACAACGCAGATTCTATTGAGCACGGACAGTGTAACTTCCTCATCCCGCCGCAGCCGTGTCATGGTGTTCGGCGCGATGCCTGCCGCTTTGCGCAGATCAGCTTTGCTCATCTTCTTATCGACAAGCAGCTTCCAAAGCTTGTTATACGAAATAGCCATTTCCGTTCGACCTCCGGCTACAAATATTGTTCTTATTATACATCTTTCTCGATCATAAGGCAAGAGAGCTTCGCATCGCGTTGCGAAACTCTCTAATTTCAAAAACAGCTTGCATGCAAGACTCTCACGCATAGATCGTTCGTATATTTTGGCAGCAGTTTTGCTTTACGTTTTCCGCTCAGCGTCAACATCACAAGGGCTTGGGATTATCCCAAAATCGCCGCGTGTCCGGACAGCGGCTGTGCTTGCTATTCTCTCAAATCCCAGTTTTCTCTGTCCCAACGCCGCTCTTTCTCTCCGCCGAAATCTGTGCTATACTGTAAGAAAATCGGTGGAAGGAGGACTCGCTTATGGCGCTCAAACGGGTATTTGCCGGGTTTTATACACGGTACGACGGAAAGCCCATCTTCGTTGTCCGGGTGCTCAAGGACATCGACACCGGCGAGTCCATCGTGGTCTGCAAGGATGCCAGCTTTTCCAAAGAAGACAACGAGCATTACTACCTCATCCGGTACACCTCCTTCTGCGAGCAGGTCGAAGTCGATGGTGTGCTGCGGGACAAATACGTCCGCCAGACCCGGCGCGAGATCGACGAAGGCACCGTCCGTGAAGTGTATGAGGACGGCTTTCCGGAGCCCAAGAGCAAGCCCTTCACTTATGTTGATGACGAGTACGCGGAGCGCGCCATCCGTTGCAGCAGAACCTACTATGAATACGCCAAGGACATCTGCGAAAACTACCGGATGGATCTGCGGCGATACAAACTTATCCGGGAGCGGAAGCAGTACATCGGCGTATCCAACCGCGAGGCATATCAGGCCATGTGTGAGGATCTCGCATTTGCCCAGCAGTCGCTCAAAACGGTGCTCAACGACTACGCCGATCTCTTCCGGAAACGCTTTTCCGAGGGGCTGTCTATCCGCAAAGCAGCAGATGCCATGCAGCAGAACCGCGGCGTGATCGAGCGTCGGCAGACCGCACTCTATCGGGCGTTCGCCCAGCTCTTGCAGCAGCGGGACGAGGCAAACGGTGTCTGTCGGCTGATGCAGAAAATTGAATACGATCAAAGGGATATAGAGGATTTGCTCGAATAATTGATGCAAAAACAAAGCGCTTGTCGTAGTGGCAGGCGCTTCTTTTTTGCCCTCGTTGCGACAAAACCGTGACGCCCCGCATCATTTTGTCCGTTGAATAGTAGAAAGGGCAATTTGAAGCAGAACGCAGGACTTGTCTCTCCGTCCTCGAAACTCTTTTGAGAAATCTGGGACAAAACCGGCCTCTGATTCACTTAGCTAAGTAGAGGGGGGATCAGGGGCAAGAGAAGTTTTTTGAAAAAGGGTGCCAAGTTTTTAGAGAAAAATGTCCGTTAAAAGGTAGAGAGGAAAACGTCCGTGAGACAAAATCGTGACACTCCGATTCATTTTGTCCGTTGGTTATATAGAAGGGGAAAATAATTTTCTCTCGACCCCTGTTTTTCTCTTGAAAATTGTCCGTTGTAAAGTGAAAGGCAAACAGCTTCGCTTCCAAGCCGCCCTTCAAGCAGAGATTTTCAAAATCGAAAGGAGAACCACTATGATCACTTACTACAACCACACCCACATGACTGCTGTCCCCACCCGCCTCCTGCTGGATACGAACCTCTCCGCAGAAGCCAAGCTCACCGGCGCGCTCTTGTACACCTTCGAAGACGGCGGTCTGAGTGCTCAGGAACTTGTAAATGTTCTGAGCCTCCCGCCTGAAAAAGTCGCTCCGGTTTTTGCTGAACTCACCGGCAATGGCTATCTGGAAATTCTGGAAGAAAACGGTGCCTTCGGGCTGCACCTGAAGGGGTGAGCCTCATGCCGGATCGCACACGACCCATCCGCAAGGAAATCTGCCTGAATGATCAGGAATTGAGCGTAGTTCGCCACAAGATGAATCAACTCGGCACCCGCAATTTCGGCGCATACGCCCGCAAGATGCTCATCGACGGCTACATCATCAAGGTGGACTACACCGAGCAAAAGAAGCTGGCTGCTGCCGTCAGCCGTGCCGCCTCGAACATCAACCAGATTTGCCGCCGCATCAACAGTACCGGGCGCTGCTATGAGGACGACGTTGCCGAACTGAAAGCGCGGCAGGCCGAGATCTGGGAGCTGCTGAAAGCGCGGCAAAAGGACGAGCTTTGACCACAACGGGATTTTCCATGTGTGGGTTTTCCGTCACCGGTTTTCCGGACGGTGGACAAGCTGACGCTCCGGAGCGTACCGTAACCGAATTTCAGGATGACGGTTTTCGTGCCGTTCATCGGGACTGAAATTCATCCTCTAACTAATAAGAAATAAATCAAGATACAAAAAAATCATCCATCAATCAATCAACACAAAAATGGATGGATTGATGGATGGGACAGGAGGTCAGATGAGAACTTTTTGCAAGCTCACGGCGCAGAGCCCAGCGGCGTCCTATGTGCCGCTTCCGAGGTTCCTTCTCCAAGACGAAGCCCTGCGGGGCATCAGCAACGACGCCAAGGTGCTCTACGCGCTGCTGCTGGACAGAGCCAGCATTTCCTGGCAGAACGGCTACGTCGAGCCGGACGGCACGATTCGGCTGTACTTCACCTTGGAACAGGCGCAAACCAAACTCCACCGCAGCCGCCAGAGCGCCACGCGGATCTTCCGGGAACTGGAGTACAGCGGTTTGATTATCCGAAAAAAGCAGGGCTTGGGCAAGCCCGCCCTCATTACGCTGAACTATCCGTCAGATGCAAAGCTCATCGCAAAGGAGGGTGAAGATGCACAAGCTTGACCCCATCGAGCGCCTGCCGGACGGCACGCTCTTCCGCCTGACGCCGGGGCAGCTCCGCAGCGTGCGCGGTCTTACAAAGCGCTGCTGCAACTTCTTGGATGGCGACTGCCTGCTGTTGGACGGCGTCTGTCCGCAACACATCTCCCGAAGTCTGCTTTGCCGGTGGTTTCGCCGCGCCGTGCTGCCGCGACAGCCAAAGCTGGAACAGGCCATCCTCAGACCCAAGAAGCTGCGCCGCTGCGAAGTCTGCGGCATGGGCATCCTCGCCCGCTCCGGCAGGACAAAATACTGCCCCGCCTGCGCCAAGGAGGTTCACCGCCAGCAGAAGGCGAAATCCGCCCGCAAACGACGCTCGGGCGTAGACAATTTGGGGGCGAAAAGCTCTTGAATGGCAAGCATTCCCGCACCGCCAAAGCCGCGCGGCAATACGATTTCCCTCGCAGCCTTGAAATCGAATTCTATTTGTCTACATAGCAGCCGGAACACACGCATAGATTGAAGCAGCAAACGCTCTGGAAAGGAGGGCAGCCATGGAAGTATTTCTGATCTTCCCGAAATCAAAGCAGGCGCAGCAGGAGCTTTCGCAGGAGCTGGCAAGGTTCCAGTCCGAGCAGGCGCTGAAATCCATCCAGAAGCTGCCCTGCTCCACGGAGCAGAAGCTGGAACTGGTGGACGCCGCTGTGAAGCACCTGAAAGCGCAGCAATAATACATAGCAAACGAGCAGACCGGCATTCAACGCCGGTCTGCTCGTTTTACTGCACTAATCACGTCTGCTTGAAATACTTCTCCCATGTGGATTTGAAAATCTGCACGCTTCCCTGTTCCCATCGCTTGAACTTTTGCAGCGGGACACCAAGCTGCGTGGCATATGCCTTCTGCGTCAAGCCGAGCCTCTGGCGTATGGCCTTGATCTGCGCTCCCTGACCTCGCAGCAGAAACAGGTTATAGTCATCCAGCAAATATTCCAGTGGCACTTCAAACAGCTCCGCCAGCTTCTCCATATGCTCCTTCGGATAAAAGTCCCGCCCTGCCTCTTCGTAATGGATGTAGGTACTGCGGTCGATGTCCGCATAGTCCGCCGCATCACGCTGACGAAGTCCTTTTTGATAACGATACCACCGCAGCTTGTCCGCAATTTCCGTGATCTCGGATGCGTCCGAAAACCGCAGATTGAACTTCTCGGCATCCAAAAACTTATGTGGAAGGACGACCGGGAACTTGAGAATTTGAAGCGGCGCAACTTTTAACGTACCTGCAACATTCGCAGCCAATACATAGCTGCGGACTTTCAGGCGGCAGAACATAGACCATTTTGCCCCAAAAGGTTCATGGTTTTCCACCTCAACTGCTGTTTGTTCTGTTACGATAGTATAGCATTCTCTACACATCTTGCTGCGTAAGTCGCAAGGCGGGCACCCTTGCTTGCATCGAAGGTGGAGATGCCCTTGATGAGCCCGATGGTGCCGATGGAGATCAGATCCTCCTGATCGGCAGACGGAGTATAATACTTCTTCATGATGTGCGCGACCAGGCGCAGGTTGCGTTCGATCAGAATATTTCGGGCTTCCAGATCACCCTCGGCGCTGCGGGCGAGGTAATAACGCTCCTCGGCGGCAGTGAGCGGCTTCGGAAACGAGCCGCCCGCACTGGACAGACGCAGGGAGCAGAGAATACTGCTGAACATCAGCCATACTGCTGCGGTAAACATGAACACACCTCCATGGTGGATACTATTCTGCGGCAGCACGTCCGGATTCCTGTTTTTTCGCTTGCGGATTTGCTCTTGATGTGCGCGGCAGGCTGCGATATAATACAGGAAATGGCGGTGAGAGGATGCTGGAAGTCGTGGCGGCGCTGATCGAGGACGGTGAACACGTTCTGCTGTGTCAGCGTCCGGAAGGAAAGGCACGCGCACTTTTGTGGGAATTTCCCGGCGGAAAGATCGAGCCGGGCGAGACGAAGCAGGAGGCGCTTGCGCGCGAATGCAGGGAAGAACTCGGCGTGCATCTGCACGTCGGGGCGCAATTCATGGAGCTGACGCATCCGTACCCGGATCTCACGGTGCACCTGAGCGTGCTGCGCTGCACACTCGGCGGAGAGAAGCCTCAGCGGCTTGAACACCGAGACATGCGCTGGGTCACGGCGGAGGAGGCAGCGAGGCTTCCGCTTTGTCCGGCGGACACGGCCATCGTGCAGCGTCTGCGGCAGGAGTGCCGGCAAACGGAACACAACTGATGAAGGGAGATCCTTGTATGAAGTCCAAGGTTTATTTCACAAGAACGATCACGCCGGAAAAGGTGCTGGAGATGCTGCGCATCCTGAATGCGCCGCTCGAGGGGAAGGTCGCGGCAAAGGTGCACTCCGGTGAGGAGGGAAACCAGAACTACCTCCGTCCCGAGGTCTGGAAGCCGGTCATTGATGCGCTCGGCGCTACGGTGGTCGAGTGCAATACGGCCTATTCCGGCGAGCGGAACACAACGCAGAAGCATAAAAAACTGATGGCGAGCCACGGCTGGACAAAGCACTTTCCGGTCGATATTCTGGACGCGGAGGGCCCGGATCTGCGGCTTGAGATCCCGAATGCGCTTGCGCTGAAGGAAAATCTGGTCGGCAAGGACATTGTGAACTACGACTCGCTGCTGGTGCTGTCGCACTTCAAGGGACATCCGATGGGCGGTTACGGCGGCGCGCTCAAGCAGCTTTCCATCGGCTGCGCATCCTCTGCGGGCAAGTGCCTGATCCATTCGGCGGGCGTGTCAGACACGCAGGAGACCGCCTGGGAGCATCTTGCGCCGAAGGACACCTTCTGCGAGGCGATGGCTGACGCGGCGGGTTCGGTCGTGCGTCTGTTTGAGGGAAGGGCCGCGTTTGTGAACATCATGGCAAACCTCTCGGTTGACTGCGACTGCTGCGCTGTCGCGGAGGATCCGTGCATGAAGGACATTGGCATTTTGTCCTCGCTCGATCCGGTCGCGATCGATCAGGCGTGTATCGACCTGATCTACGCTTCGGATGACCCCGGAAAGGCGCACTTCCTGGAGCGTGTGGAGAGCCGCCACGGCGCCCACACCATCGAGGCGGCCGCGAAGATCGGCTTCGGCAGCCGCGAGTATGAGCTCATCGAGCTTGCATAAAAATAGAAACCACGCGATCGCCGCAGAATTTTTGTATTCTGCGGCGGTTTTTTGCCTCTGTGGATGCACCGGATGCCTGCTTTGCGCATAGTGTGATGTGAGGGCGTATGCCCGAGTATCAGAAATGGAGGCAATTATGGCTGTATGTCCTTCTTCCTATGAAAACTGCGGCATTCCGCGTTATGAATACTGCTGCGGCGGATGCTGCTTCACGGAGCTGCCGCCGCATAGCGGCGGGCCGGCGTATCCGCCCTGTCCCAGCGTGTGCGGCTCGGTCGGCCCGACAGGCCCGACCGGCCCTGCGGGTGCAGCGGGTGCAATCGGCCCGACAGGCCCGACTGGCCCCACAGGTGCAGAGGGTGCAATCGGCCCGACAGGCCCGACCGGCCCCGCAGGTGCAGCGGGTGCAATCGGCCCGACAGGCCCGACCGGCCCTGCGGGTGCAGCGGGTGCAATCGGCCCAACGGGCCCAACCGGCCCTGCGGGTGCAGCGGGTGCAATCGGCCCGACAGGCCCGACCGGCCCGACAGGTGCGACGGGTGCGATCGGCCCGACAGGCCCCGCTGGCCCGGCCGGAGCAGTCACACCGGCAGAGGCAGTTGCAAATCTGGCGGCGGGCGCCACGCAGGAGGAAGTCATTGCGCGCTTCAACGAATTGCTGGGCGCACTGCGCGGCGCGGGACTTCTGGCAAACTAAAAACACGCCCGGCCCCCAATGGAGGCCGGGCGCAGCCATCGGTCTGAAAGGGGAGTACGCATGTACCGGATCTATGTCTACGCCATCTGTAAAAATGAAGAAGCGTTTGCCGCACGCTGGGCCGAATCCATGGCCGAGGCAGACGGCATCTACGTCCTGGATACCGGCTCGACAGACCGGACGGTCGAGATCCTGGAGCAAAACGGCGTCCATGTGACAAAGGCACGTGTCGAGCCGTGGCGTTTTGATGCTGCGCGCAACCGCTCCCTGCGGCTGGTGCCGGAGGATGCGGATCTGTGCGTCTGTACCGATCTCGATGAGGTATTTCATCCGGGGTGGCGCACGGCGATGGAGCGGGCACTGCACGGCGGCGCGAAGCGCCTTCGCTACCGCTACACATGGAGCTTTTTGCCGGATGGACGCGAGGGATGCGTGTTCTGGACAGAAAAGGCGCACGCGCGCTTTGGCTTTCGGTGGGTGCATCCCGTCCATGAGGTGCTGGAGTATGAGGGCGGCTGCTGCGGCAGCGCAGAGGCGGCGGGTGTTCAGCTCGATCACCACCCGGATCTGCAAAAGTCGCGCGGGCAGTATCTGCCGCTTTTGGAGCTGGCAGTCCGGGAGCACCCGGAGGACGACCGGAACATGCACTATCTCGGACGGGAATATATGTTCTGCGGCCGCTGGCAGGAATGCGAGCAGACGCTCCTGCGGCACCTCGCGCTTCCATCGGCGGTCTGGCGTGAGGAGCGGTGTGCATCCATGCGTTTCTTGTCGCGGGCGGCAGAGGCGCTGGGAAAGCCGCAGGAGGCGGAGCAGTGGCTTCTGCGCGCCTGCGGCGAGGCTCCGTGGCTGCGGGAGCCGTGGCTTGAGGCGTCGATGCTTGCGGCCGGACGCGGCGCGTGGAGCGGCAGTCTGTTTTTTGCGGAAAATGCGCTCCGCATCACGGAACGCGGACAAAGCTATATCAATGAGCCGGAAAGCTGGGGCGCGCGTCCCTACGATCTTGCGGCGCTTGCAGCCTACAGGCTGGGGCTGTTTGCGCTGGCACTGGAATACGGACGGCAGGCACTGGAACAGGAGCCGGATGACGCACGGCTTCGGGAAAATCTGCGCTTTTATGCGTGCGCTGCGAGCGAGAGCTGCAATGGGGGATAGGCTTGCCCATTTTTGCGCACAAAAAAGCCTGTGATGCTCGGAGCTATCCGAGCATCACAGGCTCTGGCGGTTTTGAGAATTATTTTGCAGCGAGCGCGCGCTTGAGCCACACGCAGCCCACGTCGAGCGCGGTGTAGAAGCCGTCCTTGGTGCTCTTTTTGACAACGCGGTCTTTTGCGCGCACGGACGGGTCGGTGAGCTGAAGCTCAACGGAAACTTTGGTTGCAATGTCCGCATCGCCCTTCTTTTCCGTTTCCAGGATCTGAAGCATGACGATGTGCGAGTCTGCCATCGAGCCATAATACACGATGGAATCTTTTCTCATAAGGGGAAAGCCTTTATATGTGAGAACTTCCTTTTCTTCAGCCATGAAGATACCTCCTGATGTTCATATTTTTAATATTATAGCAAATCCTCCTGCCAAAAGCAAATCAAATTGTGTCTTCATGCAAGAACTGTCATAAGAGACACAAAATAGAGGCTCCGCCGAAGCGGAGCCTCTTTTGCAGTGTGAAATTAGATGTCCAGCGGATCCATGCCGAGCACGGGATGGCCGACCTCGGAGAGGAAGCCCATCAGTTCCTCGGGATCACCGCTTGCGCAGACGGTCTCGTCAGCGACCATGTCGGCAAAGTTCTCGATGCCGTACATATCCTTGGCGGTCTCGTTGAGCTTTTCGCGGATCTGATCCTTGAGTTCCTTCGGCAGCCAGACCAGACGGGCAACGCCGCCCTCGGCCTTGAGGAACTTGTGGGAAGCGATGTAGTGCTTGCCGTGGCCCATGAAGCCCGGAGTCTGCACGCCGCCGCCGGTCATGGAAGCCATCTCGGAGAAGGTCATGCCGAGCGGCGTGATGCCCGCGTATTCGCGGCAGGTGATGACAACGCCCATCGAGCACGGCTCGATGCCGCAGATGCACTCGAAGCAGCCGCAGGAGGTCATCGGATCCTCGAGCAGGGAGTACAGAGTGACATGCTCCAGAGCGCCGTGGGAGTACTCGGCAACAGCCTCGTCAACGTCCTCGTAGCGGCCGGTGCGCTCGTCTACGCAGCGCTCCTTGGTGACGACCTGGCAGGGACCCTGCGGGTCGAGCTCGTTGGTGGCCTTGGCGTCGAGCCAGGAAACAGCACCGCAGAGGCCGAGACGCTCGGGGGTGACGATGCAGACGTGGCTCGGGGAGAACGCCTGGCACATGATGCAGGAATAGAAGACCGGAACGGACTCATCCGTCATGGACTTCAGACGCTCGTCACGCTGGTCGAAGATCTCGTTGGCGTGCTTGCGGAGTGCAGCGTTCTGCTCTTCACCGACGACGATGCGAACCTGGCACTTGTCAACGACGGTGTCAAATTCGGACTTGATCTTCGCGTAGAGCACTTCGCCGATGTGGCGGAAGCGGAAGCCGGCCTCAAAGTCAGCCTTGTTGACACGGATACGGATCATATCACGCTGGCCGGTGTGCATCAGACCCTCGACGCAGTTGAGGAACTGGTGGATCTTACGCTCGAAGACCGGCTCGAAGTCGGGCTGCATGTTCTTGCCAGCGACCTCGACGGTGTAGCTGAGGGAGATCTTGGTGCCCGCGGGGAACTCGTCCATCTCGGGGCCGACGACCTCGATCTTGTGATCCTCGATCTCGGCGGCATCTCTGGTGGAGACCAGCTCGAAGCAGTCCTTGCGGGAGCCGTCGATCTCGATCTGCATGTCGCCCTTACGGATGACCTCGCCTTCGAATGCGGAGGAGTAGGCAACAGGGATGTCGATCTTCGTGACCTTCAGCTTGATGCCGCGCGCCTCGATGGAGGTGTCGATCCAGTCCTTGGTGTTCTCATAGATGATGAGGGACTTCGGAACGGCCCACATATCGTCGCAGTCGTTGGTGATGACCGGGAAGCCGAGCTTGATGGCGCCGGCGCCGCAGGCGACGGTGATGTCGTTGACGGGCTTGTAGGCGTTGACGAACGCGTTGAGGCGCTCGAAGGTGTACTTGTGGAAGCCGTCGCAGTCGCCGGGCTGGATGGCGCCGAAGATCATGGCCGCGCGGACGACGAGAGAGATGACATGGCCGACAGACCAGATGTCCTCACCGACGGGGACGACACGGACGGGGAAGCCCATCGAAAGACCGGCCTCAACAGCCTGCTCGATGATGCCGCCGATCAGGAATACGAAAATACCGCGGGACTGATAGCCCTTGATGGTTTCGACTGCTTCCTCAGTGGAGGGAGCCGGCCCGATCATGACGACGAAGCCGGGGATGTCGCCGGTGACCAGCGGAACACCGAGCTCACGGACCTCAGCGTCGACAAAGTGGCCGTGGTAGTTGGTGCCTTCGTAGGGAGTCTGGGTCTTGACGTACTTGCACGCCTCGATCATTTCCGCAGCGATGGCAGTGCCGACGCCGGACTGGAAGATGGCGTGGGTGCGGTTTTCACGGAGCATCATGGCCTTGACGTCTGCCAGAGCGGCCTGAAGCTCACCAGTGGTGGTGACCTTCTTGCCGATGTAGGCGTAGATGCACGCCAGATAATATGCGGTGCTGGGGAGCGCAAGAGGAGCATCGGTGCCGACTTCGGCAACGATCTTATTGACTTCTTCTTCGGCCTTGGCGAACATTTCGTCAGAGCCGTTGAAGACGCGTTCAAACAATGTCTTCATTGTGCGTTCATTCCTTTCAGATCAGATTCATTCTTCAGAATCGATTTTTGCCTTGATGGCGCGGATCTCAGCCAGCGCCTCGGGGCTGCAATCGTAAGGGGAGAGGCCCTTCCGGTCGGCGTCAATGACGTCGGCGTTGTAGCTGATGAAGCCGAGCAAGGCATCCTCGGGGATGCGGCTGCGGATGAATTCGCGGTCGGAATCGTCGCGGACCTTGTTGGCTACGACGCGCACCTTGTGGATGCCGAGATCGGCGGCGAGCTGCCGGACCCGTTCATAGGTCTGCACGCTGCGTGCGCCCGGCTCGATGACCACGATGAACTGATCCACCATGCTGGCCGTTCCGCGGCCAAGATGCTCGAGACCTGCCTCCATGTCCATCACGACCACGTCGTCCTTGCGGAAGACGAGGTTCGACAGCAGCGCCTTGAGCATCACATGCTCCGGGCAGACGCATCCGGCTCCGCCGGTATCGACGGTGCCCATGACCAGAAGCTTGACGCCGTTGATCTCCTTTGCGAGCTTGTCCGGCAGGTCGGAGACCTCGGGATTGAGCTTGTAGAAGGAGTTCTGGTCGTTGACGCCGGTGCGCTCCTTTGCGAGCTGCTTCATCTTGGAGACGGGGACGATGGCGTTGACCTCCTGCTCGCTCAGGCCGAGCGCCAGACCCAGATTTGCATCCGGATCGACGTCGGCGGCGAGGACGGTGCGCCCTTCGTCGGCATAAAGTCTTGCCAGTGTGGAGGAAAGCGTCGTTTTTCCGACGCCGCCCTTACCAGTGATCGCTACTTTCATAAGGGAAGAACCTTCTTTAACCAAAAATCAGATGCCGAGCGCGGCACGCTTTGCCTCGATGCATTCGATCATCTTGTCGCCCAGCTTTTCGATGTCGGTATCGACGACGAAATGCGCCTCGACCCACTCCTTGCAGCCGGTCTCGCCCTGAAGCAGCTCGGTGATCTCGCTGGAGCCCTTGGAGTAGGGGTCAACGCCGAGGTAGGTGTCGATGCCGGTGGCGACAACGTAGTTGCCGATGGAGACAGCCTTCTCAGACATCCACTCAGGTGCGCAGCCGCACAGCGGGATCTGGGAGATGTTGATGCCCCAGTCCTTGGCGATGTCGGAAGCGAGGATCATCATACGGGAGATATCGACGCAGGAGCCCATGTGCAGGACAGGCGGAATGCCGACCAGCTCACAGACACGGCGCAGACCTTCGCCGCAGTATTCCTTCGCATCCAGATCCATCAGACCGGCCTTTGCCGCGGCCTGTGCCGAGCAGCCAGAGAGGATGACGATGATGTCGTTCTTGAGCAGCTTCTTCATCAGCTCGATGTGTGCGGTGTCGGGGCGGACCTTGGGGTTGTTGCAGCCGACCATCGCGACCGCGCCGCGCAGAACGCCGGACTTCACAACGTCGACCAGCGGACGGGTGGTGCCGGTGATGTCAACGTGGGAGTTGGTGACGCCGTCAAGGCACTTCTTGATGGCCTCGACAGAGTAGCCGACGCGAGCCTTGGCCTTGAGCTGGGGAATGTGGACCAGCTCGGGGTTACGGTTCTTAAAGTTCTCAACAGCCAGCTTCACGATCGCCTTGGCATTCTCACCGGCGGTCTCCTCGTGGAATTCGATGAAGTCCGAGTCAGGCATACGGGCGATGGGGGAGGTGGTGATGAATTTGGTATGGAAGCACTTGGAAAGCGGGCCCAGTGCGGGGAAGATACACTGAACGTCGACGACGATCGCCTCGCAGGCGCCGGTCAGGACGACGTTTTCCTGCTGCAGGAAGTTACCGGCCATCGGGATGGCCTGACGCATGGCGACTTCGTTGCCGGTGCAGCAGACGCCGGCGATGTTGATGCCCTTGGCGCCGTTTGCCTTGGCAAGCGCGATCATCTCAGGATCCTGCGCATAGAAGACGATCATTTCGGACAGGGAGGGATCATGGCCGTGGACAATGATGTTGACCATGTCCTTGTCCATGACGCCGATGTTGGCGGTGGTGTCCATGGGCTTCGGGGTGCCGAACAGAACGTCGGAGAACTCGGTGCCCATCATGGAGCCGCCCCAGCCGTCGGACAGACCGGCGCGCAGAGACTGCTTGATGAGTGCCTCAGGCAGGGAAGAACAGCCCATGTGGGTCATGTGCATGGCCTGAGAGACCTCGCGGTCGATGGCGCGCGGCTCGATGCCGGCGTTGTGCCAAAGCTCCTGAGTGTGCTCGGGAGCGCGCTTCAGGAAGCGCTGTACGCCGAAGGGCTTGCCGTACTCAAGAAGTGCGGTCTCGGCGACTTCGTGCGCCAGATCGTAGATGTTCTTGTCTTCGGTCTCAATGCCCCACTCGTGCGCGATGCGCTTCAGCTTTTCAGGGCCCTTGACCTGATAGGCGCCGCCTTCGTGGGTCTGGTACAGGGTGTGGCAGATCTGACGGCCATGGTCAGAGTGCGTGGCCGCGCCGCCGGCGGTGAAGCGCAGATAGTTTCTGCCGACGATGCCGTGGACATCGCAGCCGCAGATGCCGCGCGGGGCCTTCGGGGTGATGCGGCAGGGGCCCATGGAGCAAATGCGGCAGCAAGTACCGGCTTCGCCGAAGCCGCAGTGCGGGGTCTGATTCTTGACACGCTGCTGCCAGGAATCCGCGCCAACCTTCTTGCCGGTTTCAAGCAATTCGTTGGTGGCGGCTTCCATCTGTTCAATAGTGATTAAGCGATCCCAATCCATTGATGATGTTTCCTCCTAAAACTTGTTCTCGTCTTTGGACGAAGGCGCGAACACGCCTCCGGCGGGGATGTTTGATCGAGTCCGATCGTCGAACCGATACTGGCCAGCATGCGTCAGAAACCGTTTAATGAGCGCAGGCATAAGCCGACACAGTTTGTCTTCATTTTAACAACTCCTATACGGAAAGTCAACATCACGCGCTGCAAAATTCACAAACTCTGTCCGCCGGAAACGGTCAAATCACAAAAAGATGGACAAAAGCCCGCCGCGTGTGTACGCAGCAGGCGCAGCCTTTTCAAACGCGAACCCAGCCACGCGGTTCGCGTCCCTGAGCTTGTCAAAAAGTCTTTTTGACAAGCTCAGAGCACCTGAAGTTGTATCCTCATTTTGCGCTGTGCACAACCAGATGTGGATAGGTCATCGAGATGCCCTCTGCATCGAAGATGCGCTTGACGCGCTCCAGAACGTCAAAATAGACGGGCCAGTAGTCACTGTTCTTCACCCAGAAACGCAGCGCGTATTCGATGGCGTTGTCGCGGTAGCCGCTCACGCGGGCAAAGACCGGCTCAATGGGCAGCACGCGCGGATCGTCTGCCGCGCGGATAAGCGCAGACTTGACCTTTTCCACATCGTTGTCATAGCCTGCGGAAATGCTCATCATGACGCGGCGGTTTTCCTCGGCGGAGAAGTTCGTGATGCTGGCGGAGACGGCCTGACTGTTGGGGATGGAGATGAGCTTTCCGTCTACGGTTGCGAGCTTCGTGCAGAGAATGCCGATCTCGCGCACGGTGCCCTGCATCCCGGAGATCTCCACGAAATCTCCAAGCTGGTACGGCCTGGAGGTCAGCAGCATGACGGCGCTCGTCATATTGCTCAGCGCATTCTGGATGGAAAGGGAGATCGCCAGACCTGCGATGCTGAAGATGGCAAGCAGGGAGGAGGTGTCGATCCCGAGCGTCCCTGCGATGAGCATGATGGCGATGAATACGAGCACCATCTTCACAAGCGTCCGGATGAAGCCGTGCATGGTGGTATGTATTTTTGAGCGCTCCAGCACGCGGTTCGTCAGCCGCAGCAGCAGCCGGATGAAAATGACGCACACGACAAGCAGGATCGCTGCCGCGAGGATCTTGGACAGTGCATTTTCACCGAAAAGCTTCTGCCAGAACGAATGTGCGTTCTCCGCTGTTGCGCCCAGCGCATTTTCCACGCCGGAGGTCACGGCGTGCAGTTCGGATTCGGGCATGGTGGAAAAACTCCCTTCTACAGCACTGCTCCGCGCGAAACGCGCGGAGCAGTCGTGGATAACATACTCAAATGTCGGCGGTATCTGCGCTTTCTGCGGCAGACTGCGCACTTTCGGCAAGACGCTTCTTGTCGGCGTTTACATAGGTCATGAACTCGTCGCCGGTGATGGTCTCTTTTGTCAGCAGGAACAGCGCGATCTCGTCGAGCAGCGAGCGGCTCTTTGCGAGGATGTCCTTTGCCGCGGCGTAGCACTCGGCAAGCAGCTTCTGGATCTCGCTGTCTGCCGCAGAGGCGGTCGAGTCGGCGCAGTTCATGCTTGTGACGCCGTCGAGATACTGGTTCGAGACGGTGGAGAGCGCCATCAGGCCGAATTTCTCGCTCATGCCGTACTGCGTGACCATCTTGCGGGCAAGATCGGTCGCGCGCTCAATGTCGTTGGAGGCGCCGGTGGTCTGAATGCCGAACACGAGCTGCTCTGCCGCACGGCCGCCGAGCAGCGTCTCCAGCTCAACGATCAGCTCCTCTCTCGAACTGAGGAACTTTTCCTCCTCCGGCATCTGCATGGTGTAGCCGAGTGCGCCGGAGGTGTGCGGCACGATGGTGATCTTCGAGACGGGCTGCGTGTGCTTTTGCAGTGCGGCAACCAGCGCGTGACCGACCTCATGATAGGAGACGATGCGCTTTTCCATGTCGGTCAGGACGGTGCCCTTCTTTTCCGTACCGGCGATGACCGTCTCGAACGAAACGAGCAGATCCTGCTGGTTGACGGCCTTGCGTCCCTGACGAACGGCGCGCAGCGCCGCTTCGTTGACGAGGTTTGCAAGATCTGCACCGACCGCGCCGGCAGTTGCCTGTGCGATCTTGTGCAGATCGACGTCCTCGGCGAGCTTGATGTTCTTGGTGTGGACGCGGAGCGTCTGGTAACGGCCGGCCAGATTCGGCCGGTCAACGATGATGCGGCGGTCAAAGCGGCCCGCGCGAAGAAGTGCCTTGTCGAGGATCTCGGGCCGGTTGGTCGCGGCGAGGATCACAACGCCCTTGCTGGAGTCGAAGCCGTCGATCTCGGCAAGGAGCTGATTGAGTGTCTGCTCGCGCTCGTCATTGCCGCCGAATCTGGAATCGCGCGTGCGGCCGATGGCGTCGATCTCATCGATGAAGATGATGGCGGGAGCGACCTTGTTCGCCTCCTGAAAGAGGCTGCGGACACGGCTCGCGCCGACGCCGACGAACATTTCCACAAAGTCCGAGCCGGAGATCGAGAAGAACGGGACGTTTGCCTCGCCCGCCACGGCCTTGGCAAGGAGCGTTTTGCCCGTACCGGGGGAGCCGACCAGAAGCGCGCCCTTCGGGAGCTTTGCGCCGATGGCGGCGTATTTCTGCGGATTGTGCAGGAAATCGATGATCTCGACGAGCGACTCCTTCGCCTCGTCCTGACCTGCAACGTCGGCAAACGTCACGCCGGTCTGCTTTTCCATATAGATCTTGGCCTTGTTCTCACCGAAGCCGCCGCCGAAACCGCCGCCGTCGCTCATGCGCTTGCTCAGATTGCGGAACAGGAGAATGGTCAGGAAAATCATGGAGACCGGGAAGAACAGGTTCAGCAGCGTCAGCAGGAACGTGTTTGTCTCCTGCGGAAGCTCGGTGCTGTAGGAGATGCCGAGCGCGTCAAGCTGCTCGGTCAGCTCGCTCGTGTCCTGATTGGGGATCAGGCCGGTGTAATAATACCGCTTCTGCTGCGCCTTCTTTGCAGCCTCGTCCTTCGTGAGGATCACCACGCGGTCGTCTGATTTAAAAGAGATCTCGCTGATCTTGTCTTCCTCGAGCCACTGCTTGAACTCCGTATAGCTGATCTCGGTCAGATAGGCATTGGAGATCATATTGACCATGGCGTTGATGAGCAGCGCCGAAATGACGGCGATCACGAGATAGATCCAGAAGCGGTTGCCTCTGCCGCCGTCGCCGCTATTAGACGGGGGACGGTTCCCGTTCTGTTTTTTCGGATTCTGATTCAATCCGTGCACCTTCTTTCTGCGCGGGCATGAGCCGGTCTGCGCCCGCATATCCGGGAAAAACGGCAAAAAGCCGTCCCGCTGATAGTGGAAACATCTTACCATACCCAAAATGGTTTGACAAGAACCGGCTGCGAACAAGCGGTAAATTTTCTGTGAATTTCCGCAGAAGTTCTGGTTGTTTCCGAATGGGATACCTGCTATAATATTCTGGACAAACTGTGCGGAGGGCGCAATACGCCGCCGCGGAAACGCGAGTAGGAGAGACGAGCATATGAGAGACAATCAGGAACGCAGAAAAGACCTCCGGCGCGACGCGGCAAGAGACCGCCGTCCGCTTGAACGCGAGGATGCAGAGAATATACTCGAGGGCAGAAACGCGCTGACCGAGGCGCTGGCCTCCGGCCGCGCGATCGACAAGGTTTTCATCGCCGAGGGCAGCACCGACCGCGCGCTTGCGCGCCTTGCCGCGCAGGCAAAGCAGGCGGGTGCAGTCGTGGTCGAGACGGATCGCCGCAAACTCGATCAGATGAGCGCTACCGGCGCCCATCAGGGCGTGATCGCGATGGTCGCGGCGCACAGCTACGCGACGCTCGATGACATTTTGAACCGCGCGAAGGAGCGCGGCGAAGCGCCGCTGATCGTGATCTGCGATGAGCTGTCCGATCCGCACAACCTCGGCGCGATCATCCGCACCGCGGAGTGCGCGGGCGCGCACGGCGTCGTGATCCCGAAGCGCCGGAGCGTCGGGCTGACGGCGATCGTCGGCAAGGCCTCGGCGGGTGCGCTGGAATATATGCCCGTGGCGCGCGTGACCAACATCACAAACGCCATCAAGGAGCTCAAGGAGCGCGGCGTATGGATCTTCGGCACGGCGGCCGAGGGCGCGACGCTGCTGTATCAGGCAGACCTCAAGGGGGCGGCGGCGATCGTCATCGGCAACGAGGGCGACGGCATGAGCCGCCTTGTGGCAGAGAGCTGCGACCTCAAGGTCAGCATCCCGATGAAGGGGCGGATCTCGTCGCTGAACGCCTCGGCGGCTGCGGCGATCCTGCTCTATGAGGCTGTCCGCCAGAGAGGCTGACAGAGAGAATTACGCGAAGAACACGCGCAGGAGACAGCATGGAAGAGTTACCGCAGGATCAGGTGGAAAAACAAGTTCATAATGACCCCGTCCCCGCGGAGCCGGAGTACACGCTGGAGGAGATCATGCGCGAATTCGGCGGCTGGAGCAAGCGTGAGGACGAGCCGGCAAAACCGGAAACGATGCCCGAGTCCGCGGAAACGGAAAATTCGCCGCCTCCGCAGACGCATGACGGGCAAGCGCCTGCGCCGCAGAGCGTGACCGGCGACACCATCCGCTTTGCGCCCATCCGCGACGAGCCGGAGGAGCCGGAGCGCCCGAAGATCTGGACGTATAAGGGCGAGCCCGCGCCGCAGCCGGAGGGCGATGCGGCGGAGGATGCGGAAGCGGCAGAGGAAGCCGCCCACCGCGCCCGCGCAGAGCGCGCGGAGCAAAAGCGCATCCGCAGGCTTCAAAAAATGCAGAAGCATCAGCAGCGGCAGAAAAAAGCACGCCGCCCCGAACAGCCGGAGCACGTCTTTTCCTCACCGGAGGAGGCGTACCGCGCCTATTGCAAGGGCGGCACGATCAAGCTGCGGCTGATCCTCAGCGTTATTTTGTGCCTCGTTTCGGCAGCTATGCTCGCGCTGTGCAATTTCTCTGTCGCGGGGATCGACCTGACGGGGAGCACGCGGCTGCTGTCCGTTGTGATGGCGGCTGCCGCCGCAGCGCAAGTGCTGCTTGCCTACGACGTGCTGCTGCACGGCGTTTTGCAGTGCCTCAAGCTGCAATTTGATCACACGAGCCTTCTGGCGCTGACGGTGCTGGTGACGGTGCTGGACGCAGTTTCGGCGCTGATCTCCGGGCGCGTCCCGTTTTCTGCGGTGCTGTCGCTCGAACTGACGGCGGCGCTCTGGGGCGAGCTCGAGCTGCGGACGGCAAAGCGCAAGACGATGCGCGCCGTCTGCTCGATGGAGCGGCCCGTGGCAGCCGTGCGGGAGGAGAAGGCGTGGCACGGAAAAGACTGCATTTTCCGTGCGGAGGCAGATGTGGCCCAATTCGTCTATCAGCTGGAGCTTCCCGACGCCACGCGGCGTGTGATGCGCGTTTACGCACCGGTGACGGCCGGGCTGACGCTGGTGCTGGCGGTTTTGTCGGCGCTTCGCCCGGGAGGTGACTTTCTCTGGGCATGGACGGCGATGCTTCTGGCAGGTTTTCCGGTCGGTGCACTGATCGCGTATCCGAAACCGTTTTCCATGTTTGCGCGCAGACTCAGCCGGAGCGGCGCGGCGGTCGCCGGATGGCAGGGCGCGCGCAATCTCGGCGGTGAGTGCGCCGTTGCCATTGAGGACGCGGATCTTTTCCCGCCGGAGAATGTGACGCTCAACGGCATGAAGATCTACTCTGACCGATACGTGCCGCAGATCATCGGCTATGCCGCCGCCGTGGTGGAGACGGCAGGGAGCGGGCTTGTCCCGCTGTTCCAGCAGATCCGGAAAAATCAGAACGGACGGCATTACACCGTCGATACCTTCCGCCGCTATGAGGGCGGCGGGCTCGGTGCGGAGCTCGGCGGCGATGTGGTGCTGATGGGCTCGCTCGCGTTCATGAAGCTCATGCGCGTGCGGATGCCGGAGGGCACGCGCCTTCGTCAGGCGGTCTATATGGCCATCAACGGCGAGCTTGCCGCTGTGTTCGCGCTCAACTACGATCCGGCGCCCTCTGTGCGTGCGGGACTTTTGTCGCTGACGCACATGAAGGGGCTTCTGCCGATCCTGGCCACGCGTGATTTCATGATCACGCCGCAGTTCCTCAAGCACCGCTACAAGCTCTCGCCAGACCGCATCGAGTTCCCGACTGTGGAGGAACGCGCGCATCTGTCGGCGCCGGAGGCGGTGCGTGAGCCGAAGCAGGGTGCGCTGATGGTACGGCCGAGCTTCCAGTGCTTCACGGCGGCGGTCGTCGGTGCACGCGCCATGCGCAGCGCAACGCGCGGAGCTACGGCGATCTCCGTGGCGGGCGGCGTCATCGGAGCGGCGGTGCTGTTCCTGCTGACCTTCATCGGTTCGGCGCAGGCGGTCTCGGCATGGAATCTGCTGGTCTACACGCTTTTGTGGCTGCTGCCGACGCTGCTCGTGACAGCCCTCGGCGGCAGAACGTAAATAAGATCCAAGCAGCGGCCGGAGAATTGCTTCTCCGGCCGCCGCTTGCTTTTCAGCGTGACCGACTGCAAAAAAACTACGAACTTTGCATAGAATCACGCAAGATAGTATTTGCATTTTTCGTATAATTCGTATATAATGAAATTTAAGAGTCGGCTAATCTGTGTACTGCCGAGGGATATTCCACGCAACCGGCGCGGAGTATCTGTAGAAAGGAGAACGTAAACTATGGGCTATACTGCCAATGACATTCGCAACATCTGCCTGCTGGGCCATGGTGGCGATGGTAAATCCGCGCTGTGCGAAAGCATGCTGTTCACGACCAAGGCGATCACCCGTCTGGGCAAGCGCGCCGACGGTACGACCGTTTCTGACTTCGACGACGAAGAGAAGAAGAGACAGTATTCGATCTCTACCTCCGTCATTCCCGTCGAATATAACAAGTGCAAGATCAATGTGCTGGATAACCCCGGTTATTTCGACTTTGCCGGCCAGATCGTGCAGAGCCTGCGCGTTGCAGACGCCGGCCTGATCTGCGTCACCGCCAAGAGCGGCATCGGTGTCGGCACCGAAAAGGGCTGGAAGTACCTTGCCAAGGCCAACCTGCCCGCCATGTTCTACATCTCCAAGCTGGATGAGGAGCATGCCAACTACTTCAATGTCTTTGACAGCCTGCGCGAAATGTTCGGCGCATCTGTCATTCCGTTCGTATTCCCGATCCTGAACGGCGAACAGGCCGTCGGCGTTGTTGACCTGCTGGCAAAGAAGGCGTATGACGCCTCCGGCAAGGAGATCGCACTTCCCGCCGACGCCGAGGAGAAGATCGAGGAGTATATGATGGAGCTCAATGAGCAGATCGCTGAGACCAGCGAGGAGCTCATGGAGAAGTTCTTCGCCGAGGAGCCCTTCACCGAGGAAGAGATCCTCACCGGCGTCAAGGCCGGTATCCGTGAGCGCGCCATCACGCCCGTGTTCTGCGGCTGTGCGATGTCCGGTCTCGGCACCACCGTCCTTCTGAACAACCTTGTGAAGTTTGCCCCCAACCCGCTGGAAGGCAAGCCCATGACCGCGATCGAGGACGATAAGGAAGTTCCGTTCAAGCTCGATCCGAAGGGCAGCCCCATGGCGTTCGTTTTCAACACCCTGGCTGACCAGTACGGCAAGAACTCCTACTTCAAGGTCATCTCCGGCGACGTGGAAGACACCATGACCGTCGTCAATGCCCGCACCGGCGATTCTGAAAAGCTCGGCAACATGTTCTTCCCGAAGGGCAAGGACAACGTCAAGACCGCCAAGGTCTGCTGCGGCGACATCGGCGTTTTCACCAAGCTCGCCTCCGTCAAGACCGGCGACACGCTGGGCATGGCCGGTAAGACCGTCACCATCAAGGGCATGACTTATGACGAGCCGATGTACAAGATGGCTGTCTATGCCAAGATCAAGGGTACGGAAGACAAGATCGCCAACGGCCTTGTCAAGCTGAACGAGGAAGACGCCTCCTTCACCTACGGCAACGATCCCGAGACCAAGGAACTCATCATCTCCGGTGCCGGCGACATGCAGCTTTCCGTCCTGATGGCAAAGCTCCAGAGCAAGTACAAGGTCGAGGCTGTTCTCAAGCCCGCCAAGATCGCTTACCGCGAGACCATCAAGAAGAAGGTCGAGATCCACGGCCGTCACAAGAAGCAGTCCGGCGGCCATGGCCAGTTCGGCGACGTCTACATCCGCTTCGAGCCGCAGTCCGAGTCTGAAGAAATGGTCTTCGCGGACGAGACGGTCGGCGGCTGCGTGCCGAAGAACTTCATCCCGTCGGTTGAAAAGGGCCTGCGCAACTGCGTCGGCAAGGGCGTGCTCGCCGGTTATCCGGTCGTGTTCCTGAAGTCCACGCTGTACTTCGGCTCCTACCATCCGGTTGACTCCTCCGATATGGCGTTCCAGACCGCTGCCGGCATCGCCTACAAGGAAGGTCTGCCCACCGCCGGCCCGACCCTGCTCGAGCCGATCGGCGAGCTGAAGGTCCTCGTGCCCGATTCCAACATGGGCGACATCATCGGCGACCTCAACAAGCGCCGCGGCCGTGTCATGGGCATGAACCCCGATCCTGAGAACCCCGGCTATCAGACCGTCGAGGCGGAAGTCCCGATGGGCGAGATGTCCAGCTACACCATCGACCTGCGCGCTATGACGCAGGGCCGTGGCAGCTACACGCTGAACTTTGTCCGTTACGAGGAAGTCCCGCAGATGAATCAGGCAAAGATCATCGAAGACGCCAAGAAGGACGCCGAGGAAGAATAATCGTCAATTTCAAATTCAAAATGAGCTGCCTCTTTGCGAGGCAGCTCATTTTCAAACGCGAACCAAGCCTACGCGGCTCGCGTTTAAAAGCTTGTCAGGAAGCCTTTTTGACAACCTCAAAGCCCGCTTCGGTCTGATTCAGACCGAAGCGGGCTTTGCTGTACAGTATCAGGGATTTTCCGGTGCGGAGGTGTCTGCCGAGGCCTTCGGCGCTGCGCGGTAGACGCAGGCGTTCGGCGTCGGACGGCCTGTTGCGGAAACGCCGTTGGCGCAGCGCGTCAGGTATTCGCCGTTGTACCACATCATGCCGCTCGCGCCGCCGTCACAGTTGATGGCCTGCATGCAGCCGTGCTGCTTGAGAATGCTGGCGCATGTGGCAATGTCTGTGCCCCAGCTTCCCGAGGCGCCGCGGCCCTCGACAATGAGCATCAGGATCTCATACTTATCCGACTGGCCGACGCAGACGCGCGGGTTCAGCTCCGACCACCAGTCGTTGACGAGCACCTCGCCATCGACGATCATCGCCGGTTCGAACTCAAATGCATCGGTGCAGTCCGGGCTGATGGGGTCGGTCGTGGCCTTTATGTACATGAGGTTGTCCTCATGGAATTCCATACGGGAGAACTTGTGCCAGCCGCTGTTGATCGCATGATAATCTGCATTGTACTCGGTTCCCTCTGCCATGCAGTAGCCTGCGAGGCGGCCGCCGTTGCCCTGACCGAGCACGCCGTTGGGGCTGACGTCGATAAAGCCGCTGGCGGAGATGCCGAGAATGCCGTCCTCAACGTTCTGAACGATCTCACCGATGTACTGACCGCTGCCCTTGGAGAACGGGTCGGTGCCCTGTGAAATGTTGTTTGAGGTTCCGATGCAGAAGCGCGAGGCGTCTTTGCAGATGGCAAGCGCGCCGCGCCAGCCGGAGCCCTTGAGGCGCACGATCAGGATCTTGTTCGGCGCGTCGATGGCGAGCACCTGCTCGCCCTGCGTGGTGTAGATGCTTGTGCCGCTGTCGTCAAGACCGGCTTCGTTGATATAAATGCCGTTCCAGCCGTTTGCAAGCGTGTCCGGATGCGTGTCCAGATAAGCCTGCCATGTCTCCTGATCAAGCTCCCAGAAAAGTGTCTCGAATTCCGCCTTCTGCTGCGCTTCGATCTCCTCCGGGGTCAGCTCCTTCGGGGGTTCCGGCTCCTCGGGCGTTTCGATCTCTGTGTCGATCGGGCGGGTGTTCGTCTCTGGCTTCGGATCTTCGGCAGGGGTCGACGGCGTCTCGGTCGCGTCGTTCTTTCCCCAGCTTGTGGTGATGCCTTCGACGCGCGACGCCGCAGCGGTATTGCGGTCGATGACGTCCTGCACAACGTCCTTCGGCAGAAGGCGCGTGGCGAGCCACTGGTGACGCATGGTCGCAAGCGCGGTGTTGATATAGACCTCGCGCCAGTAGGTGATGAAGGGAATGCGGCTGTAGGACGCGAAGAAATAAAGCCCCTCCAGACAGAGAATGACGGTCAGAAAAATAGCCAGCTTTTTCAGCGGCTTTTTCTGCTTCACCTTTTTGGTACGGCCGCCTGCGAGCCGGGATGCGGCGCGTTTGCTGCCGAATAATTTGACTTGACTCATGTTGCATTTCTCTCCAATACGGATTAGTTACCTGCACATTCTAGCATATAACGCGCCGAGAATCAAATCTTTCTGCCGATTCTTCATAAAATATTCAGAAGTGTACAGAAATCATCATAAAAACGCGGCGCGATTGTCGAAAATACTTCCTGAGAAGCGAAAAAGAGCGACCCCGCAGGGCCGCTCTTTTGCAGATGGCTTTGAAATTATGCCGCTTCCTTTTCGGCGGTCATGTTCATGAGAACCTGAGCCGTCATGGCGCGGGTCGCGTTGCCCTTCGGGCTGAACGCATTGTTCGAGCCGGAGAGATAACCGGCGGCGGTGCAGTAGTTGACGCCTTCCAGTGCCCAGCCAGCGATGCTGTCAAGGTCGGTGTAGGTCAGCTGGACTGCGAAGGTTTCGCCGGCCTTCTCCATGACCTTGTCGTAGCCATAGAGGATCTTGGCCATTTCCTGACGGGTCACAGCCTGATTCGGCTTGAAGCTGTCGCCGTAGCCGTTGACGATGTTGTTCTGGGATGCCCACAGAACGGCGTTTGCATAGTAGGAACCGTCAACGCAGTCCTTAAAGGTCTCGGAGACCTTGCCCTCGACCTCGGGACTGCCGGCCATGCGGTACAGAACGGTGACGAGCATGGCGCGGGAGGTGCTGTCCATCGGCTTGAAGGAAGCGCCGGTGCCGTTCATGAGGCTCTTTTCGGCAACATAATTGACGGCCTTGGTGTACCAGATGTTGTTGGGAACGTCGTTGAAGACAGCCATGTTCAGGCGGCCCTGCGCGTTCTCATATTCCTTGCCGATGACGCCATTGAGCTTGACCTTGATGAACTCGACGAGTGCCTCGTCCATCGGCGTGCCGGTGTCAACGATCTTGGGGGAGGAGGCGAATGCGTAATAAACGTCACCGCCTGCTGCCATGAAGTCATTGGTTACGACTGCGTAGGTGTCCTTCGCACGGAAGGGCTTGCCGTTGATGGAGTTGATGGTGACGCGGTTGATGGACTTCGGGCCATAGTAGGTCGAGCCGCCGGGATAGGTCTCATCCTGCTTGTCATAGGCAGCGCCGGTGCAGAGGGACAGGTTGATGCCTGCGATCTGCGGGAAGCCGCCAAGCGCGGTGGGCGCGCTCTGCGTTGCAGCCTCGAGAGACTCAAGGAGCTTCTCACCGGAGATGTAGACAACGGCAACGGTGTTGCCGAACGGCAGAACGGTGTTGATGTCCTTCATGGTGATGTCACCGGCCTTGATGGAGGCACGGATGCCGCCGCCATTGGTGACCGCAACGATGTGGTCGGCGGGAACGTCAAGCTTGCCGTCCTTGGTCGCGTACCACAAAAGTGCGTCGGTGATGAGGTCGCCGAGGTTGGTCTCCTGCGTGCGGACGCCGGGGTCACGCTTGCCGTTGAGCTCAACTTCGGACTTTGCGAACACAGCGCCGAGGCGGGCATCGACATCAGTAATGATGGCGTCAGCAGCAGCCTTGGTGTCTGCGTCTTCGTTTGCGTAGCCATCGAGCTGGATCAGCTCGTTGCTCTCGATCTTCTTCGTGGCATTGTCGATGACGACGACGCCGACGTACTTCAGCTTGGTCTCGGTGGACTGGATGGGCTCGCCGTTTTCACCCTCGGTCATCTTGGTGTGGGAGTGGCCGTCGATGATGAAGTCGATGCCCTTGGCATTGGCGTACAGATCGGTGGAGCGGTTGGGCTTGGACTCGGGGTCAACGCCCAGATGCGTCAGCGCGATGACAACATCGCTGCCGTCGGCCTTAAGATTGGCCGCTTCCTGCGTGGCGAAGCTGTACAGCGCGTTCTGCGCCATGAAGGTAACGCCCTTGATCTTGGCCGGATGCGCCTTGGTGGAGGTTTCCGGCGTGGTCAGACCGAGGAAACCGACCTTCAGGCCGCCCTTGGTCTCAACGACGTAGGAGGCGTCGAACGCCAGCTTGCCGTTGTACTTGATGTTGCAGACCACCTTGAACTTGGCGTCCTTCATGATCGTCTGAAGGTTGGCGTAGCCATAGTCAAACTCGTGGTTGCCGAGCGTCACAACGTCATAACCGGCTGCGTTCATCAGCTCGATCGCGGTCTTGCCCTGTGAGTCGCTGACATAGGGAGTGCCCTGTGCGTAGTCGCCCGCGTCGACAAGAATGACGTCTGCACCCTTTGCTTCATAATCCTTTTTGAGTGCGGCGACCTTTGCATACAGGTCGACCTGGCCGTGCACGTCGTTGGTGTGCAGAACAACGGTCTTGCCCGCAAGATCCGCGTCTGCCGCGAAGGCTGCGGTCATAAGACCGAACACCATTACGACGGCGAGAAGAAGCGAAAGTATTTTCTTCATAGTATCCTCCTTTATTTCCTCCTGCGGTGCAGGAAATCATACCTAGATTATACGACATTTTTCCGAAAAGGGCTAGTGCCTGATATTGAAAAATTCCCGTATGTTTTTGTGCAAAATCAATAGAAAACAACGGAGCTATCTGAACGCTCGGGCAAAAACGACAAAATCACTCACGAAAAACGCTGCGGTTTCGTATGACTTCACGGATATAGCGAAACGTTTCCTTCTCACCGCGGTCGCGCAGCATCGTCAAAAGGCAGATGAGCTGCGCCCGCGTTTTGGGATGGACATTGCGCCACTCGCCGGACTTTTCAAAATATTCCAGCGGTGCGCCGTCCGTATATGCCGCGCCCTGATAGGTCTTGCAGGCCGCGATGCGGTCCATGACCATCTCCGCGAGATAGCGCGCCGGCATCTCGACCGGCGCATAGGCGCGCGTTTTCAGGGAAAGATCTGTCCAGTATTCAAAATGATGCTTGTTGCGCCCCTTGTGGTGCATCCACGCCATGCTGTAGCCATTGATCTCGCGCTCGGCGGCGTTTGGGCTGCGCGTGCCCTGATAATACCGGACACCGGTCCAGAATTCTGTGGGTGAGAACTTCGAGAGGTCGTGCGTCAGTCCCTGCCAGTACAGTCCGACGCGGAAGCAGCCCTGACGGACGAGACGGCGGTGGTGTGTGATCGTCCGCAGATGGCCAAACAGGTTTTTCATTGCGTCACCTTCCATTCTTTTATGATTGTATCACGCCGGGCGGCGTGCTACAATATCAAAAAACAGAGGAGGGCTGCCGATGAAGACAGTGGGGCGCTTTGCGCCGAGTCCCAGCGGGCGGATGCATCTGGGAAATGTGTTTTCTGCGATGATGGCATGGTTATCCGTGCGCAGTGCGGGCGGAGAGATGGTGCTGCGCATCGAGGATCTCGACCCTGACCGCTGCCGCCCGGAATACGCCGGGCAGCTCAAGCGCGACCTTGCGTGGCTGGGGCTCGACTGGGATCGCGAGCAGACGCCGCAGAGCCGGAGAACGGAGGCCTACCGCGCGCAGTTTGCGCGGCTGGAGGCGATGGGGCTGGTCTATCCCTGCTACTGCACGCGCAGTGAGCTCCACGCGGCGTCTGCGCCGCATGCCTCCGACGGCAATGTGATCTACGCCGGGACGTGCCGCACTCTGACGCCCGCGGAGCGTGCAGAAAAGACGCGCCGCCCTGCGTGGCGGCTGCGTGTGCCGGACAGGGACACTGCGTTCCGGGACGGCGTTCAGGGTGTGTACCGCGAGAATCTGGCGCACGACTGCGGCGACTTTATCATACGGCGCTCCGACGGCGTCTATGCCTATCAGCTTGCCGTGGTGACGGACGATGCGGAGGCGGGCGTCACACAGATCGTGCGCGGGCAGGATCTGCTGTCCTCGACGCCGAGACAACTCTATTTGCAGGAGCTGCTCGGGCTGCCGGCGCCGGATTATTACCATGTGCCGCTCCTGACCGCGCCCGACGGGCGGCGGCTTTCCAAGCGGGAGCGCGATCTGGACATGGGCGCGCTGCGCGAGCGCTATACGCCGGAGGCGCTTCTGGGGCGTCTTGCGTATCTGGCAGGCATCTGCGAGACGCCGGAACCGGCGTCTGCATGGGCACTTTCACGCGTCTTTTCGTGGGAAACCGTGCGCAAGAAAAATATCATGATCATAAATCCGTAAAAAAGCATCGAATGAGTTTACAAACGGCTCCGCCGCATGTATAATGAAAAACGTATAGAACTTTTCAAATTGATACATTTGAAAATTTTGAAGGGATGAAAGTTATGTACAAAATCGTACGCAAGAAGGAACTCAACTCCGCCGTTACTCTGATGGAGATCGAGGCTCCGTTCGTCGCCCGCAAGGCGAAGGCCGGTCAGTTCATCATTTTCCGTGTGGACGACCGCTCCGAGCGCGTGCCGCTGACCATCGCGGGCTATGACCGCGAAAAGGGCACTGTTTCGATCATCTTCCAGAAGGTCGGCCTGTCCACAGAGCTGCTCGGCAGCCTGAATGAGGGCGACTACATTCAGGACTTTGTCGGCCCCCTCGGCAAGCCCACCGATGTCGAAGGCAAAAAGCGCGTCTGCGTGGTCGGCGGCGGCGTCGGCTGTGCCATCGCGTATCCGTCCGCCAAGGCTTTCAAGGAAGCGGGCGTCGAGACCGACGTCATCATCGGCTTCCGCAACAAGGACATCGTCATTCTTGAGGACGAGTTCAAAGAGGCCTGCGACAACCTGTATCTGATGACCGACGACGGCTCCTACGGCGAGCACGGCTTCGTCACTGTCAAGCTCCAGCAGCTTCTCGAGTCCGGACGGCAGTACGACGAGGTTCTGGCCATCGGCCCGATCCCGATGATGAAGTTTGTCTCCAAGACCACAGAGCCGTTCGGCGTCAAGACCGTCGTTTCCCTCAACCCGATCATGGTCGACGGCACCGGCATGTGCGGCGGCTGCCGCGTCACCGTTGGCGGCGAGGTCAAGTTTGCGTGTGTTGACGGCCCGGACTTTGACGGCCACAAGGTCGATTTTGCCGAGCTTATGAACCGCAACACCGTCTATCGTGAGCGTGAGGCCGAGGTTCGCGAGAGCCACAAGTGCCGTATGCAGAAGATGGCGGAAGAGCTCATCAAGTAAGGGGAGGAAACGAAAATGGCTAACATGCAGCTTACCAAAACTCCGATGCCGGAGCAGGACCCGAACGTCCGCAACCATAATTTCGAGGAAGTTACCCTCGGCTACACCGCCGAGATGGCCGTCGACGAGGCAAAGCGCTGCCTGCAGTGCAAGAAGCCGAAGTGCGTCGAGGGCTGCCCGGTCAACATCCACATCCCTGAATTCATCGCAAAGGTCGCTGAGGGCGATTTCGCCGCGGCCTATGAGATCATCACCTCCACCAACGCCCTTCCCGCACTCTCCGGCCGTGTCTGCCCGCAGGAGACGCAGTGCGAGGCCAAGTGCGTGCGCGGCGTGAAGGGCGAGCCGGTCGCCATCGGCCGTCTTGAGCGCTTTGTCGCCGACTGGTATCGTGAGAATGTCAACGCCATGCCGCAGAAGCCCGAATCCAACGGCATCAAGGTCGCCGTCGTCGGCTCCGGCCCTGCCGGCCTGACCTGCGCGTCCGAGCTTGCCAAGAAGGGCTATGCCGTCTCCATTTTTGAGGCGCTGCACACCGCCGGCGGCGTTCTGGTCTATGGCATCCCCGAGTTCCGTCTGCCGAAGGCAATCGTCGCCAACGAGGTCGAGAAGCTGAAGGCGATGGGCGTCGAGGTCATGACCAACATGGTCATCGGCAAGGTGCTCTCCATCGACGAGCTGTTTGACGAGATGGGCTTCAAGGCTGTGTTTGTCGGCTCCGGCGCAGGCCTGCCGATGTTCATGCACATTCCGGGCGAGGAGCTCAAGGGCGTCTGCTCCGCGAACGAATATCTGACGCGCATCAACCTGATGAAGGCGTACAAGGAAGAAAACGACACGCCAATCCTCGTCAGCCACGCGGCGGCGATCGTCGGCGGCGGCAACGTCGCGATGGATGCGGCGCGCTGCGCAAAGCGTATGGGCGCAGAGAAGGTCTACATTGTCTACCGCCGCGGTGAGGCAGAGATGCCCGCACGTCTGGAGGAGCAGCACCACGCCAAGGAGGAGGGCATCGAGTTCATGACCCTCACCAACCCCGTCGAGATCCTCGGCGGCGAGGACGGCCGCGTGAACGGCATGAAGTGCATCAAGATGGAGCTTGGTGAGCCTGACGCTTCCGGCCGCCGCCGTCCGATCCCGGTCGAAGGCTCCGAGTTCGTGCTCGACGTCGACACCGTCATCATGTCCCTCGGCACCAGCCCCAACCCGCTGATCCGTTCCACGACGCCGGGTCTGGAGACCAACAAGAAGGGCGGCATCATCGTTGACGAAAACGAAATGTCCACCCGCGAGAACGTCTTTGCCGGCGGCGACGCCGTCACCGGCGCTGCAACCGTCATCCTCGCCATGGGCGCAGGCAAGAAGGCTGCCGCAGCCATCGACGCAAAGCTCCAGAACAAGTAAGATACGGCCTGTACATCCGAAGCAGCCGCCCCATCGGGGCGGCTGCTTTTGTGTATGAAACGCCGTGCAGAGGGGTAAACTTCCTGAAAAAGGAGGAAGTACCATGCGTGTAAAGGACTGTATGACAAAGCAGGTCGTCTCGATCTCGGCTGCGGAGCCGGCCAGTGTGGCGGCGCGGATGATGGCGCGCTATAACATCGGCGCGCTGCCGGTGCACGGAAGCGGCGGACGGCTGGAGGGGATTGTGACGGATCGGGACATCGTTCTGCGCTGCATCGCCGCCGGAAAAAGCCCCAAAAGCGTGCGCGTGCACGAGCTGATGACAGGCCGCGTGGCGACCGCCGCACCGGACACCGACGTGTCGGCGGCTGCCGGGATCATGGCCTCGGAGCAGGTGCGAAGACTTCCGGTCGTCGAGCAGGGGAGACTGGTCGGGATGGTCAGTCTTGCGGATATCTCCCGGCGGCCGGACTACATGATGGAGGCGGCCGAGACCCTGGAGGACATCTGCGCGGGCGTGCGGCGGCTGGATCCGCAGCCGCGCGCCTTTTGAAGTGGAAGAACGGCATTTTCTTCGCATTTATCTTCCAAAAGCACGAAAAAATCGAAAAAATGATTTGACAAACGGCGCCGCTGCTGATATAATCAGTAAGCCGCGTCGAAGAGGTAGAAGCTGAGGTATGCCCTCACACCTCCAGAGCGAGTCTACAAAAAAGGTAGGTGCAAATGGAAATGCAGGCTATTATCGTTACCGGCGGTAAGCAGTACAACGTCAAAGAGGGCGATGTGATCTACATCGAGAAGCTCAATGCGGAGGCTGAAGAAACCGTTACCTTCGATCAGGTTCTGGCAGTTGTCGACGGTGAGAACTCCAAGTTCGGTACCCCCACTGTCGCTGGCGCTAAGGTCGAGGCGAAGGTCGTGAAGAACGGCAAGGGCAAGAAGATCCGTGTCTTCAAGTACCGCGCCAAGAAGGACTCCAAGTCCCTTCAGGGCCACAGACAGCCGTACACCAAGGTGCAGATCGAGAAGATCGCTCTGTAAGATGACCAGGGTAGAATTCTACGATCAAGACGGCAGGATCTCCGGATTTTGCTGTACGGGCCACAGCGGTTATGCCGAGGCGGGCGCGGACGTTGTCTGCGCGGCGGTCTCCACAGCCGTGAAGTTTGCCGAGTGCACCATCAACGATGTGCTGGGCGAACACGCGAAATGCAGGGTGAACGAAGATGAGGCCCGTATCACCTTGAACCTTCCCGCAGCGTGCGAGCACGAGGAGGCCGTTCAGGCCGTGCTCACGGGCATGATGCTGACACTGTGCAGTCTGCGGGACGAATATCCTGATTATATCGAAGTTTTGGAGGTGTAACAATATGCTGAAAATGAGTTTCCAGTTCTTCGCGCATAAGAAAGGCGGCGGCTCCACCAAGAACGGCCGTGATTCCGAGTCCAAGCGTCTCGGCGCCAAGCGTGCAGACGGTCAGTTCGTTCTCGCGGGCAACATTCTTGTCCGTCAGAGAGGCACTCACATCCATCCGGGCAACAACGTCGGCATCGGCAAGGACGATACGCTGTTCGCTCTGATCGACGGCAAGGTGAAGTTCGAGCGCAAGGGCAAGGATCGCAAGATGTGCTCTGTGTACGCGGAACAGTAATTTGCAGTGAAACCCCGAACGAGACCCGTTCGGGGTTTTTTCTTAAAGGGGGATAGCGCCGTGACCTATTATCACGCGTCGCCGACAGGCGGTCTGCAAATGCTCGAACCAAAAAAGTCCCCCTATTTTGACAAGCCCACGCAGGTTTGTCTGACATCACTGCGCGCCATGGCGCTGTTTTACCTCATCCGGAACTATGAATATGCATACGGCTACACCCGGCAGGGCAAGCTGTATTTCGACGATCCGTTCCCAGATGCGCTGAAAAAGCTCTATGCCGGAAAATCCGGATGGCTCTACACCTGCGGAGATGGGGAGTACGAAAAGACGGAAATTCCGAATGAGTTCGTTTCCGCGCAGCCCGTCCGTATTCTGAGAGCGGAATATATCCCGGACGCCTATGAAGCGTTCTTGCGCGAGCAGGAGGCGGGCAATATCCTGCTGCTGAGTTACGCACATTTCGCATCCGACCCGGAGAAATTCGCAAAGAAGCACGCCTGGCTGGAAAAGGCCATTGCCGAAGAGATTCGGAAGAAAGCAATCTGGAAAGCTCCGGATTCCGACCGCGCGCGGTATTATCAGGAGAACTATCCGGAGATATGGAAAAATACCCTGAAATCCCTACAAACAGAGGAGGAGCCTCATGTTTATCGATAAAACAAAAATTTTCGTCAAGGCCGGAAGCGGCGGCAACGGCGCGATCGCGTTCCATCGTGAGAAGTATGTCGCGGCGGGCGGACCCGACGGCGGTGACGGCGGCAACGGCGGCTCGATCGTCCTGCGCGTGGATGACAATCTCTCCACGCTGATGGACTTCCGCTATAAGAGAAAGTATTCCGCGCCGAACGGTGAGGACGGGCGCGGCGCGCGCTGCAAGGGCAAGCGCGGCGAGGATCTTATCATCAAGGTGCCGCGCGGCACGGTCGTCCGCGACGCCGAGACGAACGAGGTCATCAAGGACATGTCCACCTCCGAGGACTATGTTCTCTGCAAGGGCGGCCGCGGCGGCTGGGGCAACCAGCATTTTGCCACGCCGACCCGTCAGGTCCCGCGCTTTGCAAAGGCGGGACTCCCCGGTGAGGAGCACGAGGTCATTCTCGAGCTGAAGCTCCTTGCGGATGTGGGACTTGTCGGCTTCCCGAACGTCGGCAAATCCACGCTCCTTTCGGTCACCTCGAACGCACATCCGAAGATCGCAAACTATCACTTTACGACGCTCTATCCCAACCTCGGCGTCATCTATGTTGACGACGGCGTTTCCTTCGTCATGGCGGACATCCCCGGCATCATCGAGGGCGCTGCCGACGGTGCGGGGCTTGGACACGACTTCCTGCGGCACATTGACCGCTGCCGTCTGCTCGTTCACATCGTGGACGTCTCCGGCAGTGAGGATCGTGACCCCATCGAGGACTTTGAGAAGATCAATCAGGAGCTTCAGCAGTATTCCGAGGATCTGGCAAAGCGTCCGATGATCGTCGCGGCAAACAAGATCGACCTGCTCCCGCCGGACAGCGACAATCTGGAGCGCCTGCGCGCCTATGTCGAGGAGCGCGGCTATGAGTTTTATGAAATTTCAGCCGCAACGACAGCCGGTACGAAGAATCTCATGCGCACCATCGCCGGGAAGCTGGCCCAGCTGCCGCCGGTGGTCTACTATGAGCCGGAATACGTCAAGCCGCTTGCCGAGGCAGGCGACGCGACGGAGCTTCGGATCGAGCAGCATGAGGATCTCTGGGAGGTCTCCGGCCCGTGGATCATGAAGCTGCTCAATGACATCAACTTCGATGACTATGAATCGCGCATGTACTTTGACCGGCAGCTTCGCAAGAGCGGCCTGTTTGAGCGGCTCGAGGAAATGGGCATCGAGGACGGCGACACCGTCAGCATTTACGATTTTGAGTTTGAATACACAAAATGACCCGAAGAAACACAAAAGCCCGCAGTCGTGACTGCGGGCTTTTGCGCTAGAAAAGAAAAAGAGAAAGAAAAAGAGGAAAACTTGATTTCCAAGTTTAGAATAAGCCGAAAACATGTCGGAATTATGAACGAAACGGGAAGCTTTTGTGAACAACTGCAAAAGTTTCCCCCAAAACGGCGTTCACACGTTCTCCTCCGTCTCGGCCTCTACGGCACATTCCGTTTCAGCCTCTGCGATCGCCGCCTCCTCAGAGACCGTCTGCGGCGCATCCGCCCAGCGGAAGTTTTCTGCGCCGGCGCCAAGCTCAAAGTGATACTTCACAATGCCGAGATCGATCTTGCTGTAGGAGCCGCCGGTGCTCCGCACCGAAACGGCGTCGCCGGACTGCTGAAAGAAGAAGCGCTGCTGATTTCTCGCGGTCGGCGCCAGCAGGACGGCCTCCATGCCGCGGCGGAACCAGTCAGGCGATGCGGCGGTCAGGTTGGACAGCTCTGTGGCAGGGCGGCCGACGTGGGGTTTTCCGCGCCAGAGACCGTAGCCGAGGGCGATGACACAGACCAGCTTCTCGCCGGGATTGACGACGGCGGGGCATTTTTTCTTTCGGTATGTCGCTGCGACCCAGCAGGTGTTGAGACCGAGCTGCTGCGCGAGCAGTACGAGCCTCTCACCGTAATAGCCGGTGCGCTCGTCAAGCGTGTCGTCCTTCTGGCCGACAAACGCAATGTAGTTGCGCACGCCGACAAAATGCCCGCGGCGGGCGAGAAAGCACCGGAAGGCCTCCGGCTCGTCGGTCACGAGCTGGATCCGCATTTTTGCCGCGGAGGAGCATTCCTTGACGGCCTGGCGGAGCGTTGTGAGAACATCCTGCGGGATGGGGGTCGAGAGATAGGAGCGCACGGAGTGACGCTGCTGCATCGCTTCACGCATCGGGATCATTTCCATAGTATAGCCTCCTTTTGCTGCATTATAGCATATCTGTTTTTGAAAGAAAAGTCAAAAAATATCGGAAAACCGACAGGTGGAGGCGGAGCTGTATAGAAAACAAAAACCGGGAAGCCGATTGGCTTCCCGGTCATGCGTTATGCGCTTTTCCACTTGCGGCAGCGCCGCGCCTTTTTTCTGCGGCGGACTGCGCCGGAGATCACAAAGAAGACGATCACCGCCGCGAACGCGGCGAGCGTCAGGATGAGATACAGCGTCGTGTTAGCGCCGGAGGTCTTGACTGACAGCCAGAGGTCGTTCATTGCCTGCGTGGCCTCGATCCCGAGTGCGCCGAAGCTCTCACTGCGCGCCAGCGTTTCCTCGTCGGGGTAGGCAACCGTGCTGGACGTGATCTCCTCGTCGAGATATTCCTTCGCCGCCGTTTCGGGCGTGGAATAGCCGATGTAGTCGAGGTTTGCCGCCGAGACCTCCGGATCGCAGAGGAAGTTGATGAACGCCTCCGCGCCGGACTTGTTCTTGCAGCCCTTCGGGATGCAAAGCGCATCGATGAAGATGTTGAAGCCTTCCTTCGGATGGCTGAAGCCAAGGTCGGGATTTTCCTCCACCATCGTCAGGTAATCGCCCGCGTAGTAGGGGGCTGCCCATGCCTCGCCGCGCTCCATCTTGTCAAAGATCTGGTCCATGACCCAGCCCTGAAGGACGGGCTTTTGCTGTGCGAGCAGGTCGGCACAGTTTTTCAGCTCGTTAAAATCCTCGGTGTTCATGCCATAGCCGAGCAGAGACTGGGCGATGGCGAATGCGTCACGGGGATTGTCGAACATCAGCAGCTTTCCGGCGTATTTGCTGTTCCAGAGGCAGCTCCAGCTCTCGGCGTCCTCGTCCGAGACATAGTTCCGATTGTAGATCAGACCGACCGTGCCCCATGTATAGGGGACGGAGTACAGGTTCTCCGGGTCATAGGCCTGATCACGGAACGCCTCGTCGATGTAGGCGTAGTTCGGGATGTTCGCGAAATCGAGCGGCTCGAGCATATCCTCCTCAATGAGCTTTGCGACCATATAATCGGAGGGGATGATGACGTCGTAGCTGGCGCCGCCGGTCTTGAGCTTGGTGTACATGCTCTCGTTCGAGTCAAAGGTCATGTAATGGACCTTGATGCCGGTGGCCTCCTCGAAGGCAGCGATGACGTCGAGCGAGTCGTCGGTGCCGTCGGAGATGTACTGACCCCAGTTGTAGACGGTGATCTCCTCGCCAGCGGCATGCGCCGTGACGGGAAGCGCCGAGAGCGTCAGCACGAGGCAGAGCAGAAGTGCAAAAAGTCGTTTCAGCTTCATCGGCCGGCCCTCCTCTGTGCAGTCTTCGGGTGACGCTCGGAGCGCGCCTGAAGCAGGTTCATCACGACCATCAGCAGCAGAATCGCGAGGAACATCAGTGTGAACAGCGCGTAGATCTTCGGCTGGATGGGCTTTTTGGTGTAGTTGTAGATCTCGACCGGAAGCGTGATGAAGCTCGAACCGGTGACGAAATAGGAGATGACGAAGTCATCGAGGCTCATCGTAAAGGCCATCAGTGCGCCGGAGACGATGCCGGGCATGATCTCGTGGATGACGACCTTCGTGAACGCCTGCGCCGGCGTGCAGCCGAGATCCAGCGCGGCCTCGACCAGATCCTTGTCCATTTGCTTGAGCTTCGGCATGACGTTCAAAATGACATAGGGGAGATTGAACGTGATGTGCGCGATGAGCAGCGTCCAGAAGCCAAGGATCGAGTTGATGCGCAGCATCGCGCCCGTGAACGCGAACAAAAGCGCCAGCGCGACGCCCGTGACAATGTCAGGGTTCGTCATGGGGATGTTCGTCAGCGTCATGACGGCGCTGCGGAGCTTTCCGTTCATGCCGTGGATGCCGACGGCTGCCATCGTGCCGAAGACCGTCGCCGCGAGCGTAGAGAGCACGGCGATGATCAGCGAGTTCAGCAGCAGCCGGAGAAGCGCGCTGTCACGGAAAAGATTTGCATACTGCGAAAGCGTAAAGCCCTTGAACGTGGCGATGTCGGTACCGGCGTTGAAGGACGCGATGCCGAGCACGATCATGGGGATATACAGGAAGATAAAGACCAGAACGGTCACGGTGCGGTTAAAGTGCTTCATACCTTTGCCATGACCTCCTCGCCCTCGTTCTCGCCGAAGCGGTTCATGATGCTGACGCACAGGAAGATCAGAATCATCAGCACAAGGCTCATGGCCGCGCCCAGGCTCGGGTTGTAGGCAGTCTTGAACTGCGACTCGATCACGTCGCCGATCAGCGTCGTGCCGGTGGAGCCGAGCTTCTGGGAAATGTAGAAGGTGGACACGGCGGGCACGAACACCATTGTAAGGCCGGACAGGATGCCGGGGCCAGAGAGCGGAAGGATGACCTTCGTAAAGACACGGCTCGGCTTGCAGCCAAGGTCAGCCGCCGCCTCGACCAGACGGCCGTCGATCTTCATAATGACCGTGTACAGCGGCAGGATCATGTACGGCAGGTAGTTGTAGACCATGCCGAGGATGACCGCGCCGTTCGTCCGGATGAGGGGCAGCGGCGTCAGGCCGATGGACTGGAGCAGGGTGTTGAAGATGCCGGTGTCCTCCAGCATGGCGACCCATGCCAGCGTCCGGAGCAGGAAGCTCATGCACATCGGGAGCATGATCAGCATTTCCAGAAAGCGCTGGGTCGTGGGCTTGCACTGCGCGATGAAATACGCGACAGGATAGCCGATGACAAGGCAGATGAAGCTGGCAAACAGGCTCAGCCAGATCGACCGCAGGAAGATCGGCAGATACGTCCCGATGGAGGCGAGATTTGCGAGGGTGAACTGACCGGTGATGGAGTCCGTCAGGGCATAGTACACAACGATGCCGAGCGGAACGATGATGAACAGCGCCATCCACACAATGTACGGCGCGGCAAGGACCTTATTCTTCATCCTCTGCATCCTCCTCAGCATCGGCGATCTCGTCATACTCGGCGCTGTAGGAGCTGTAGTCGCCGTAGAGTCCGGAGTATTCGCTCTTGTGCATGATGTGGATGTCCTCGGGATTCAGCCGGATCCCGATGTAGGAATCGACCGGGTAGAAGTCGGTCGTCTGGATGAGCCACTTGAAGCCCTTGAAATCAACGATCGTGTCATAGTGGACGCCCTTGAAGGTCACGGACGTGACCGTGCCGCAGAGGTGACCCTGATCGGCGGGGACGATGTCGATGTCCTCGGGGCGGATGACGACGTCGACCGGCTCGTTCTTTTCAAAGCCCTTGTCAACGCACTCGAATCTGCGGCCAAAGAACTTGACCAGACAGTCGTCGAGCATCACGCCGTCAAGAATATTCGACTCGCCGATGAAGTCGGCGACGAAGGCGTTCTTCGGCTCGTTGTAAATATCCTGCGGCGTGCCGATCTGCTGGATCTTGCCCTTGTCCATGACGACAACGATGTCGGACATGGACAGCGCTTCCTCCTGATCGTGCGTGACATAGACGAAGGTGATGCCGGTCTGCTGCTGGATGCTCTTGAGTTCGTTCTGCATGTCCTTGCGCAGACGAAGGTCGAGCGCGCCCAGCGGCTCGTCGAGCAGCAGCACCTGCGGCCGGTTTACGAGTGCGCGCGCGATGGCCACACGCTGCTGCTGGCCGCCGGAGAGGGAAGTGACCTTCCGGTTTTCAAAGCCCTTCAGGCTGACGATCTCGAGCATTTCTGTCACGCGGTCGTCGATCTCCTGCTCGGGCAGCTTGGATAGGCGCAGCCCAAAGGCGATGTTGTCATATACGTCCAAATGCGGGAACAGCGCGTATTTCTGGAACACCGTATTGATCTTGCGTTTGTACGGCGGCACGTCGTTGATCCTTTGGCCGTTAAAAAACACATCACCGGACGTAGGTGTCAAAAAACCGCCAATAATTCGTAGTGTTGTGGTTTTTCCGCATCCACTGGGACCCAGTAATGTGAGAAATTCCTTATTCCTAATGTAAAGATTGATGTGATCCAGAATGGTTTCGCCGTCCTCAAAGGTCATCGTAAGATCCGACAGGCGAATGAGTTCTTCAGACATTATCCTCCCCCGTTTCTCTTTGTTTTTTGTCAGCACCAGACGATCCCGGCACGCTGCGCAGTGCTATCTTGCCCGTCGGGCAGCAGAAAAACCCTTTGGATATCCCTGCCTGACGGACCGTCCGGCTGCGCGGGCGGCAGAGGCCGAATGACGCTTGGTTGATACGTGATAATCCGTCTGAAAAGAGAATATCAGTACATCCGCAGGTGCGGACGTACTGGTAGACATCATATATGGTAAGGGGGCGCTTGTCAATCGATTTTTCGTAATTTTTTGTAGAATTTTGCGGGGGATTCCGGGGCTAATCTGGGAAATACTCCTGAACGAAGTCGACAGAGGCGACCTCGAAGCTCTTTCCGTTCAGATACGCGAGGATTCCGGCGTCTGTCGTGAAGTCAAAACGGAGCTTGTAGGAGTAAAGCGCCTGATATTTCCGGTCATAGCGCTTGTCGAGCTTGCCGTATTTTCCGTCGCCGAGCAGCGGCCATCCGGCGGCTGCCATCTGCGCGCGGATCTGGTGCGTGCGGCCCGTCAGGAGCTCACACTCCACGAGCGAAAGCCCGCTTTTTGTTTTCAGCGTCCGGTAGAATGTGACGGCGGTCTTTGCGCCGGGCTGCGGCTTTTTGGTGATGTAGACGCGGTTTTCCTTTGCATCCTTGAAAAGATATCCCTCCAGCCTGCCCTCGGCGGGCTTCGGCGTGCCGTGGACGATGCAGAGATAGCGTTTTTCGATCTCACGGTCTTTGATCTTCTGATTGAGGATGCGAAGCGCCTCCGCATTTTTCGCCGCGATGACGATGCCGCCGGTGTTGCGGTCGATGCGGTTGCAGAGCGCGGGCGCGAACGAATTCTCCTCGCGCGGCCGCCATTCGCGCTTGGCATAGAGATAGGCCTGAATGTGATCGATCAGCGTTTTGCCGTATTCCGCGCCATCGTGCGGGTGAACGGCCTGGCCGGGTTTCTTGTCGGCAAGGAGAATGTTCTCATCCTCGTAGACGATGTTGAGCTTCGGGACGGAGACGGTCAGATAGGCGTTTTCCTGCTTCGGGGCGTCAAAAAACTCGTCGTTGATATAAAGCTGGATGACATCTCCGGCGGCAATATGGGTATTGCGCTCGGCGCGCTTTCCGTTCAGCTTGATGCGCTTGAGACGGATGTATTTCTGCATCAGCGAATCGGGGAGCAGCGGCACGGCCTTCGCAACAAAACGGTCAAGACGCTGGCCTGCGTCGTTCTGACCGACGGTAAACTCTTTCATGGAGACCTCCGAAACCAGATAAAGGGTGAGCCTATTTTAGCACGAACGATACCTTGTGTAAAGCGCTGCATTTTTGGTGAAAAAATTTGTGATTTTTTTTGAAATAGTATTTGACTTTCTTCGCCCCTTCCGATATAATATCCACTGCATGATTCTGGATTGGAGGACACTATGCTTCTGGATTTGAGTAAGCTGATCGCTGAACCCGGCGGTGTGGTTCCCTTCGAGACAAGCCTTGATCTGCATACCATGCAGTTTGGCGTCTGCTGCCCCGTGACCGAGCCGGTTCTGGCAAAGGGACGGGTACGCAACACCGCGGGTGTTCTGGAACTCACCGGAACGGTCGCGACAACGCTGCACGGTGTGTGCGATCGATGCGCCGCTGCCTTTGCGCGTCCGGTGGAGTATTCCATCGAGGCTGTGCTGGTCACCAGCATGGGATCCGACGATTTCGAGAACCCCTGGGTCTTCGAGCTCGTGGACGATCGTGCCGATCTTGACGACATCATGACAACGGCTTTTGTCCTGAACATGGATCAAAAGCTCCTGTGCCGTGAAGATTGCAAAGGACTCTGCTTCCGCTGCGGCAAGAACCTCAATGAAGGCCCTTGCGACTGTAAGCCAGAGCCGGATTCCCGCTTTGCTGTACTTCAGCAGTTCCTGGACAGAAACAAGTAGACAATGTGCCGTAAAGGCATTTCGATCAAGGAGGTGTACCAAGATGGCAGTACCCAAGAGAAAAGTTTCCCGCACGAGAAGAGACAAGAGACGCAGCTCCCACTGGAAACTGGCGATCCCCGGTGTTGTTGCTTGCCCGAAGTGCGGCGAGCCCCGCCTGCCTCACAGAGCTTGTAAGGCTTGCGGCTATTACAACGGCCGTGAAGTGATCGCTGTCGAGTCGGCAGAGTGATTTCACTCCATACGAGTACGAGAATGAGAGGAGGGTGTCTGCACCCTCCTCTTTTCTTGACCGGCGCGGTGCGCCGGATGCGTTCTGATCTGTAACAAAGGAGGGTAAACCATTATGGCAAAGCCCATTGTAGCCATCGTTGGCCGTCCGAATGTCGGCAAATCGATGCTCTTTAACAAACTCACCGGCCGCCGCATGGCGATCGTCGAGGATACGCCCGGCGTGACCCGCGACCGCATCTACGGCGACTGCGAATGGTGCGGACGCAATTTCATGCTGGTCGATACCGGCGGCATCGAGCCGGGCACCGACAATGACATGCTGAAATTCATGCGCCGTCAGGCGGAGATCGCCATCGAGACGGCAAACGTGATCATCATGGTGGTCGATGTGACGGTCGGCCTCACCGCCGCCGACGCGGAGGTCGCGTCGATGCTCAAGCGCTCCAGAAAGCCGGTCGTGCTGGCTGTCAACAAGTGCGACAGCACCGGCGGCGTGAACCCCGAGATCTATGAGTTCTACGGCCTCGGCCTCGGTGATCCCATCGAGGTCTCCGCCATCCACGGCCACGGCACGGGCGATCTGCTCGACGCCTGCGTGGAGGCGTTTCCTGAGGATGACGGCGAGGAATATGACGAGGATGTCATCAAGGTCGCCATCATCGGAAAGCCGAACGTCGGCAAATCCAGCCTCCTCAACCGCATCCTCGGTGAGGAGCGCGTGATCGTCTCCGACGTGGCGGGTACGACGCGCGATGCGATCGACAGCTATTTTGAAAACGACTGGGGCAAGTACCTCTTTATCGACACGGCCGGTATGCGCCGCAAGTCGAAGGTCGATGACGCCGTCGAGCGCTACAGCAACATGCGCTCCGTCGCGGCCATCGAGCGTGCCGACGTGTGCCTGATCCTGATCGATGCCAATGAGGGCGTGACCGAGCAGGATACCAAGGTCGCGGGGCTTGCGCATGAGGCGGGCAAGGCATGCATCATCGTCGTCAACAAATGGGACGCGGTGGAGAAGGATACGAACACCATGAACCGTATGACCGAGGATGTGCGGCGCGACCTGAGCTATATGCAGTATGCGCCGGTCATGTTCATCTCCGCCCTCACCGGACAGCGCGTGGACAAGCTGTTTGAGACGATCAACGCCGTCTCCAACCAGAACACCATGCGCATCACGACGGGCATGCTCAACAACATCCTTGAGGACGCCACCGCCCGCGTCCAGCCGCCCACGGACAAGGGCCGCCGTCTGAAGGTCTATTATATGACGCAGGTCGGCGTCAAGCCGCCGCATTTCGTCATCTTCTGCAACGACGCAAAGCTGTTCCATTTCTCCTATCAGAGATACCTTGAGAATCAGATCCGCGCCGTGTTCGGCCTGACCGGTACGCCGGTCAAGATCACCATCCGCCAGAAGGGCGATAAGGGCGATTCTGAATAAGAACGACAAACAGCGCGGGATGCGGCCAAGCCGCATCCCGCGCTGGCGCTTGTCAAAAAGTCTTTTTGACAAGCTCTCAAACGCGAACCGCGGGGCTTGGTTCGCGTTTGAAAAGGCTGCACCCGGCTGCGCGCATAATTTGTGCGCTGCTTGCGCACAAATTCCACACTTGCCGGGCGTTTTGTGTTTTGTCCGATGCCGCAGCGTTCAGAAAAAGTGCCGGCGGCACTTTTTTAGCGTAGGCCGAAGCGGCTATGCCGCGAGGGGGAACCACGTGGTGCGAATCGCCTGCGGGCGCGAACTCTACGAGGTTTTTTGACAGACTGACAGCGCGGGATGCGGCTTGGCCGCATCCCGCGCTGTGGATCATTTGACTTTTTTCTTTTTGAAGATCACGCCGTAGACCAGCCACCAGACGAGCGCGCTGTAGGGGATCGCGCCGAGAATGTCGAGACAGGAGTGCTGCTTGACAAACACCGTGGAGATGGAGATCAAAACAGCGAGCGGCAGCATCACCCAGTCGAGCCCGCGCTTGCGGATGCTCGGCGTGTAGAGCGTTGCGGCGTACAGCGCGGCGGAGCCGATGACGTGCATACTGGGGAAAACGTTCGTGTTCGTGTCGGCGGCGTAGATGCGCGCGACGAGCCATGTGGCGATGTTCTGGCGCTCAAACACCAGCGGGCGCAGATCCTGCCCGTTCGGGAACGCGATGTCAAACAGCATGACCGGGATGAAGCCGATGCCGATGAAGGCTGTGAAGCGCTTGAAGTTCTCCGCGTCCCAAAGCAGCAGATACACGCCCACAATGGCGAGCAGCCAGTGCCAGAGACAGTAGGGGAAAATGAACCATTCGCAGAACGGGATCATATCGTCCAGAGGCATGTGCACGGGATAATAGTTGCCTGTGACAACATGCTCGGCAATGTAAAAGATGATGAAATAGACCACCCAGACGGAGATCATCCAGAAATGGCGGTAATTCTCGACCGTTCCGAGCCGGGGCTGATCGTGCTTTTTTTCACGCATGATGGATACACGCCTCCAGACAGAAGTTGTTGAATGACGTTATCCTACGATAAAACACGCCGAAAGTCAACTGAAAATGTGTGAAGAACCGTGCGTTCTCTGGGGCAGATCTTCTTATCTGCGAAAAATGAGACGTTCCACGCGTTTGTACAGGAAAAACGTCAGCAGGGAGACGAGCGTGCCCTTGACCAGATTGAACGGCACGACCGCAAGCGCCACGAGCGACCAGACATCCGTGATCCTGGCGTTGACCTGTGCGCCCATTGCGATGATCGCCTCGAGGGGCGCACCGTAGAGCTGGGCAAATTTCGGGATCAGGAACCAGGCGTTGAACAGGCTTCCGAAGACGGTCATAACGGCGGTCCCGAGCGCAAGTGCAGCGATCGCGCCCTTCCTCGTCTTGTGCCAGCGGTAGACGATGGCGGCGGGCAGCACGAACGAGCAGCCGACGGCGAAATTCGCGAAGTCACCGACGAAGGCGGTCGTTGTGCCCTTCATGAGCAGCTTGAGGATGACCTTGACCAGCTCGCACACGACGCCGGAGACCGGCCCGAGATAGAACGCGCAGATCAGCACGGGCAGCTCGCTCAGATCCATCTTGTAAAACGAGGGCGCGAAGAACAGCGGGATCTCCAGCAGCATCAAAACGGCGGCAACGGCGGAGAACATTGCGACGAAGCTGACGCTCCGGGCAGGGGACAGACCGCGGCGCTCTCCGCGCAGACGCTCGGCGAGCACGGCCAGCAGCACCAGAGCTGCGAAGACCGCGAGACAGACGAGCAAAAACGACAGGTTTTCCTTTGCGGCGGCAAACAATTCTTTCATGACAGGGACCTTCCTTTGCACAAAAAATACGCCTGAAGTATGGACCTCAGGCGTACATAAGTACAAATCCGCGTCTCAGCCAACGGCAGCAGAGACGCTTCTTCTTTCATCCAGACTTGGAGACGCAGCCGCAAAGCGGCAGCGGGCTCGTTACTGTCGGTACCGGAATCTCACCGGTTCAGCTTTCGCGCGCGGACTGGCAGACGGACGCGCCGCCTGTATCACCGCCGGTCGGGAATCACACCCTGCCCTGAAGAATCCATATTCGGTTGGAATCATCATAGCGCAGCCATATCCGCTTGTCAATAAGAACATTTTCTGGTATACTGAAACGAAATCAGCAGGGAGGGAAGCATATGGTCTGCACCTTTACCGGCCACCGGCCGGAGCGCCTCCCGTGGGGGAGCGACGAGAGCGACGCCCGCTGCGCGGCGCTCCGAACGCTCATACAGCGTGCCGTCACGCAGGCCTGCGCGGACGGCTTTGATGCGTTTTTGTGCGGCATGGCGCGCGGCTGCGACATGTACTTCGCGGAAGCGGTGCTTGCGGCGCGTGAGACGTTCCCGCAGATCCGCCTCACCGCCATGATCCCGTGTCCGACACAGCCGGACGCATGGCCGGAAGCAGAGCGAGCGCGCTATGCGCGCCTGCTCGCGGCGTGTGATGCGGTCTGCGTGCTCGAGCCGGTCTATTCCGACGGCTGTATGCTCCGCCGCAACCGTGCGATGGTCGATGCGGCGGAGCGCGTCATCACCGTCTACGACGGCGGCGCGGCAGGCGGCACGGCGGCTGCTGTCCGCTATGCCCAGCGGCGCGGCAGGGAGCTTGTGCGCCTGTGGTACTGACGCACGCTTATTTCGGCATACACAGGCCGTGCATCGTGCCGCCCTGCGCCGAGGAGCAGACATCGCCGCCGATCACCGCGTTTTTGTAGATGAAAAGCGTCGCGTAGTATGTGTCGCTGCTGTCGGGGTAGTTTTTGATCTCGTAGACGTAGCGCCTGACGTTCTTTCCGGCGTATGCGCTGAGATCAAAGCCCTGCGAGCGCTGGAGGTCGTTGTAGCGTTCAAAGACCTCCGACGGCTCGGTCGGGATGCGGACCTCCTGCGTCTGCGTCGGCTCCGGCGCGACCTGCCAGCCGAACGAGGCAAGGAACGCCACACGGTCGTCATTCGTTTTGATCTCGGACGGTTCGGGCTGTGCGGCCGGAGCTGTGTCCGCGCGGTTTGTGCTGCGCGGCGTTTTGCCTGTGTTCGACAGACAAACCACCAGCAGGATCACCGCGATCAGGACGATCAGTGCGGCTGCGATCCGTTTGCTTTTGGATACCTTGGCAGTCATGATCACCATAAAAAACCCTCCTATGCTTGAGCGGTAGTACAACCTATGCCGCAGTGGGACAAATATGACAGAAGGATGAAACAGCCATGCAAAGACTGGACAAGATACTATCGGACGCCGGCGTTGCGTCCCGGAAGGAGCTTCGGGGGCTCATCCGCGCGGGCAGAGTCTGCGCGGACGGAAGACCGGCGCTGCGGCCGGAGGAAAAATTCGACGAGACCACGGTGGAGATCACCGTGGACGGCGCGCCGGTCGAGAAGCTGCATACCGTGCTGCTGATGCTCCACAAGCCGGCAGGCTACGTCACCTCCGCCGACGATCCCGGCGGGCCGAGCGTGCTGGAGCTGATCCCGGAGCGCTTCCGGCGCTTCGGGGTGATGCCGGTCGGACGGCTCGACAAGGCGACGGAGGGGCTGCTGCTGTTTACGAATGACGGCGTGCTGGCCCACAAGCTCATCAGCCCGCGCTCCGGCGTCTGGAAACGTTATTACGCCGAGCATGAGGGCACGGCCGGGGAGGCCGACATCGCGGCGTTTGCCGCGGGGCTGACGCTCGGGGACGGTACGAAGTGTCTCCCGGCGCGGCTGACGCCGCTTGGCGCCGGAAAAAGCTGCGTTGAGATACAGGAAGGAAAATACCATCAGGTGCGCCGGATGCTCGCCTCGCGCGGTATGCCGGTCACCTATCTTCGCCGCGATGCGGAGGGAACGCTGGGGCTGGAGGGTCTTGAAAAAGGCGCGGTGCGCGAATTGCCGCTTTCGAGCTTAGAAAGCCTGATTTGATACCATTTTGTCACTTTTTCGGCGAAACGACCGGAAATGCGTGGAGAAAAGTTGGAACGAAACTTGGAAGTTCTGACGAAGAACTATGAAAAGTTCACAAAAAGGGCATCGTTTTTTGAAATAAAACGTCAAAAACCTCTTGCAATAATGCCGAATGCGTAGTATTATGTCAATGGTTGTTTGTGTAAAAAGCAATATGAGGAGGAAACGCGCATGTCTAGCCGTATTTTTCAGAGCGTGATCGTTCAGATGAAGGAAGCGACCGATCGCGTGATCGGTGTCATTGACGCCGACAGCAACGTCATTTCCTGTAGTGACACCTCGCTGATCGGTGAAAAGTGGCCGGAGGCCGTGATCAGACTCAACAGCGCGCCCGATTCCATCGTGGTCGTTGATCATAAAACCTTCAAGCCTCTTGTGAGCTGGAGCGCCTACTTTGACTACGCCGTTTTCGCCGAGGGCGACGATGAGACCGCGCACAGCCTGTGTGTGATGGCATACGTGGCGCTCAACGGTGCAAAGACGTACTACGAGGAAAAGCACGATAAGGGCACCTTCGTCAAGAATATCATCACCGACAATATCCTGCCGGGCGATATCTACATTCGTGCAAAGGAGCTGCACTTCGTCACCGATGTGCCGCGCGCGGTCTTCCTGATCCGTCAGGTCTCCCGTGCGGACGTTGCCGCAGTCGATCTTCTGGCAGGGATGTTCCCGGACCGCCAGCAGGATTTCGTCCTGAGCGTCAACGAGTCCGACATTGCCGTCGTCAAGCAGATCACGCCCGCCACCGAGCGTGACGAGCTCATCCGCATCGCCCGCCAGATCGAGGACACGCTCAAGACAGAGCTGTTCATCAAGACGGTCATCGGCATCGGCACGGTGGCAGGCCACCTGCGCGAGCTGGCCGACGCCTATAAGGAGGCACAGGTCGCCATTGAGGTCGGCAAGGTCTTCGACACCGAAAAAACGATCATCACCTATGAAAATCTCGGCATCGGCCGCCTGATCTATCAGCTTCCGACGACGCTGTGCGAGATCTTCCTGTCCGAGGTGTTCAAGAAGAACTCCATTGACACGCTCGATCAGGAGACACTGTTCACCATCAACAAGTTCTTTGAGAACAATCTGAACGTCTCCGAGACGTCCAGAAAGCTGTTCGTCCACAGAAATACGCTCGTCTACCGGCTGGAGAAGATCAAGAAGCTCACCGGCCTCGACCTGCGCGAATTTGACGACGCGATCATTTTCAAGGTCGCGCTCATGGTCAAGAAATACCTTGTCTCGCGGGAAAACCGGATCATCTGACCGGCGGCGTGAGAACGGATTTCGTATCGGGAGTAAAGCATGATTGAATTAACCAATGTTGTAAAAACGTATGATCCCGGCGTCAAGGCGCTCAATGGGATCTCCATGAAGATCGACGATGGGGAGTTCGTGTTTCTCGTCGGGCCGTCCGGCTCCGGCAAGTCCACGATCATCAAGCTCCTGACGGCGGAGCTGGAGCCGACGTCGGGCAGCGTCCTTGTCAACGGCTTTGTGCTGGAAAAGATCCGGCAGCGCGCGATCCCGTATCTGCGCCGGACGCTCGGTGTCATTTTCCAGGATTTCCGCCTGATCGAGAACAAGACCGTCTATGACAACGTGGCGTTCGCCATGCGCGTCATCGGCGCGGCGGAGAGCGAGATCAAAAAGCGCGTGCCGTATGTGCTGGAGCTGGTCGGCCTTGAAAACAAGGGACGCCGCCTCCCGCACGAGCTTTCCGGCGGCGAGCAGCAGCGTGTGGCCATTGCGCGCGCACTGGTCAACAACCCCAGCGTCATCATCGCCGACGAGCCGACGGGCAACCTCGATCCGTCGCGCTCGCTCGAGATCATGATGCTGCTCGAGCAGATCAATGCGCTCGGAACGACGGTCATGGTCGTTACGCACGAAAAGGAACTCGTCAACCGCTTCACCAAGCGTGTTGTGGCCATCGACGAGGGCAGGATCATCAGCGACGGAATGGACGGGTACTACTTACATGAAAAAGAATAACATCGGATATCTGCTGCGCGAGGGCTTCCGGGGCGTGTTCCTGCATGGCTTCATGTCCTTTGCGGCGGTCTGCGTGACCGTGGCGTGCCTTTTGATCATGGGTACGTTCAGCCTTGTTTTGTACAATCTGCATGTCATGATCGTGGATCTGGAAAAGGAAAACGCCGTGCTTGTCTACATCGACGAGACGTATTCCGAGGCCGAGGCCAAGAGCGTCGGCTCGCAGATCAACCTCATCTCCAACGTCCACGAGGCAAAATATATCTCCCGCCAGCAGGCGCTTGACAGTTTCGTGGAGGATCAGAATGACGCCACCTCCTTCGCCGGTCTCGACGCTTCCACGCTCCGTGACCGCTATGAGGTGACCATGGAAAACTCCAGCCTGACGCAGCAGACCGTCGAGGAGATCAAAAAGATCGACGGCGTGGCCGAGGTGATGGCGCACTATGAGATCATTAACGGCTTCCAGACCCTTCAGAAGGTCCTGAACATCGCCTCGTCTGTGATCATTGTCGTGCTGTTCGTGCTGTCGCTGTTCATCATCTCCAACACCGTCAAGCTCGCCATGTACTCCCGCAGTGAGGAGATCGCCATCATGAAGATGGTCGGCGCGACCGACAGCTTCATCCGCCTGCCGTTCGTGGTTGAGGGCTTCATTCTCGGCTTCCTCGGCGCGGTGATCGCGTTCTTCCTCGAGTGGGGACTGTATAACTTCATTGAAAGCAAGATCGGCGTGGTTGACACGCTTCAGCTCATTCAGGTCGTCCCGTTTACGGAGGTCGTGGAGCTGGTGGCAGTGGCGTATGCGCTGACCGGCTTCGCCGTCGGTGTGGTCGGAAGCTTGCTTTCCATCCGGAAATTCCTCAAGGTGTAACCATGAAAACCAATCGCAAGACCCATTGCCTCCGCATCCTTTGCGCGCTGCTCGCGCTTCTGACGGTATTCGGCATGACGTCGGGGCTGCTGGCTCCGGTGCGTGCCGCCCAGTCGCAGAAGATCCTCACAGAGCTTCAAAAGCTCCGCGAGGAGCAGTCGGGCATCCAGAAAAAGCGCACGGCGCTGTCGGCAGAGATCGCGGAGAATAAAAAGCAGACGCAGAGCGTTGTGGAGCAGAAATCGGACATCGACCGCCAGATCGAGCTGTCGAATGAAACGATCGACAACTACAACGCGCAGATTCAGCAGTACAGCCTCCTGATCGCGGAAAAGCAGAAGGAGCTGGACGAGGCGGAGCTGCATGAAACACAGCTTCAGGAGCAGTATAAGGCGCGCCTGCGTTCCATGGAGGAGACGGGAACGGTCTCCTACTGGTCGATTCTCTTTAAGGCCAGCAGCTTCTCGGACCTTCTCGACCGCGTGGATATGATCCATGAGATCGCAAAGTCCGATCAGCTCATGATGAAAAAGCTCTCTGAGGCGACCGAGGCCGTGCAGCAAAGCCGCGAGGAGCTCGAACAGGAGCAGCAGCAGATGCAGACCGCCCGCGACGAGCTTGCCGCACAGGAGGCGCAGCTGGAGATGCAGCGCGCCGAGGCCGATGCACTGCTTTTGCAGATCGCTGAGGAATGCGAAAAAATGACGGCAGAGTATCAGGGCTATCTTGCACAGGAGGATGCGCTGTCCAAGCAGGTCGCAAAGGCCGAGAAGGACTACTACCAGGCGCTTGCCAAGGAGGAAGCCGCGCGGCTCGCCGAGCTGAACAAGCAGAACAACTATGTCCCCGCCAACAAGGATTCGAGCGGATTTTTGTATCCGCTGCCGTACCGCGTTGCCATTACGGACTCCTACGGCTACCGGACGCATCCCGTGACCGGAAAAAAGACGACCTGGCACAACGGCGTCGATCTTGCCGCAGGCGCGGGCACCGCGATCTATGCGACCAAGAGCGGTACCGTCACCACGGCGCTTCGTTCGGATATTTGGGGCAACTATGTGGTCATCAACCACGGTGACGGTTTTTCCAGCCTCTATGCTCACATGCAGGGCCTCATCGTGAAGGCGGGCGATTACGTCAAGCAGGGGCAGACCATCGGCTATGTCGGTTCAACGGGTCTTTCCACCGGCCCGCATCTTCACTTCACCATCTACTATAACGGCGCGGACGTCAATCCGATGAGCTACATCGGCTGACGCCGTTCCCATGCAGTACAGGAGAACGTCTATGAATTCAAGCAATCAAAGAAAACTCACGCGGGTCGTCTGCCTTGTGCTTGCGGCGGTGCTGCTGCTTTCTCTGGTGTCCACCGCACTGATCATGCTGGTCAGCGCCGCAAGCTCCGCAGAGATCAAAACCGAGCTGACGGCGCTGCGGGCAAAGCAGGCTGAGATCCAGAAGCAGAGCGACGCGCTGGAAAAGCGCATCGCGGAGAACAAGACAAAGACACAGACGCTCGTCAGTCAGAAGGCGGACATCGACCAGCAAATGGAGATGTCGCGCCAGAAGATCGAGAATCTGAACGCACAGATCCAGCAGTACAATCTGCTGATCGCTGAAAAGCAGAACGAGCTGGACGAGGCGGTTGCGCGTGAGAATGCGCTCAACACGCAGTACAAGGCGCGCCTTCGCTCGATGGAGGAGACGGGCAGCGTCTCCTACTGGTCGATCCTCTTTAAGGCCAGCAGCTTTGCTGACCTGCTTGACCGCGTGGATATGATCCGCGAAATTGCGGCGTCCGATCAGCTCATGCTGCAGCAGCTCTCTGAGGCGACGAAGAAGGTCGAGACCGAGCGCTCCGAGCTGGAAGCGGAAAAGCGCGAGCTCGAACAGACCGAGGCCGAGCTTGACGCCGAGCGGGCAGCGCTGGAGGAAAAGCGCGCCGAGGCCGATCAGCTCATCCTTCAGATGCAGGTCGAGTATGACGCGCTCTCCGACGAGTTCATGGCAGCCGAAAGGAACGAGGCCGCCGTCCGTGAGCAGATCAAAAAGAAGGAAACGAGCTATTTTAACGCGCTTGCCTCCGAGCAGGCCGCGGCGGCCGCAGCCGCAGCCGCTGCTGCAAGTCAAAACAAGCCCTCCTCCAGCGGCAGCACGACGAGCAGCGGCTTCCGCTTCCCGCTGGCGTACTCCACCGGCGTGACCTGCGCCTACGGTCCGCGCATCCATCCCATCAACGGCAACAAGAGCTTCCACTACGGCGTGGACCTTGCCGCCGGCATGGGCACCGAGATCTACGCGACCAAGTCCGGCACCGTCACGGGCGCGACCTATGGCGAGGCGAACGGATATTACGTCACCATCAACCACGGCGACGGATATTCCAGCATCTACGCGCATATGACGAATTATGTGGTCTCTGCCGGTGACACGGTCAAGCAGGGACAGCTCATCGGCTACGTCGGAACGACCGGCTGGTCGACCGGCCCGCATCTGCACTTTGAGATCCTGCTCAATGGCTCGAATGTCAATCCGATGAATTATATCTCGCTTCCCTGAGCAAACCATATCTGTCCATGCCTTTCCCACAGCCCATTTGATGGGCTGTGGGTCAGATTTTCTATCCGGAATGGGGGATGACTGTGAATAAGTCGAAAAAAATCCTGCTGGTGCTCGTTTTTCTGCTTGCTGTCACCGGCTCGTTCTGCGGTGCGTTCCTGCTTGCCAGAAATCTCTACGCCGTGCAGGAGAACTCTGTGACTGCTCAGAAGACGGCAGAGATCTCCGCCTATCTGGAGCGGTATTTCATTGACGAGTATGACGAGCAGACGCTTGCCGATGCCGCTGCCGAGGCGATGGTCAAGGCAACGGGCGACAAGTGGAGTTATTATCTCACGGCCGAGGAATACCAGAGCTATGAGGAGTCCATGAACAATGCCTACGTCGGCATCGGCGTGACCATCACGCTGGACGAGGAGCAGGGCGGCATGGCGGTCGCGTCCGTCACGCCCGGCGGCCCCGCAGAGGAGGCGGGCGTGCAGCCCGGCGACGTCATCACGGCGGTCGGGGGAGAGGCCACGATCGAGCTTGGAATGCAGGGAACGCGGAGCCTCGTGCGCGGTGAGGAAGGAACGACGGTCCGACTGACCATCCGCCGCGGCACGCGTGAATTCGACCTTGACGTGGAGCGCCGCAGCATCCTGACGGACGTTGCAACGTGCGCGATGCTGAACGGCGGCATCGGCTATGTCCACATCGCGAATTTTGACCGCCGCTGTGCCGAGGAGACGCTTCGGTGCATCGACGAGCTGCTCGCGCAGGATGTGAAGGGCATCATCTTTGACGTTCGCCTGAACGGCGGCGGCTACAAGGATGAGCTGGTCAAGGTGCTCGACCGGCTCCTGCCGGAAGGGATCCTGTTCCAGAGCGAGGACTATTCCGGAAAAAAGGAGATAGACCGCTCGGATGCGGAGCAGCTTTCGCTTCCGATGGCGGTGCTGGTCAATCAGGACAGCTATTCCGCCGCGGAGTTTTTTGCGGCTGCGCTTCAGGAGTATGGCGCGGCGGTGATCGTCGGCTCCAGGACAACGGGGAAGGGCAATTTCCAGAATGCCTTCCGCCTTTCCGATGGCTCGCTTCTCAACATCTCCATCGGCAAGTATTACACGCCGAACGGCGTGAGCCTTACCGAGACCGGTATCACACCGGACATTGAGCTCGATCTTTCGGAGGAGGAATATGCAAAACTCTACACGCAAACGCTCGAAAAATCGGACGATCCGCAGCTTCAGGCGGCGATCCGCGCACTTGGGGAGAATATCTCTTGACAGTGAGCACCAGTACCCTATATAATGACTACCGATTATAGGCGGAGAGGCTTCCGCCGCGGTGATTTTTTCATGTTGGAAGGAATGGATTCACTATGGCAAAGGAATTTAAGATCAGCACACTGCGTCTGAAGGAGCTGGAGCAGGAGCTTCAGTATCTGAAAACGACCCGCGAGAAGGAAGTTGCGGAGCAGATCAAGGAAGCACGCTCCTTCGGCGACCTGTCTGAAAACAGCGAATACGACGAGGCGAAAAACGAGCAGGCCAAGCTTTATGGCCGCATCGCCGAGGTTGAGAATATTCTGGCGCACGCGGTCATCATCGACGAGACCGAGGACGCCGAGGGCAAGATCGGCATTGGCTGCACCATCAAGGTGCAGGATCTGGAGACGGGTGACGAGGAGCTTTATGCCATCGTCGGCTCTCAGGAGGCAAACCCGATGGAGTGCCGCATTTCGGATGACTCTCCGTTCGGCAGAGCGATGCTTGGCCACACGGCAGGCGACATCGTTGAGATCGAGGCGCCCGTCGGCTCGCTCAAGTATAAGGTCCTGACGGTAGAAAAGTAACGAAAGAGAGAGGGGCGTGCGCCCCGGAGGATGATATGGCACAGGATAAGAATCAGGAAGTTCAGAATGAAGTTTCGGTCGGCGATCAGATCAAGGTACGCCGCGAAAAGCTGGCGGCGCTTCAGGCCGAGGGCCGCGATCCGTTCCAGCTCACGAAGTTCGTCGTAACGGCGGGCGCGCAGGAGATCAAGGAGCATTTTGACGAGATGGAGGGCAAGCCTGTCTCCATCGCGGGCCGTCTCATGTCCAAGCGCGGCATGGGCAAGGTCTCCTTCTGCGACCTTCAGGATAAGACCGGCCGCATCCAGCTTTACGCCCGCAAGGACGAGATGGATGAGGAGGACTACAACCGCTTCAAGAAGTATGACATCGGCGACATCGTCGGCGTGGACGGCGAGGTGTTCCGCACCCAGCGCGGCGAGATGAGCGTCCGCGCGAAGAAGATCACGCTGCTGTCGAAGGCGCTTCTGCCGCTGCCGGAGAAGTTCCACGGCCTGACCGACAAGGAAATGCGCTATCGTCAGCGCTATGTCGATCTGATCGTAAACCCCGAGGTCAAGCGCAACTTTATCATCCGTTCGCAGTTCATTAAGCATTTGCGCGACTATCTGGACAACATGGGTTATATCGAGGTAGAAACGCCGGTGCTCAACACCATCGCCGGCGGCGCGGCTGCACGCCCGTTTATCACGCATCACAATACCCTCGATATCGACATGTACATGCGCATCGCGACCGAGCTGCCGCTTAAGCGTCTGATCGTCGGCGGCATGGACAGAGTTTACGAGGTCGGCCGCATCTTCCGCAACGAAGGCATGGACCCGAAGCACAACCCCGAATTCACCACGGTCGAGCTGTATCAGGCGTATGCCGATTTCCACGACATGATGGACATCGCTGAGGGTGTTTATACCACGTTTGCGCAGAAGTACCTCGGAACGTATGAGCTGGAATGGATGGGTGAAAAGATCAACCTGAAGCCCGGCTGGCCGCGGCTGACAATGGTTGAGGCCGTTAAAAAATACGTTGGCGTGGACTTTGATGCCATCAGTAACGACGCGGAGGCAGTTGCCGCGGCAAAGGCCGTCGGCGTAGAGCTTGCCGATGCGGCAGAAAAGACGTGGGGCAACGCGCTGTATGCATGCTTTGATCAGAAAGTTGAAGAGCATCTGGTGCAACCGACGTTTATTACCATGTACCCGGTTGAGGTCTCGCCGCTGACCAAGCGCAGCCCGAAAGACCCGAGACTTACTGAACGGTTTGAGTTCTTCATCTGCCGCAGTGAGATGGGCAATGCCTACTCTGAGCTGAACGACCCGATCGACCAGCGCGAGCGCTTCATGAAGCAGGTTGAGCAGCGCGAACGCGGCGACGACGAGACCGAAATGCTCGATGAGGATTTCCTCACGGCTCTCGAATACGGTATGCCGCCCACGGGCGGTATGGGCATGGGCATTGACCGCGCGGTGATGCTCTTTACTGGTGCGGATACCATCCGCGAGGTTATCCTGTTCCCGACGATGAAGCCCTTAGACAAGTAAACCGTTGTGGCACAAGGGTTTGGGAGGAAAAGCATAGCTGGTTATACCCACAGGTTACCCATTTTGCCGCAATAAAGAATACGCTTATAGGACAAAACACCGCCCCTGCCATGTTTGGCAAGGGCGGTAGTTTTATGCTATCAGCTTTGCGAGAAAATTTGATTCACAAGCGCAACAACTTCGCTGCGTGTTATGATGCGGTCGGGCTGGACAGACGCAGCGTTTTGAATCCAGCCATAGGCAACGGCGGTCATAATGTTTTTGTACGCCCAGTGTTCAGAATAGGAAACGTCTGGCATGGGCGCAGTCTTAGCGTCTACAAAGCGTGTCAGAACGGCAAGGAACTGCCCGTAGGTCAGATTATCATTTGGGCAGAACAAGCCGTTACAGCCGTTCAGAACGCCCACGGAAGCGAATGCAGAAACGGCATCGTGATACCATGAATCATTGGCTACGTCCGAAAAAACGCTTACAGCGCCCGTTAGAGCGGCTTTGCTGCTATCGGTCAAGGAACGATAAAGCAGTACGGCAAACTGCGCCCTTGTGATAGACTCGTTCTCATGTAGCTGTCCATCGCCATAACCGGCAAGCACGAATGGTTTGTTGGGGTCAAGCTCCGCATTGCCAGCACACAGTTTCACTCGTTCTTCCTTTTGCGGGGTTGCATTCGGCGTAGAATGATGGTGTCCAGAATGAGAGGGGCGTGTGGGTGCTGGCGGTGTTTCTTCGGGAGTTTCCGGTTGCGAGGGTTCTTGGGGGAGGTCAGATGCAAAGACAAACTTTGCGCCGAAATCGGGGCTGTCAATCTCGCAGTCAATCACTTCACCGATGAAAACGGCGTTTGAATTTGCGTCAAAACGGTTTCCCATATAGTCTTTGTAGAATCCGACGGGCTGCTTTCCGATATAGACGCTATCCATGCTGTCGGTGTAACTCATACGAAAAGCTGCATTCGCTATCATTCTTACATCGTCAGCGCCATTTTTGCCGGTGTTCCCATAGACAGCGGTATCAATCATTTCCGTTTCGCCATGAACTGCAATTCCACCGCCTAACGTTGCGCTGTTTCCCGTGATTGTGCAGGAGGTCATTTTACAGTATGCACCACTTTCTATCTGAATCCCGCCGCCTGTATATGAGCCCGTTGCTTCGTAGGCAGCTTCATTTCCTTTGATGGTACAACCGGTCAATTCGAGCTTACCTTGACAGTTGATAGCACCGCCAACACTGCTTGATTTGTTATTACAAAGTGTTGATTGGTACATCTCGACAGTCGATACTTCGCTTATCCATATTGCGCCCGCACGTTTGCCATTGTTATTTTCAAAATGACAGTTTTCTATTTTTGCAGCGGTTGCGAATAGTGACATAGGAATCCAGTCTGATAAGACGTTCCTTACGGTGATGTTCAGCAAAGAGAGGTTTGTTTTTATTTCACCTGTATTATATTTATTTACATCAATGGCGGCACTACACGGATAACCCATGCCGTCCAAAATGATGTTTTGAAATACAATGCTGTTGGAGGTATCTCCATAAATGCTGAAATATATATTTATCGTTTCGTCCAGCGGCACGATGGTGATTTGCTTTTCGGCATCGCCAATCACGCAATTTTCGGTAATGTTAATCCTATCGCCCAGCGTAATCGTGTCTCCATCATCGGCGGCAGAAATGGCGGCTTGCAATTCGTCCAAAGAATAAACAACTACAGCAGTTTCAGCGGGTAAATCATCGGGCTGCGTTTCTGCTTCATCCTCTATGGCAAGGGCATTCGGTGAGAGGACGGAAACAAGCAGCAGACAGGAGAGAAGCGCAGAGAACAAGCGGTTTCTTCTTTTCATGGGAGCAGCGACCTTTCTTTATTTTTTGGAGCGCAGCAAGCCGACCATGTTTACAATCGCCGCAATTTCCTGTTCACTTAACCCCGAAACGTCCACAAAGGAGCAGTTGTCTCCACGCAAAAGATAGTCTGTTGAAACGCCATAGAGCCGAGCCAACGCAACAATCATGTCCGGGCTTGGCTGTCGCATTTCAGTTTCGTACAAGGACACAACGGAGCGTGTTACGCCAATGGCAGCGGCAACCTCTGTTTGTGTCATTCCCCTTTGTTTCCGTAATTGTTTCAGCCGAGCGGCAAAACAGGTCATACAAGTACAATCCTCCTAAATTCTACTGCAAACGGCGTTACTCTTGGTGTCGCGTTATGCTGCAAATTGCAACAAAAAAGGACGGGCAGAAACCCGTCCAGCGCCGCTTGGTACTCTATCCGATTACGGAAAATGAATACAAAAATGAAACCACCGCAGCGGGTGAATCGCCCATCCTACGGTGGTTATTCTTTTCCGACTTTCTTAAACTCCGTTATGATGCGATGCAGCGTATCAATCTGACTATCGGACAGTTCGGAAACATCAATCGTCTTTCCTCCGGTCACGCCGAGCAGATAGTCCGTTGTAACACCGAAGTATGCGGCAATCCGAATCAGAACGTCGAATGTTGGATAGCCAAGACCATTTTCGTATTTGCTGACAACCGCTTTGGAAAGACCGACCTTTGCGCCAAGTTCCTGTTGCGTGAGGTCACGGGCAGTTCGGAGCTTTTTAAGATTTTCTCCAAATTCAGAGTAATACATAGCATCACCGCCTTGCGGATAGTTTACCGCAAAAACGGTATATAAATCATAGACTTCAATCAACGATATATTGATTTAAGAAAAGAAGTGTAGTAAAATGGCGGTAAGCATGAGACTTTTGAACGTTAGGGGTGCTGCGCTGTGCGAGTTTGTAGTTTTTGCGGTCACAGCAAAATATATTCTCCGTATGAGGATATAAAGGCAGCAACGCAGCAGATTGTGTCGGGCTTGATTCAAGATGGCTATGATTGTTTTCTTGTTGGAAACTACGGACAGTTTGACAGGTTAACAGCGTCGGTGTGTCTGGCGCAAAAGCAGGAACACCCATTTATAAGGGTCTGCCTTGTGATTCCCTACTATCGTCCAAAGCTGGATAGCTATGAAAAGGAATACCATGCGCGGTTTGACGATGTTATCGTTCCTGCATTGGAGGACGTTCCGTATCAATATCGGATTGTTCGTGCAAATGAGTATATGGTAGACCGAGCCGAAACGGTCATTGCCTATGTCAATACACCAATCGGCGGGGCTGCAAAAACGCTTGCCTATGCAAAGCGGAAAAAGAGGCGGATTTTTTACTTAGCAAATAATACTGTGAATAGCAACAGAGACGGGAGCGGTAAATGAAACAGATAAAAAAGAATGGGCTTCTTTGGGGCATAGTAGGAACTATCGCATTGCTGGTTATTGTCGCGGTAGTAGTGCGAACCCCCAAAACGTGTCACCACGTCGAAGTGATTGACGCTGGAAAAGAAGCTACTTGTTTTGAACCCGGACTGACAGATGGAGTGCATTGCTCTATTTGTGGTGAAGTCTTGAAAGAACAGAAAATCATTCCTGCTTTAGGACATACAACAAATGCTGGAATATGCAGCAGATGCGGAGAGTCCATTGGTGTTTGGACAACAAGAAACTATGTGGATGAATTTAATGAGCCAACGTATATGCGGTATGTTACAACAACAAGTAAATTAACAGGCACTTTCAGCAACACCGCTGCTACAAACGAGAAACTGACAGCAGATATAATTGTTGATTCCATAAACGTATCATTCATTCTGTACGAATATGGAAAGTACCAAGTAAAAAGCAATCTTGATAGCAGCTATCACATTACAATCAAATATGGAACGTCCAAGCGAAACGTAATCGGCAAACTCAATTCTGACAGAATAGAAATATATGGGAAGCAGGATATCGCTGATTCGATGGAGGCATTGCGCTCTGGCGAGACGGTAAGCTTTTACATTGAAAATTCTGAATATACTACAACGCAATACCGCTTTTCGGTCGATTCATCAAACTTCTCGATAGAGTATGATAAAAATATCTTAGGGTTGACGGATGAAGAAATTTCCAAAAGGAAAGAAACGCCTGCAACGCCGCAAATCGTAGTAGAACAACCCAAAACAGAAGAAGAACAGGCTTATTTTGATGCGCAGGTTTTGACAAGAAAATATGACTATGAGGGTGCATATAAAAAGCTGTGCGAAATTCCAGATTATGAGAATGTTTCTGAAATCCTCCCTCTACTGGAAAAGGCAATAAACACGGTCTATGAGTGCGAGGACGAAACTTCGGTTTCATATCTATGGGTTAGAACGGAGATATATTTTTATACTGCACATAATTATTATAGCGCTGTAAAATGGATAGAGTATCCAAGCATTAACCGCTATATCGAACCAATAAAAATGTCACAGACTGATGAATCTGCGGACGGTTGCATTATGAACTACTGTTATAAGTGGACTGTATCTGATGATTACAGCAGTATCGCGGAAGTTGAAATAGACCGAGACGGCAATGAAAAGGGTGAAATGTACCGCAGAACATGGACGAGGATGGACGGCGTCGATGTAGGTGCTGCGATTGAACGGGTTAAAACTTATATGCAGAAGTAGGGCGGGGAAAATCCCCGCCCCTTTTCATACGTCCAGACACAAGTGATTTTCTATGGCTTGCTCTAATTCCCTTTGCTGGATTCCGATATATGCTTGTGTGACTGCGGCGCTGCTATGCTGTAGCAGCTTTTGAACAAGAACGATATTGTAGCCGTTCTTTGTGTAGATTTCTGTTGCGTAGAACTTTCGGAATGAATGTGTGCTGATTCCGGTATAGCCGAGGTAGTCACAGACGATTTGCAGATGCTTTTGGATTTGCCGTGTAGTGAGCGGGAATATCTGTGCGTCTGCGGAAATGTTGTTGTCCATGCAGTAAAGCCGTATGAACTGGTACAAGGCAAGCGGAACGGTAAATACGCGGGCTTTACCTGTTTTCTGTTCAATGATAGAGAGCCGATAGCGTTCACCATCTTTTATGATATCAGAGAGCCGCAGTCGGACGATATCAGAAATACGCAAGCCTAAGTTTGCTTCAAGCATGAGCGCCGCAGCGATGCGCTCATTTGGTCGGCAACCGGAAAAGCCTTGCTTCATGGTTTGGATGATTTCTTTGTATTGTTCTGCGCTCAGTGCGATTGTCCTTTTGTTCATGTAAGTACCCCCCTAAAACGAAGTCTTGAAGAAGAAAAAACGAACTTTTTCGCTTACCAACAGAAAACGCTTGAAAATGCTTGACTTTGCGGTTCGTTTTTCTGATGTTATAGGAACAGTGTGGGAAAAGCGGGGATTTCTCCCCGCTCCCAAGCTCAGAGATTGAACAGCCCAAACGCAAGCAGAAACAGCAGCGCAAGCAGCGGACAGGCACAGGCGAGAACGGCGATAAAAATACAGGCGATAGCTTTTCCCATGATATGATTTCCTTTCTATGTACGATATTTAGCCCAAAATATAATCAACAGCTTTTGCGGCTGCACCGCTGGCAGCAATGACCATCCGTTTATCGTTTTTCAAGACGGTTAGCCAGCTTTGAATATAGGCAGCATTGTTGCGGAATGTTCCTTTGGTTTCAATTCCCGCATAGTTGAGAAGCGCGGCAGCGCCGATTTCAGCGGTCAATTCTTCCTTGCTGTATTCCGCATTTCCAAAGTGTGCAGTTGCTTTTAGACGGTTTAGGCGTGTGTGGTGTCCGGTGCTGTGCGTGATTTCGTGAAAAGCAGTTGAATAGAACTCGCCCATGTTCCGAAACTGCTCAACAAGCGGCAGCACGATACAGTCTTTTGATGGGCTGTAATAGGCTTCATCGCCTAACTGATGGTGGATTTTGATATGCTCCCTTTTGCTATAACGGTCGATGATTTCATCGGCGGCGGGTATGGGTGTCGGCTCTGCGGTCTGATTGAATCGCGGGGTAATGCCGTCGCATTGGTCGATGTGGAACACGTTGTAATAACGCAGCATAGGAATCAGACGGTCAACGGGCGATTGCGTTTCATCGTCCTGCATATCGGACACTTTGACCTGTTTCCAAAACACAACGATTTGCGATTTCTCGCCCTTGCGGACAGCGCCGGCGCGTGACAATACTTGACTGTAGGTGTAGTATTCGCCGGGTTTGCCTAACAGCATTTGATTCAACAGACTGTACGGTTTTCCGGTTGTTCCGCTGATAGCGCCGTGCTGTGTACCTGTCCAAGGCTTTTGCCAAGGAATAACGCCTTGCTGTAGCTGGTGGATGATTCTTTCGGTTACGGCTTCGTAAATATCAAACTTTGCCATTATAAACGCTCCTGTTCTTCTTGATTTGGAGCGGGGCGGCGTGCTATAATCACACTACCACCCCGCAAGGGTTGGTGTTAGGCTGCTTGTCCGCTTGCTTTGGTCGGCGTTCGGACAAGTGGTCTTTCTTTATGCGCTGACGGAAAAGCGGCGGCTTTGGCTCTGTCGTGTAAATGCAGCATAAACGTCGGGCATAGCCTTTTTGAACTCGCTGCTATTGAAGCGTGAAGTCAATACAGAGCGCCAGCGGACAATAAACCTGCCTGCGGTAAGCTCCTCTGTATCACGCGCCAGCATTTCCGCTTTGATGGTGTCGCGGATAGCTTCGGCTTCTGTGGCTGCGTCCTGCGCAAGCTGCTCCCACTCCTGCATTTTGACAATACGGGTTTCCAATTCTGTTACTGACATTTTTATATCTTCCTTTCATTCTTTTAGGGCTTTGGACAGGCAGCAGGTGGCATTAAACATCTATGCCTGTTGGCAATCTCAATCTCTCTTATCCGTTCCTGCTTTTGTCTTGCGTTCTTGGTTTCGGCTTGCGCTTACTTTCGTCCGCCTTGACCTGTCCGGTGTTCCCTTGTGTGACTACAATATATCAGTTAACTGATAATTTGTAAAGATGGCAAAGTGCATAAAAGTTAACTGATATTCTTGTGCAATATATCAGTTTACTGATATTTCTATAATAGGTATAATGAAGTGGGGGTGATACTATGTCAACAGAAGCGCAGAAGCGGGCAAGTACGAATTATAATCGTAAGCAGGATAATATAATGGTGCGCCCGACGAAGGAAGAAGGTGCGGCAATACGCGCCGCCGCTGCAAGTGTCGGACAGTCTGTGCAGGCGTATATCCTGCAAGCAATCAGAGAGCGTATGGAGCGGGAGCAGGCACAGACGGGGGGCGGTTTTGGTATTTCTGCCGCCTGTCCAGAAGAAAAACATATGTAGTCGGTCAATGTAACCGTGGGAATTGCAAAAAGAAGCCGTGCCTTATTGAGCAGAAAATAACTGCCCGATAAGCACGGTTTTTATATTTTAGGACACACAAAGGGCGCTCGGCTGGCTATACCGTCGCTATCAATGCAGCGCCTGTAACTTGCTTTGAACGCTTTTCAAACAGCTTGAGGGTATCCCCCAATTCTCTTTATAAGGGCAGGGGTACGAAACCTTTGTAGGACAAGGCTTTGCCGAGGCAGTTAGGACACACGGCGTGCCTTTTTTTGATGTTTGGAATAAGGGTGTACCTGTTGCGGTTGGCAATGTAGGGTACACCCTTTGCGATTAGTGTTAGTAGAAAGTGTCCACCCAAGGGTGCAGCGCTCCGAGGAGCCGATGCTGCTACTGTAAAAAGTGAAATGGCAGGAGGTGAGTAAATGTCAGAATTACTGAAACGTATTCAGACCGGGCAGCGGCATATCGCAGAATATGCCCGTCCAAATGCAGATTTTATATGCCCTGTCTGCAAACAGGAATCGCCTTGCTATGCGTCTTTCGTGACGCTGCAAGCTGGCTATGGCAGCGTCCATGACGGTGAAAAGGCAAAGGTTAGGGTGTGCGGGGATTGTGTAGACCAACTGTTTAAGAGATTAGAAGTAAAGGAGGAAACGAATTGACGGGATTTACAAACAGCGATATAGGACAGAAAAAAGCCTTTGATGCAACTGTGTGTTTCTCTTTCTTTGGAACATGGATGGAAGCAATCGAAACTTACGAAACAGAAGCCGACGCAAATAGTAATGCCTATAGTTTGTTTAAGGCGATTGCATACTACTCAATGTATGGAATTGAGCCCGAGTTTGAAAATACTGGATTGAATGCGATATGGCAAATTCTATCACGGGAGATTGATAACAGCGTAAATCGCCGTAAATGTCGTTTTGGCAAAGAAGAAGTAACCGAGCGGGAACAAGCGGTTATTGACGCTTGGAAAGCATTTCCCCATGCTTCTGTGCGTGAAGTAGCAATGACAACTGGTATTCATAGGAGCAGTGTTGAGCGAATCAAGCGAAAATACTGGAGACAATTAGAAGAATTGCGGCGGACTGCTATTGCTGCTGGTGATAGTGAATGTGTTTCTTCTAATAGTCAAGATGGTGCTATTGATTGTTCTCGTGGTAATGGTATTACTGAGACGAGACAGCGAGACACAACCGAGGAAATGCTCTTTGACGAAGATGAAGAAGCTATGCGAGAATGGATGACTGTGAATCCAAATGAGTGTTGCGTAAGAGATGACGAATTGCCATTTTGAAGACGGTTTATATGCTTTTATGGACGCCAAGAACATTTACATAGAACGTGTCAACATTTTCTTTTTGGATGCTATATCCATTGTGACACAAGGGATTGCAGGATTGACAAACCGCTATTTTGCTCAGCAAAGCCCTATCGGTTATGGGCTTTTTCCTTGATTGAACCATTATTTGCATAATTGCAATCATTGAGCATGACATATCCGCCGATTATCGGCGTACAGACACTGTGCTAAATGTCAGCGCATAAAATAACTACCTTGAATCAGTAACCGCTTGCGCGGTCATATCTTCGCCAAAGGCAAGAGGGTAACAGTGCAAACAGGAGGTTTTAGTGAACAGCATTGTTACGATTCCCGTATGGGAACGATATACGTTGTCGATTGAAGAAGCAGCGGCATATTTTAGAATAGGAGAAAATAAGCTGAGAAAAATTGTAAGTGAAAACAAAGATGCAGACTATCTGTTATGGAACGGCAACCGCCCGCAAATCAAGCGGAAAAAGTTCGAGCAGCTTATAGACCGCTTGAGTGTGGTGTGAGAGAAAAACTTGAAAAAACAATCCGCTTGTGGTAAGCTGTGATACAGCCTATAAGCGGATTCTTTCGTATGAAAGGAGCCGTAATGACAGGTAAGCGAGATAAAAAAGGCAGAGTATTAAGGCAGGGTGAGCGTCAGCGCGAGGACGGAAGATATGAGTACCGCTATAAGGACACGCATGGAGAAACAAGAAGCGTCTACAGTTGGCGATTGGTAGAGAGTGACAGCACCCCGAAAGGCAAGAAAAATGGAAAGCCTTTGCGGGAACTGGAAAAAGGCATTATCCGAGACGTGGAGGATAACGTAAACGGCTACATGGCGTATAGAACAACGCTAAATAGCTTTTATGACGCTTACATTGAAACCAAGTATGAACTCAAACAGTCAACACGGACAAACTACAAGTATATGTATGGGAAGTACGTCCGCGACGAGATAGGCATGAAGAATGTTGCTGAAATCAAGTACAGTGACATAAAGAAGTTTTACATCCATCTTATCAATGATGTTGGGTTCAAGCCAAACAGCATGGAGACGATTCATACGATTCTTCATCCGGTATTCAACGTAGCTGTCCGTGATGGTTTTATCCGAAACAATCCAACAGACGGAGTTATGGCAGAAATCAAAAAGAGCCATAACTGGGAAAAGCCAAAGAGACACGCATTGACAGAGCCACAGCAAGAACGGTTCATAGAATTTATCTCAGAATCATCGACCTATTGTCATTGGAAACCGTTATTTACGGTATTGCTTGGCACAGGCGCGAGAATTGGGGAAGTTCTTGGACTTCGGTGGGAGGACTGCGATTTTAAGCAGAATATCATTGACATTAACCACAATCTGATATATCGTCAACAGGACAATGGGAAGATGGAATTACATATTACTACACCGAAAACAAAGGCTGGTACGCGCATTGTTCCCATGTTTGCAGACGTTCGGACTGCGCTGCTGCATACGCGGCGAACGCAGATGGAAAACGGATTTAATCAGTGCGTAGTTGATGGATATTCAAACTTTGTGTTTCAAAACCGCTATGGTGAAATGCTAACGCCCCATGTAGTCAACAGGGCAATCGAGAGGATTATCCGAGACTGCAATTTGGACGAAACAGCGCGTGCAAAGCAGGAACACAGAGAACCGGTTCTGCTGCCGCATTTCAGCGCACACAATCTGCGACATACATTCTGCACACGGCTTTGCGAGAATGAGCCGAACCTGAAAATCATTCAAGAAATCATGGGGCATCGAAATATTGAGACTACAATGGACGTTTACAACGAAGCGACCAAGGAACGAAAAGTAGCGAGTTTCGCCAGCCTTGAGGGGAAAATCAAGATTAGTTAATACCGCTGGATTTACCCATGTGTTTACCCATTTTGGGCAAAAAGATATGGGAAGTTATGAGCAGTTATGTGGGAACAGCTACGCACGGGGCGCAGAAAAGTGAGGATATAAGAACCTATGAGACGTTTCGTTTCTCTATGGTAGTATTCCCGACGATGAAGCCTCTGGACCTTCCCAAGAAGGACGCTGCCAAGGCAGAAGCCGCTCCAGCTGCTCCGGCGAAAGAAGAAGTCATCGACTTCTCCAAGGTCGAGATCGAGCCGCTGTTCAAGGACTTCGTGGACTTCGATACGTTTAGTAAATCCGACTTCCGCGCCGTCAAGGTCAAATCCTGCGAAGCGGTCAAAAAGTCCAAAAAACTCCTGAAATTCACGCTGGACGACGGTTCCGGCACGGATAGAGTCATCCTTTCCGGCATTCACGATTACTACGAGCCGGAAAAATTGGTCGGAAAAACGTGCGTCGCCATCACGAACCTGCCGCCGAGACCCATGATGGGGATTGCGTCTGAGGGTATGCTCATCTCCGCTGTTCACCACGAAAACGGCGAGGAGCGGCTGCACCTTCTGATGCTCGACCCGCACATCCCCGCAGGCGCTAAAATGTATTAAATTCCTAATTTGACACGTTTTTGACACACTTTCGGAATTCAATATGACACAATATGAAGCTGGAATGCACAGATGCCCTGTGCATTCCAGTTTTTCTTGTATAAAGAAAACCACCGGCAATGCCGGTGGTTCCAAAAAGCTTTAGCTATGC